>Ga0181530_10005888_pt1 | contig 12306 bp, 10 predicted proteins | sample PEATcosm2014_Bin_42_FD_119769 | JGI IMG/M metagenome (GOLD analysis project Ga0181530, IMG submission 119769) | Peatland microbial communities from MTU Mesocosm Facility, Houghton, MI, USA - PEATcosm2014_Bin10_60_metaG | ecosystem: Environmental > Terrestrial > Soil > Wetlands > Peat | place... | reverse complement strand
TTCCGTTCGGACCACTTTCCAACTCTGGCCCAAACCCAACAATTGATGAAACGTTTCTTCTGGTGTCATGCCCCCATGCTGGGCAATTCCAACCTATCCATCCACCGAAAACGTCGAGGAACCCAAAAAATCGAGTTCTTGGAGACCACTATTCTGAACTTGGTCCACGTTTTGGATTCGGAAGGAAAAAGCGCGGCAATCAAGTCGGCTATTACCTCCAGCCAGTTGCCCAAGGAAATTAAGGAAAAGCTTTTAATGAAAGGGTCAGTTTCAGAAAAATGACAGAATCTATCTCTCTCGAGACTGTGAAACTAGAACTTATGAGCGATAAATATGAGATTCAATATACTGTATGATAGTGATTGGGATGCTAGAATTGACAGAGTTTTGAACGAACTCTCAGGTACTGGATATCATAGTCTGTTTGAAGAACGGGAATATGGAGAAGGTCTTCACGGAATAGTCGTTGGCTTTATTTGCAGAGATCCAAAATTGAACTTCAAGCGCCGGGTTCGTTTCGCGAAGAAGGAGAAGATGCTTTATATGGATATCATGCTCGACTTGGATCAAATGAGAAAAATCAACCATGATGCTAGGAAAAGAATCGTTGTCGAGCGGCTTGCCGACGAAGTTCCGAGCACCTTGCGCAAATACTCGTTTCCAGATTTCGATGAGGCCCGCTTCGTTGCGGATTTAAAATGGTGTCTTAACGACATCGGCGGCCGAACTGATGGGTCAGCCAGTCATTCAGGGTCAGTTCTGGAGAAGTGAAATTGGGGATGGCCCCCCTTCCGCGAGAATATTAAGAAAAGGTGTCAGTGCCGGCTATTGCAGAAAATGTATCTGTCTTTGCACCCAAGGTGGCTTGTTCCTCGCAACCTTGGGGCGAATTCTTCAATGCCTTTGGGAATGTGTCAATCACCAGCCGCAACGCGTCCGGTCCGTGCCAGGAGAAAGTCCACAATCTCGCGCGCGGAAGGGACTTTCCACCACAAGGTGAGCAGGAAATAGAGGACGGCGGCCGCCGTCATCGGCAGGAAAACCTCGCCTAGTTTGAGCGGCAGCGTGGCATGGCCAAAGCGGTTGAGCCAAAGCACGCGGAATGTCCACGCCGTCAGGCCCGCCAGCAATCCGGCCAGCGCCAGGCGCGGCAGTTGGGCAGCGGTTTCCGCCATGTCGAGGGTCCGCAGCTTCTTGCGCAGCGCGAAGAGAAGCAGCCCCAGGTTGCAAAGGGAACTGAGGCTGTTGGCGATGCCCAGCGCGCCCGGCCCCAGGTTCGTCCCAAAAAGAAAGGCCACCGTCAACACGACATTGACCGCGAGACAGAAAACACTGACGCGCATCGGGGTAAGGATGTCCTGCAACGCGTAAAACGCCCGGGCCAGGATGTTGACCATCGAAAAGGAAATCAGCCCCGGCACCAGGCACATCAGGCCGAAGCTGACGCGCTCGGTGGAATGGGCGTCGAATTTGCCGTGTTCAAAGAGCAGGCGGATGATCGGTTCCGCCATGGCAAAAAGCAGCACCGAGGCGAGCAGGTTGATGAAAATAATATGGTTGACGCCCTGGCGCAGCGTCGCGCGGAACTGGCTGAAGTTCTTTTCCACCGCCAGCGCCGACAGCGTGGGCAGCAGAAAAGTGGCCAGCGACAAGCCAAACACCCCCTGAGGCAGTTCCATCAGGCGCACCGCGTAGTTGAATTCGCTCACGATCCGCGCGTTCTCGCCAAAGGCGAACCCCTGGTTGACCGAGACGTTTATTTGGAAGGCCGCCAAGCCGATGGCGCCCGGAATCATCTTCACCGCCACCTGGCGAACTGTCGGATCGCGCCACGGCGTGACCCAGTGATACCGGAATCCCTCCCGCCGCATCGTTGGCAACTGGTAGGCCGCCTGCGCCACGCCGGCCCCCAGCACCGCAACCGCCAGGATGAATACCTGCTTGTGGAGGGTTGGGTCGTAGTTCTTTCCCAGCGAAAGGACCAGCGCGGCGGCGCTGATGAGCACCACGTTCAGAATCGCCGCGCTCAGGGCCGGGACAAAGAAATGGCCGCGCGCGTTGAGGATGCCGATGAAGACCGCGCCCAGGCAGGCCATCAGCATGAAGGGAAACATCAGGCGCATCAGTTGGAACATCAGCACCGTGTCCGGGGTCCATGTTCTCACGATCAACAAGACCGACAGCGCCAACATGACCAGAAGAACGATCCCCGCCGCCAGCAGCAGCAGCCCCGATATGACGGCGTTGGCCGAGTGCCACATGGCCGCTTCGCCTTCGGTTTTTTCCTTCGCCTTGAAGATAGGGATGAAAGTCGCGGTCAACGCTCCTTCCCCCAGCAGGCGCCTGAACATATTGGGAACCATGAAGGCCAGATAAAACGCGCTCGCAACCGGAGTCGTGCCCATGAAGGCGGCAAAGCACTGCTCCCGCACCAGGCCCAGCACCCGGCTGGCCAGTGTCGCCGCCCCGATTCCGCCCGACGATTTCAACATCTTCGACATAGCTTGGCCGGGAATGTAAAGGGGAAGGGGCGCGGGCCAAAGATTATTCCGGCAGGCCCCGGGCAACCTCGCAGCGTATGCGCCGAAGGACCGTCACTTTTTTTTGTCGGCCCGCAACAACTGTTGGAGGAGCCTTGCCATGTCAATGGGGCTGTTGGTTGTAGGAGCGGCGGCGGCCGAGCTTCGGGCCGCCAGCATCACGGCCATCCGCTCCAAATCCTCCTCCGTCTTGAGGTTGGTGAAGACCTCGTTTGTAATCCCAAAACGCTCCTCCGTCACCCGGCCGGGCGAGTCCAGGTTCCAAATGCGCAGCTTCTGGAACGTCACGTTCAAGGTGTCCAGGCCGGCGAAAGTGAGCGCGGAGGATTGTTTCTTGGCCGCATCGGCCGCCGCCTTGCTTTTTTCTTCGAGGCTCTCGATGTTCAGGCGGCCCTGTTTGTCCTGCACGATGTCTATTTCCGCGAGGTTAATGCGGACCAGGTTGAGGTGCAGTTTGCCGGCGCGAATCGCCTCCCAGTCATAATCCACGAAGAGTTCGGGCATGCTCAGGAAAAGCGAGCCGCCGAAGTCGGGCGGGTTGTATATCTTGAAATCTTCGATGGCGATGGTGGGCGTGGCCAGCCCGATGTCCATTTTCCCGATCTTCACGTCCATGCCCGTTTCGGCGCGGAGCCGGCTTTGCACGAGCTGTTTGGCAATCGTATCCAGCGAAAGAACCGCCGCCACGATCAGCGCCGCCAGCAGGAGGAACAAATAGAGCGCCCACCGGAAAAGCCGTCTTATCAGTCTAAACATAAACTACGGATGGATGTCATCCGGCCGGACTTCCAGGCATTCATCATGGTCTTCCCAGATGATGGCCGGGTAATGCTCCAAAAAGCGGGGCATGAGTTCAAAGCCGGCCACCGCCAGGAGTTCTTCCGCGCGCTGGGCCGCTTCCTCGCACGCCTTGTCGTAAGCCGCCTCCGATTTGCGCTGGCGCCCTTCCCAATGCGCCACCGCATGCACGGGCGCGTATTCGGCGGCCCAGCTTTTCACCGCCGCCTGCAAATTCGCCGGCAAGTCCTCCGGCGCCACCAGCGTTTCCGAGCAATGCTGGCAGAGCAGGCCGGTTTCCAGCACATCGCGCGAAAAAACCGGCAGGGCCGGAGCGCGGCAGCAGGGCGCCTCGGAGAACCCCGCCGGCGCGGCCACCATTCGCTTAAGCCAGACCTGGCGGCGGTGGGCCTGTTCGGCCGCCAGCCGGTAAGCCCCCACCAGCGGATGCGAAAAGCGCAGCGAGCGCCCCTTGAGCTGGGCGAGCGTTTGGGCCAGCCAGCGGGCGAGCGTCAAGTCGTCGAAATCCTCGAATACCTCGCTGTATTCCTTCCAAAGTGGGTCAGGCAGTTCAGACATGGCGCGCACAAGATATGGGTAAAATGAAAAATTCAAAATGCAAAATGCCGGTTTCATTCCTTCTTCCGCGGCAGCGCGCGGGTGGCCCCGGTGGAGATGCCCCCGTCCACCAGCAGCGTCTGCCCCGTGATGTAGGCGCCGGCGTCGGACGCGAGAAAAACGACCGCGCCCTCAAGGTCCTGCGGCGCGCCCGGCCGCTTGAGCGGGATGCGGTCGCAAAGATACTCCACCCACTCCCGGTCCTCGTACATCACCGCGTTTTGGCGCGTCTTAAACCATCCCGGCGCCAGGCAATTGACCGTGATCCCATGCGCTCCCCAGTCGTCGGCCAGGCTCATGGTCAGTTGCTTGACACCGCCCCGGCTCGCCCCGTAAGGCGCCAGCCCGGCATAGCCGGCAACGCAGGTGACGGAGCCGATGTTGATGATGCGTCCGTAATTCCGGCCTATCATGTGGCGCGCCACCGCCTGGGCGACAAAGAAAGTGCCGCGAAGATTGGTGTCCAGCACCCGGTTCCAATCCTCCCAGGTGATTTCCAAGGCCGGTTTGCGCACGTTGCAGCCGGCATTGTTGACAAGGATGTCTATTTTGCCGCCGCACGCCACCGCGGCCTGCGCCATTTCCCGGATGCTCCCGGGGTCGCGCACCTCCAGCGCCAGCGGCCAGGCCTTGCGGCCCAGGGATTCGATCTCCTTTTGAAAGGGACCCAGCACGGCGGGATCGCGGCCGGTGATGACCACATCCGCGCCGGCCCGGGCCAGGGCGCGCGCGAAAGTCTGGCCCAGGCCCCGGCTCGCGCCGGTGACCAGGGCGATTTTGCCGGTGAGATCGAAGGGGTTCGGGTTCATGTAAAATAGTATTGACTTAAGATGAAATCGTTTTCAGGGCTTGAGCACAACCTTGAGCAAGCCCGGTTCCTTGCGGTAGAGGCGGTCGAACCAGACGGCGCCTTCCGACAGCGGCGCGGTGGCGCTGATGAGCGGGCCGGCTTGCAGCCCGCCGCGCCCCAGCATGGCCAGCACCGCCGGATATTCGCCCCGCGACGCGCAGGAGCCGAGGAGGGTCAGCTCGCGGGTCACGGCGGTTTGCAACGGGAACTCAATCTTCGGCGAGATGTTGCCGATCAGCGCCGCCGCGCCGCCTTTGCGCAGGCAGGCCAGGGCCAAATCCACGGTGGCCGGCACTCCGACCGCTTCGAAGGCAATGTCCACGCCGCGCCCGTGCGTCAAGTCGAGAATCGCGGCGGCGGCGTTTCCGCCGGCGGGGTTGATGACATGGGTCGCGCCCATTTTTTTGGCCAAGGCCAGCCGGTCGTCCGCCAAGTCCACGGCGAGCAGCCGGCCGCAGCCTGTCAAATGCAGGGCCTGGACCAGCGCCAGCCCGATCATCCCCGCGCCGATCACGGCCACGGAGTCGTTGAGCGAGACCGGAGCGCGGCGAATGGCGTGCAAGGCAATGGAAAAGGGTTCCACCAAAGCGGCGTGTTCAAAGGACAACCCGTCGGGCAGCCGGCACAAAATGCGCTGTGGAACGGCCACAAATTCGGCGAAAGCGCCCTGTTGCCGGTAAGCCTCGCAGGAGACGCCGAGCACGCGCCGGTTGTCACACAAATTGATTTCGCCGCGCCGGCAAAAGTCGCAATGCCCGCAGTAGATCGTGGAATCAAAGGTGACGCGGTCGCCGGCGGCCCAATCCCTCACCGCCGCCCCGGTCCCGGCAATGATCCCGGCGGCTTCGTGCCCCATGATAATCGGCGGACGCCGCCGGCCCGTGCTGCCGTCCATGCCATGCACGTCGCTGCCGCAGATGCCGCAAGCTTTGACAGCGACCAGGACTTCCTCCGGGCCGGGTTGCGGCGCCGGACTCTCCTCATAGGAGAACCGTTTGTAATCTGTGAGAACCAGGGCTTTCATGGAGAATGATGAATTGTGAATGGAGAATGATGAACGCAGGATTGTGAATGGAAATAGCCCGGCCTTTTCGCGGCCCAATTCGCAATCCGCAATTCGCAATCCGCAATTCGCAATGGACTCATGCGCGGATCATTGGCTTGGTTTTGGGGAGCCAGAAAGTCAGGGCGGCGGCGGCCAAAATTCCAACTCCCAAGGCATCGAAAGAGAGATTCAAATTCCCCGATGCCTCGTAGAGCCAGCCCGCGATAAACGGCCCCGCAAAGCCGCCCAAATTGCCACAAGCATTGACCAGCCCCATCACCGCTCCCCGGGTGCTGCTGGGCAGCGTCTCGCTCGCGATGGTCCAGAAGGGCGCCAGGGCCACCGACGGGCCGGGGATGGACAGGCAGAGGAAGGCATAAGACCACCAAAAATGGTTCTTCTGCAAACACACGCTCAGAATCAGGCTCAGGCCGCTGACAATGTAGGTCGCGGCCACATGCATCCGGCGCTCGTTGACCTTATCCGAGTGGCGGGAAACCAGGACCATGAGCACGGCGGTGAAGGTGTAGGGAAAGGCAAACAACATGCCGTGTTGCAGCGGGGTGAATTCGCGGCCTTTGAGTGTGCTGGTAAAGAACGTCATGCAACCGTAGGCCAGACAATTGTGGAAAAAATCTATGACGATCAGGAGCAGGACCAACGGCTGGCAAAATTTTTCCCGGAACGACAGCGCCTGGGGCGGCTCCACGGCGGCCGCCTCCGCGCGCAAGGTCGTTTCCAGATGCTCCCGCTCCTCCTCCGAAATCCATTTCGCATCCCTCGGGCGGTCGCGGATGAAGAACCACCATATTGGCAGCCAGAGAAACGGCAGGGCGCCCTCCAGCACGATGACCGTGCGCCAGCCGTAATGCCCCAAAAGCGCGCCTGTCGTGAGCGCCGCGACCACGACGGCCAGCGGCTGGCACAGATTCCAATAGGCGTTGGCCTGCGCGCGTTCGGATCGCGGAAACCAATTGGCCAGCAGCACCAGCATGGCCGGAAACACCGCGCTCTCCGCCGCCCCCAGAAGAAATCGCGCCGCCTCGAACTGCCGGAACGACCGCGCCAAACCGCATCCCATCGCGCAGATTCCCCAGCCGATGAGGCAAAGGCTGATGAGTTTTCGGGCGCTCCACCGCGACGCCCAATGCCCGCCGGGAACTTGCAGCAGGACATAACCAATAAAAAAAATGCCGGCCGCCTCGCCCATCATGTCTTTGTTCATCGCCAGATCCTTCACCATGGTGGAAATGTCCGGCGTGAGCGCGATGGAGATGTTCGTCCGGTCCACGTACGAAATCGTGTACATGATCAGCGCCACAGGGATAATGCGAAGCCAGCGTTGTGATTTCATCATCAAGTGTTGTCGCCACATCGTTTAGCAAGCCCGCCTGCATTCGTCCATATCATAATGGAGTGATGGAGTGGTGGAGTGATGGGAAAACCCAATACTCCGGCGCTCCGAACGCGAAAGTGTGAAATTTCCGGGTTAGTGTGGCGCTGACGACGCCGGCTGCGGTTTTGGCAACAGCCGCGATATGACCAGCAGCAGCACCACAATCACTGCCGCCAAAATTCCCCAAAAGACAATCCCTCCCTGGCCGGCCTGGTTTTCATCCCGCAAAGCTCTCTTCAGCGGCTCCTCGGCCGACAATTGCGCGACGTTCTTTTCCGCCGCCAGCATTTGACCGGCGACCAGGCTCAAGTCGTAGCGCGGCGGGGCGGCGCGCTCCTGGCCATAGTAAAGGAAAAGTTGGTCGCCTGGCCAGGCTTTGAACAAAATGCTCGTGACGGGATAGGCCATTTGAAATTGTTCCAGCTCGACCGGCGGATTGTCCCCGTTCTCCGTTTCCAGAAAGAAGGTGCCGCTGCGCGGGGCGCTGTCCAGCACCAGCGCGAAGTCCTTGGATTTGCGTTCCGGCGTTTGCTTCCACAAGGCGGTGCCGAGCAGATGGCGGTACGGCGTGCCGCGCTCGTCGGCCAGTTGCTCGTAAAGGGACATGGAGCGTTCAAACAGCGGCGTTCGCGCGGCGCAAGTCAGCCGGGTGAACGGCAAACCGGCCCGGGGCAAGGTGAGTATCCATCGGCTCAAACCGGGCTGTTTGGAATCATTCGTCGCCGCCGCGGCCGGCGTCAGCCATCGGCTGATGGAGGTGCGCTGGAGGAGGTAAGGCAGTTGATTGCTGCCGCGCAGGAGCCGCAAATCCGCGAAGTCCGCCCGCGCGTGGGAGAGCACATCGGGGTCCAATTCCACTTGCTGCGCGCCGGCGGCGGAGATTTTCACCGGCTTGCGGAATCCCCATTGCGAAATGTCCAGCGCCGCGCCGGCCAATTCGACTCCCGGCAGAACTTCCGGCGCATGGAAATCGGGGTTGTTGGCCGGAGTCTCCAGCGTGACGGCATCCAGGGGTTGCGACAGTCCCGTTTCGAGTGGGATGACCGTGTTGTCCGGGTTCAGCGCGACGCGAAAGGATTTCGCCTCCTGAACGGCTTTCGGAGCGGGCGCGGGACGCTCGACCAGAAAGGGAATTTCATTTCCCGCATCGTCGTAAAGGCGCAAATCCTCCAGCGCGGGCCGCGCGCTGTCGAGGGTTTCCACCGGCAGACTGATTTTCACAAGCCCGGCGGCCGCGATGTCCAACGGCTGCTCGTGCTGCCAGTCGGACGGCAGATTCGCCGCGGCGGAAGAAAGGCCAACAAGCAACGGGGCGCATATTGAAACTACTGCCATCCAAAAAATGTCAGTGGTTGCCGGATGCGCCCGAACCCAGTTTGCGGGAAAGTCATTTCTCTTTTTCATCTTTTGTTTCCGTGGTTCGGCCGGCGGAGAAGAATTTGTGATATGCGTATGAGGCGAGCATGGCGATGACAGCCACGCCGACAAACGCGCCGATACGGAAGAGTTCCTTGAGTTGCGGCAGATCGTGGAAGAAAAGCTTGACCAGCGTCACGCACAACAACCCGATGGCGCCATAGCGGGAGGCGGGAACTTTCTTGACGATGCCGGCCACCAGCAGCCCAAGCGCGAACAACGCCCAGCCAATCGAATAGGTCATGTCGCGCCCGAAGTTGCCCTCGAACTGAAACGTCAAGGTCGAGCCGGGGGCGCTGAAATAATCGGCGATTTCGATGTTCAGTAACCAAAACGCCAGCACCGTTCCGAGCGTGTAAAGAATGGGTTGCCAGTTAAATTCCAGCACGATGTTGCGCGGCTTGTCCAAAAGCTTCGCCCCAACGAACAGGGCCGCCGTCACGATGCCGTAAGTGTACAGATACCAGTTGAAGACCGGCGTCGCCGCGCGCGCGTGATATTCGAGCACGGCGGGATTGAGCGCGAGCCGGACAAACGCCGCCCCGAGCAACCCGATGCCCGCAAGCCGCAAGCCCGTATGCGCCACGCGATGAAACAGCCACAGCAACGCCGCGCCTTCCAGCGCCCAGCCAATCGTGATCCATTGCCGCTCAAATTGAATCGGAAAAATCAGGGTGATGAAAAACAGCGCCGCGCCCCCGAACCACGCGGTCTGCGCCAAACGCGCTTTTTCCCCGGCGGAAATTTTTTTCAGGACGGCGGCCAGACTCGACAATTCGGGAAGCGCGAACGCGGCGGGCAGCAGGCCCATGACGTGGTTGGGATGAACGGCCTTCATAAAGCGGTGGATGAGAAAGAATTGCAGCGGCCCGGCCATCGCGGCGGCGGCCCATGGAGCGGCCTTGTTCGCAAACTTCCGCAGAAACACAAACGGGAACAGCGCGAACACGGCGAAGAACCCCAGATACCACGCCAGCACCAGATTCAGCGGCTGGTTTGGATTGGCGGGATTGAACCGGCTGAAATGCCACGCGCATTCCAACGCAACCACGCACATCAGGCCGACGGCGGGCATCCAGTCAATCAGAAATAGCCTTGTCACGCCCAGCAGCAATGCCACCAGCAGCAACCCCAGGCCGAACACCGGCGCCGGGTCGGCCAGCGGCAGCCGCAGCGTGGCCATGATCAGCAGCAGGAAGGGCAACACCACCGAGCAGGCGGGCAGGATCGCCGCGACCTCTCCCGGCGTGGTGGGATCGCCCTCGAACTGGATGCCGGTTTTCAGCGCTTCGGGCTTGAACTTGCGCACGAGCCAGATGCTCGCGGCGACAAAGAAGACCGCGAACGCGCCGAGCAGAAAAAAGGAAACCGGCAGGCCGGTCAGGTCGGCGGGGATTTTGAAAATGAGCATGCCGGTGGCGGCGAGCGTCAACAATAGCACGGCCAGGACCGGCCACAAGGCGGCTGTCAGCACGGAAAGCGCGATGGCCAGCAAATCCACCAGTAAAATAAACGGCCAGACGATGAACGAGACTTCGGCCAGCCTGAAAATCGGCACCAGAACCAGCATCAGCGCCAGGAGCGGAAAGACGTGGATGGCCCGGCCCCGCGCCGCGCCGCCGCGCCACCGCTGGAGAAGCGCGGGCAGGGCCGAGTGCAGGATGGCGAAGACCAAATAATATGCCAGCGCCGCGTTGAGCGTTTCATTGTTCAGCCAACTTTGCGTCCAACATGCCAGCAAACTGAACACGGCGATTCCGGCGATGGATTGGGCGGCGGCGAGGGTTTCATCGGCGAGCACCGTCGCAACGACGCCGAGGTCCAGGAGGAAAACGAAACCGAACATCAGCCAGGGACGTTGCGCCAGCGTCGGGAAACTCAAAAACCACGCGCTGAACCCAAGCGCCACAGCCGCCAGGCCGAGCAGGGAACCGGAGAGCCACGTTTTGGCGGGAATCGCGGGCAAATAAAAGCTGGCCGGCTTATCGCCATCAGCCGGTTTCCAAATTTTCGCCCGCCAGGCCGCCGCCAGGTAAAGCGCGTTGAAGAAGAGCAGCACGGCGAACGCGGCCAGGATGTTATTTCCTTCAAAGTACTTTTCGGCGAGGAAGAATTTGCCCGCCCAGAGGATTTGCTGGAGCGCCGTGCCCAGCGCCGCGAGCGCGGCGAGAAAGAACCAGCGGCGGTGCAGCGCCACCAAGATCAGCCCCGTGTCGAGAATGGCAATGTAACCGAACAGGGCCAGCGGGATGTCCTTGTCGGAGGAAACGAGAATGGGCGTGAGAAAACCGCCGAGCATGCCGAGGATGGCCACGACCAGGGCCTCGAACCGCACCGCCAGCAGGAACGCCGTCACCGTGATGAGCGCCATCAGCAGGAAAGTCGGAATCGCTCCGAAGAACGGAAATTGATAAATCGAGCGGCAGGAATACGTCACTGTATAGAGAATGACCACGCCGGCTCCGCACAGAGTTTGCGAAAGCGCCGAAAGATTCTTGTGCGACATGACCACCCCGCCGACGAGCACGCCCAGGCCAATGAGGAAGCCCAACCCCGCTTGCAGTTCGTGCGAGATGAGATGGTGCGCGTAAGCATATTGAATGGCGAAAGCGATGCCGAGAAAAAGCGCGAAGCCGCCAACCCACGCAAAACCTTTCACGCCCATGAACTGTTCCCAGTTGACCGCCGGCGCGGCCGGGCGCGGCGGCGCGGGCGGGAACAGGGGCCGAACGGGCGCAGGCGCAGGCGGAGGCGGGAAGGGCGGCGGAGTTGGCGGAGCCGCGGGGGCCGAAACCAGCCTCGCAAGCGCGGGCCGGATTTTTGGCGGAATGGGCGGTGGCGAAGCGGCGGCTGGTTGTTGCGGGGCGACCGGAGGCGCAACATAAGCCACCGGAGACGCGGGCGCCGGTTCCGCCGGGCGGGCTGATTCCCGTTCCCGTTTCAACTGAACAAGTTCCGACTCGAGTCTCTCGAGGCGGCGGGAAGCAACATCGGCGCGCCGTTTCGATTGAGAGTCCCGAACAATCAGCCATGCGGCCAGCGCGGCCAAAATTGTGAAAACCGCTATCACGAATACGGCTATCAATGATCCGGGTATCCAGTCCATAAATTGTCTTTCAACTGTCGGCGCCGCCTGATTGCGCGCAGTCTGCATCCGTTGGCGGCCCGATGCCAAGCCCCAAAAGCCGCGCCGGGTGGATGCAGGAAGAACTCCGCGTTCTCTGCAGTGCAAATCCAAGAAACTCGTCATTCTTGGCAAAATTCTCCAAACGGTGTTCCCCAATGACAAATGACAAATTTTCAATGACCAATTCTCAATTCAGATTCAGCACTTTGGTTGTGGCTTGCCGCGCTGCGCCTCTGCGCGAGAAATTCCCTTGGGACGGTTATGGTTGCGGCTCGAAGGGACGAATGGGACGAATGGGTTCCTCCACTGCTTTGAAACCTGTAGCGGCGGTCTATGACCGCCGCTCATTACGCCGGAATTCCTGCCGGGGCTTCAAGGGCGGTCATTGGGGTTTTGGGCCTGGTAATGGCGGACGGCTTCGCGGAGGAGATGGGCGGCATCGCTCAGGTTCAACTTTTCCTTGATGCGCGTGCAGTAGACCTGCACCGTCTTTATATTGACACCGAGAGTCTCCGCAATCTGCCGCGTGCCGATGCC
>Ga0181530_10005887_pt1 | contig 12307 bp, 10 predicted proteins | sample PEATcosm2014_Bin_42_FD_119769 | JGI IMG/M metagenome (GOLD analysis project Ga0181530, IMG submission 119769) | Peatland microbial communities from MTU Mesocosm Facility, Houghton, MI, USA - PEATcosm2014_Bin10_60_metaG | ecosystem: Environmental > Terrestrial > Soil > Wetlands > Peat | place... | reverse complement strand
CTCCGCCATCCCCTCATTCAGCCAGACCGGAAGGGTCTCGCTGGTCTGGCCGACCAGCAGGTGCGTGTACTCGTGGTTGGCCACCTGGTACTGGCCGGTTGAGTCGTTGGTCATCACGATAAAATCGTGCGCCGCGCCGGGATGAAAAAAAGCCGAAGCCGCTTGGTTGGGCGTGTAGGGAGCGAATTCCCGCCGGTTGCGGAAGGCGATGATGGAGACCGGCTTGGAGCCGGCTGCTTCGCTGCCGAAAGCCTGGAGGAAGAAACTGCGGACCATTTCGAAATGCTGTACCAGGTCGCGGCCGCCGCGTTCGCCGGCGGTGGTAAAGAGCTCGAAGTGGGGCGATTGAATGCGCAGCCAGGGATCGTGCGGCGCGGCCAGTGCTGGAGTCAGGGTGACGAGCAGAAGGGTGATGCCAGCAAGAGCGCGACCAGGGGGTCGCGCGCGGACGAGGGCGTCCGCCCAACCCATACGCATCATGACGAGGAGTGTATCACCGGCTCGGCGGAGCCTTCCAGCATGTGCGCTATTTCGGTGTGCAGCCGCCCGGTCAGATCCATGCGGTCGCCCAGTTTCAGGTTGCGGGTGTCGATGGGATCGCCGATGCGCACCGTAACGCGCCCGCTGCGGATGTGAATCGAACCCATGGGCAGCAATTCCCGCATTCCCACGATGGCCATGGGGACCACCGGCACTGCAGCCTTGATAGCGATATAGGCGGCGCCTTCCTTGAACCCGCGCAGACCGTGCGCCGACCGGCCGCCTTCCGGGAACAGCAGCACCGAAATGCGCCGTTCGGACATGATGCGCGCCCCATCGCTCATGCTCTTGAGCGAAGCGCGCGCGTTGGAACGGTCCACCGGGATGTGGCCGGCCCATCGCAGATGCCAGCCGAGAAAGGGAATCGAATAGAGGCCCTTCTTGGCAAAAAAGCGGAACTGTTGGGGCAGCGTCGCGAGAATGGCGGGAATGTCCATATAGCTGGCGTGGTTGGAGACGAAGACGTAGCTGCCGTGCGGGTCCAGTTTTTCGAGGCCCTCGGCCCGCACGCGGATGAAGCTCTCGGCCAAGAGCATCCTGGCCCAAACCCGCGCGGCATGGTGGGCAGAGTTGCCCGACCGGTCAAAAAAAGCCAACACCATGGACACCAGGCCCGTCACCACGGTGGAGATCGCGATCAGCGGTATGGAAATGAACAGGGACCGGAGAAAACTCATGGCTTCGAGCCAATCATAGCGCGGCGTCGGCGCCAGCCGCGCATGGCCTGCTTCTCGCTTCACGGATGACTGACGGACTTTCTAATACTCGCCCATCGCCTATATCCCCGGGCCGCGCCCGCACCAAGAAGGAACACAGCCGACGTAGCACCACCCAACCACAATCCCGCCGAAAAACCGTCTCGATCTCCTGAGAAGATCAGCCCTAAAACCAGGGGCGTTAGGAAAGCGGCTAGCCAAGGGAAGAATCTCGCCCTGGCACCCACCACGATTCCGACTGTCGCAACCGCTATAACCATGGAGCACAGAAACGCCCAAGCGTAAAATGGCACCGGCCCACGAGAATCTATTGCGAAAGCCTCGCCTAGGTACGCAATAGCGCAGACCACACAAGATGCTGACGCTGCCACGTTAACGAGAACCATCCTCACCGGGAAATGCAGTCGGTTATGAGGTCGTTCGGATGCCTCGTCGAACAAACGAGTGAACATGCTCTTGGTGTGATCGTACCAGGGTCTGCGGCAGAACAGGGGCCCTGGTCGATCGTGCCTTGAAGTGAGCTCTCTAGCTAGACCAGCGGCACCGAACTGAATGCCCGCCCTGTGCAGTGGACAGTGTTGGCGCTTACCCTAGGCTAGAGGCCGGGCTTGATCAGAATCGCCCGCGCTTCCGCCACCAGGAACAACGAGCCCGTGATGAAGATGACGTCGGCCGGTGAAGCGTCCCGCACTTGTTCCAGCGCGCCTTCGATGGTCGGCGCCGTGGTCAGGTTCGGGTGGTCCGAAACCTGATGCATGGCCTCCGGGGAAAAAGCGCGCGCCTGCCTGGGGGCCGTGACCACCACCTGCTGCGCCCGCGGAAACAGGATGCCGCTGATTTCCGCAATGGCCTTGTCGCGCATCGCGCCGTATATCATCCGCACGCAGCGCCCGGCGTAAAAGCGGTCGATGTAGGCGGCCAAAGCGCGCGCTCCGGCGGGATTGTGCGCGCCATCCAGAATGATCTCGGGTTGCTCGCGCACGCGCTCCAGCCTTCCGGGCCATTCGGCGGCCGCGATGCCGGCTTCGATAGCACGATGCGACACGCCCAGGCGCAACAGCGCCACGGCCGCGGTCACCGCGTTGTGCACCTGGTGCTCGCCCGCCAGTCCGCATTGAATCCGCAGCTCGCTGCCGTTGGCGAGAACAAACCGGCTGTCTCTGGAGTCCATCTCGAGGTTACTCGTCCGCCAGTCCGTGGTGCGCGACACGGCAATTCCCAGCGCGGCCGCGCGGTCATCCAGCACGCGCGCCGCCTCCGGACGCTGTTCGGCGAAGACTGCCGGAACGTTGGCTTTCAGGATGCCGGCTTTCTCGCTCGCAATCGATTCCAGGCTCTTGCCTAGAAAAGCTTCGTGATCGAAATCCACCGGCGTGATCACGCACAACTCGGGGGTCACTATGTTGGTGGCGTCCAGCCGGCCGCCCAGGCCGACCTCGAGCACCACGCGGTCCACGCCTTCCTCGGCGAAAATCACCAACGCCATAGCGGTAACCGTTTCGAAATAGGTGGTGTGGAGATCGATCGAGCCCGCCTCGAGCAGACGCTCCACCACGCGATGCACGCGTTCGAAAGCGTCCGCGAATCGCCCGGCCGCGACCGGGCGGCCCGCAATGCGGATGCGCTCGGTCGGTTCGGCCAGGTGCGGCGAAGTGAACAATCCCGTGCGCAGCCCGCCCGAGCGCAACGCCGATTCGATCATGGCGCACACCGAGCCTTTGCCGTTGGTGCCCGCCACATGGATGAAGTGAAGGCGGTCCTGCGGCCGGCCCAACGCTTCGAGCGTGGCGCGGATGCGCTCCAGGCCGAACTTGGCCGTCTGGATTTCGTTGCCCAGGGCGTAGAGGAAATGGACCGAATCGGGGTAGTTCAAAAGCTTATGCCGCGAAAAACTTGAGTGCCCGCGCGATGTAGGGCTTCAATTCCAGGCGCGGCACCACGGCGTCCAGCATGCCGTGCTTCAACAGGAATTCGCTGCGCTGGAAGCCCTCGGGCAGCTTCTGGCGAATGGTCTGCTCGATCACGCGGGGTCCGGCGAAACCGATCAACGCGCCGGGTTCGGCGATATTCAAATCGCCCAGCATGGCGAAACTGGCCGTCACACCGCCGGTGGTAGGATCGGTCAGCACGCTGATGTAAGGCAGCCGCGCTTCATCCAGGCGCATCAGCGAAGCCGAAATCTTGGCCATCTGCATCAGGCTGACGGCGCCTTCCTGCATGCGCGCGCCGCCGGAAGCCGAGACGATCACCAGCGGCGTGCGCAGATCGATGGCGCGATCGATAGCGCGGGCGATCTTCTCGCCCACCACCGACCCCATGCTGCCGCCGATGAAGCGCGCCTCCATGGAACAAATCTGGATCGGCCGGCCCGCCAGGCATCCGGCGGCGGAAATCAGCGCGTCGGACAGGTTGGTCGACCGCTGCATGCCCTCCAGCCGCTCACTGTACGGTTTGGCGTCCACGAAGCCCAGCGGGTCGGAAGAACGCAGAGCGGCGTCGAACTGTTCAAACTCGCCATCGTCCACCAGCAGCCTGAGCCGCGTGACCGCGTCGATGCGCGAGTGCCAGCCGCACTTCGGGCAGACGCTCCAGTTGGCCTCGAGATCCTTTTTCCAGATGATCTGGCGGCAACCTTCACACTTCTGCCACAGCCCCTCAGTGCGGACGCGCCGCTCGCCGTTTTCCAGCTTCGGGCGATTCTCGTCAGCCGGTTTGTCGCGCCTAAACCAAGACATGCATCGACCAAGTTAGCGCGGGTAGGGATGACCCCGCAAGGTGGCAAAGGCCCGATAGATCTGTTCCGCCAGCATGGCGCGCGCCAGTTCGTGTGGAAATGTCATGGCGGAAAGCGAGATCAGGGTATCGGCCCGCCCGGCCCAACCGGGCGGCAAACCGTCGTGGCCGCCAATCAAAAAAACCAGGTCGCGAGCTTCCCCTTCGGCCCGCGCCATCCAGTTGGCGAAGGCGGCCGAATCCATCAGCTTGCCGGCCGGGTCCAGAAAAACTTTGCGCGCGGCGGGGTGCTTGACCCACAGGTCGGTTCGCTGCGGCCGGATTTCGCGCATCTCGGTCGGGCAATAACGGGACGCTCGCTTGACGTATTCCTGCGCCAACCCATTGGCATGGGCATCTTTCGGCTTGCCGACGAAGTAGACGTAGATTTTCACTCTGCAGGGATCTCAAGCCGCTTGCCGTGGCGCCAAAGGCGCTCCAGCCCGTAATACTCGCGGGCCTTGGGCGAAAAAATGTGGACCAGCATGTCGCCATAATCCGCCAGCACCCATTCCGCCTGGTTGTAGCCTTCGACACTGATGGGCAGTTCGCCGGCCTGGTGCTTCAATTGCAAACCGACCTCGTCGGCGATGGCCTGAATCTGGCGCTGGTTGGCGCCGGTCGAAATCACAAAGGTGTCGGCAAAGGACGTGACGCCGCTCAGATCGAGCACCAGCACGTCGGTAGCTTTCTTGGATTGTGCGGCGCGGACGGCAACCAGCCAGGATGGCGTAGGGGTTTCGGTGGCGGGGGTTGGCTTCAAATCTGCCTTGGTCAGAACACGCTCCTGAAGGTATCGTACTACATCGTGGGAGATGCGCGAATCCGCGGAAATAGCTAGGGTGCGCGACCTTAGAAGTGGATGACGGCAGCGGGAAATTTAGGTCGTGCGCTCAAATAGTTACAATAGAGTTTCATGCGCTTGGTCCCGGCCTTGATTCTGCTTGCTGGCGCGAGATTTCTCTCCGCGCAAACGGCAGACGATCCGGAAGTGTCCGCCGCCCGCGCCGAGATGGCCAAAGTGCGCGCCCTGGTGGAAGCCGGCGCCGCTCCACGCGCTCAACTAGCCAAGGCCCAAGAATCCCTCGCCGACGCCGCGGATGCCGCGCTGCTTCGCAAAACCGCCTACGGGCAGGACCTGACCGTGGAGCAGGCCGGCGACATGATTGGCGCCGCGGAGCGCCGCTTCAACCGCCGCAAGAAGGCTCTGGACGACGCCCAGCGCCTGGTGGCCGCGGGCGTGAGCACCGAGCTTTCGCTGGGCGCCCTGCGGGACGATCTCGATCGCGCCCGAAAGGAATGCGACCTGGCCGATTCGCGGGCTAAACTGACGCGCGAACTGAGCGAGATGGCGCTTGCCGAGCAACTGGTGGCTGCCCGCGCGGCGCCCCTGGATTCCGAAACGGAGAGCGACGCCGTGTTGGCCTATGCCACTTTCGCCCGCGTGGAAGTGGACTTCGAAGAGCACTTCGGGAAGAAGCTTCCGGTAAGCGCGGTGGGTGAAACCGCGGTGCATCGCGCCATGGGCTTCGACCATCGCGGCCGCGTCGACGTGGCCCTCGATCCGGACCAACCGGAAGGCGCCTGGTTATGCCAGTACCTGGCTCAAAATCATATTCCGTTTTTTGCGTTTCGCCAGGCGGTGCCTGGAAAAGCCACCGGCCGGCACATTCACATCGGACCCATGAGCACGAAACTGATTTCCGGCGGATAATAATAGCTCCATGGTCGATCCCAAATTACGAGTCCTGATCTCCGCCGAGAAGATCCAGGCCCGCATCCGCGAGCTGGGCGCGCAGATTTCCCGCGATTATCCCACCGGCCAGTTGCAACTGATTTGCATTCTTAAAGGCGCCTGCTTTTTCCTCACGGATCTGGCCCGCGCCCTGGAACGCGACGTCTCGCTGGATTTCATGGGTATCTCCACATATGGGAAGGGCACTTCCAGCTCCGGTGAAGTCAAGGTGACCAAGGACCTGGACATTTCGCTCGAAGGCGCCGACGTCCTGATCGTCGAAGACATTGTCGATACGGGTGTCACTCTCAACTACCTGATGCATCTGCTGGAGCAGCGCAAGCCGCACTCCATCCGCATCGCCGCGCTGCTGGACAAGCCCGAACGCCGCCTGCGGCCGATTCACGTCAACTACGTGGGCTTCCAGATCCCCGACGAATTTGTAGTGGGTTACGGGCTGGACTACGGCGAGAGATATCGCAACCTCGACGACATCTGCGTGCTCGACGGCAACGCGTAGGCTGTGGGGTCAGGCTTTCAGCCTGCCGCCACATCGCGAAACTCGTGCCAGTCTCCGCTTTTGCTAATCCGGGTGATAGCATGGAGGCAACCACCTCATGAAGCTCCCTTCCACGCGGTACATTGCAATTGCCGGCTGTCTGCTGTTATTCAGCGCCTGCACCAGAACGCCGAGTACTTCCAGACTGCTTCCGCCGGTTCCGCTGGCGCAAGCCGGTGACGACCATCACGACGGCGGTGACGACGACGCTTCCCCGATGGATGCGTTGCATTACTACCTGTTGAAGCGCCTGCCGGAAGGAGCCACGGAGCTGTCACCGGACTGGTTTGTCCAGGCGCAGCGCCACATCGCCCTGATGCCCCGGTTGCGCCTCACCGCCGACGCCGCCGCGGCCAGCCTTTCCTGGACCCAACTCGGGCCCGGTGATATCGGCGGGCGCACACGCAGCCTGCTCATCGATCCCCAAAACACCAACATCATGTATGCCGGCGCCGTCACGGGCGGGATCTGGAAGAGCGTCAACGCCGGGCTTACCTGGACCCTGCTCACCGACCCCTCGGCGAACATCACGGTGGGCTTCATGGTAATGGATCCCACCAACTCCAACATCATTTACGCCGGCACCGGGGAATCCTACCAGGGCTATACCGGCCTGGGGATCTACAAATCGACCAATGGCACCGCCTTCAACGTTCTTCCGGCCACCGCCAACTCCAATTTCACCTACGTGAACAGGCTGGCCATCGGACATAGCAACCCGCTGCATATCTTTGCGGCCACCACCAACGGCCTGTGGGCATCCATGGACGGGGGGACCACCTGGAAACAGCAGCTCAGCGTGGCCAGCCACGGCTGCGACGACCTGCAATCGCGCACCGACCAGAGCACCGACTACTTGTTCGCAAGCTGCGCGGGCGCAACATCCACCGCCGGCTTCATCGTCTACCGCAACATCGATGCAGGCGGGTCGGGAACGTGGGTGCAGGTGCTTTCGACTCCGGCGATGGCGCGCACTTCGCTGGCCGTCGCGCCGTCCCAGCAGTCCACTGTGTACGCGGTGGCTTCGAGCAACGGCACCGACAACCCGAGTTATAAAGATGGCCTCCAGGCCGTTTACCGATCCGCATCGAACGGCGACTCCGGAAGCTGGGTGACGCAGACTTCCAACACAAACTCGATACTGATGAACACCTCCGTGCTGAGCGCGCCTCTGTGCTCTGCCGGCCAGGTGCCCTACAACATCGGCTGGTACGCCAATCTGGCAATTGTCGATCCCACTAACCCGAACCGCCTGTGGGCCGGTTCGACGCAGATCTACCGCTCCGAAGACGGCGGCGCGAACTGGAACTGGGCCGCGCTGACGGGCGCGCATGTGGACAACCATATCTTTCTTTTCCACCCGGGGTACAACGGGACCACCAATCAAACGATGTTCATGGGTGACGACGGCGGCCTCCACCGCAGCGACAACTCGCTTGTCGCGTTGTCGGGCACTTCCGGCCCTTGTGGCAGCGGCAGCTCCGGCTATCCGATGATCTGGAACAGCCTCAACAACAGTTACGTGGCAACGCAGTTCTATGACGCCACCGCTTTTGCCGGCGGCAGCGCCTATTTCGGGGGCACCCAGGACAACGGCGTGATCCGCGGCAACGATACCACCGGCTTGAACGGCTGGACCACCATCTACGGGGGCGACGGCGGATTCGCGGCCATCGACCCGGCGGACGCCAGTACCCTCTACATGGACAACAACTCGATGAGTTTCCACAAATCCACCGATGGCGGAGTCACCACGCCACTGGCCATGAACGGCATCCCGAGCACCGAAACCGGCCTGTTCATCGTGCCATTCGCCGTGGATCCGAACGATGGCACGAAGGTGTGGCTAGGCGCGAGGTCGGCTCTTTACCGCACTGTGGATGCCGCCGCCAACTGGACCGCCGCCGCTCCGCAGCCTTCCGCCAATGACGACGTCTCCGCCATCGCGATTTCGCCGTTCGATTCCAATACGGTGGTTTTCGGCGCCACCGACGGACATATCTATCGCAGCAGTTCGGCGCTCTCCACCACCGGCACCACTGCGTGGGCTTCCAGCCAGCCGCGCTCCACCATGGTTTCCTGGATTGCCTTCGATCCCAACAACCGCGGAGTGGTTTATGCCACCTATTCCGCGTATCGCAACGGAAACCTCAACGTCAGCCACGTTTATAGGAGCACGGATGGCGGGGCGACGTGGAACGGCATCGACGGCGCGGGCTCGACGGCTCTGGCCGATATCCCGATCCACACCATCATTGTCGATCCCGAGAATCCCTCCACCCTCTATGTGGGCTCCGATACCGGAATCTTCATCACGCAGGATGGCGGCAACACGTGGGCCCATGACCAGAGCGCCTTCGCCGACGCCGTAGTCGACTCCTTGAAGCTCGACCGGCCGCTGGGCGGCTCGGTTCTGTTCGCCTTCACGTTCGGACGCGGCGCCTGGAAGACGCCGCTGGCCAATGCGCCGGTCGGTTGCACGTATTCTGCTTCACCCGTCAACATTGCCGCGCCTTCAGTGGGTGGCTTGTATCCCGTGGCTGTCACTACGGGGTCGGGATGCTCCTGGGTGGTGGTGCCTTCAAGCGCCAGCGCATTTGCCGGTGCGCAGTCGCCCGCGTCCGGGACCGGCAGCGAAAACGCCATCGTCTCGGTTCCCCCGAACCTCACCACAAGCGCGCGCAGTGCGACACTGGTGGTGGCCGGCACGACGGTAACCGTTTCGCAGGCCGCGGAAAGTTCGACAACAGGCGGGAGCAACGAATACGCCGCCCTGACTGCGCGGGCTCTTCCATACACCAGCGTTACCGACACGCGAACCTTCACCTCCAACCCCTCCGACCCGGTCCATAGCTGCACCGGCTCGGCCGACTACAAGACCGCCTGGTGGCTGCTCACCGCGCCTTCCACCGGCATGATGGAAATCACCGTCCAAAGTGAACGCTATGACGTCTTTGGAGACGCTGGGTTCGTTCTCACTGCTTATCCTTCCGGCCAAGCCAGCGCCGGTAACGAACTGGGTTGCACGACTATTCCGCGCGACACCACCAATTGGCTGTACAGCAAAATCCGTTTTGCGGTTACAGCCGGCGCAAACTACCTGGCGGAAGTCAGCGCGACCGGGAACACCGCCGCCGACGGCGGCTACACCCTGCTGTTCGCCGCCATGGGACCTCCCGCTTTCACCATATCGGTGAGTCCCTCGGCCGCCCAAGTCGCATCCGGCGGTTCGCTGCAGTTTACCGCCAACGACACCGCCAGCCTGAATCCGGCGGTGCGTTGGTCGCTCAACCCGGCGCTGGGCGTGATCTCACCGTCCGGACTCTATACCGCACCGTTGGGGATCACCACCGCCAGCAGTGTCACGGTGACGGCCACCGCCTTTGCCGATACCAGCAAGCAGGCCAGCGTCAACCTGACGGTCAATCCGCCGCCGCAGATTGCGCCAAGCATTTCGGCGGTTCAGAACGGAGCCAGTTTCCTGCCCGGTTTCTCACAAGGCTCATGGATCACCATAAAGGGAACCAACCTGGCCGGGACCACCCGCATCTGGACGGGCGCCGATTTCGTGGGCAACAATCTTCCCACCCAACTGGATGGCGTCGGCGCGACCGTGGATGGCAAGCCGGCTTACGTGTACTACGTCAGCCCCACGCAGCTCAACGTGCTGGCGCCCGCCGATGCCGCGCAAGGCCCGGTGCAGGTGCAGGCGACCTACGCGGGACAGACCAGCGCCAGCGTGAGCGCCGTGGAGTCGACCTTCTCGCCGGCCATGTTCATGTTCGGTCCGTTAGGGCAGAAGTACGTGGCTGCCGTGCGCTCAGACGGACAGTACATCGGGCCGACCAATTTGTATCCCGGCGCCACGGTGCCCGCTCAGGCCGGCAATATCATTCTGCTTTACGGTACGGGCTTCGGTCCCACCAACCCGCCCACTAACTTCGGCCAGACGTTCGCCGGCGCGCCGCCGACCGCCAACACAGTTACCTGTACGATTGGCGGCGTATACACCAACGTCCAGTTTGCGGGGCTGGTGGCTCCCGGCGAATATCAGATCAACATTGTGGTGCCGTCCGGCCTTCCGTCGGGCGACAACTTGGTGGTACTCACAGTCGGAGGCGTGACAACTCAGGCGAACGCCTACCTGACGATGCAATAAGACGAAAGCTGGTGCGGTTTCGGGACGGGGCGGCGACATGAGCGCCGAGGCGGTGGCCGCTAACGCGGCTGACGACCGGCCGGGAGGCCGGTCCCACCTAGTGCCTGTCTTTCTTCTGGAAGAACTTGCGCTTGACGTCCGGCCAGAATTCCTTCAGCACGTTTGAAAATGCGTCAGTGCCGCAAGCGATCAACAGTCTCTGCACATTATCGGACACCGTCCGGGTATCGGGATAGTAGGCGTTGGAGATGGCCACGGCCGCGGCATTCCCGCCCCACTCCGAAAAATTGAAGGTGTTGCGGCCCGTGTCCATGCGCGCCACCACGATGCGGGTGAGTGCATACCACGCGCGTCCCGGCTTCGGGCCCTCGCCCAGCCGGAAGTACCGCGGATCCTGGTGGAACAACGCGGGCACGAAGCCTTCCGTCATCATGTTGCCGATCATTTGGTCGCCGTAAGCCGTGCCCAGCCGCTTGGCATAGCCTCTCATGCCTTGGCCGAACGATGGATTCTGATTCTCGAGCTGGTACAGCCCCGCAAATGCCGAGGCTGTGGGGAACACCGGCCAATCGAACGAGTCTTTCACCGCGATCATCACCTTCTGCCGGGGTGTAATCAAATGGAAGGGGATGGAATTCTCGGTGGTCCGGTTGTTCGGAAGAACGCCGAAGATGCGTTTATCCTCGGGAGCTTGAACCGGGATTACGGAATCCCCCGGCGTGGCTCCGCCGGCGGGATTCTGCGCGCGGGCGCAGCACACCGCCAAAGTTGCGAAGAGCACGACCCAGTGGAGCAGGCGCATTTTCTCGTCAGATGGACGGGATCTCGCTCCGGTTTCCAAAAGTTGTGAGCAGTTTTGTGAGATTTTACACAAGCCCCGGCCGGCCGCTTAGGCAAGGAGGGGCGCTGTCAATTGATCGGCTTGTCTTTCTTCCTGGAAAAATGGCGCTTGACGTCCGGCCAGAACTCCTTCAGCACATTCGACAGAGCGTCGGTTCCGCACTGAATGAGCAGTCTCTGCACGTTGTCCAACGCGGTGCGGCCGTCCGCGTAGTAGGCGTTGGAAATGGCCACGGCTACAGCATTGCCGCCCCATTCGGCAAAGTTAAACGTCATGTGATTCTTGTCGGTAGGGGTGACGAAGATGCGGGTGGCGGCATACCAGACACGCCGCTTCTTGGATCCCTCTCCGAGCCGGAAATAGCGCGGATCCTCGTGCAGCAAGTCCGGCGCGAAGCCTTCCGTCATCATGTTGCCGATCATCTGGTCGCCAAAAGAAGTGGCCACGCGTCGCGCGTAACCCTTTAATCCCTGGCCGAAAGAGGGGTTATCGTCCTCCGCCTGATACACCACCGAATAGATTGCCGCCGTGGGGTAGACCGCCCCATCAAAGGAGTCTTTGGCGGCGATGTCGAGTTTCTGTTTGGCAGTGAGCGCGTGAAAGGGATTGGAAGCTTCCGTGGTACGGTTGTTGGGAAGCACTCCGTAGGCCCGTTTGTCTTCGACAACCGGCGCCGGTTGGGCGGAATCGGTGGGAAGGCTTTGCGCGTGCGCCAGGGACACACCTAGAATAGTAAGAAACAGGACGGGATGGCGCACACTCATGATTATCAACGATTAGATAGGCTAAAACACAGGCTGGGTGCGCAAAGTTGATGACTCTTTTGGGCTAGTAAATAGTGGAACTGAAAATAAGCCCCAATCGGGAGGGCAGAGCAGAGCGGGTGGCGTAGCCCTGCTAAAATTAAGTTTCCCCTTGGAGGAGAGTGCATGGCAGTAAAAGACCGCCGGCCAACGGTGGTGGTGGACGTGGGAGGTGTGAAGGT
>Ga0181530_10005886_pt1 | contig 12307 bp, 13 predicted proteins | sample PEATcosm2014_Bin_42_FD_119769 | JGI IMG/M metagenome (GOLD analysis project Ga0181530, IMG submission 119769) | Peatland microbial communities from MTU Mesocosm Facility, Houghton, MI, USA - PEATcosm2014_Bin10_60_metaG | ecosystem: Environmental > Terrestrial > Soil > Wetlands > Peat | place... | reverse complement strand
ACCGCGGGTACTGAGAGGTCGAGTGCTTCGGCGGTCTCTTCGGTCGAAAGGCCATCGACATCGCGAAGCGTAAATACGGTACGGTAAATCGGCGCCAAATCGTCGATGGCGCCCGTCAGAATGCGGTGCAGTTCCTCCTGCGAGAACCGCTGTTCCGGATCCGGGTCCCATGCGGCAATCTCGCGGACAACCGTATCCTCCCCGGTGTCTATCTGTTCGTCGAGGGAGACAGCGCGATCGCTCCGCCGCTTGCGCAGCTTCATCAGCGCCTGGTTGACCGCGATGCGCACAATCCACGTGTAAAATCTCGAATTTCCCTGGAATTGATCGAGATGTTCGTAGGCCTTAAGGAAGGCTTCCTGCAGCACATCCTCGGCATCTTCCCGGTTCTGCGTGATGTTCATCGCCAGACGGAATATTTTTCCCTCATAGCGCCGCAACAGAACCGAAAATGAAGCCGCATCGCCTCTGCGGGCGCTGGCGACAAGCTCCAGCTCGTCGTCGACTGCCGGCACTTCGACGGGAACGCTTTCGGTGGCCATTTTACGCGAATCCCCATTGTCCCATAGCAGGGCCAGAGCGCCCGTGCACACAGTTAGCCCGGCTTGAGCGCACAGGCCGAACGGTCCGCTGTGCGCGGGCCAATGTGCCAAGGCCTGAAGATCCATACCGCTGTTGGATGTACATGAAAAACGAAAGATTCGGGCTATTTCGAGCTATTGTCAGATGTCTGATCCCAGTTTTTCAGCACCCGGAGGATGTACTCGCGAGTCTCGCGGTAGGGCGGGACGCCATGATAGCGGTCCACCGCGCCCGGTCCGGCGTTATAGGCCGCCAAAGCCTTCAGTACCTGGTCGGGGTCGCTTTCATATTTGGCCAGAAGCTCCCGCAGGTATTGCGCGCCGCCGTCCGCATTTTGGTGAGGATCCCGCGGGTCGACACCGAGTTCGCGGGCGGTGTCCGGCATGAGCTGCATCAGCCCGATTGCGCCCTTCGGCGACACCGCATTCGGCTGGAAACCGGACTCGGCTTTCATCACACTCCGCACGAACGAGTCGGGCAGGAGATACTTTTTCGCCGCCTGCGCCGCCAGTTCCTGCGGAGTTTGGGGTTTAGCGGCCCCGGCGGGCATCGGCCCTGCGGGAGCGATCGCGGCGGGGGGAGCCGGAACCGTTGCCGCGATCTCTTCCTGCTCGTACCCCGCGACGGCAGTCTCCGGCATTTCGAGCACGCCGCCCGCGGAGAAAATCCGCACCACACCGCCCTCCGTTTCATGCCGGTCCGCATGCAGCCGGAAGCCGCTTCCCAGCACGACATACTCGCCTGCCCAAACCGGCGCCGCGAGCCCCGCAAGCAAGGCCATCGGCAAAACGGCGACCCCGATAAGATGGTGAAGAAGACGCTTCATGCCCAATACTCTGGTGACGCATCTCGAGTGCAGTCTGTGCAGCCGGAAATTCCAAGCCGGAAAAGTATGGAATCTGTGTGAATGCGGCGGGCCGCTGCTGGTGCGCTACGATCTGGCCGTTCTTCGGGATACATGGTCGCTCGACAGCTTCGCTTCCGCTCCGGATTCGATGTGGCGTTATGCGCCGGCGCTCCCGGTCCAACTGGCAACCTCGATTATCTCACTCGGAGAGGGAATGACCCCGCTTCTTCCCGCGCATCGCACCGGCGCGCGCATCGGCGCATCCGACCTGCTGGTCAAGGACGAAGGTCTGAATCCGACCGGATCGTTCAAGGCGCGCGGGCTCTCCTGCGCGGTTTCCATGTGCGTGGAACTGGGCATCCGGAAACTGGCCATTCCGTCGGCGGGAAACGCTGCCAGCGCGCTCGCGGCCTATGCGGCCGCCGCCGGAATCGAGGCCCACATCTTCATGCCTCAGGACGTGCCGCAATCGAATTTCATCGAATGTAAAGCTTACGGCGCCCAAGTCACGCTCGTCGGCGGTCTCATCAGCGATTGCGCCCGCATCGTGGCCGAGCAAAGCTCCCGGCAAGGCTGGTTCGACATTTCGACTCTCAAGGAGCCGTACCGCATCGAGGGCAAGAAAACGATGGGCTACGAGCTTGCCGAACAGCTCGGATGGGAATTGCCGGATGCGATCTTCTACCCCACCGGCGGCGGCGTCGGCATGATCGGGATGTGGAAGGCCTTTGACGAGATGGAGGCGTTGGGCTGGATTGGTTCCGGGCGTCCGAAAATGATTGCCGTGCAGGCGGAAGGCTGCCAGCCGGTAGTTCGGGCTTTCAACGAGGGCGCCGAACGCAGCCGGTTCTGGGACGGCGCCGCCACCGTGGCCAGCGGTTTGCGCGTTCCCAAGCCGCTGGGCGACTTTCTGGTTCTCAGAGCGGTGCGGGAGAGCGGGGGGACCGCCATCGCGGTCCCGGACATCGAACTCATTGACGCGGGCATCCGGCTGGCGACGGAGGAGGGCATCTTCATCAGTCCAGAGGGCGCGGCTTGCATTGCAGGCGCGGAAAGGCTGCTCCGGGACGGATTCCTGAAACGCGACGACAAGATTGTGATCTACAATACGGGCTCCGGCCTGAAGTACCTGGAAGCATATTCGACACGCTTCCCGCGCTCGGCAGCCGGGGAAACAGGTAAGCTTGGCGGACTGATCACCCCGCATTAGGTCGTATGATGGGGTGTCGGGAATCTTCGCGGGCACAATTTTCATCTGTATGATTTAACGGCGCACAACGGACATCCGGCCTGTGCGCTTCGAAGAGAAAGGAAACGAATGGGTCAATCTCTGTTAGTCCCCATGGTTGTGGAGCAGACGTCGCGAGGGGAGCGTGCTTACGACATCTACTCGCGTCTGCTGAAGGAAAACATCATATTTCTGGGGACGCCGATCGACGACACCGTGGCGAATCTGATCATCGCGCAGTTGCTTTTCCTCGAAGCGGAGGATCCTGAGCGCGATATTTCGATCTACATCAATTCGCCCGGCGGTTCGATCACGGCCGGTCTCGCCATTTTGGACACGATGGCGTTTGTGCGTCCCGACATCGTCACGATCTGCGTCGGACAAGCGGCCTCGATGGGCGCGGTCCTGCTCGCGGCGGGCACGAATGGCAAGCGGTTCAGCCTGCCGAATCCCCGCATCATGATTCACCAGCCCTCGATGCAGGGTCTGGCGGGGCAGGCGGCCGACATCGATATCTATGCGAAAGAGATCCTTCGCATGCGCGAAATTCTGAACAAGATTCTGGCGGATGCCAGCGGCCAGTCGGTGGAACGCGTGGCGCGCGACGTCGATCGCGATTACATCATGAGCCCGGAACAGGCTGTCGATTACGGCATCATCGACCGGGTCATTTCCAGCCGCGAACTGGCTCCCGCGCCGGTATCGAAGCCCGCGTAAAGCAACCCTCCCGAATTAAGCCTCGATATCGTCGTCGAGAGCCGCGAAAACTTCACCGAGCGTGAGCGTCAGGTGCGGATCGGAGGTAGTGAGCACGGCCGATGATTCGCGCTTTCCTTCACTTGTGTATGTCCACGCCTTCTTTTTTCGGGGATCGATCAACCATACGTGCCCGACGCCGAAGGCAAGATAGTCGTCGATTTTCACTTCCATCCGGCTGACGCGGTCCTCCGGGGACAGAATCTCGATGCACAGGAATGGAGGCTCGCGGAGAATTCTGCCTCGGGCTTTTTTTCCCGTTACACAGATGTCGGGGATCCGGTAACGCGTAGCCGCAACTTGAACACGAAGCTCCGTAAATACGTGGATACTCGACTCGCGGCGCTGGTTGTAGAGCAACGCTGAGATAATTGTCTGTAGCGCCGAATGGTCGATCTCTCCCATATTTCGTTCGATCAACTCCCCGTCCACGTATTCACAATCGGGATCGTAGATAGTTGAGAGATATTCGTCCAGCGAAACTTGCGTCCCGGTCGCCATCATGAGTCAAGGGTAGCGCAATACAATCGGGGTTGCCTCGCCAAGTTACCTTCGAACTGCTCGCCGAATGCCCCGTAACCCGCGCCCGCGCCGGCATTCTGCATACCGCGCATGGCGATATTCCGACTCCGGTTTTCATGCCCGTCGGGACGCAGGCCACAGTCAAGGGACTGAGCCAGCGCGATCTGTGGGACGACCTCCAGGCCCGGATCATCCTCGGTAATACCTACCATCTTTTCCTGCGCCCAGGGCACGAACTGATCCGGCACCTTGGGGGTCTTCACCGCTTTATGTCGTGGCCCGGCGCGATCCTGACCGATTCGGGCGGCTACCAGGTGTTCAGCCTGTCCGGGCTGCGCAAGATCACCGATGAGGGCGTCGCCTTCCAATCGCATCTCGACGGCGACACGCACAAATTCACGCCGGCATCTACGGTGGACGTGCAACTGGCATTCGGAAGCGACATCATGATGGTGCTCGATGAGTGTCCGGCGTATCCGGTCAGCCATGAATACGCGCGCGTTTCCATGCATCGGACAGTCCGCTGGGCGGAAGAAGCTTTCATTCACTACCGCCAACGCATGGCGGTTTCCCCTGCTCGAAACGCATTATTTCCTATAGTCCAGGGCTCCATGTTTCCCGACTTTCGCCGTGAGTGTGCCGAACGCCTCCTCGAACTGGATGCTGACGGCTGCGCCATCGGAGGGCTTTCGGTCGGCGAACCGCGTCCGCTGAGCCTCGAGATGGTGGAAGCGAGCGAGCCCTTTCTGCCGCGCGACCGTCCGCGATACGCCATGGGCGTGGGTATGCCGCACGAACTGGCGGAATACGTGGCGCGCGGGATCGACATGATGGATTGCGTGCTGCCTTCGCGCAATGCGCGCAACGGATGGTTGTTTACGTCCGAAGGCCGGGTTGTCATCAAGCACGCCCGCTATCGCGACGACCCCGGGCCACTCGATCCCGCGTGCGGCTGTTACACTTGTCGAAACTATTCGCGGGCCTACCTGCGTCACTTATTCCAGGCGGGGGAAATCCTTTTTGCCTCGCTGGCCACCCGGCACAATCTGCGGCGCTACCTTGACATCATGGGGGAGATCAGGCAGTCTATCCTGGGGGGTAAATTCCCTCAGTACCTGAACTCGATTCGTGACAGCGCCGCGCCGGACCGGGCGGCGGCGGTATAAGATAATCTGACGTGCTCATTTCTCCTGGGGCTTTGTTCCTGCAGCAAAGCCCGTCGAACTCGATTGCGCTCTTCGCCCCCTACGTGCTCATCGGGGTGGTTTTCTATTTCCTCCTGTTCATGCCGATGCAGCGGCAGAAAAAGCGGCAGCAGCAGATGTTGAATGAATTGAAGAGCGGCGACAACGTCGTCACCTCCGGCGGCATCGTCGGCACCATCACCGCCGTGGATGGTGACACAATAGTGTTACGAGTCAAACCGGATAACCTGAAGCTGCAGTTCGCGCGGTCCTCCGTCAGCACGCTGGTACCCCCTGCTGGGGCACTTCAGGAAGGCTCCACTAAGAAGTGAACGAATAGAAAATCGCATAAGGCATATATTTCCATGCAACGGAACTTGAAGTTAAAAGCGGGCGTGATCGCAGCGACCATCCTCGTCTGCCTGTTCGGCATTATCGGTTTCCCGAAATTCATGGGCGGCGTGGGCATCCCCACCTCCCCCGGCCAGTTGAAGTCGAACATGCATCAGAACATTCATCTGGGGCTCGACCTGACCGGCGGCAGCCATCTGGTTCTGCAGGTGCAGGTGCAGGACGCCGCCAAGACCGAGGCCGATCAGACTATTGAGAATCTCCGCGACGCCGCCAAAGCCGCCGGCATCGTAATCGCCGGCTACGACCGGAACGATCCTTCAACCCTGCAGGAAACCGATTCCATTCAGGTCAATATTCACGGCGTCGATCAGACGAAGACCCAGGCGTTCCGCAGCCTGATCGCCGACAAGTATCCCGATTGGATACTCACCCCCATCAATTCAACCGACTACAAGATGAATATGAAGCCGAGCGCGCTGGTCGAGCTCAAGCGGAACACGGTGGCGCAGGAGAGGGATACGATCGAGCGCCGCGTCAATGCTCTGGGGCTGACCGAGCCAACCGTCCAGGATTATGGGGCTTCAGATACTCAGTCGGAGATCCTGGTGGAGCTGCCGGACGTGGACGATCCCGCGCGCGTGAAGGACCTCATCGGTTCGGCGGCCCAACTCAAGATTGTCGAAGTGAAAAACGAGGGGCCGTGGAAGAGCCGCGAAGAAGCGCTCGCCGCCAAGGGCGGCATCCTGCCGATCGGTACTGAGGTGCTGGATTGGCCGGCCGGCGTTGGCAATGGGTCGGGCGGCTGGTATCTGGTTTCGCGAGCTCCCGTGATCACGGGTCCGGATCTGCGCAACGCGCGCCCCGCGACGGATTCCGATTCGCCGGGACGATGGGAATGCAGTTTTACTCTGTCGCAGGACGGCGGCCGCCGGTTCGGGGCCTTCACCGGGGCCAACATAGGAAACCGCCTTGCGGTTGTGCTGGACAACCAGATCACCAGCGTAGCGACGATCCAAAGCAGAATTGACGATTCCGGGCGTATCAACGGGCTTTCCTCCGAACAGGAAGCTTCCGATCTCGCCTTGAAGCTGCGCACGGGCGCGCTGCCGGCGGGAATCAAGTATGAGCAGGAGCGGACGATCGGCCCTTCGTTGGGGGCGGATTCCATTCGCGAAGGCATCGTGGCAGCGATAGCCGGACTCATCGCCGTCGTGGTGGTGATGCTGTTCTATTACAAGAAGGCCGGAATCAACGCCGTACTGGCTTTGGTTTTGAATACGGTTCTGCTGATGGCCGCACTCTCGTACTTTGGCGCAACCCTGACTTTGCCGGGCATCGCCGGCATCATCCTGACCATTGGCATGGCGGTCGATTCGAACGTGCTGATTTTTGAACGCATCAGAGAAGAGCTGCGGACCGGAAAGTCGATACCAGCCGCGGTGGACGCCGGCTTCGGAAAAGCCTGGTGGACGATTGTCGACACCCACGTGACTACCATCGTGTCGTGCCTTTTCCTGTTCATGTTCGGCACGGGCCCGGTGAGAGGATTCGCGGTGACGCTGGTGATCGGTCTTCTCGCCAATGTGTTTACCGCGGTCTTCGTCTCGAAGGCGATCTTCGACTGGGAGCTTTCGCGGCGCAAGCAGGTCACGGCACTGAGCATATGAAATGTGTTAGTTTTGGTACGCGGGAAAACGGGAACAATTCGTTAAGAGCCGGTGTCATAATCGTTGACACGGTTCGGCCCGGAGCAATTGGCTTTTGGAACATGCGCGCGGGCGGGCAGTGATCGATGGAATTATTTAAAAACACAAATTTTGACTTTCTTGGGTGGAAGTGGCCGTTCATCATCGCTTCGTTGATCCTTACAGCGGCGGGTTTTGTGAGCCTTTTTGTAAAAGGCGGACCCCGCTATGGCATTGAGTTCAAGGGCGGGATGCTGATGACCGTCAAGTTCCAGGGCGCGCCGCCGCTCGATGAAGTGCGTTCTTCTCTGTCGAAGGTGCTGGCAAGTCCCCCCAGCGTGGAGACTTTTGAAAGCGATTCGCACGAGATCGCGATCGGCACCGAAGGGTCCGACGACGCCACGCTGGGAAAGAACCGGCAGCTGGTTCTGGATACGCTGAAGAAGACTTTCGGGCATCCCGACAACGGCAAGCTCGATTTGAACAATGCGAGTGCCGCGGATGTCGCCGACCGGCTGCGGGATCCGCTGCTGAAGGCGGGCGTTTCGCTCTCCGATCCGCAGATCGATCAGCTGGGCGCGGCGATTGTCGGCTACCGAAATCAGCAGGGCCGCGGATTACTGGCGAATATCGACGACCTGCACTCCGTTACCGGAGTAACGCCCCAAGTCATCGGCGTTCTGAAGCAGGAGACCTACCTCGCCCCGTATACGGCGGCGCGCGACATCGAAATTGTCGGGCCCAAAGTGGGCGCGGATATGCGGGCTTCGGCCATCGAGGCGACCTTGCTGGCGCTGGGCGGGATGCTGATTTACATCTGGTTCCGGTTCGAGTGGATTTACGGCGCAGCCGCCGTGATCGCGGTGTTCCATGACACGCTCATCACGATCGGAGTGTTCTCCTTGTTCAACCGGGAAATCACCCTGACGGTTATTGCGGCGCTTTTGACTTTGGTGGGATACTCCATGAATGATACGATCGTCATCTTCGACCGTATTCGCGAGAACCTGCATTTGAACCGGCGGGAGCGCCTCGTGGACGTGATCAACAGGAGCGTGAACCAGACCTTGAGCCGGACCGTGATGACCTCCGGTTTGACGTTCCTGACCGTGATTTCGCTCTTCTTGTTCGGGGGACCGGTACTGCACGGTTTCTCTTTTGCCCTGGTTGCAGGTATTATCGTTGGGACGTATTCTTCGGTTTATGTTGCGAGCCCGATCGTGCTTGGCTTTCACGATTTCATGGACGCAAGGAAGAAGGGTTCCGGAGCCGGCGCTCCGCCCGTGCCGGTTGTGGCCGGCCCCCTCCGGCAGTCCGCTTCGAAGCCTGGAGCGGGCAAGAGCCCGGTGAGAATGGCGAAGTAGTAAATGAAGTAGTAAATAAAGAGGGATTAGATCTCGCTTGAGAGGATTTGTATGTTTGAGCAAACTTTCGTCGATGGCGTCGGTAAGACCAAAAAGCCGTATACGATTCTGTTGTCTTTCGTGGTCCAGCTGATTGCCGTCGGCATTCTCGTCATCATCCCGTTGATCTACTTCGATGCGTTGCCGAACGCGCAATTGGCGACATTCCTGACGGCTCCGCCGCCGCCTCCTCCTCCCCCGCCGCCGCCTCCTCCGCAGGCAGTCAAGGTGGTGAAGGTAGCGCCCAAGCAGTTCGATATGGGCAAGCTGACGGCTCCCAAGACAGTTCCGAAGGAAATCAAGATGATCGTCGAGTCCGAGGAGCCGCCATCGGCCGCGGGCGTAGTCGGCGGCATCCCGGGCGGCGTGGCCGGCGGCGCGCTGAGTGGAATACTCGGCGGCGCGATCGCCCCGCCCCCGCCTCCGCCCCCGCCTCCGAAGCCCAAAGCTCCCCTCGCCCCGATCCGCGTGGGTGGCAACGTACAGCAGGCAAACCTGATCAGACAGCCCAAACCGACTTATCCGCCGCTGGCTAAGGCAGCCCGCGTGCAGGGCACGGTAAGGTTCACGGCCAAGATCTCGAAGGAAGGAACGATTCAGGAGTTGACGCTGATCAGCGGACCGCCGCTCCTCGTCAAGTCCGCTCAGGACGCGGTTTCGCAGTGGCAGTATAAACCGACCCTTCTCAACGGTGACCCCGTGGAAGTGATCACGACCATCGACGTAAACTTCACTCTCAGCCAGTAGCTCGGAACCAGCGTGAAGCGATCGTCGGGGCTTTTTTTGAGGAAACTCGTTTAATTCAACTCGCAGGAGACTAGAAAAATGCTTTTACAGATGCAGGTATGGGCGTTCATGTTGTTACAGGAAGCGGGCGCGCCAGGATGGGATTTCCGTCACCTTTGGGACCAGATGGGTCTGCTGGCAAAATGTGTCGTCGTGCTGATGTTCATTATGTCCGCATGGTCCATTGGCGTGATGATCGATCGCGCCATGGCATTCAATGCGGCGCGCAAACAAAGCCGCGCTTTCGCACCGGCCGTAGCCGGCGCGTTGCGCGAAGGGAAACTGGATGAGGCGATCAAGATCGCCGATCGTTATAAGAAGAGCCATCTCGCCAAGGTTGTAGTGGCGGGTCTGCAGGAATTCCAGGCGCATCAGGGCAGTACTGAAATTTCCGGTGAAGAAATCGAAGCTTCGAGACGCGCGCTGGAACGTTCCGAAGCCATCGTGCATGCCGAGTTGAAACGCGGCGTCAGTGCGCTGGCGACCATCGGTTCCACCGCGCCGTTCGTCGGCCTGTTCGGTACCGTCGTCGGCATCATCAACGCATTCAAGACGATGGCCGCGCAGAAGACCCCCGGAATCGGCGCGATCGCCGGCGGTATTTCGGAAGCCCTCGTGACCACTGCCATCGGTCTGTTCGTGGCCGTGCCCGCCGTCTGGGCGTTCAACTATTTCACGGGCCGGATCGATGCGTTTGACGTGGAAATGGGTAACTCGAGCTCGGAACTGCTCGACTACTTCCTGAAACGCAGCCAGATGCGGGCCGGGGCACGCAAGTAGAGTCGAAAGACCGAAGCGAGGCGGCTGGGTAGCCGCATGTATGTCGAAAGCGAGTTGATGGAATTCCCGCAGCGGGTCGCACGGCAGTACGCGAGTTCGCTGCGGGGTTTTCCGCCCGTAGTTGGATCGTCAGGAGATAGAAATGGAACTTAAGAAAGCGCCGCCGCCGGTATCCGATATTAACGTCACTCCGATGGTGGACGTCATGCTCGTCGTACTGATCATCTTCATGGTTATTACGCCGATGCTCAACAAGGGAGCGAACATCGATCTCGCGAAAGCGCGGAATCCGATCGTGATGGCCGATGCCGACAAAGAAGACGCCGTTACTGTCGCCGTTACGCGCGATGGTCAGGTCTTCCTCAGCCCCGGGTTGCAGCACGTGAATGTGGAGGATCTGGCTCCCAAAGTGAAGGACCTGCTGGCGGACCGGCCAGTCAAGATCGTGTACATCAGGGCCGATGCGCGGGCGAAGTACGAAAAAGTAGAGGACGTTGTCGATAACCTGCGCGCGGGCGGAGTGGACGATGTTGGTTTGCTCACCGAGCAGATCATGGATAACAACCTCCCCAAGAAGCCCAAGACTTAGTTTGTTCGATCAGAATTTTTACAAGGAGCAATTTTTATGGGAATGGCAGTCGGCGGGGGGAACAGCGGCCCGCAGTCCAATATCAACATGACCCCCATGATCGATATTCTGCTCGTGTTGTTGATTATCTTCATGGCGATCTCGCCGGTGGCCCCGCATGGATTGGACGCTCTGGCGCCTCAGCCGCCACCGCCTAATCAGAAGCAGCCCGATAATAACGACCGCACGGTTGTTATAGTGATCGACGCGCAGGGCAACGTGAAGATCAATCAAACCGACGCTACTTGGGAGAAGCTCAACGATCAGCTTGTCGATATTTTCAAAACGCGCGCCGAAAAGGTCGTGTTTGTGAAGGGCGACAAGGACTTGGAATTCCAGAAGGTAGCGCAGGCCATTGATATCGCGCACGGCGCCGGTATCGACAAGGTGGGCCTCATGACCCCGAAGGTGGAGGAAGGCCACTAATGCGCGGCATCCCGAAACGGCAGATTGGCACTTTGGTCGCGACAGTCGCCTTAATCGCGCTGGCCATACTGAGCGCCGGTTGTAACAAACTGAAGGCGCGCGACAACCTGAATAAGGGTGTCAACTCTTTTAAAGCGGGACAGTATACGGCTGCCGCGGACGATTTCAAAATGGCGATCGATCTCGATCCCGATCTTCCGTCCGCGCGCCTCTATCTCGCCACCGCATACATGACGCAGTGGGTGCCGGGCTCCGAATCGCCGGAAAACGTCCGCAACATGAATTCGGCCCTCAAGGAGTTTCAGACCGCGCTTACTTCGAACCTGGACGACAAGAACAAGCTGATTGCCATGCAGTCTCTCGCCAACATCCATCTGCAAAAGAAAGATTATGCGGAGGCGGAAGACTGGTACAAGAAGGTGATTGCGGCGGATCCGAAGAACAAAGAGGCGTATTACACGCTGGGTGTGATCGCCTGGAGCGAGTTCGTGCCGGCTTGGCGTGAAGCCCGTTCCACGCAGGGCATCAGGCCGGAAGATCCGGGACCGTTGAAGGAGACGCCGGCGCCCAAGAACAAGAAAGCCGTCGCGCAACCGGATCTCAAAGCGGACCTGAAGGCGAAGTACTGGCAGAAGCTCACCGACGGTATCGAGGATGAGAAGAAGGCGCTCGAAATCGATCCCGAGTATGAGTACGCGATGGCTTACATGAACCTTTTGATTCGGTATCGCGCGGACCTCGACGACACCAGGGATCAATATGTGGCTGACGCCAAAGAGGCGGACGGCTGGGTCCAGAAGAATCTCGAAACGGTTAAGAGGAAGGCCGCCAAGAAATCGGCAGCCGCGGAACAGACCGAATAGCGCTGTTACTCTTTCGCCAATTTCCAGGGACGAGCGCTTGCGCCCGTCCCTTTTTTGTTGTGTGCCGAGCATGTTCGACAGCTCGGGGGTGAAAGTCCCCTTGACAACCTGATGGAGGTGAAGTCATGAGGTGAAGTCATGAGGTGAAGTCATAGCGAAGCGCAAGGGCGTCCCGGCGACGGGAGGTCTGAAAGAAGCGTGGAGCAAACGCACGAGCCGATGTACAAGAAACCGGATCTGAGGCATACGGTGCCGGACGAGTT
>Ga0181530_10005876_pt1 | contig 12321 bp, 7 predicted proteins | sample PEATcosm2014_Bin_42_FD_119769 | JGI IMG/M metagenome (GOLD analysis project Ga0181530, IMG submission 119769) | Peatland microbial communities from MTU Mesocosm Facility, Houghton, MI, USA - PEATcosm2014_Bin10_60_metaG | ecosystem: Environmental > Terrestrial > Soil > Wetlands > Peat | place... | reverse complement strand
GATGAACCCCGGCTTCGCGGGGATCGACAACGAATTGTACACATTGGACCGTACGCTGATGCTGTTCGGCGACGCCAAGCAGGTGATCGGCGCCGTCGCCAAGGAACTGACGGACGGGCATTAGCCCCGCGCCTTCGCACTTGCCCCCGGGGATGTTTGCCTCCAACGACTTTCAGGGTAACTTCAGGCGAAGGAAATTCGTACGATGCCGTGGGAAGAGCAAGCCTTCGATGCCCAACTCCTGGAATTGGCGATTCGACGCCATCAAGCCGGCCAGTTGGAAGAAGCGATGGCGAATTGCCGGCAGATTCTTTCGCGTCAGCCGCAGCATTCCGCCGCGTTGCACCTTGTTGGCATCATTGCCCGCCAGATCGGACGGTTGGATGCGTCCATTGAGTTGATTCGGCGGGCCGCCACGGGCAACGCGGCCGACCCCCACTTCCACAACGATCTGGCCGATGCCCTGCGCAATAAGAAACAATACGACGAGTCATTTGCCGCTTGCCAGGAAGCCCTGCGGCTCAAGGGCGACTTTCCCGAGGCGTACATTACTCTCGGAAACGTTCTTGCCGATCAGGGCGAGCTCGACGGCGCCATCGCCGCCGCTCGAGAGGCCCTGCGGCTCAGGCCCGACTATGCGCTGGCCTTTAACAACCTTGGCGTATACCTGCATAGCAAGGGACAACTCGAAGAGTCCATCGCCGCCGCGCGGCAAGCCATTCGGCTCGATCGCGGACGTCCCGAATTTCACAACAACCTGGGCAGAGCCTTGCAGGACCAGGGACAATTGGACGAGGCCATCGCCGCGCGCCGTGAAGCCATCCGACTTAAGCCCGATTATGCCGAAGCTTATAACGACTTGGGCAACGCCCTGCGCGACATCGGACAACCCGATGAATCCATCGCCGCTCTCCGTCGTAGCGTACAGCTCATGCCTGACTATGCCCTGGCGCATTGGAACCTTGCGCTGAGCCTGCTTTTGCAGGGCGATTTCATTCAAGGCTGGAGGGAATACGAATGGCGCTGGCGATGGAACGGATTCTCCTCGCCGTGCCGGAATTTCGCTCAACCGCTATGGAATGGCGAAGAATTAAACGGGAAAACCATTCTCCTTTACGCCGAACAGGGAATGGGCGATGCCATCCAGTTCGCCCGCTATATTCCGCGGGTCGCCCGCCGCGGCGGACGCATCGTCGTCGAGTGCCAGCCGCCGCTCAAGCGGTTGTTGTCGCGGATTCCATCGGTCGAGGCAGTCGTCACCGAAGGCGAGCCGTTGCCGCCGTTCGACGTGCAATGCCCCTTATTAAGTTTGCCCCTGGCGTTTCGGACGGATTTGAATTCGATTCCCGCCTCGGTCCCCTATCTGAAACCCGACCGCAAACAATCCGCGAAGTGGAAAAGCCGTCTTGCGGCCGAAAGTCCCCACCGCCGCATCGGCCTGGTCTGGGCCGGGTCATCGATGCACAAAAAAGATCGGACTCGCTCCGTTGAGTTGTCGCAACTGGCTCCTCTGGCGGCTATCCCGGGAAACAGCTTTTTCAGCCTGCAAATGGGCGAAGCCGCCAAGCAGGTCCCTCCAGTCGAAATGGCGCTGCAGGATTTCACCGCTGAACTGAACGACTTTGCGGACACCGCGGCGCTGCTGGACAACCTCGATCTGGTCGTCACCGTGGACACCGCCGTCGCCCATCTTGCCGGCGCGATGGGCAAGCCGGTATGGGTTCTCGTGTCCTATGCGCCGGATTGGCGATGGCTTCTGCAACGTGAAGATTCGCCGTGGTATCCCACGATGCGATTGTTCCGGCAGACCTCGATCGGCGATTGGGCGAATGTCATCCGGCGCGTTGCGGATTCGCTTGCGGAGGCTGGGCGTTGAGATGGCCACCCAGCCGGGCGTCTTGCACGCGACCTTGCCACAACCACACTACCGGCCAAAGCGGGCGCGGATTCGCCGACCAGATTGAAGTCGCCGAAGGGACCACCCTCGGCCAGCTTTTCCAGCAGCGCATGCCTGGCTCCGATCCCCACAACTATCTCATTCGCGTCAACCCCCAGCCGGCCGTCGCCGAGGAGCCTCTCGCCGAGGGATGCCGGGTCAGCGTCAAGCCTACCAAGATCCAGGGAGCCACCGCACTCGCCTAAAGCGAACCGGTCTTGCTTCAACCCCAGCCCGCCGGGTCGATCGGTTCGGTGCCAGCGGCCGGCATCAAAGCGTTATCAGTCAGCGGCTTGCCGAGGGCGTCTTTGAACGGACCCTCCGGTGTGCTACCGATTGCCACGCCGATCTTCGAACGATCAACCGGCAGAAACAGATAATATTTTGCGTTGGCATAATCGCAGTCCGGCGCCCAGGCCCACCGTGTAGATCAAGCGAATCCCTTCGGACTGAAGTGAGACCCGTGGTCCTTCCAATTGGCCATGTCGGCCGTCGATAGCGGTCGCCAATCTGTCATGTCCCAATAGGTGGCATCCGGTTGATCGTGTGAGGTGTATACATAAAGCCGATCTCCAAAGACGCGAGCGGAAGGATCGGCGGTGAAGATATTTTTGACGATTGGATTGTCGGCTTTGGCCAACGTGCTGCAGAGCAGCACGACAAATACAAGGAGATTCCGCCTGAGACACAACGGATCATCTCATGGCCGAAAGCAATTGAGTGAGGGGCCTCGCAAGAATAACTTGACCGAATTTCATTCAAAATGGCCTATTTTCAGCCTAAATCGCCGCACAATTTGTCAAGTTATTCGTGCGCGGCTCCTGAGTCCATTCGGGATTTCATTGCAATTGCCATTGCAGTCACCTTTGTAGATCCACGGTTTATTCCACTGGCGCCAGGATAACTCGGGCCAAGTTGATCGCGTGCCACGAAGAGGCATCCTTCGGGCGAATTGTCAAAATCTGCCTGCCCGCCTGTTTGACTTCAATACCTCCCATTGCGACAACACGGAAGTCGTCCCAACTGCCGGTTTCCGAAACGATGCCCTCGATTGTGCTGCCGGTAACTTCAAGTTGCAAAGCCGTGTCGGCATATATCGTAGCGGTTTCGATGGAAACCTTATAGCGTCCGGGGGCTGGGAAGTTAACGATCCAAGAGGCGGATTCCGACGGATTGTCCCAGTAGCCGATGTTTGTGTGGCTGCCCCGGGTTTCGATAGTCAATTCGTCGCCATGCAGATTGGCGTGTTCGGCCTCGAGCGTCAGCGTGCCATCGGGGCCGGGAGAAGTCACAAACGCCTCAGTTTGCGCCGATGGAGCGGGTTTCAAATCCGCGCCGGTGATTCTCAGGGCACACGTGTATTTCGACACTGCCTGCTCCGGCAACGTGACCACCAGGGCCGAATCTGTTTGCTCCCATTTCACGCTGGCCGTGGAACCTACAAGCGTCACTTCCGCAATCTTCCCCGCGGAGGCTGCCAGGTTGCGCACCGTCATCTTTCCATCGGTGGGCCACCCCATGGCGATGGCATACAGGTTGCCATTTTTCGTGGTGAAGCGGATGTCGCTGGCGGTGTAGTGATCGTCCGATTCGCTGAAGGACCCGCTCTTTTTTGATTTGATCGTGTCTTCACCGTACACCAGCCAGGGTCGCGTGCCGTAAATCGCTTCGCCCTGTGTAGCCGACCAATCGGCCAGGTCGGCCAGCATCTGCTCGACTTCAGGATCGAGCGAACCATCCGGACGCAGCACGACGTTGAGCAGCAGGTTGCCGTTCTTGCTGACGTTGTCCACCAGCGTGTGAATGGTCCAGTTCACCGGACGGAACTTCCAATGGCGGTTGTAGTACCAGTCGCCAATGGAGGTATCGGTTTGCCACGGGTACCGATCGATCTTGTTCATCACTCCGCGTTCGAGGTCCTGAACCCACCGACCGCCGGAGGGCTGCTTGCAGTTGTAGACAACTTGCGCGACCCCGCCATTGGCGGCCGCATTGCTGTTATACAGATGGGCGATCATGCTCAATCCCACTTCGTTGCCGAATGGCACCGGGCCGTCGCTGTAGAGCAGATCGGGATGATAATTGTCCACGAGTTCGCGGATCTCCTGGAACCACTGCTGCTGCCAGCGGGGATCGTTGCTGTACCAGCCCGTGTCTCCGGGTTTGGCCGGAAAGTGGTAAAGATCGGCGAAGGCGGGATTCGCTCCGTCGTACGGCACGCCTGCGAGAGGTCCGGTTTTGTCGGACCCGTGGCTGTCCTGAAACCAAGTAAAGCTGGCGCCCAGATGCTCGGAGACGCCAAAGTGCAGCCCGTATTTCTGGGCGGCCTTCTGCCACTCGCCTACCACATCGCGATGCGGACCCATGTTCACCGCGTTCCAGCGGTTGAGCTTCGAATTCCATAGGAAGAAATTGTCATGGTGGCTGCCCGTGCTCACGAAATATTGCGCGCCGGCTTTCTTGTAGAGGGACATCAGGCGGTCCGGATCCCATTTCTCGGCCTTCCACAAAGGGATGATGTCCTTGTAGCCAAATTTCGATGGGTGCCCGTAGTGTGCCACGTGGTAGTTGTAGTCGTCGCTGCCCTGCTGGTAGATCTTGCGGGCATACCAGTCGCCTTCCATGGGCACCGCCTGCGGCCCCCAGTGGGCCCAAATTCCAAACTTGGCGTCCCGAAACCACTGCGGACATTGATATTGTTCGAGGGAATCCATCGTGGGCTTGAACGGGCCTGGGCCGATCGGAAGATTCTCGCCCGGTTTGACGTCATCCGCCAGCATGATCGAGCAGGCTCCCAGCAGAAATAGCAGTGTCAGGCTTAGGTTCAGTGTTAGGTGGTTCATGGAATCATTTCCTTCAAATCCGGCAGACAGGCCATTCTCCACATTGAAATTGCGCCGGTTATTATTGCAGAAACCTCTTGCCGATGCACGCCCCTGGCCATTGCTTGCTGCGGGGTAAATCGCGGATGCTCGAACTAAGTAGGACCGCAGAATGATTGCAGTAAACCAAACGATGATGATACTGCCCCTGGCGGCGGAGCCGCCGGGAGGTCGCCATGGGATATGGCATCAAGCTCACGGACGAGCGGTGGGAGGAGTTGGATCATCTGCGCTTCTCCACTTCGTCGGCCGACGTCTTTCGTAACTGCCTGATCATTCTGATGTCGCATTCCAAGGATACCATCGCTTGCGTCGCCGAGCGACTGGGCTGTTCAGGCGAGACGGTGGTCCGCGTCCGCAAACTTTACCGGCGAGGCGGCGTGGATTACGCGACCGGCAAGATCACCTGCACGATCGCCGACACCAAGAGCGGCATCCACTTCCTGGCTTTCCTGATCGCCCGGGTCAGTGCCTACGCCGGCCGGAAAATCCGTCTGGTCTGCGACAACGGACGCTTTCACTGCACCCAAGCCGTGCAGCAATGGCTGGCGACCCACCGCAGTCAGATCGAAATCTATTGGTTGCCGCCGTATTGCCCGAGCCTGAACCTGATCGAACGGTTGTGGGACCATCTGAAACGGACCGTGCTGGCCAAGGTGTTGTTCGAAACCATCGACGATTTGCTCGCCGCCTTCCACCGTGGGCTGGGCCGAATCAACGGCCACCGCGACCGGATGGACTTCATGTTCGATCACGACGACGTGCCGTACAGAAAAGTTGCGTGAAAGATTCTGCGGTTTTACTGAGGTGTAACGGTCGTGGGAGTTGGATGTGCGGTAGCAGGTTGCGTTGTATCGAGGACGTGAAAAGGCGTGTGCGGAGTCAGCCAGTCCTTCGGTAGAAGCGCCGGGGCGGTTGAGGTTCCGGTCGGGTTGATCGACGGCAACGCAGGGACCCTCGTCCGTCTTGATGCTGCGCCCGCCGTCTCATGCTCGATGCGCGGGAACGACAACCCGACAGCGGTCTCCAATCCGATAAGTGCTTGGTGATATGCTTGAATCGCGTCTTCATAGTTCTGCAAGACGCCCACGTATTCGCGAATCGAGTTGAGCAGGTCGTCAAACTGGGAGTTTCCAAGCTTGAAGGAAAGCTGGGCGAGTTTGACGTTTTCCTCCTCCTGCGGGATCGTAACATCTCGGTAGAACACCACATCTTCGGCGGCAATTTGCAGCGCGTTCGAGGCGTTGAGAACGTCCTGTTTGACCTGTCCCTGAAGGGTGACATAGGTCCGCTCGGTCTGTTCCTGCTGATACTTGGCGAGCCAGAAGGCGACGATGCCGGGATCGAAGATCGGTAGGACGGTCGTGAAGTTGGGGCCGCCGGTCCAATTTTTGTTGCCGTCACGTGCCCAGTCGGTTCCAAGCGTTGTTTGGGGGATGAATCCTAAGCGGGCGAGCTTGACCGATGTTTCGGCGATCTTGCGGTCGTAGTCCGCGCGAAGCAGGTCAAGGCGGAATTTGCCTGCCAGTTGTTCAAGATCTCCCTCTTGGGGCAATGCCGCAATGACGTTTGGCGATTCGCTCACGCTCTTGGGAAGCTGCCATTGGGGAGCAGACCGCACGCCCATGAGCCAATTCATCTGGCGTGCCGCTCCCTCGTATTGCGTATCGTAATGGTGAGCTTGGCGCAGGGTATCTTCATAGGCGATGACAGCGCGATTAAAATCGGCTCGCGTGACCAAGCCGGCCTTGAGTTGCGCTTGCGCCTCATCAACAGCCTGCTTGTAGGTATGGGCGATGCGCCGTTGAAGCACGCCGTCACGAGTAATATAGGCCAATTGGTCATACTGCGTCTGGACCTGCTGGGCGAGGCCGAAGGCTTGGTTGGCCATGTCGATTCCCGCTTGCAACCGTTGGGCCTTGGCGATGGCGACCTTGTGAGGCTGGGTGAGAAAGCCGTTGATCGCTTCCGTGATTTCCAGATCAAACGCGGTGGCGGGGCCTGTGCCTGGAGAGATGGGAAAATAAAAGGCGCTGGTTTGGCCCAAGTCCGGATTCTCGAACAAACCTGCCTGGACCAAATTCGCCTGGGCGATCGCCAATGATTCCGATTGCGTAACGAGCGAGAAATTGTGGGCCAGTGCGCGCTGGATTGCCTCGCCCGGCGTGAGAACGCCCGCGGGCCCTTCGACATCCATTCGCAAATCTGTTTTGAGCAATTGTTCCGTATCGAGCACGAAGGCGTAACGGTCGTCGAACAGGTGGTTCACCTGAGCCAGATGTTGCGTGTCGGGCTTGGGTTTCGTCCATCCCGCGCAGCCGTTCATCGCCATAATGCCGAAAAACGCGAGGAGAGATAGCCCGTGCGTGATTCGTTTGCCAGGAATCATCTTAGTGAATCATCCCTTCCGGCGCCGTCACTTCGGCCGGGAAAGTCTTTTCGACGAATTCGTAAAGTACAGGCAAGACCAGGAGTGTCAGAAGCACGGCCGAGAGCATTCCGCCGACGATCACGCGGGCCAGCGGTCGTTGTATCTCCGAGCCGATGCCCGTCGAGAGAGCCATCGGCAACATCCCGACGCCGGCGATCAACGCCGTCATCATTACCGGGCGAACTCGATCTTTGGCTCCCGTCACGACCGCTTCGCGCAAAGACATGCCCCTGGCGCGATAGTGGTTGAATTGTCCGACCAGAATGATGCCGTTCTGCACGCTGACCGCGCCAAGGGCGATGAAGCCGATCGTCGCCGACACCGATAGGTTGGTGTGGGTCAGAAAGAGAATGATGATCCCGCCGGTGATGGCAAAGGGCACGTCGCAAAGCACGAGCAGGGCATACCGCATTCGCTTGAAGGCCCAATATAACAGCACCAGGATGCCGAGCAGCGAAAGCGGAACAATGACCATGAGTCGCGCGTTGGCCCGCTGCTGATTCTCGAATTGCCCTTCCCATGTGATGTTGTAGCCCAACGGCAGCTTGAGCCGATCGTGAACTTTTTGCTGAGCTTCGGCAACGAATCCGCCCATGTCGCGGCCACGGATGCTGCATTTCACCGCGATGCGTCGGCGGTTGTAGTCCCGCATGATCCGGCTGGCGCCGGTATCGAGTTTGATGTTGGCAAGGCTTTTGAGAGGAATGCGCTGACCCGCGGACGTATCCACCCACAGGTCCGCGATGCGTGCCACTTCTTGTCGCGCTGCCGGCGCCAGTCGGACCGACAGCGCGAAGGTGCGCTGGCCTTCGAGAATGTTCCCGGCCGCCTGCCCACCCAGGCCAGTCTGGACAAGGGAAAGGACCGTCTGGGCATCGGTCCCGTAGCGAGCCACGGCGGGTCGATCCACCTCGATCTTCAACTCCGGCTGGCCTTGAAGCTTCTCCACTTCCAGGTCCGCATTTCCGGGCACCGCGGAGATGATCCGACCCAGTTCTTCACCCCTCTTTTGAAGAATGTTCAGATCGTCCCCGAATAGCTTGATGACCAGTTCGCCCTGCACGCCGGACAGGGCCTCTTCATAGTTGTCTTCAATGTACTGTGAGAAGTTGTAGTCGCATCCGGGCAACTGCTGGAGCTTGGCGTTCATCAGGGCGATCAGCCCGTCTTTGTCGACCACCATGCCGGTGTTGGGGTCCTTCGTTGTCCATTGATCGTGCGGCGGAAAATAGTCCGCGACTTCGATGTGATTCCAGCCCTTGTCGTCGTAGCCGTCCTCAGGCCGGCCGAGTTGCGTGACAATCTCCTGTGATTCGGGAAATGAGGCGAGGATTGCACGAATCCTCCGCTCATTTTCCTTGGCAGCGTCCGGCGAAATGGACAGAGGCATGTCAACGTCGAGCCAGATATTGCCTTCATCAAGCTTCGGCAAAAATTCGGTCCCCAGGCGCGTCGCCATCCAAGTCGAGACGCCCCCGACCAGCAGCGCCGCTCCGAGCGTCGCGGTTTTGTAGTCGAGGAGCGTGCTGATGACGTGGCCGTAGCCATCGCGCAGGCAGCGGGACACGAAATTCTCGCGCGCCGCCCGCCCGGCTTTGAGCAGCCAGACCGAAACCAGCGGAACCAGGCTGAACGTGACCAGGGTTGCCCCAACAATGGCCCCGGCAAATACCAGTGCCATCGGCCGGAAAATTCGTCCCTCGACGCGCTGAAATGTGAAAATTGGAATCAGGGCGACGATCAGAATCAGTTGCGAGAACAACATCGCCCGCGCCAGGCCGGCGCTCGTGTCCCGCACCACGACCGGGAAATCACTGCCCGCGCGCGCCGCCAGCTTGGCAACGAGAATGGCCTCGACGATGACGACGGCGGCGTCCACCAGGATGCCGAAATCCACCGCCCCGAACGACAGCAAGTTGGCCGGGATGCCCTTGACGTACAAAGCCACGAAGGCCGAAAGCAGCGCCAGAGGGATCACCATCCAGATCACGACGCTGGCGCGAACGTTGCTCGTGAAAATCACGCTGACGATCAGGATCAAAACCCCGCCCAGCAGCAGGTTGTGCAGTACCGTGTGTAGCGTCGTCTGGACCAGGTCCGTGCGATCGTAGGTGTTCACGATCTGCGCTCCGGGCAGCACCACAGGGAGCACATCCTTCTTTAGGTGTTCGACCTGCTTCTTGATTCCTTCAATCACCTTGAGCGCATCGGTGCCCTGGCGGTTGAGCACGACGGCCTCAACGATGTCATCGACCTGCTCGATACTTCCGTCGGGGTTTTTGCGATACCAGCCGGTGATGCCCTGACGAGGCGCGGGACCGGTCGTGACATCGGCCACATCCTTGATGTACACGGGCCTGGCGCTGTAAGTGGTGACAGGGACGTTTCCGATATCTTCAACGGTCCGCAACAGCCCCATGCCGCGAATAACCAGGGCCTGCTCGCCATTTTTGAGGAGATTCCCGCCGATATTCAAATTATTGTTTTGAAGGACTTGGAACACCTGCTGAAGCGTGACCCCGTTCTGGCTAAGCCGTTCCGGCTTGACGACCACCTGGTATTGCTTGATGGCCCCGCCGTAAGTTTCAAAGTCTCCCACTCCCTCCACTTGGCGGAACGCGGGCTCCAGAACCCAATCCTGCACGGCCCGGATTTCTTCGATCTTGTGGTACGGGTCTTTGATGACATACCGATAGACCTCGCAGGTACTTGTCGTCAGGGAACTCATCTGCCACTGCACGCCGGGCGGCAGGTTGACTTGCTGCATCTGGTTCAGCACGTTGGCTCGCACGATGTTGAGATCGACGTCATCTTCCAAGGTCATGGTGACTACGGATAACCCGAAGATGCTCGTCGATCGCATCGACTTCAGTTGGGGCGTGGAATTAAGTTGCTCCTCAGCCGGCCGCGTGATCTGCGCCTCGACATCCTCGGCGGATTGACCCGGATACTGCGTCAACACCTGCACTTGTGGGTCGTCCACATCAGGGAATGCCTCAACCGGAAGCCACTTGTAAGCATAGATGCCTTGGCCTATGAACAGAATGGCAAGCGCCAATATGATCAGTGGTTGTGCGATGGCAAATGTGATGAGCTTCTTTATCATCGGGCGCTTGAAGAACTGCCTTGAACAGGAAGATGAAGCCTGAAACAGGGTCGCTCGGCGAGACTCATTGCGTCGCGGCCAAGGGCGATGGGCTTTCGACAGCCGCTTGCTGTGCGTTCTCTTGTTCTTTCATTTCGTTTAACAGGCCGACCCCGCCGCTGATGACGATCAGGTCGTTGGGATGTAGGCCATCGACGATTCGGACCGAACCTGAGGATTGCTCTGAGTTGCCCGTAGTGCGAGCCGCGCTCCCCGCCGCCGCAGATGCGGTGCCTTCTGCACCGAAACCCACGTCCACGGGCTCAATTTTCACCGGCGTTCGCCTGAACACGCTGGTGTTGTTTTTCCGCCCAACCTGTACGAACACAAATGCGTTTTCCTCTTCGCGTTGGACCGCGGTGGCGGGGACAACAATCGAATTCTTTCCATCGTCCACCGTGACCACCATCGTTCCGTACATGTCGGAGAGAATGTGGCCGTCGCTGTTATCGAGCAGGCCGCGCAACTTGATGCTGTGGGTGTTTGGGTCGAGCACCGGGCTGATCCAGTCGATCTTGGACTCCCGTGCGCGGTCGGGTTCACACGTGAAAAATACCTTGAACGCCTGGCCGACTTTGACGCGCGACAGGTCTCGCTCGTAAACGTCGGCCCAAATCCAGAGCGTGCGAGTATCGGCAATGGTGAACAGGTTGGTTTGCGGCACCGCGGTCTCGCCGCCGGCGACAAACTTCTCGGCAATAACGCCGCCTCTGGGCGCCGTCAACGTGTAACCCATGCGTTGGCGACGCAACTCCTCAATGCTCTTTTGAGACACGGCGCCTTGGATCGGATTTCCCGCCTTTTCCGCGGTCTGCGCTTGCGCGGCTTCCTTTCGGATGTCGTCGATATCCTTGTCCGTAAGGCCAAAAACCAGCAACTGCTGACGCGCCGCTTCTTCCGCGGCCTCATCCTTCATTACCGCCGACTCGGCATCAATCAGCGCCTTCTCCGACACCACGCTTGCCGTGAAAAGCGATTTCGTCCGAGCCAAGTCATCGTCGTCAATCTTCAGTTGAATCAGTGCTTGCAGCCAAGCCGCCTTGTCTTGGGCTAGGTCGTTGGACTCGATCACGCACAGCTTGGTTGGACCTCCAGGCTCTCCCGGCCCTTTTACGATATCGCCAAGTCCCACGCTGATGTCGGTTATTCTCCCCCCGAAGAGGGCGCTCACATGGGTCACCGTCTCCATATTTAATCCGGATCTGGCGGTCAGCGTCAGCGTCGTCGGAACGTCCAGTGCCTCCACTTTCATGACATTGATGCCCGCGGGCGCCAGCGCACTGTCGTTTACAGCGATCGTTTCGCCGTCCGCTGTAAATGGGCTTACCTGTGAAGAACCGTTGTTCGGCGCAGGAGAATCAGTCGCCGCCCCGAAAGTGGAAAGGATCGGTTTGCGGAAGAAGACGCTCAGCACCAGCACTACAACCAGGACGACCGCCGCAACCGCCCGATGTTTCAGTTTCTCTGGCATCGCAACTCTTCCTATGGAAAGTTTGACGCACCCCGTTACGGGACTAAGAAACGCATCTCATACGGAATTATCGCCTCCGTCGGTGATGGAGAGCTTGCGCCAGAATTACAATTTGGTCATTTTCGATTTGGCGGATGGGGGCGCTAGTTCGTCGCAGGAAGAACAACGGAAAAAGTCGTCATATCGCCGGGAATGCTGCGGACAGAAATCTGACCGCCGTGCGCGTGGACAATCGCCTGGGCGAGACTCAAACCCAGCCCATGGCCCGTCTGGGACCGGCTGGCATCCGCGCGATAGAATCGTTGAAACAAATGGGGCAACTTTTCGGGTAAAATGCCTTCTCCGGTATTGGCCACGGCGAGCACGACTTGGCTGTTCGTCAGGTCCGCGGACAGACGAATCGTTCCGCCCCGCGGCGTGTACTTCACGGCATTGTCCAGCAAATTGGCGATCATT
>Ga0181530_10005875_pt1 | contig 12323 bp, 7 predicted proteins | sample PEATcosm2014_Bin_42_FD_119769 | JGI IMG/M metagenome (GOLD analysis project Ga0181530, IMG submission 119769) | Peatland microbial communities from MTU Mesocosm Facility, Houghton, MI, USA - PEATcosm2014_Bin10_60_metaG | ecosystem: Environmental > Terrestrial > Soil > Wetlands > Peat | place... | reverse complement strand
GTGCCCACCATTTCGGCCAGCGTCTCCTGGCTGATTTTGGGAACTACCGTCTCGGGTTTGCCTTCCTTGCCAAACTGGACGAGCAGTAGAAGGATCCGGGCCAGCCTCTTTTCGCTCGAATTGAAAAGCTGATCCACCAGATCTTCTTCGTAACGGATGTTCCGCTCCAACAAATAGGCCACGAACAGGTCGGAAAATTCGTGTTCCCGATGAAGCGCTTCCATCATGGCTTTCTTGTCGATTCGCAGAACAACGCAATCCGTCATTGCGGTTGCAGAGCCCATGCGGAGAGCCTGACCTGCCAGCGCACCTTCACCGAAGAACTCACCGTCCCCTAATATGCCAATGGTTGCTTCCTTGCCATCATTGGACACGACCGTGAGTCTTACTTTGCCGGTCTGGATATGAAACACTGCATCCGCGGTATCCCCTTGCGCAAAGATTCCTTGTTTCCTCCGGAAAAGCACAGACTTCCTGCCCTCGCCGATGGTTGCGAGGAATGCATGGGGATCAAAATCGCGTCTCTTCTTAGCCGCCGCACGGGGACCCATTGGTTTGCCCCGTGGCAGTAATATCACATACCAATGTTGATGGTCAGTTGGGCATCACACATATGCAGAAGAGTTTTGTTCGTTCGCACGTCCCATTTCGGGGCCTCCTTTGAAGTAGCGGAATCGCTTTAGCTGTTCGTCGCGTTTGGTGCGTCTTGAGGCGGTCAGTATTGCTCAGTATCAGGGTCGTATCCAGCATAGCGTTGATAGGTCTTCGAGAGGGGGTTCACGATGCCCGACCAGACTTCCTGTCTCGCACCCCATGACGGACGAGTTCATTCCCAGACTAGCGAGCGGACGAATACCAAAGGGAAACAAGTCAGCAACAAAATACTTCTAGCGATCTCCGACAGCGACTACAGCACACTTCGTCCTCATCTCGAATACGTCAGCTTGCCCAACCATCTAGTCCTTCACGAGGCCGGTTTAAAGCTAGAGTTTGCGTATTTCCTGAATCGAGGTTTGATTTCTCTTGTGGTCGTAATGAAAGATGGAAAAACAGCCGAAGCTGGCATAGTTGGAAGTGAGGGCTTTACCGGAACACTGGCGGCTGTTGGCCTGAGCAGGGACCCGCTGCGGGCGGTGGTACAAATCACGGGAGATGGATTTCGGATCGAGGTCGGAGCTTTGCAAAACACTTTAGAATCCGCTCCACACCTTCAACGACTGTTGACCCGCTATGCAGTAGTTCGGGGTATGCAGGTTGCACAAACAGCCGCGTGTAATCGGCTACATGATATTGAGCAGCGCCTTGCGCGATGGTTGCTAATGACTCAGGATAGAGTGGATTCAGGGTCGCTGCTCATCACTCATGATTTTCTCGCAACGATGTTAGGGACAGATAGACCTACCGTGAGCTTGGCAGCTGGTGTTTTGCAGAAGAGGAAGGTCATCGAGTACACCCGTGGCGCAGTGAAGATCGTGAACCGCAAGAAACTGGAAGACTCCGCCTGCGAGTGCTACGGGGTTATCCGACAGTACGATGGCGAGCTTGGCTTGAAATAAGTCTGCCCAGGTGGTGATCGCGTAATAGCAGCCCTGCGCGCGCCCGGCCAGCACCGCCGTCAGCACGGTGACTTTCAGAATGTCCGGCGAGAAGATCTGCAGGGGTGGCCTCGGGAAACGGTACCATGGTGGAATTGTGATCCCACCTCGCAACCGAAAGGGCGGGACTGGTAACCCTCTGCCTGAAAGCCTGAAAATCGGCGTGCCCGAAGAGAAAGGCTGATGTGTTCAGTGGGACACAAGCCCGCCGAGGTAAAAGGCAGAAGCCTCTTAGCTTGGATAGAGGGGAATCCACTTCTGGCTCAACGAGCACGTCCTTGAGATGCTTGTGACGACAGATAAGGCCGTTTAGTGTGCAATGCGCCATTGGTGTTTCAGTAATTGTTCGATGCCAAACATACAGTATTTTCAGGGCACGGTACGCTTGAAGTGACAATTTCGCAGGTGCCGGGGCTCAACATATCCGATGTCCACAACACGCCTATATGTCGAATGTCCAAACTGCCACACACAATACCTCATGAAAAAAGGCGCACTGACCTATAGCAACGGAGCGTACATTGAGAATGTTGCCGGTGTGCCTGAATGGCAAAGGTTGCTTTGTCCCTGCCAACCGGGAAATCCCTATAAGTTCAAATTGAGCGAAACCACGCGGCTAATTGTGTTTTCAAACGGTGAACCTGAGCGCACCCACTTCTTGCGGGAAAAGAATAAGACTCCCACCTCGGGTTCTAGCAAAGCTAAGGAAGGCAGTGAGCAGAACAAAACTACGAAAGGTGATTACTCGGAGTGACCGGGCCCTTGTTTATTTCAGTGGGTGAAGGATGAAGCGTAAACATTTCGTCAAGGCAGAGGAGCATCGACCGGCCCACGATTCGTACAATGGGGGAAGATAACGCCACGGTGGAAAATCAGCCCTCAATGGAAGACATAAAGGCTCTAGCGCGGAGAGAATGGGAGCGACTCAGGGCTGTTCTGGAACTGAAGTGCCACGATTTCATGGTTAAGAAAGATTCGAACCAAATCGAATTTATGGCACCGGGCAAACAGATGAATTTCACTTTTGAATCAGATGCCACACGGCTTGGGAACGAACCCTGCTCCTTGGAGGCGAGAACCACCAGCGATGTAACCCAATACCTTTTCCGCCTGAGCGAAGATAAAGCCACGGGGCATTTCTTCGAGCGTCAACGGCTGATGAATCTTCCCAATCACCTCATCCATGGATTACCCAAGACCACAATTGAAAAGATTGGAGCGGACGCTTTTCGATATCTCTCGCGATAGCTGTTCACCTTCAAATTGTGCGACGGTAGTCCGAAGGTATGCTGGGCTGACCACACTCACCCAACAGCCGACCTGCATTACCGAGTAGCTTGCGAGTACCTGACTTAAGTTCTTCCAGATCCTCTTTATGATGGTTCACCACTTCATCGAAGACGATCTGTGGAACAATAAGGTCTGCTTTCGTTTTGTTCAGAAATTCTCGTAGAAGAACAAACGAAGGTGATCTAAGCCAGTAGTCACCGATGAGCACGTTAGAATCGAGGACGATGAACTTCGGTTTGATGACTTCTGCCATTTTGGGTCCAATCTCTTCGGGAAGATCACATCATTATTATCGCGCCAATCCGCGCCGCGCGCCGGACCTGCTGGCCGAGTCCATCGACATCGGAGCGTGGAACGAAACCTAGTAAGGGTCAGCTCCTATAATAAGGGGTCGCGCGCGGGGTCTTCGCATCGGCCCAGTGAAGGAATCGCCAGGCGTCATGAATCCGTACACCATTAATCCCCCCGAATCGGACGTTGTTTTCGAGGGGCTATGCCTTGAGTTGCTGAAGCGGCATTGGTCGCGTCCGGGCCTTGAGCGCTTCGCAAAGAAGGGCGAGCATCAGTTCGGCGTAGACATCTTCGACACGTTTGGACAGAGCCCCCTATATGCGGCGCAGTGCAAGCTGAAGGAAAAATGGAAGTCCCTCACTGCCGCAAAAATCCGCGTCGAGGTCGAGAAGGCCAAGAAGTTTCCCTCCAAGCTGGACCACTACGCGCTTCTGACGACGGGCAAAATCTCCGGCGCAGCGCAGCTGGAGATACAGAAGATCAACCAGGAGAACAGGGCCTCCGGCCTTTTCACGGTGGAACTCTTCACCTGGGAGAAGATCACCGACCTCATCAGGGAGTACTCGGAGGTCGAGCGCCAGTTCTACGGCGGCCTGCGCTCGGAGGAAGTGGCGACCGTGAACGCCAAGCTGGACTACATTGCCACACTCACGGAGTCGGTCTCGTCAGTTTCCGCGACGAGCGAGATCGACGCTCTGATCGATGAAGCCCGAACGCGGATCACGCCCGGCGAAGCGCAGATCGCCGTCATGCTGCTGAACCGTGTGCAGCGGACGAAGGGCGGCGAGCTCACGGATTGGCACCGGTTCCGAATCCTCACAAACCTCGGCGCTGCCAATCTGATGATGGGCAAGGGCGAGGTGGCGGCCCGCCATTTCCTTGACGCGGCCCCTCTCCGGCCCGACGACGAACTCGCGGTCGCGAACGAGGTGCTCGCATACCATCTCCTCCTTCAGGACAAAGAGACCCGCGACAAAGTTGCTGTCGCAGTCGAACGCTTCCCCAACTCCACGCGCATTCGCTCGCTGTGGATTCAGTCGGCACCGTCAGAGCGGCCATACGGAGAGTTGCTCGACGCGACTCCGGTACACCTACGAAAAGACGCCGAGATTGCGTGCGCCCTCTGCAGGAAAGCAATGGCCGCGGGCGAGCACGAGCAGGGCATCGAACATGCGAAGGACGCGGTGGCCGACAAGCCGAAGTGGGCGCAAACTCACTTGCTTCTCGCGCAGGCGCACTTCGCGAGAGTTGTCGTTGCGGTGAAGCCGCTCAAGGTCGAAGACAGGGATGCGACGCTCGCCACGTCGTTGTCCGTCGCCGACGACGCGATCGTCGCCGCCGAGGCTGAGGGCGTTCCGTACGTAAAGGCGCAGGCACTCGCGCTCAAGGTGGACATTGCACTGATCCAGGGTCGCAAGGAAGATGCAGCGCGTTTTGCGCGTGATTCCTTCGGTGCGGACCCCTCGGATTTGAACGGGCGCTTGGCGATGGCCGAGTCACTTTTCAGCATGGGCAACGTGGACGAGGGAATCCGCGTGCTGGAAGAGGGTCGCGCGCAGTCGAGCTCGGCTGCCAACGTGAGCTTCATGCTTGGGCAAGCGCTGCTGAACCGCGGCACGCCGCAGGATGTGAACCGAGCATTCGTGGTGTTCAGCACCGCGAGCATCGCGAAGTTGCCGTGCGAACTGGTGGACCCGATCACGATCGGAGCGATCAGAGCCCTGGCGCGCGCGGAACGCTTCGCGGAGATTCCGAACTACGTGGCTCGCCCCGAGGTCGCGGAGTCGCCGATGTTGGTCGCCGCGATCAATGCTTTCGTGTCCATCAGACGGGGAGTGCACAAACAGACTGGCCCGCTCCTGGACGAGGCGATCGCGTCGCGCCGACCGACCGATACGCGATCAGCCACGGATTTTCTCGCACGGATTCTGTTGGAGGCGGGACGCCCGTCGGAAGCGTTGCCGCTGCTGCAGGAACTTTTCGATGCGAACACACCAAACTTCGACGGTCGGCTGTTGTTGAACTGTGCCGGACGTCTGGGGAAGGACAAGATCATCCTGGACACATGCCAGGCCCTTCACAATCGGGGCTTCAGGGATTGGGAATTCACAGAGTTCGCGTCACAGTACCTCGAAGACTACGACCACCAGAAAGCCATCAGTAGGTTGCAGGATTTCATCGTCGCGAACCCTGACCATCGCGTCGCCAAGCTGCGTCTGGCGCGCGTTGCGATGCGCTACGGGTTGAGCGACCTTCCTCCGCTCTCGGAGGCAACGCTCCCGCGGCCCGAAGAACTTCCCATGCGGCACGCAGTGGCGGCCGTCCGCGTCCTCCAGTGGCAAGGCCAGAGCGCGCTCGCCGTCGACTACGCGTACCGCGTGCTGCGTACACACACTTCGGAGGTCGAGGCCAACAAGGCTTACGTGTTAAGTCTGATGAGCGGCGCTCGACCTGACGACATCCCCGCAACGATGGACGAGGTCGCGGTCGGCAGTGCGGTCGAATACTCAGAGAAGAGCGACGCGCCTGCTGGATGGTTTGTGATCGAAGATACTGACAAGCCGAGCAACGAGTTCGAGGAGATTGCCGCGTCAGACGAGATCGCCAAGGAATTGTTGGGGAAGAAGGTCGGCGACAGGTTCGTGCTGGCGAAGAGCAGCCTAAATACCCGCGTCGGCAAAATCACACAGATTTTCAGCAAATACGCGCGGCGATTCCAAGCGATCGGGGATCGAATGGAGTTGAAGTTCCCCGATCAGACGATCATCAGGGCCATGCACGTTCCGCCACCTGAGAGATTCACGGTCGCTGACATCCAGCCCATGCTGGACCACATCAAGGCGCAGTCGGAAGCGCACACGCAACTGCGGGACATCTACAAAACCGCAGCGATCACGCTCAGCATGTTCGGCGAGAAATTGGGGCACGGGGCCTGCGACGCCCTTTTCGATCTGGCGACAGACGAGACTGATTTCGTACGATGCGCCTATCCCAACGCCCTGCCGCCTGCGATAGCGAGTCTCGGCACGAAAAGCACGGTGGTTCTCGATCTTGTCGCGCTCACGACGTTGCGACTGCTCGGCATCACGCGCCAAGTGCTGACGAGTGGAGGCTTCCGTTTCGTGGTTTCCGCAGCGACGCGCACGGAACTGCAGGAACTTCACGCCAATGCGCGTTTCGCGAGGCCGCACGGCAAGATGTACTACGAGGGCGGCCAGCACTACATGAGCGAGACGACGGCGGAACAGTCCGAGAGGGAGAAGGCCGCGTTCGAGGAGTGGATGCGGACCGTCGAGAGCAATACGACCGTCGTATCAGTTCCCGAGGTCGCCGCACTCGATCCCGAACGACGTAAGTCATTGGAGAAAATCTTCGGATGGGAGGGACTGGAGGCGGCGTTTGCTGCGCTCGCGCCTGGGAGGATCCTTTGGACCGACGATCTGGTTCTCGCGGAGGTTGCGAGGTCGGAACTTGGGGTCGAGCGGGTCTGGACTCAAGCCGTTGTCGAACATCTCGCGAATCGCGGTCTCATCGACCGAGCGGTCGCGGAAGAAGCCTACGCAAAGCTGATGGGCTTCAATTACCAGGTGACACAGTTCAGGGGAAGCGTGGTCGTCGCGGCCTTGCGCGTTTCTAACGGCTCGGTCGACGCGTTCCCGATGCGCCAGATCATGCAAGTTTTCGCACCTCTGGCCGCGGACACGGCGAATCGGAACACGGCGCTCTTGATGCTCGGCGAGTTCATACTGAAGTTGTCACTTGAACCCTTCCTGCCAGAAACGAAGTGCGTCGTTACAAAGACGCTCCTCGACGCATTTCCAACAGACGCCGCAACGAAGGCGCAACTGGAAGCTCTTCGCGTCCAGTGCGCGCACCTCATGAGGCTGAATCCGGCAGGGCAAGCGGACTTTCTAACGTGCTTCGAGCAGTGGAAACGAGGGAAGCTCACACCGTAAATGGCATACCAGACCGAAATCGAACGGGCACTCAACGAGATCATCTCGCTGCAAGAATGGCTGAAATTTCAGAACCTTGCGGTCATTCTCGCCCAACAGAAGTGGCCGCAGCTTGTAGCATCGGAGCCCAACTGGGATAGAGGGCTCGACGGACACGCGAGCGGATGTTTGGCCTCAGACGGGCAAGGTATTGGCCTTGCCTGCTCGCTAACCGCGACGCTCGGGAAGATTGAAAGCGACGCCACAAAAGTCGTAGCGAACTATCCTGATGTACGTGTCCTCATTTTCGCGACCCCGGAGGCAGTAACCAAACACACCGAGGGGCTGTGGGCTGCTGAGATTCTCGCCAAGTTTGGGTTGCAGCTTGTGGTTGTTCCGCGCGCACAGTTCATTGCCTGGCTGCAGGAACCGACAAACTCCAACATCTGCAAAGAGCAATTTGGGATCGAGCCCGCGATGGCCCCGCGGTTGGCGCCCGACCTGGGGAGGTCGCTAGAAGCTGCGAGTGAAATAGCGGCTAACTGGGATCGCACGTATCGCAGGGTAGATCGGCCCGTGATCAGCCTGAACGCGGTCAAGCTGAATGAAAAAGGCGAGCCAATCGAGGCCGTAACGACCGCGTCGCTAAAGTCCGTTCTGTCCGAGGGGCAACGAATTGTCCTCGAAGCGCCGGCGGGCAGCGGCAAGACTACGACGCTCATCCAACTTGCCCGACACGCTTTGGGTGAGGGACGGTTGGCGTTCCTGGTGGACCTTCCGGAGTGGGTCCGCTCGGGCAAGGACATTTTTTCGTACATTGCAGAGCGACCCCAATTTGCGTCGAGGGATGTGGACGCGACGCTGCTGGCAAAATTGCGCGGCGACCAGCCGCCAATTTTTCTGCTCAACGGATGGAATGAAGTTCCGGTCGCCGGCGCGGAAGCGGCGGACACAGCGCTGCGAGAGCTTGACCGGAGTTTTTTCGCCGCGATTGTTATCGTTGCCACGCGCAAGCATAGCGTCGTCCCGCAACTGCGCGGCTCCTCTCGACTGGAGTTGAATCCTCTTAGGCGCGCCCAGCGCGACGAATATCTCCGTTTGGCGCTGGGAGGATCGGCGCACGACCTTCGGGTCAAGCTCAACAACAGCCGCGTACTGGACTCGATCACGCGCACGCCACTGTTCCTCGCGGAAGTTGTCGATCTCTATCGTGCGGGGAAGGATATCCCGGCAACGAAGATGGGTGTGCTTGGTGCCGTGATGGATGCGATCGAGCATTCCCTGGATCACCGGACCAGTCTGGGACAAGGACCTCTGCGAGGACACGCACGCGAGTATCTCCGCTTGCTTTCGATGGAGATGACGGGCCGCGGCGAAACCGCGATCGTCGAAGCGGACGCACTGGCGGTGATGAGTTCTGTGGGCGCGCGACTACGGGCCGCACATCAGATCGGGGACACACCAGACCCGCGAGAAATACTGGACGAACTCTCCAAGCGCCATGTTCTCGTGCGCGCCGAGGACGGCGAAATTTCGTTTCGGTTCCAGCACCAACAGTTTCAGGAATTCTTCGCAGCGGGCGGGTTAGGTGCGCGATTGGTCGACCTCGTCCGCGCAAACGATTCCAAGGAAGACCGGAAGTTCCTCGTGTCCTACGTGAACGAACCGCGGTGGGGCGAGTCATTGCGGATGCTGGCGGAGGACATCGGAGCATCTTGCGGGAAGAAGGCGATGGCCGGGGTTGGCGCGAAACTTGTGCGCATGGCACTCGAGGTTGATCCGATCTTTGCCGCAGAACTTTCCCGGTGGTGCGGGCCGAGCGTCTGGACCGAAGTTCGGGAGGAGATGGGCGGGCGACTCCGCGCCTGGTATGAGATGCCCGATGGCCGCCACAAGCAATGCGCGTTGGCAGCGATGCTGGAGACAGGTTCAGACGATTTCAAGGACATCGTCGTGCCTTTGCTGACGGACCCGAACGATCAGGTTCGCCTCGCGGTTTATCACAGCCGCGCTGAGCTTCTGCCGTCGAGTCTCGGGCCGCGCTGGGTCGAGATCGTGCAAGGCTGGCCGGAGGACGCTCGCCTCAATTTTCTTCTACAACTGGGTCACGACCCGTGGTCGGCGGACTCCGTCGAACAACTCGCGCTCGCGGATTCGAGTCCACAGATCAAATGGAACGCGGCACGTCAACTGAGTTGGTACGGCTTTACGGAAAAAGTTGAGAAGCTGCTGGGACCACTTGATGACAACGATTTCCGCACGGCGCTGCGTTCATTAGATTCGGACGAAATTCCGCCATCTCTCCGGGAACGTGCGATTACCGTCACCGAAGCGAAGTACGCCGAAACCAACGATGCGTTCGAGCGTCTAAAAACCCTCCGGTTCCTACAAAAACTTGGCGTGAAGCAGACTCCCGAAAGGATGAAGACTGAACTCGACGGGCTCGACAAGAAGCAGTTGGAAGCCGGAAATGTTGGACCAACCAAGTGGGCATTGGATGAACTGCGAGAATCCGATCCGCAGTGGGTGAGTGAATGGCTTGCCCGAAAATTCCTGGAAGGTTCGACGCGGTTTGGAGGATGGAACGAGATGGTCAGCCAGATTCCATCGGGGGAACGCGACCGTCTCTTGGAGCGCTTCACGAACGAATTTCTGGATGCGAACGAGAAACACCGCGTGTTGTCGATTCTCGCCACGACCGCCGATGGAGGAGTTGCCGCGCGCGTATTCGAGAGGGCTTGCGAGATTCGTCGTGAGTTGATGATCGGCCCTAGTCGGGACATGGCAAAGTGGAACTTTTTTCGGCAGCAGCAGGATTTGCTCCAAGCCATCGCTCCGAAGATTATCCTCGATGCGCTATCACCTAAGCTGGAGAGAGACCCGGAAGAAACGGAACTCGGCCTGTTGACAGATGTGCTCGGAAGATTGAGCCCGACGCGCACCGACACGCGAACGGCCCTGCCGGACGAGGCGCGGCGGAAGCTATACGCCTACCTGAAGCGCGCGGTCGAGCGCGCGGCCGACCCACACGGAGTGAGCGCAAGCGGGCGGGCGGATCTCGCCGTTTTACTGGCTCAGGTCGGAGGACCCAGCGACATTCCCGACCTTCGCCGGTTGATCACAGCCGACACGATTCGATACCGCGAAATGCAGGCAGCCCGACGGAAAGGCGACCGCTCTGGTGATAACGTAGGCTACGTGATTCCCTACATGAACGCGGTGATGACGGCTGACCCGGAGCATGGAGACGAGGTTTTGCTGGAAATGCTGAGTGAAGAACAGTACGAGCGGTTCGTGGCGGAAGAGCTCGTTCGGCGAGCGAAGAAAAGCCAAGGGCAACCGACACTTGGAATCAGGCCCCCGGCCTTCGAAAAGGTGTGGGCGGCCCGAGAAGGAAAAGAAACGGAAGAATACGTTGAAGAACGGCGGACCCGCTACGCGCACGCGCTTTGGGCGCTGGTCGAGAAAATTCTCGCGGAACGCGCAGCCGCAACCGATAAACGCCACGCAGAGCATCGCCTCAAGCCGATCGGTACTTCGCTCGCCGCTCTGGACGCGCGTAGGTCGGCGAATTTGATTCTAGAGGTGATGGCCTTTCCTGCTGGTTATGATGCCTACAATCGTGTCGAGTCGTTGCAGAGTCTCATCTTTGCCGGAATCCGCATGACGCTCGCGGAGATGATCAACGTTCTCGGTCCCGCAATCGAGCAAGCGCGTCGTGACCTCGGCAACAGCGACCAGAACCGTTGGTTGCTGGATCGCTGTTTGAGCATCCTGGCATTTGTCGACCCAGAGGAAGGGATCGCGAAGATCAAGGAAATCCTTGCGCAGGTTCGCTTCTTCTACCCGCACGACTCAAGGGGTGTCGTCGCGGCGCTGGGCGCGAGCCGCTGTGGCGACGCGATGGACTTGCTTCTGGAACTAGCGAAACCTGACGGTAGCGCGGTGGCGCAGATCGGCGAGGAGTGGATCAGAGCCGTGGCACAACTGGGCGGAAACCGCTCGAACGAAGTGCTCCTCTCCTTCGTAGACCCCGATCAGAAGCTCTTCACGAAGGAGTTTGTGCCCGACTACCAGCACGGCAACGTGTTCGCAGGTTTGCTCGCGGATCGAGCTGAGCACGACAGCGAGTTCAAGGCGGAGCTTTTTCGCCTTGCGGACGGCGAACTGCCGCCGACCAAGCGGATGCTGCTAGCGAAAACATTTTCGCGTTTTCAGAGAGAAGACGACCTGGTAGTGGGCCTCTGTGTGCTGCGAGATGACACATCCGAGGTTCCCTTTGAGCTGCTCCAGTCAATCGAAAACGCGTTTCTGGAACGACGCCCTTGCGGGACCGACGGGTCTGTCCACACTCTTGCACCACGGGGATCAAACGCCCTCCGAAAACGCCTATTTGAGATGGCGCAAACGGATCCCGTGCGGAAGCGTTCGGCATTCGCGCTGCTCGGTCAGATCGAAGTGTGGCGGCTAGAGCACGGGCGCCCCATGGATGAGCCGCGACACCCCTCGATCGAGTCCGGCGCATATTGGCCGATCTAACCTCGAAACTGGGCTACCACCGGACACGGAACGGACATGGCTCTCGGACTGGGGAGCGTTTTCCACCAAGCCACTTGATTTTGCTGGTTGCGCCACGCTTTTTCCTCTGCTGATTCGGGATCAGTTCGCCAGCGCTTCGGCGGAGCCAAAGGTAGCAAGGTCGGTGCACATGATAAGGAGAGGTGCTATCCGGCGCCGACGAGGGAAAATTTCCAGGTCAGCTGCACAAGACCGGACGCTTCGTGGCAATCCTGCGCACAACTGGCGCACAGCCAACTCCAATGATTCAGATTTCACGTGCGGTCCGACTCATCAGCTGGCTGTTGGAATGTCAGTCTGTCAGTCGCACCATCGAGTATCCCTGTGCCGCGACAGCCCGCGGGGAAAAGGTCTTGCAAGAACCTTGAAGACCGCGGGAATTGCCAACCACCCGCGTGAGGCACGCAAGGTATCCCATTTGGCAGTTGGAAATGTCAACTCTGAGATCGCAGTCAGTTGTTGCCGGCCACCGTTATCCTCCCAGATAACCTCCAAGTGGCCGTCACCAATCTTGATTTCCCACAAGCCCGTTTGAACGAAGCCTTAGCGGCAGCCGCTTTCGCGTGTCCGTGTCGGCAGTGTGCCTCTGAGCGAATAAGGTTGGGTCATAAGGAGCTAACCTATGACCCACCTT
>Ga0181530_10005874_pt1 | contig 12323 bp, 8 predicted proteins | sample PEATcosm2014_Bin_42_FD_119769 | JGI IMG/M metagenome (GOLD analysis project Ga0181530, IMG submission 119769) | Peatland microbial communities from MTU Mesocosm Facility, Houghton, MI, USA - PEATcosm2014_Bin10_60_metaG | ecosystem: Environmental > Terrestrial > Soil > Wetlands > Peat | place... | reverse complement strand
GGATGTCTGAAGTCGTAGTTGTGGGCGCCGGTCCGGCAGGGATGGCAGCCGCCGTCGCGTGCTCCAGCCGCGGCGCTCGTGTGGTCCTTATCGACGGGGCGCCTCGTTTGGGCGGTCAGTACTTCCGTCAACCGCTGGTGGAGCCCACGAGCAGCGGCAACCAGCCCAGACCTCCGGCCGGTCTGCAGCTGCCGGCGAGGTTTCGCCACTTGGCAGCGAACCCTGCCATCGAGCTGCGGCTCGGTTCCGAAGTCTGGTCGGTGTCGAAGGGCCTATCGGGCTTCACCCTCCTCCTCGCCGACGGTGCGCCGGCGGCGGTCCATTCGTCGGCACTGATACTGGCCACGGGAGCGTCCGAGCTGACGCTCCCGTTTCCCGGATGGGAGCTCCCCGGCGTCGTCACGGCGGGTGCTGCGCAAGCTCTGCTCAAGTCCCAGCACGTCCCCATCGGCCGGCAGGTCGTGGTGGCCGGCACCGGGCCCTTCCTGCTACCGGTGGCGGCCGCCCTGGCCGAAGCGGGAGCCCGCGTGCTGGTGGCCGAAGCGGCGCCCGCCCGCTCGGCGCCCCGGGCCGTGCCCAACCTCCTGCGGCACCCCCGCAAGCTGAGGGAGGCAGCCGGGTACGGGCTGGTGCTCGCTCGCCACCGGGTGCCGGTGCTTGCCGGCTGGGCTGTCGTCGGCTGCGAGGGCGAGGGCCGTGTCGAGCGGGCGCTCCTCGCCCGCTTGGGGCCGAACTGGGAGCGGCTGCCGGGACCCGGCCGGACCGTCCCTGCCGACGCGGTCTGCGTCTCTTACGGGTTCGTCCCCCGCCTCGAGCTTGCGTTCCAGCTCGGCGCGCCCGCCCTCAGCCGCCCCGACCAACTGGCGCTAGGCGTTGCGACAGACGCCACCATGGGCACCTCTGTCCGCGGCCTGTTCGTCGCCGGAGAGCTGGCGGGAGTTGCCGGAGCCGAGGTGGCCGCGCTCGAAGGCGAACTCGCCGGGCACTCTGCGGCCTCGTACCTCGGGCTGGCCGACGATCGTGGCCCCGCCGAAAAACAGCGGCTCCTTCGGCGCCTACGCAGCAGCCGTGCGTTCACGGCGCGGTTGTCAGCCCTCTACCCCCTGCGCGCCGGCTGGAGCTCAGAGCTCGAGCCGTCGACAGTGTTCTGCCGGTGCGAGCAGGTGCCCTGGGAGGCGATCGAGGGCGCCATCGCCCGGGGCGCCACGACAGCCCGGGAGGTGCGCAGCGTCACTCGCTGCGGAATGGGCTACTGCCAGGGCCGGACCTGCGGACCGGCGTTGCAAATGGCGATCTCGGCCCTCGCCGGCCGGCCGCTCGACGAGGTCGGTGACCTGCACAAGCGCCCGGTGGCCGTGCCAGTCTTCTTGGGCAGGGTCGCCAGCTCTTAGGCTCTCTAGGGCTGTCAGGCTTGGAGAGGGGACCCCGGGTCCCCGGAGGAGGTCGACATGGGGTTGTCAGCGGACCGGGTCGACCGGATGGAGGTCTACAGCTGCCCTCTCACCTATGCCCACGGTACCTACGTCATGTCGGCCAACCGGACGATCACGACCCTAGAGAGCACCGTGGTCGTCCTGCGTACCGCCGACGGCGTGTCCGGATACGGGGAGGTTTGCCCTCTTGGCACCACCTATCTTCCCTCGTTTGCGGCCGGTGCCCGAGCCGCCCTCCGAGAGCTCGCGGGAGCGGTGGTGGGCCAGAACGCCGCGAGGATCGGTAAGCTGCACGCCTCGATGGACGCCGCGTTGGCCGGTCATGGCTACGCCAAGAGCGCGGTGGACATCGCCGCCTTCGACCTGTTCGGCAAACTCTGCGGAGTGCCGGCATGTGAACTGCTGGGCGGCCGGCAGATGACAGAAGTGCCTTTGTACGTCGCCGTGCCGCTCGGGCCACCCGCGGAGATGGTCGACTTCGTGCTCGCCGAGCGAGCACGAGGTACCCGTCGGTTCCAGCTCAAGGTTGGCACGGATGCCGAAACGGACGTCGCCCGCGTGCGAGCGGTGGTAGAAGCCACCGGAGAAGGCGACACGATTGTCGCCGACGCCAACGGCGGCTGGCGCCTGGCCGAAGCTGTGCAAGCCGTCGGGATGCTCGAGGGCACGCCCCGCTTGCGCATCGAGCAGCCGTGCCGGTCGTTCGAAGAGTGCCTGCAGGTACGGCGCAGGACTTCGCTACCGATGGTGCTCGACGAGGTCATCACGGACATGCAGGCATTGTTGCGGGCCGCGGGCGAGCGGGCCGCCGAAGGCATCAACTTGAAGATCAGCCGCGTCGGGGGGCTCCTACCGGCGCGGGCGATGCGTGACGTCTGCGTTGAGCTCGGCGTCGCTCTCCTGATCGAGGACACCTGGGGCGGCGACCTGTGCAGCGCGGCCGTGGCGGCCCTGGCAGGGTCCACCTCTCCTTCGGCTCTGTGGGCGGCGTCCTTCATGAACGACTGGACCCTGGAACACGTGGCCGGTTACCAGCCCCGCTCGGCCGGAGGATGGGGCCCGGTCCCGGAGGGCCCCGGCCTGGGCATCGGGGTCGACGAGGACCAGCTTGGGGAGCGCCTGTTCGAGGCGCTCGCCGACGGCGCCTAGCGTGAGCCGGTCCGCCCGCTCCTGCGCCGCTGAGCCGACATCGGGTACCGGGGGCCCGGCGGTCCTCGAGCTCCGGTGGCCCCTCGTCCGCCATGGATGAGCTCTCAGTCATCGGGCGAGCGGCGATCGAGCAGGCCCTGTCCCCGTCGCGGGCTCGGGAAGCCATAGGTGCCGCGCTGCGGGCAGGCGAGAGCAGGCCGATCGCCCGGATGTCCCTGGCCTTCGGCGCCGGCGAGCTACTGCTCATGCCGGCCGAGGACCGGGACCTCGCCGGCGTGAAGATCCTCACCCTGGCCCCGACCTCCGCTTCCCCGAAGGGCCCGGGGGCCGGCGTCGGCCTGCAATCTCCTTCGTCCCACGCCGACGCTCCCGGTCCCCACGCGCAGGGCATCTACGTGCTCTTCGAGGCTCTCAGCCTCACCCCGGTGCTCCTGCTCGACGGGGCCGCACTGACCGCGGTCCGCACCGCCGCCGTCTCCGCCTGGGCAACGGACGTTCTGGCTCCGCCTGACGCCAAGAGCCTCGTACTCTTCGGCTCCGGGCCGCAGGCGAACGCTCACCTCCGTGCACTGGCCGACATCCGTGCCCTGGAGGAGATGCGCCTTGTGACCCTGGACGACCGAAGCGCTTCAGAACTACTGACGCTGGCGGAGAGCCTGGGGATCAGGGCCACACGCGCCGGTGCCCCCGAGGTCGCCGGGGCGGACATCGTCTGCTGCTGCACTACCAGCCCCGTGCCCCTCTTCGACGGCAAGCTGCTCCGGCCGGGCACCCACGTCATCGCCATCGGCTCCCACCTCCCGGACCGTCGGGAACTGGACACGGCGACAGTGCTTCGGAGCGTGGTCGTCGTGGAAACCCGAGCCAGCGCCCTGGCCGGGGCGGGCGAGCTCCTTATCCCCATCAAGGAGGGCGCGCCCGGGGAGGAACTGGTGGCCGCCGATCTGTTCGAGCTGGCACGCGGTTTTGTCCCCCCTCGCGACGGGCATGACGTGACCCTGTTCAAGTCGGTGGGCGTCGCCTTCGAGGACCTGGCCATGGCGCGCGCCGTTCTCGAGACGCTTCGCACGTCGCCTTAAAGCGGCAATAGTGGGCTCGAGTCAAGGCGGCGACCCGTGGGGTGCGGTGTGGGGAGCGGCCAACTTCATCCCCGAAGATCTGGACGCGGCACGGGCCGTTTCGCACAAGATCGGGCCCATCTGCCATATCCGCGAGAGCACGAACTACGCCTGCGCGGTGAAAACAGCCTGCGAAATGGCCGGGGTCCCGGCCGGACCGACACGGCCCCCGGTCCGGCTCCTCTGCGACGACAGTCCCCACCAGTTGGCCACCGCCGTGGCCAACGCCGGCGTCACCGGATAGTCATCCAGATTGTTTTCACCTCGGTGTACTGGTCGAAGGCTTCCAAGCCGTTGTCGCGACCACCGAAGCCAGACTCCTTGTAGCCGCCGAACGGCGTCGTTATATCTCCCTCGGAGAAGCAGTTCACCGACACGGTTCCCGCCCGGACAGCACGGGAGACACGCAGCGCGCTGTCGACGCTCCTGGTCCAAAGCGAGGCGGTCAGCCCATAGTTCGTATCGTTGGCAAGCTCAATCGCTTCTTCTTCGTCCTTGAACGGAATGACGCAGATGACCGGGCCGAAGATCTCCTCGCGGGCAACGCGCATGTCGCGACGCACGTCGTCGAAAATCGTGGGGGCGATGAAGTAGCCGCCCGTCTCTTCCAGTACGCGCTCACCACCGATGACCACTTTGGCGCCCTCGTCCCGACCCGTCTCGATGTAGCCCAGCACCTTTTCCATGTGCCGTTCCTCCACCATGGGCCCTACCTTCGTAACGGGGTCGAGCGGGTCGCCGACGGTCCACTCGGTCGCATGCTTCACGACACTTTCCAGCAGTTCGTCCTTGATCGAGTAGTGCACCAGTAGGCGCGACCCCGCCGAACAGTTCTCGCCCATGTTCCAATAGCCCGCCGACAGGACGTCCTGGGCGACTATCTCGAAATCTGGCGCATCGGCCAGCACTATTTGGGGGTTCTTGCCCCCTAGTTCGAGGACTACCTTCTTCAGGTTGCTTTCCGACGAATAGCCCAGGAAGAGGCGACCAACCTCGGTCGAACCGGTCACCGATACCGCGTCCACGTCCCTGTGGCGGCCCAGGGCCCGTCCCACCTTTTCGCCGGAACCGGGCACGATGTTGAGCACGCCGTCAGGGACACCGGCTTGGGCCGCCAACTCGGTCATGCGGATGGCGCTCAGCGAGGTCAGCTTCGACGGCTTCACGACCACACTGTTCCCGACGGCCAGGGCAGGCGCCACCTTCCAGGCGAACATCAGAGCCGGGAAATTCCACGGCAAGACAGCCGCGACGACGCCGACCGGTTCCCGGACGATCAACCCCAGGTGCCGCGGCCCGGTCGGGGCGACGGAATGAAACAGTTTGTCGGCAGCTTCGGCGTACCAGCGGAAGCACTTGACGGTCTCCGGGAGGTCGATCGTCCGGCAGTCCGTGATCGGCTTTCCCGCGTCCAACGTGTCCAGGCGCGCAATCTCCTCGGCATTCTCCTCCAAGAGTTGCGCGAACCGTAACAGGGTTTCTTTCCGCTGCTCGGGCGATTGTCGCGACCACCTGCCATCTTCGAAGGAACGGCGAGCTGCACCGACGGCCCGGTCCACATCGGCCCTATCGCACGACGTGATCTGGACCAAGGTCTTCCCGGTCGCCGGGTTTATGCTGACGAACTGCTCCCCGGACAACGCGTCGCAAGAGTTGCCGTCAATGAAGGCCTGAGTTCGGAACGGGAGGGGTTGCGGCTCCCTTGTCGTTGTCATCGGGACACCTCCGATTCTTTCTGAGGCTCGCCTGTGTGGCCACCGGCCTGTCCGAGGTCGGGCTACCTCCGTCCTTCAGGTGCATTCCACTTCGCGCAATCCTAGGTGCTCCATCTCAGGTTGACCTGAGGCCGTTGCTCACAAGGAAGATGGCGGCCCTCGGTGCACACTCGTGCTCGCCATGTGCCCAGAGCTTCGCCGGGACCGGCCCGGCGGCCGCCTCTACCAGCGGGAGTAGACGATGTTGCCGTACCGGTGCAGGCTGCGCGTCACCACCTTTTCCCGCAGCCAGCGGACGAGCTCGATGCGGCCGCAGGAACAAATGGGCTCGTCGAACACGCTTACCCCGGCCTCAGCGGCCGCTGCCAGCACCTGTTGTTCGGCCTCTCCGAGCACGCGCAGCCGTGCCGCTCCCGTGCCCCGCCCGGCTCCCACCGCGGCTAACGACGCCGCCAGCGAGTCCGCGCTTTCAACTGTGACGGGCACTGGCGCCTTGGCCAGGCCGCCAGCGAGCGCGGGCAGAGCTGGACGTTGCTCGCGCACCGAGATCCGCAGCGGAGTACCGGTCAGTTCTGCCAGGAAGACGGCCTTGGTCAGCTCATCGTCGGGCACGTCCCCACCGGCCCGCAAGACCACGCCGGGTGCGAACGGTTCATACGACAGTTCATTCGACTCACACGCCAAACCGGCCATTTCAGTCACCCGCGAGAAGCGTGCTTCCCACCAGTGGCGGTAGCTCGCCACAGACCGCGCCACGCTCATGTTTTCGGCGTCGTGCCAGCGGCGCAGCGCGATCAGGTAGTTGGGTCCTCCTGCTTTCGCCGTCGGCCCGAGGATGGAACGCTTCCAGCCACCGAAAGGCTGCCTGCCCACTATGGCCCCGGTGATGGCGCGGTTGATGTACAGGTTGCCGGCCTGGCATGCTGCGGCCCAGCGCCGGTGCTCTTCGGGGTCGAGCGAGGAAAGGCCGGCGGTGAGCCCGTAAGCGACCGCGTTCTGCCATGCCAACGCCTCCTCGAAAGTCTTCGCGCGCATTACCCCCAGGACGGGGCCGAACCACTCGGTCATGTGCGCCCATGACCCCGGCCGCACTCCGATGCGCACCCCGGGGGACCACAACTTGCGCTCCGGGTCGATGCAGACCGGCTTCACGAGCCAGGACTCGCCGTCTTCGAGCTGGGTGAGCGCCCGCTCCAGGTCAGGGGTGAAGGGCCCGACCAAGGGCCCCATCTCCGTGGCCGGGTCTGTCGTCCCGCCTACCCGCAAGCTGCGCACGGCGTCGGCTAGCTGGCGCAGGAACGGACTCCGGTCGTACAGGGGTGCCAGGACGATGGCCAGGCTGCCGGCCGAGCACTTCTGACCGGCGTGGCTGAAGGCCGAGTGCACCACGTCCCGGACCGCCTGGTCGACGTCCGCCGTGGAACCGACGATGATCGACCCCTTCCCGCTCGTCTCGGCCAGGATCCTGCGGCTCGGTGCCCAGCGGGCGAAATTGCTAGCTGTCTCCCAGGAACCGGTCAGGACCACGCCATTGACGTCGGGGTGCGTTACCAGGCGCTGGCCGGGAGCCCTGTCCGTGGGGGCGACGAGCTGGAGGACGTGCTCCCCGAAACCCGCCGCGTGCAGTTGCTGCACCAGTACGGCCCCCGTTGCCATAGCCGGTCGAGCGGGCTTCAGGATCACCGTGTTGCCAGCCGCCAGTGCCGCCAGGACCCCGCCGGCGGGGATCGAGAACGGGAAGTTCCACGGCGGCGACACCACCACCACGCCCAGGGGTGAGCTTGCGACGTCGCAGTCGAGCTCTGCGAACAGCGACGACAGCGAACCGGTACCCTCGGCGTACCAGCGCGCGAAGTCCACCGCCTCGGAGACCTCAGGGTCCGCTTCCTCGAAGGTCTTGCCCGCCTCCGAAGCCATAACGGCAATGGCGTCCGCCCGGGCCGGCCCGGCCGCCATTACGTCAGCGGCGGCCATAAGCAGCTTGGCGCGCTCGGTCGCCCCCGCCTGTTCCCAATCCTTCACCGTCTCACGGGCGGCGCTCACCGCTTGCTCCACGTCCTCCATGCTCACCGGCGCCGGCGCCTCGGGGCGGGGCCGGCCGAGCAGGGCCCTCGCCCATTCCCGGTTGGACGGCACGGTGAGGTCGGTGTCGGGCTCGTTGGTGAACGGAGCGCCATCGGGCCGGTACGCCCTTGCCCATACACCAGGCGGCGGGCCCGCCTCCACCCTCCCGTTCGCCGGTACTTGCACCTGCCGGTCCTGTTCCTGGTAGGGCCGGGCCCTCACTTCATGGCGCGCCCGTACGGCGGTCGCGAAACGGGAAGCCTGCTCCTCCCAGATAGCGCTGCCCGGCTCCAGGTCGAGCGAGTAACGGAGGAAGCCTTCCGGGCTCGTGTTCTCGTCCAGCCTCCGGGAAAGGTATGCCAAAGCGCTGCGAAAGTCCTTCTTGGCTGCCACCGGCACGTACAGGAGCACCCCCCCGGTCCGCTCGGCGATCGCGGCGGCCTGCTCGTCCGCCATGCCGGCCAACATCTCGATCTCCACCTTCACGCCCAGGTCCTCGGCTAGCACGAGGGAAAACCCCACGTCGAAAAGGTTGTGCGAGGCCACGCCGACCTCCACCGTGCCGCTGCGAGCAGCCCCCAAGAGCCGCTCGAGCATGGCTTTGTACGAGGCATCGGTCTCCGCCTTGGTCAGGTAGGGTGCCTGGGGCCAGCAGCGCAGTTCGGCGTCCAGCTGTTCAATGGCCAGGTTGGCGCCCTTCACCAACCGCACGCGGACCGGTGGGGCGCCAGCCCGATGGCGTTCCGCGGCGAAGGAGAGAACGCGCTCGAGTGCCTCGTGGCTGCCCGGGAGGTACGTCTGCAGGGCGATCCCGGCCGTGTGCCCCGCGTCCTCCTCCCCGCCCAGCGTTCGGAAGAACGCCTCCAGGGTGAGGTCGAGGTCGCGGTGCTCCTCCATGTCGAGGTTGACGAGCTTGGGGGGCTGGCACGCAGCGGCGGTGTGGAAAAGCTGCCGGAGCGGGCCGCAGACGCGCTCCACCGAACCGTCGAAGTCGACGAGTGAAAGCCCGGAGGATACGGACGACACTTTCACCGACACGCACGCGACGTCGTCGCGGCGCAGGAGCGCCTCTACGGACTGGGCCCGTCGGGTAGCCTCGTCCCAGCCCAGCACGGCCTCGCCAAGCAGATTCAGGTTGCCGCGGCCCCGCAACCTGGAGAGCTGCCGCCCGAGCGACCCGGGGTCCGCAGGGTAGATGAGCCCTCGGGTCTCTCTCCGCAGGCGTGCCCCGACCAGCTTCACGACAGGGAAAGGAGCAAGTCTTCCTGCCACCCCTGCCGCTCGGAGCAAGGCCCGGTCCGTCGCGGAAAAGCCTTCCAGCGGCCCCGCGGCGATCATGGCCAGTTCCGCAGCCGCGGTGCGGGCGTCCACCGGGCGCAACACCCGGTCGGCGATAGCAAACACGAGCTTTGCGCCCGAGGGGCTGGCCAGGAGCCGACGAAAACGCCGCTGACGGCGCCTGGCGCCGGGGCCGGCGAGGGATCGCGCCCGCCTTTCCAGTGCGGCCGCTAGCTCGCATGAACGCGCGATGAGCTCGTCGTCAGATAGTGTCACGCCCTCAATTACATCCCTGCCTGGCCCTGATTGAAAGGGTCAAAGGCAGCCTCATCAGCTCGTTGAGCATCGGGTGAAGCTCGACGCGGTCGAACTCCGCGCGCGTGAGCGGACCGGGCTTGTCACAGATCGAGTTCGGGACAGCCGTCGTCCGAATTCGTTCACGAGAGACGTCCTTCGGAGTGTCGTGATTGCGCCGTCGGTGAATCCGAGTAGCTTGGCGGCGTCCGCGCCGAACTGTGCGCATCGACGGCTGTGGCCGGCCATGTACGGCGATTTCAGGTCAATGAAGTCCGCCGCCACCGTGAGGGTGTTGTCGAGTTCGGCGCCGTCCAAAGTACGGTGAGGCTCCGGCTCGAAGTCGAGCACGACATCCGACGGCTCCATCTTGTTGAGCCTGTCGAACCAGCTGCTTCCGTAGCCCACTCGTGGGCGCCTTCCTGGATCGACCGTACGATCTGCTCGCGCTCCTCCGAGGCACGACCGGCGGTCGCAAGCGCCGACACGTCGCGCATGCCCTCGGCCAGATTAGCGGCGGCGTGCACCAGCGTCTGGGCGCGAATGGCGATCTCGTCGCCGAAGACGGTGGCGACCTTGTGCGTGGCCCGTGCAACCGGCATAGCGCAGCAACGCGACCCGGTAAATGGTTTCGCACAACTCCCTATCGAAGCCCGCCTCCTCACACAGCGACAAGGCCAAGACAGTTGGAATCCGTGCATCCAGTGTTGCTCCGTCCGTCGAAGTTGCCCCCGTCCCTCTCGTCGTCCGGGAAGTGCTGCCGAATTCGCCCCGTAGTTACAGGCGCTACTACCGGTAGATTGAGAACGCAGCCGGCTTGTCGCGCCGTCCAACTGTTCAAGTGTGCCACCTGCTCGATCGGGCCGGCTGATCTGATCGCGGGTCGTCTAGGCGCCCCTGAATTGTGTTCCGGAGCAACGGTGACATTGGCACCCGTCAGACCTGGTGATGTCGCCGGGAATACGCACGAATGGGCATATTGCAATCTCACTACGCAGAGATTACATTTGTGCTAAGAGCACCCGGGCTAGGAGGTGGCGGCGATGAGCAAAGCCGTTGAAACAGCGAAGCTAGACGGATTACGCAAGTCGGGCCAGGCGTGCTCACTGATGCGGAGTTCACCGTGATCAAGGCTCAGCCACTTGTCGGGTCAGCGCCGACCGAGACGCCGCCTGCTGCCCGGACGAGTAGGAAGGACAGCACGAGCGCGCGGGCAACGTGGTTCCTGGTAGCCGCCGTGTGCCTTCTTGTCGTCGCGGTGATGGTGAGCCAGCTAGTGCCCGGTTTCGCCTGGGAGTGGGTGAGCACGGGGGCCGTAGCGTGCATGGTTCTCGCTGTGGTCGGCTTCTTTGCAGTGCCGCGCGCACGCTGAGGGGTCCCAACTCGAGGAGTTAATCGTTCAAGAACTCCACCCGCTGGCTCTTCCCCGTTCTACGGATTGGCGATTGGCAGCCGCACTTCGAAGCAAGACCCTTCGGCGAGAGTGGAAGTGACGACGCCAACCTCGCCGCCGTGGACCTCGACGATTCGACGGACGATCGCCAGGCCGAGGCCCGATCCTGGCACCTTGCGCTCGGTGGACCCGCGATAGAACCGGTCGAAGATATACGGAAGATCCTCTGGCGCAATCCCCGGCCCCTTGTCGGTCACCGAAAGGACCGCCGACGCCGAGTCAACGCTCAGCCTCACCTCGATCACGGCGCCTTCTGGGCTCCACTTCGCGGCGTTGCTCACGAGGTTCGCCACAACCCGAGCGAGGTCAGTGCCTGCCCCACGAACAAACACGGGAAGAAGACTGTCCTTGATGTGGACATGCGGGTCGCGCCGCATGTCTGCGAGGACGTCTGTGACGATATCGTGGAACGCAAGCACGTCCGTGGGCCGGGATAGTTCGAGCGTTCCTTCCTGCCGGGCAAGCTCGATCAGATCGCCAACGAGGCGACCCAACCCGTCTAGCTGCTCGACCACGTCCTCGAGGAGTTGCGTTCTCGCCTCGGAGTCGATCTCGATGCGGCCGGCCAGAATGTCGACGTTGGTCCGGAGACTCGTCAACGGTGTTCGCAGCTCATGTGAGGCATCGGCGATGAGCTGGCGTTGAGCGAGCTGGGAGCTCTGAAGTGCGCCCAGGACCGTGTTGAGGCTCACTGCGAGTCTGCTGAGTTCGTCGCGGCCCTCAACTGGGATCCGCGTTCCTAAGTCTCGGGTTGTGGCGAGGCTTTCCGCTGCGGCGGTCAACCGTCGCACCGGTCGCAGAACAAGCCCCGCAATCGCGGTTCCGAGAAGCAGAGCGAGGACGACTCCGGCGGTTGCTGCAAGCGCGAGTGCGACGGCCAGGCGCTCGAGCTCGTCGTTACGCGCCGGTTGGACGAGTTCGAGAGCAAGGCCCTTGCCGAAGCCAGTCACCAGTTCGCGCACTGGTACCGAACCGACGGTCGTGCTCATGAAGTAGCCGTTGGCCTTGCCGGCCGCGACCGCGCGCACCTTCGCGGTCACGGGAAGCTGAGTTGAGCTGTGTGAGGGAGTGACGACCAGTCCATTGGCTTCGACGACCTGTTCAGCGGGTTGGTTAGCGAGCAAGGATGGCGGACTAAACAAGAGATCGAGCGCGGCGCGGAGGCCACCTTGCGTGCGCGCGTTGTTTAGCGTCTCGGCCTGGCTCGTGAGCGTGCCGTCGACCGTGTCAAGCAGGTCGTGACGAAATACGACATATGCACTAGCGGAAACCAAGACGACTGCGACAGCAACAGCAAGTGTGGTGATAAGAGCGACGCGCGAACGTACTTGAAGTCTCGCCGCTCGGCCCCCTCCGCCGAGCCAGCCTCCACGAGTCTCGAGGCGTCCCCCGCCGAACGAACTCATTCCCGAAGGACGTATCCGACGCCGCGGACTGTTTGAATAAGGCGGCTCTCGCCTTGTGATTCGGTTTTTCGACGCAGGTAGCCGATGTAGACGTCAAGCGAATTCGAGGCCGGACCGAAGTCGTAGTCCCAGACGTTCGCAGAGATCACCTGGCGCGTGAGAACCCGACCGGGGTGCCGCAAGAAGAGCTCGAGGAGAAGGAACTCCGTGCGAGTGAGCTCGATCTCTCGACCTGCACGACGAACCTCCCTTGATCCGAGATCGAGGGAGAGGTCGCCATAGCCCAAGACTTCGCTCGCCTCGGTCGGGCCGGCACGCCGAAGCAGTGCGCGAAGCCTCGCCAAAAGCTCCTCGAGGGCGAATGGCTTGACCAGATAGTCGTCTGCCCCGGCGTCCAGCCCGGCGACGCGGTC
>Ga0181530_10005873_pt1 | contig 12325 bp, 10 predicted proteins | sample PEATcosm2014_Bin_42_FD_119769 | JGI IMG/M metagenome (GOLD analysis project Ga0181530, IMG submission 119769) | Peatland microbial communities from MTU Mesocosm Facility, Houghton, MI, USA - PEATcosm2014_Bin10_60_metaG | ecosystem: Environmental > Terrestrial > Soil > Wetlands > Peat | place... | reverse complement strand
GTGCGCGGGCACCGCATGGCCAAGGCGGCGCTGGAGAACGCGGTGTGGGAGCTGGAAGCGCAGAAGAAGCGCGTGCCGCTGGCGAAGCTGCTGGGCGGTACGCGCAGCGCGATTCCCTGCGGCGTCTCGATTGGAATTCAGCCGTCGCCCGCGGCGCTGATGGAGAAGATCGAGCAGGAGTTGACGGCGGGCTATCAGCGCATCAAGCTGAAGTGCAAGCCGGGCTGGGACACAAAGATCTTTGAGGCGGTGCGCGCGCGCTGGCCGGAGATTCTGCTCAGTTGCGACGCCAACTCGGCCTATCGCATCGTCGACTTCGACCACATCGTGGAGTGGGACCAGTTCAAGCTGCTGATGATCGAGCAGCCGCTGTGGTACGACGATTTCTACTTCCACTCGATGTTGCAGAAGCGGCTGCAGACGGCCATCTGCCTGGACGAATCGATCCGCAACCGTCGCGACGCGCTGGCCGCCATCGCCATGCAGTCGTGCCGGATCATCAACATCAAGGCGGGGCGGGTGGGCGGCTTCTCCGAGGCGATCGCCGTGCACAACGCGGCGGCGGAGCGCGGCATTCCGGTGTGGTGCGGTGGAATGCTGGAGACGGGCATCGGGCGTGCGCACAACATTGCGCTCTCGTCGTTGGAGAACTTCTCGCTGCCGGGCGATGTGTCGGCGTCGGCGCGCTACTGGGCCGAGGACATCATCGAGCCGGAGGTGACGGTCAACGCCCGCGGCGAGATCGAGGTGCCGCACGGCACTGGCTGCGGCTTCACCGTGCTGCGCGACCGCATCGAGGCGCTGACCGTGCGCCGGAAGACGCTGCGCGCCTCGGCGCGCGTGACGGCGTAGATCTCGGCGTGAGAGTTGACGCGGCGCGTTTCATCGTTCCTCCATCTCCCTTCCGGCATGGTGCATTGCAGGCCGTAGACTTCGCGTAGGCATTTTTGCTAAAGGTGCAGACCGTCGCGCAGCGAGCAAAATGCGGGGATTCTTCCCCTTCCCCTTCGGCTGCGCTCAGGGTCAGGGTCAGAATGACAATCCATTTTTGGTCTATAGCAATTACGAAAATGCCCTAGCCCTGAAGCTCATTCTCCTGAACGGATTGCCGATAGAGGCTCTAGGCCTTTTCCCGGCTGCTGAGCGGTTGCGTGTCTTCGCTGCCCGGGGCGGACCTCGCGGGCCGGAAGCGCACAGACCCATAAGGCGGACGAGTATGAAGGAGTTTTCATGAGGCGATCCTGCATTGCGGCAACCATTTATATTCTCATGCACCTCTGTTGGAGCGGGCCTACGGCCACGGCGCAGAGCATGGAGGACCTGAACCTTCAGATGCATGGCTATGCCACCCAGGGATTCATCTACACCACCAACAACAACTGGAACACCGCAGACACGACCGACGGCAGCCCGGCGTGGACCGAGGCGGTCATTAACGTCACCGTCCAGCCCCGGCCCAAACTGCGCATCGGCGTGCAGCCGCGATTTTTTTCTGCTCGGCAACTATGGCAACCAGATCACGCTGGACTGGGCGCAGGGAGACTATAAGGTCAACGAGCGCTTCGGCTTTCGCATGGGCAAGGTCAAGACACCGATCGGTCTGCTGAACGAGACGCAGGACATCGATTCGGTGCATCTGTGGGTGCTGCTGCCCCAGTCGCTGTACGCGATTGCCAACCGGAACTCGATTTTGTCGCACTACGGCGGCGTGGTCTACGGCACAATCCCGCTGGGCGACTCCTTCGGTGAGCTGGAGTACCGCGCCTACGGCGGCCAGCGCGTGCTCAGCTCGGACGACGCAGTCTTCCAGACGGTGCGGGACAAGGGCATCTCGCTGCCCAATGGGGCCACCGGCCCCATGTACGGCGGCACGCTGCGCTGGCAGACCCCGCTGCGCGGTCTGATGGCCGGCGCCAGCGAAGACTCCGAGCACACCTCCGGCGCGGCCGTTCTGGGCGCTCTGAATGGAAGCCTGCAGGCGACCCACTTTTACCAGCCCTACCTTTATGGGATCTACGAGCGCAACAAGTTGATGGTGGGGGGCGAGTACACGCGCCAGGCCCTGCAAAAGACCACGTCATTTGTGGGCGGTCCCACCATCTTCATCCCCAAGGACCAGCGCGCCTGGTATCTGATGGCCAGCTACAAACTCTCTGAGCGCCTGACCGGCGGCATGAACTTCAGCTATTCGCTGGACCGCCAGTTGCCCGTCTCCAACGCGCGTTATCAGAAGGACTGGACGCTCTCGGCGCGGTACGACGTCGATAGCTATCTCTATCTCAAGGCCGAACAGCACTTTGTCGATGGCTCGGAGTTCGGATACAGCACTTCGGACAATCCCGGCGGGCTCAAGCCCAATACGCGGATGACACTGCTGAAGATTGGAGTGAGCTTCTGATGAAAACGAATGCAGGAACACCCAAAAAATCTCGAATCCTGACTCTCCTCTTCGGTTTGCTCATTCCGGCACTGGGCGGTGCGCATGCGCAGGTTGTGATCATCGCGAATCCCAATGTGAGCGTGTCCAGCGTCTCCAAATCCGAACTGCGCGACATCTTTATCGGGGCCTCCACCAGTCTGAAGGACAGCATGCAGGTGACGCCCGTGCTGCTGAAGCAGGGGCCCGTGCAGAACGAGTTTCTCAGTCTCTATATCGGCAAGTCCGACTCCGGGTTCCGGGCCGGCTGGCGCAGCGTTCTCTTCTCCGGTCAGGGCATGATGCCAAAGACACTGGATTCTGAGGCTGCGGTGGTGGAGTATGTGGCGCACACGCCGGGCGCAATCGGGTACATCGGACGGTCTGCACCGCATGAAGGGGTAAAAGTCCTGGCCGTGAGGTGAGTCGGTGACTCCAACTTTGCAGATGAAGCACAGCATCCGGGCACGCATCCTGGCGATTCTGGGGATGCTGGCTGTGGGATATCTGCTACTGCTCGCACTGGAGCAGTTTACCGCCGGCGCCACGCAGCGGCACATGGACCGGATGTCCACCTCCGTGTTTCCGGCGGCGCTGAGCGTGCGCGACGCGGAGGCCTCCTTCGACCAGATGACGAAGCGCTACAAAGAGGCAGTGCTGATCGAAGACCCGGGCACGTTGGCTATCGCCGACAAGGATGCCGACGCGGTGGAAGAACACCTGACCGGGCTGCGCGGCTCAGTAGCGCCATTTCCCGAACTGGCCCGCAGCGCCGACGATCTTTTGACTCAGTTTTCGGATATCCGCTCGCGTTCGCGCGAAACCTATGGCGCCCTGCTGGCCAGCAAGGACAATGTGACAACGGACCTGCAGAGCCAGGTCGTGGCCCTGGCCTCGGATGACCGCAACATGGCCGCCGCAATGCAGGCACTGGACCAATCGATCGGCAGCCAGTTTCAGGGCGAGCTGAGCGCCATCGACCTGTGGTCCGTCCGTTCCAGCATCGCCGGTTCTGTGATGTTGGGAATCGCCCTGCTGGGATGCGCCGGCGCGTGGTGGGTGCTGCAATACAAGGTGATCCTGCCGCTGCACGGACTTGCCGGCCGCATGCGGGACATAGCCGAGGGAGACGGCGATCTGACCGCCCGCGTGGAGGTGCATGAGCGCGACGAACTGGACGAGGTGGGACACTGGTTCAACGTCTTCATTGAACGCATCGAGCAGATTGTCCTGCGCGTGACGGAGAACGCGCGCGCCCTGAATGAGGCCGCCACCGGCCTGGCCGGGATCGCGCACGAAACCGCCTCGCAGTCCGCCATGCAGCAGGACCAGGCGGCGCACATTACCGTGAGCATGGGCGAGATCTCCACCGCGGTGCATCAGATCAGCGAGACCACGCAGAACGCGGCGCGCGACGCCCGCAAGGCCGAGGAGAACGCCCACGCCGGCGGCCAGACCATCCAGTCCACCGTCTCCACCATTCAGCAACTGCTGGCGGCCAACCAGGCGACTGCGACCAAGATTGAAGAACTCGGCCAGGCCAGCGATGCCATTGGAACGATCATCGGCGTGATCGACGACATTGCCAATCAGACCAGCCTGCTGGCCCTCAACGCCAGCATCGAGTCGGCCCGTGCCGGGGAACACGGACGCGGCTTCGCGGTGGTTGCGGCGGAGGTCAGACGGCTCGCCGAACGCACCAGCCGCGCCACCAAGGAGGTCGACCAGATGGTGCGCGCCATTCAGGCGGGGACCGCGGAGGTGGTCGAGGCCATGCGCTCCAGTATGAGTCATGTGGAGAGCGGCGTCGGCTCGGCACGCTCCGCAGGAGACGCGCTGGCCAGCATCATCCAGGGATCTGAGGCGTTGCAGAAGAGGGTCACACAGATCGCCACCGCATCCGCCCAGCAGTCGTATGCGACCGAATCGGTGAACGCCAACCTCAACGAGATTTCCAGCATCATCGAACGTACGACCAACAGCTCCGCGCGTTCCGTCGTTGCCTGCGACCGCCTCTCCAATCTGGCGGCAGACCTGAATGAGCTGGTTGGCTCCTTCATGGTACGCAATACGCTGTTGTCCTCCGGTGGGCAAAACAGCGCCTATTACGCAAGCGAGACCCCCGCGCAGTCCACGGCCCCGGTGCTGGGCCTGTCACGTCGGGGTCCCTCCGCGGCTCTCAACGCGTCTGTAGCGCTCAAGCCGTGATTCCATCCCTGAACAACGGCGCAAGGACCTTCAGGACACTTCACGGGGCTTGCTGTCGTCCAGGTGCGCATCTATGACCGCGGTAGACCATTGCATCGGTTTCGGCGCGATCAGAGGCCGGAGGCTTGAATGGCTGCCAGAATCCATCGCAGCAGCAGTTGCGGAGCGCAGCCCAGAAGCACCACAAGGGCGGCAAGCAAGAGCATAATGACCTGGCTGAGAATTGGCGTTCGTATCTCCCTGGCGCCGGAAGCGGGAGCTGCAACGTAGACTCGCTTGAGCACACGCAGGTAGTAGTAGAGCGCGACGGCGCTCATGGCGATGGCCAAAACGACCAGCCAGAGCAGGCCTATCGACCCCGGCGCGGCGTTCAGCACAGATACAAAAAGATAGAATTTGGCGAAGAACCCGGCCAGGGGTGGAATCCCCGCCAGCGAGAGAATAAAGATCGCCAGGCAAAACGAGAGCACGGGCGCTCGTCTGCCGAGCCCGTCGAAGTTCGAGAGATCGTCGCCGCCCGTTTGTTGCTCGACAACCGCAATCACGCCAAAGGCGCCAAGCGTCGCCAGAGCGTAGGTCACAACGTAATAGAGCAGTGCGGCAAGGCCCTGTTCGGCGTGAGCCACGACTGCCAGCAGCATGGTGCCCGCGTGCGCGATGGCCGAGTAGGCAAGCAATCGCCGCAGACTGGTCTGGCGAATGGCGACCAGGTTCCCCAGCAGCATGGACGCTGCGGCCATCAGGGCCAGCTCCGGGACCCAGCCGCGCACAAGATGCGGCAAAGCGGCCGTGCCTTCCGCACCCACAAAGCCCAGCGCCATCACCTGGAAAAAGATAAAGAAGCTGGCGACTTTGGATCCGGATGCGATGAACGCAGCGCTGGGAGCGGGCGCGCCCTGGTAGACGTCCGGTGCCCAGAAGTGGAATGGAGCAGCCGCGACTTTAAACCCAAGGCCGATCGCAGTGGTGACGATGGCGACGACCAAAAACGGGCTAATGGCCGGCCCGCGAATCGCGATGGCAATGTGCGGCAGACTGGTGGAATTCGACAGGCCGTAGAGCAGGCTGAATCCAAACAGCAGGAACGCCGCCGACACACCGCCGAAGAGATAGTACTTCAGCGCGGCCTCCGACGACTGCGCGCTGCGTTTGTCGAAGGCCGCAAGAATGTAGAGCGACAGGCTCAACAGCTCCAGCGAGATAAACAGGACCAGCAGGTCCTCTGTGCCTGCCAGAAACATCATTCCAGCGGTCGCAACCAGAAGCAGCAGGACAAACTCGCCAACGTGTTCCGTGAAGGTCGAGTCCACAAAGAGCAGCAGCGTGAGAATTGTCAACGCGAGCAGTACGATCTGGACCAGACGTGTCAGCGGATTCGCAATGAGCATCCCGTCGAGAATGCTGGCCGCCTCCTGCGCCAGCAGAATCCGCGCAATCGCTCCCGCGCAGCCAATCGATGCAAGACCAGCGGCAACAGCGAACCGGACGCGCGTGCTGCATCTGCGCAGAACCATCAGGTCGGTCGCCATCACGATCAGCGCCGTGGCTACGACAATAACCTCCGGCAACGCGAGACGCAGCAACTGCGCATAGTTGATTGCGGTCATTGCCAGCTCCCTTTGCGCAAGCCTTCAAACAGCGGCGAGTTCAACGCAGGAACGATGACATTCAGAAGCGCCTGCGGATAAAGTCCGATTAGCACACTCGCACCCATCAGGATCATTGCGCCGATGCGCTCGGGGTACGAGATCGGCGGCAACGGAGGATTCGGCGGCGCGGATTCGACTTCCGCCTCCGCAAAAAATGCCTTTTGCAGCGCGCGCCAGATGTACACCACGCCGACAATAAGACCGAATCCCGCGCAGACTGCAAACAGGGGATACGCGCGCCAGACTCCGATCAAGATCATCAACTCCGCCACAAACCCGCTGAACCCGGGCAGGCCCATGCTGGCCATCCCGGCAATCACAAAGGTGACTGCGGCAAAGGGAATGACTTTGTTGAGGTTCATTGGACCCAGCGCCGCCAGATCGCGGGTATGGGTGCGGGCATACACCATGCGGCCTACCACAGCGAAGAGCAGTCCCGCAAGAATGCCATGCGAGAACATCTGCAGTACCGCGCCGGAGATTCCAATCTGGTTCAAGGTCATCAGACCGAGCAGGATGAAGCCCATGTGGCTGACGCTCGAATAGCCGATGACGAATTTGAAGTCTTTCTGAACCAGCGCGACCAACGCGCCATAGACAATCCCGATGACTGCGAGCAACGCAAAAACATCGCGCCATGAACCAAGGCCCATCACATGGAAGCTCCACGGCCCCAGGCCAAGTGGGAACAGCGTCATGGCCACGCGCAGGCAGCCGTAGGCGCCCAGCTTCATGACCACACCGGCAAGCAGCATGGAAGCAGCTGTGGGCGCGGCGACGTGGCCCGTCGGCGCCCATGTGTGGAGGGGCCACATGCCTGCAAGAACCGCAAAGCCGGCGAATACCATGGGAAACGCCAGCATCTGAAAGTGCAGCGAAAACGGAAACTGTGCCAGATCGCCAAGCGAGGCAGTCTTTGCGCCGGCCGCAACATATGCCGCGATAAGTCCGATAAAAACCATCGCGCTCCCGGCGAAGGAGTAGAGCGCAAGTTTCATTGCGCCATACTCTCGGCGCGTCGAACCCCATATGGCAATCAGGAAATACTTTGGGACAATGACAAGCTCGTAAAAGACGAAAAGTAGCAATAGGTCGTAGCTAAGAAATACTCCATAGACCGCACCAATCAGTAACAAATAAAACGCGAAGAATTCCTTGGCTCGATCTGCAATGTTCCAGGAAAAAAGAATTCCGGTAATCGCGATGATCCCCGTCAGCAGCAGCAGAGTCAGGCTGATGCCGTCTGCCGCGAGGCGATACTCGATGCCAAGAGGTGGAATCCACGGCACGCGAGCGACGGTCAGCATCTCTCCGGTCCGGTGCAGCAGGAAATACGTAAGCGTAATACCGAACCCAACCAACGCCGTCAGCAGCGCAAGGATGCGCGCCAAGGCCACGCTGCCCCTGGGCAGCAGGAGCTGTGCAGCCGCTCCCAGAAATGAGATGTAGATCGTCCAGGCAAGCATATTCAGAACACCACGTTCCGTTGTCGATCAAAACTTTAAATGTTGCACCATCTGGATTACGGTATTGTTAATTGTCCCGAGAAGCAGTTGTGGATAGAGGCCCAAAGCAAACATCATGCCGATCGTGGGCGCAAGAACGATCCGCTCGCCCGCAGTCAGATCGGGTAGACGTATCCATCGCTCATTGAGCGGCCCGGAGAAAACTCGCTGAAGAATTCCAAGAACTAAGATTGCAGTTACAAGCAGTCCTATGACTGCGAGCGACGTTGCCCAGGTAACGAGCGGAAATGAACCTTTAAAGATCAGGAACTCTCCGATAAAACCATTCAGGCCGGGCAGACCCAACGACGAGAATAGTGCGATGCCCATGAGTCCGGTAAAGACTGGCGCGACCTTGCGCAGGCCCCCAAAATCATCCAGACCACGCAATCCGCCACTTCGTTTTTCCAGCATGGCGACGAACCAGAACAGCGTTGCGGCGGTCAGCCCATGATTGAACATCTGTAGAAAAACGCCATTCATCGCTGCATACTTCTCGGCAGTCAAGGCCGCATCGCCTCCTGTAAATTTCACGATCACAAATATTCCCAGCAGGCAATAGCCAAGGTGATTGATTGAAGAGTAGGCGAAGATGCGCTTCAAGTCCTTCTGGGCAAGCGCGGCGTAGGCGGAGAGGACAATGGTCGCCACCGCCAGCCACAGGAGAGGCGTCAGAACTACCTGCATCTGCGCACCAAAGATGGGTAGAAGAATGCGGAGAAAACCGTAGACTCCCATCTTCGACATCGCGCCGGTTAGGAGAATTGTAGTTCCGGTAGGCGCTTCACAGTAGGCGGAGGGAAGCCATGTGTGAAACGGGAACAGCGGGACTTTGACAGCGAAGCCTAAGAACGCTCCGATAAAGAGGACCAGCGCCATATGCTCCGGCGCGAACCTGTGCCAGGCCAATTTGTCAACTACATCTGGTATAAGCTGGCCGTTCTGCGCAAGCGCCGCAAGGTCGATGAAGTCGAATTGTTTAACAGCAAGGAATATGGCTAGAAACGCCAGCAGCAATGCGATGCTGCCGACCATCATATAAACCAGAAACTGTGTGGCAGCCCTGGTGCGGCGCGGCCCGCCCCAAAGCCGAATAAGAAAAAAAGCCGGAACCAAACTGAGCTCCCAATAGATAAACCAGTGAAAGAAATTCAAGGCAGTGAAGGTCCCAAAGAGACACGCCTGCAGAATAAGTACAAGGGAATAATAGAGCGCTACTCTCTGCTGAATCTGCCACGAGGCAACAATTGCGATGGGAACCACAATGGAACTAAGCAGCAACATCAGCAGCCCGAGTCCATCAATACCGACGTGATACTCCACGCTTAGATACGAAATCCAGGCGTGCCGCTCTTGAAACTGAAGACTCCCAGATGACGAATCGAAGTGGCGCCATAAGATAAGGGTAAGCACGAACGCAGCAAGACTAAAGGCCAGCGCCGTCCAACGAACTGCATTCTTGTTCTGACCGCTAAGCGCAAGCAGAATGAGCGCGCCGGCAACTGGCACGATCGTGAGAAGTGTGAGCCATGGAAAGGCGATCATACCTTCGCCCCCCAAAGCAGAAATATGACAAGCGCGATGAGCGCACAACCGATGATTCTCATATAACTCTGGACCTGGCCATCCTGCAGCAGGGAAAGAATCTGACCGCCGAGACTAATGTCTTGGCAACCCTCATCGAAGCTTGAGTTCACTACGGATGCGTCAAGGAAGTTGTCCAGCCATGCAACACCGAGGACAAGATACGACACGGTCTGCACCGCGCCGTTCCAGACCCTTCGATCGAGCCAGTCGGAGAGCCAGGCAGCCCAGACATTCAGGCGGAGAACCGTCGCCCCATAGAGTGCATCGATGTAACAGGCTTGGCCCAGAACGGTAAAGATAGTCGGCCGCAGCTTCTCCAATTGGTCCATACTATTGGAGCTATCCATCGTCCTGCGTCCATAGAACCACCAACCAAGTCCAAGTCCGCATAAGACGAGTAGTGACGAGAAGATCATTACTTGCAGAACGCCAAAGCCGAAGAATGCGGCAAGATTAAGCGTAGCTGGCTTGCCGTCGAGGAACGATTGAAACCATGGCCATGCGGGCGTACCGATCAGTCCAAGCAGCATGGCGAGCGCAGCAAGTATCACCAGGGGGATCGTCATGATTGCGGGGCTTTCGTGCGGCTGGGGCGGTGCGTAACGCGAGTCTGTTGAGTTAGGGGAATGGAGTAAGTCGTGGCTTGCCCCCGCCAGATGTGCATTACCGCCAAACACATAGTAGAGCTGGCGCGTCATATAGAAGGCGGTGAGCAATACGCCGAAGGCCCCCATATAAAACGGGGCTCGAGAGACGCTCCAGAAAAGCGCGGAGCGGAGAATCTCATCTTTACTCCAGAAGCCGGAGAAGAGCGGGAAACCGCAGAGCGCAAGCATACCCACGGCATATGCCGCAAAGGTGATGGGCATGAGTCTTCGCAGACCGCCCATGCGACGGATGTCCTGTTCGCCGCTGCATCCGTGAATGACCGAGCCTGCGCCGAGGAAGAGCAAGGCTTTAAAAAATGCGTGAGTAATTAGATGAAACATTCCCACTGCAACGCCACCAACGCCCAGACCCATCATCATGTAGCCAAGCTGCGAGATGGTGGAATAGGCGAGAATTCGCTTGATGTCAAATTGCGCAACGGCGATCAACGCGGCAAAGACAGCGGTGGATGCGCCGACCCAGGTAACTACTTGCAGCGCGGCGGTTGGGCCGAGGGAGTTACTCGCGTGTACGCTCATCAACGGATAGATGCGCGCAACAAGAAATACTCCGGCTGCAACCATTGTCGCCGCGTGAATCAGCGCACTCACGGGCGTCGGACCCTCCATTGCGTCCGGCAGCCAGACATGAAAGGGGACCTGTCCGGACTTCCCTGCCGCGCCGCAGAAGATAAGCAGTGCGATCCCTGTGGAGGCCGCCAAACCTATAACGGTTGACTGCGCCGCGAGAAGGATAAGCGCCGAACGCTCGAGACATCCGGCTCCACTGTCGTAAAAAAGTAGAGTGCCCGTATTTGCATACAGCCAAACCATTCCCAATAAAAATGCGAGATCGCCGATACGCGTAGTGATGAATGCTTTCTTGGCAGCCGCAGCGGCTTTCGGATTGCTGTACCAAAAGCCGATGAGCAGATAGGAGGTGAGTCCCACGATCTCCCAGCACATAAAGAGCAGAAGTAAGCTATTGGCGATGACGACGCCCAGCATGGCCCCGGCGAAGAGCGCCATAAAGCAGAAGAAGCGCGTAAAGTTCTCGTCATTGGCCATGTATCCGACACTGTAGATTAAAATCAGCAGGCCAACAAAAGTGACCATTAGAAGCATCAATGCGGTCAGTGGATCAAGCATCCAGCCCAGCTTCAGCCACTCATTGCCGAACTGAAACCAGCGGAAGTTGACCGTTAGGACCTGTTCACCAGCGTGATTGCCGAGCACATGCAAAAATGCGTCAATGGAGAGCAAGAAGGAGAAAGCCACGGAACCGATGGCCAGCGTTGCGGCAGCCATGCGGTTGCGCCGGCCCAGCAAAGCGCCGATTCCCGCTGCGAGTATCGGCAATGCGGGCACCAGCCACAGGTTTTGAACGATCCAGGTCATTGAGTTAATAAATGCGAATAATTATCGGTTATACAACCATGGAAATTGTTGATGTCTACGGACGAAATACAGAGATTCTGACCCTTCGACTACGCTCAGGGTCAGAATGACGGCGCTGAGTTAGTATGACGGTGGCAGTTATCCTTTCAGGGAATTCATCCGGTCTAAGTCGGTGGTTTTGGAATGGCGGTACGCAGCGAGAATAATAGCCAGACCGACTGCTGCTTCCGCCGCGGCGACGCTAATGGAAAAAAGTGCGAACATGATCCCGGTTAAGGCTGAGGGGGCCGGACCATACCTCCAGAATGCGATGAAGTTCAAGTTGGCCGCATTGAGCATAAGTTCAATTCCGATAAGGACAAGAATTGCATTGCGTCGTATTAAGGCCCCGGCAAGGCCAATGGAAAAGAGAAGCGACGAGAGGAGCAAGTAGCTTTGCAAGGAGGTCATTTCATCTCCTCCTTGTGGCCCATTGCAATGACTACGGCACCGATGAGGGCCGCGGTCAGCAGCAGACCCATGATCTCCAGCGGCAGGACGAATCGATGCATTAGCCGGTCGCCAATCTGTTGCACCGTGGCGACAGGTTGCGGCGGCAGGCGTGGCGCGGATGCCGTGCCGGAACAGACTGCACGCGCAAGAACCGCGAAGACGGCGGCGGCTACGACGCAGCCCCAGATCCACTGAGAAGAGAAGACAGGCGAGGTCGCCGATTCCGGGCTGTGCGTCATCATAATGGCGAAGACGGCTAGAATTGCCACGGCGCCCACATAGACCATGATCTGCGTGAGCCCAACAAATTGCGCTCCAAGCTGCAAATACAACGCGGCCACGCCGGCAAAGCCCACCGTCAGCGCAAGAACGCAGTGGACTGCGTTGCGCAGGCCCATGGATGCCGCCGTTCCGGCAACCGTT
>Ga0181530_10005871_pt1 | contig 12326 bp, 11 predicted proteins | sample PEATcosm2014_Bin_42_FD_119769 | JGI IMG/M metagenome (GOLD analysis project Ga0181530, IMG submission 119769) | Peatland microbial communities from MTU Mesocosm Facility, Houghton, MI, USA - PEATcosm2014_Bin10_60_metaG | ecosystem: Environmental > Terrestrial > Soil > Wetlands > Peat | place... | reverse complement strand
GCCCTCCATTGTGTTAGAGAACCGCAGCCGCCGTCCAAATCGATCTTGATTCATGCCGATGCTAATCTACTGCAAAGGCAGAGTTTGCCGCAACCAGCCATATCAATGTTGGGACAGCCATGCGTCTGTCCCCTTTTTCCCCCCCCCTTTTTTCCTTTTTTTCCTTTTTTTCCTTTTTTTCCTTCACGGACAACAACGGGGAGTGGCGGTGACGGCGATCAGCCAATGCGATCGGAGTAAGGATTGATGCCCCTTGGCGGAGCCATGGGTTCGCCGATCGCGGCGAATGCTTGGCCAGCGCTAGGAGCTGGGGGTATCGCGGCTGATGGTCTGAGTTTTCCCAGCGCCCACCGCGCGTGCTCGGCGACCATCGGGTCCTCCGATGCGGTCAGCTTTTCCAGCGCAACGCGGAATTGCGGCAGGCCACGGTTACCCATCGCCACGGCTACGTTGCGCAGGAAACCGGCATAGCGGGCGCGCGAGACGGGCGTGCCGCCGAACAGCTCGCGGAATTCCGTTTCACTGAGCGCGGCCAGCCGATCGAGCGGTGGCGCGACCTGGCGCGGATGAAACGCGGCGTCCTGGGTGACGGGGGCTCGGGCGTTCCACGGGCACACGTCCTGGCAGATATCGCAGCCGAAGACGTGGCCGCCGTTGCCGGCACGCCGGTCTTCGGCGATCCCGCCACGCAGCTCGATCGTCAAATAGGAGATGCACAAGCGCGAATCGACCGCGTAGCGGGCTCCAAACGGTACGATGGCTTGGGTGGGACAGGCATCGATGCAGCGGCGGCATGTGCCGCAGCGATCGGGCGGCGGAGCGTCCGGCTCGATCTCGAGCGAAACCAGCAATTCGCCCAGGAAAAACCACGATCCGCGTGGCTGGTTGATGAGGCAGGTGTTCTTGCCGATCCAGCCCAGCCCGGCCAAGCGCGCATAGGTTCGCTCGGCCAGCGGCGCGGTGTCCACGCAAATCTTCGCATCGAACGGCGCGCCAGCCAGTTCGCGGAGGTTGGCTTCCAGGCGCCGCAAACCCTGCCGCAGCACGCGGTGATAGTCCTCACCCCAGGCGTAGCGCGAAATCCACGCCAGCTCAGCGTCGTCGAATTGAGTGGAATAGGGCTGCGGAGCGTTGTAGAGCTTGCCCACGCAAATCATCGAACGCGCCCGAGGCAGCAGCGCGTGCGGATCGTCCCGCATGGCGGCGCGGCGATCGCTGAGATAGCGCATCTCGCCGGCGAATCCGGCGTCCACCCAGGCGTGATAATGACGGCGGTCACTCGCCGGCGCGGCGCGGGCTACGCCGGCCAGTTCGAAGCCGCACGCTGCGGCCAGGCGGCGTACGTCCGCGCCTGTCAAATTTCCAACCCCACGGAGCGCATCAGCTCGATGGCGTTGCTCTTGCGCACCACCCCCGGCTGCAACAAAAAGTCGAAATGAATCTTGCCATCCTCGATGCGATCTTCGAAGTGGACATTGCGGGCGCGTTCGCCCAGCGTGTCGGCGATGCCTGCCAGCGCCAGGTCGTGGGTGGTGATGAGGCCCATCGCGCCGCGCTCCACCAGGCCGCGCACCAGCGCCTCGGCGCCGATGCGCCGGTCGTGGGAATTGGTGCCGTGCAGGAATTCGTCGATCAGAAACAGCACCGGACGCACGCCGGCGGTCTGATCCAGGATCTGCCGCAGGCGCAGGATTTCGGCATAAAAGCGCGAGATGCCGCCCTGCAGCGAATCGTTGACGCGAATCGACGCGCCCACCGCCAGCGGTGAAAGCCGCAACCGCGCGGCGCGCACCGGCGCTCCCGCCTGCGCCAGCACAACGTTCACGCCCAGCGTGCGTAGCAGCGTGCTCTTGCCGGACATATTGGAACCGCTGACCACCAGCAGTCGGAGGTCGCCGCCGAGAGACACCGAATTGCGCACCAGCTTCGATTCCGGAATCAGCGGATGGCCGATCTCGATGGCCTCGATCAGCGGCGATTCGTCGGTGAACTCGGGGAACGGATCCTGGGGATGCTCGAAGGCGTGACTGGCCAGGGAGGCGAGTGCCTCGATTTCGCCCACCGCCGCCAGCCATCGCCGCACCGCCGGTCCCGACCGGCGGCGCCACTGCTCCACCCGCGCCGCCAGGTGAGGCGTCCACAAAATGAAGATCTCGGCCATCCGCACGAACACGTTGTCGCGCGAATCCAGGTACTCGATCAGGCGCTTGAGCTGTGCCAGGCGGCGCGAAGGCGGCGCTCCCTCGGCCGCGAGCGAGCCGCGGAGCGAAACCAGTAGCGGCGCCTGGAACTGTTCGCGCTCGATCAGTACCAGCACCTCGGAGATGAGTCCCAGTTCGTGGCCGGCGCGGTCCACCGCCGCCACGACTTCAGCCACGCTTTGATGCTGGCGGTAATAAAACCAGCCGTTGATGGCGAGGGTCGCCAGAAACAGATCGCGCAGCAACAGCCACGTGGAACCGGCCAGCACGGCAGCGCCGGTCAAATTCAGCAGCAGCGCAATGCCGGCCGCCGCGCCGCCAATTCCCAGGAGCGTGCACGCCCATAGCGCGAACCGCAGGCCGCGCCCGCCGAGCCGCGGCGGCGCCTCGCCCCAGCCGGCGAGCGAATCCGCATCCACGCCAGTGCGGGCATCCTCGGCCAGCACCGCGAGGCGCTCCCGCAGATCGAGCCGCGGCCGCAGCTCCGTTACCGCCTGCTGCCGCGACCTTGCCACCGCAGGATCCGCCGGCTCGAGCAGCCAGCGCGCCAGGGTCTGTTCGCCGGCGCGCGTGCGGGCGGCGCATAGAAGCTCGAATAACGAGCCTATGCCGAACAGGTCGAGGTCCTGCGCGTAGGGATGCGCCAAGTCCAGGTAAGTATCGCCAGTGCTGCCGGTGCCGGGCCAGGTGCCGTCCAGCCGCGCCAGGCCGCGCTCGAAGAATCGCGCCGCACGACGCTTTCTTTCGAGCTGCCGGGTGAGGCTTGCGTGCGCCACCATCAGGGCCACGAAGGCGGCGGCGGGAATCAGCGTCCAGAGAATGGTGATGCGCGACGCGGAAAGCGCCAGCCATACCAGCGCGCCCGCCGCTCCCACCATCCCCAACCTCCAGTAGCCAAGCCGGTGCTGGCGTCCCTCGCTCACAATGATGGAGGCGCGCCGCTCTTTGTGCAGCGCCGTATAAATTTCGCGTGGCTCTTGCATCACTGCCACTTGCGTAAAGAAAAGGTCATCCGCAATTGCCCACCGCTCCCTTACGGCGATTGGCGGCGCAAACAATGACGCCGCCATGTTTATTCTCGCAGACGGCAGCGTGTGATTTGGACGTGCCTGGCGAGCGGGACGCGCGTGTCGCAAAAGGAAGGTTCGCAGGTGGGGGCCTGCGCCACAAGGCATGTTATATTGAGGTCATGCCGGGCGGTTATCTTCCCATCCTCATTTTCCTGGCAGTAGCGATCGCGTTCCCGGTGGTTGCCATCGGGGCGGCCAAGCTGCTCCGGCCGTCGGCTCCCTCGGTTGCCAAGCTCGAGGCTTACGAGTGCGGCATCCGCGCGGCATCGGATTCACGGGGCCGTTACACGGTCCGGTTCTATATCATCGCCATCCTGTTTGTCATTTTCGACGTGGAAACCATTTTCCTTTACCCATGGGCGGTGCGCTACGGATCGCTCGGCTGGTTCGGGGTGGCGGAAGTGGCGGTGTTCCTGGCGATTCTGGTGGTCGGCTATATTTGGGCGTATAAAAAGGGTGCATTGGAGTGGGTCTGAACCCGCTCGCGGCGCAGTTCTCCCCGCCGTCGGCACAAGCCACCGCCCTTCTCTGGTCCATCCCGGAGCCAGTGCAACGGGCTTTCAGAACTTAGTGTGACTTTTTTAGCCGTTGCTGTAGTGGAAAGACCCGTTTCTGGGTCTTAGGATTGGAACACGCCATGGCTTGCCAGCGAGTTAGCGCGCGGCGCAAGTGGCAACGTTCCTGCTCTTAATCCGCGTAAGTTCTGTTTTGGGTGCTCCAAAGAAAGGTGTGTTGGAATGGGTCCGAAATTTGTTCGTTCCGTAATTCTCTCCGTTTTGGCTGTTGGAGGTTTCAGTTCGCTCGTGGCTCAGTCCGGGTCTTCGCCCATGCTGCGCCTGGTGAGCGCCACCGTCGGACCGGTTTCGATCGTTCCCGGCGCCAACGGGATCAACCAGACGGTGGAAGCGTATAACGCCAGCGGGAACGCGAGCGCGCTTTCGCTCTCCGTGAGCTCGTCGGCAACGTGGCTTACACCCAGCGTCGGCGCGGCCGGTCCCTGCACCACCACCACTGCCGCCACCTCGTGCGTCCCGCTGATATTTGCGCTGAACACCGCGTCGCTGACGGCATCCGCGACAGCGTATACGGGCATCGTCACCGTCACGGCGCCGAACACGGTGGACGCTCCGCAGACGATTACGGTGACCGTACTAATCGGCGGCGCCGTGCCATCGAGCGTAAATGTTTACGTGGCGCCCTATGTGGCGCCGCCTGCGCTGGCTAGCGCCGTCACCATTCCCTTCACGTCTAACAGCAGCGGCCTGACTGGCACGGCTACCACGCAGGATGGCGCGAATTGGCTGAGCCTGAGTCTCAACGCCGGCAGCTTTCAGTCCACGTACCCGTACACGATCTACATTACCCCGACGCCTAGCAACACAGCCGGCAACACGTACACCGGCTCTATAGTTACTTCCGGCTCCAGCTTTGCCCCCGATAACAAAACCATCGCGGTGACGATGAACGTGACCTCGTTGCCCATCGCGCAGCCCTCTGTTACCCAGGTGGCCGAACAGCTTGCAACCGGCGCACCGGTTGGTTACGCAGCCGTTACCTTGAGCAATTCCGGAAACGGAACGCTCACGGTTTCCACGGTGGGCCTTGGTCCCACCACAATGTCCGGAAGTACGCAATGGCTTACTCCGACCACTTCCGGAAACACGGTGTTGCTCGCGTTCGACCCGACTGGCCTATCGCCCGGCACATATACCGAGTCGGTGACGATCCAATCCAATGCGGCCAACAGTCCCACCGTAATTCCGGTGACCTTCCAGGTAATGGCCGCGGGGGCGCCCACAGTTTTCTATCAGGGCGTGGTGGACGATGCCGTCTTCGGCGGCAGCGGCTTTGCCGTGACGCCGGGCGATGTTATCGCGCTGTTTGGCGAGCAGCTCTCTTTTGCGGCACCCACTTCGGGGCCGGCGCCTCCGCTGGCGTCCCAGCTCGGTGGCGCCTCGGTCTTCGTGAACGGCGAGCAGGCGCCGCTGTACTTCTCCTCGTACGGCCAGATCAATTTCCAAATGCCGACGGATACGGCCACGGGAACGGCGCTGGTGCAGGTTCAGACCAACGGCCAAACCAGCAATACGGTATCGGTCAACGTTGCTGCGCGCGCGCCCCGGTTGCTGGTGATCTACGGCACCGGCGGCTACGGGGCGATTGTGGATGCCTCGCAGGGCAACGGCTACAATACTCTGCCGATGCCGTCGACCGTCTCGATTCCCAACTTCATCACTCAGCCGGCCTCGCGCGGCGACGTACTCACGATTTACGCGATTGGACTCGGCCCCACGAATCCGCCGGTGGCGGCCGGCCAGCCAGCCCCTGACGGCATAGTGGGGCCCCTGGCGCAGTTGACGTCGACACCCACCGTGGTTTTCGAAGTGGATCTGGACGGGCTCCTGGTGCCGGCAAGCGTCCCTCCCGAGTCAATCCAATATGCGGGCCTGTCGCCGTACGCTGCCGGTCTGTACCAAGTCAACGTGGCGATTCCCACGAACTGTCCGACCGGCACTGTTCAGGTGTCCCTGACATTTCCGGATTCGACGACCAGCAACTCGGTCAACATCCAAGTCCAATAACGCTGCCATCGCGCTGTGGCGCCGACCGGCGGCTCGGCGCCACGCTACCATAAGGGTTGAGCCCTTTGAAACCCGCTCCCACCCCCTGGCCTCAGGTTTACCTGTGTGTCGCCTTGACCACCATGGCCACCCTGTTGCTCGAGCTTTCGCTGACCCGCATCTTCTCGGTGGTGTTCTTTTACCACTTCGCATTTCTGGCGATTTCGATCGCGCTATTCGGCCTCGGCGCCGGCGGCGTTTTCTCTTACGTGGTGGCGGGTTGGAAGGCGCCGCTATGGACCAGCCTGGGCCGGCTGAGCATGTTAAACGGCTTTCTGGTGGTGGCCGCGCTGGTGATTCTGCTGGCGCAGAAGAACAACCCCACCATCTGGGACCTGGAGTTGATCTATATCGGCACCGCGCTGCCGTTTTTCGTTTCGGGCACCATCGTGTCGCTGGCCATCGGCGAGACCATTGCGCACGTGCACCGGGTCTATTTCTTCGACCTGATGGGCGCCGCCGCCGGTTGCCTGCTGTTATATCCGCTGCTCAACGGCTTCGGCGGGGTCAGCGCCGTGTTGGGCGCTGCCATCACCTTTGCTGTCGCGGCCGCCATCTGGCACAGCGTTTCCGGTTCGGTGCGCGGCCGCGTCGGATCGGTGGCGCTGGCGTTGGCGCTGGTGGCGTTTCTGATCCTGAATCAGCGCTACCACGTGATCGACATCCGCCACGCCAAGGGGCAGACCATCGAGCACGAAATCTTCCAGCGCTGGAACGTCTTTTCGCGCATCGGGCTGGTGGACCGCAGCAACGAGGGCCGCTACAGCATCGTGATCGACGCCGACGCCTCCACCGACATCGCCACTTTCGATTTCGGCCGGCTCACCACCGGCCAACGCCACGAGCTGATGGACCAGGGGCCGGCGCTGCCCTATGCGCTCCGCCCCGGCGCCAAGGCCCTGATTATCGGGCCCGGCGGCGGCTGGGACGTGACGCGCGCGCTGGCTTACGGCAGCCACGATATCACCGGCGTGGAAATCAATCCCATCATCGCCACCACCATCATGCAGGAGCGCTTTCCCGCGCTCAGCCACGGCCTCTACCTTCGGCCCGACGTCCACATTTACGTGGAGGACGGACGCAGCTTCGTGCGCCGCAGCACCGCGAAGTATCAAGTCGTGCAAGCGACACTGGTCGATACCTGGGCTTCCACCGCCGCCGGCGCGTTCGCACTTTCGGAAAACAATCTCTACACCGTGGATGCTTTCCGCGATTACCTGCAGCATCTTACCAGCGACGGCGTGGTGGCGTTCACCCGCTGGGGCTTCGATCCGCCGCGCGAGTCGCTGCGCCTGATCTCGCTCGCCCGCGAAGCGCTATCGGAACTGGGCGAGCGCCAGGCATGGCGCCACGTGATCGTGGGCCGCTCCGGCTCGGTTCAGGGATGGGGCGCGCAGGATACCGCAATCATCAGCCGCAAGCCTCTCACCGCCCCCGATTGCGACCGCGCCCGCGCCCTGTTCGCCGCCGCGAATATGCAGGCCATCTACCTGCCCGACGCCGCCATTCAAAACCCGTTCTACGAGTTGCTGCACACGTCCGATCCGGCCGGCTTCGAGCGCCGCTTCGTCTTCGATATCCGCCCGGTCACCGACAACCGGCCCTTCTTCTTCTACACCGTGCAGCCGCGCGATCTACTGGTATTTCTGAGGACTGCCTCGCATGACACCGCGGACTACAAGGTGAACAAGGCTGTGCCGCTGCTGTTCGGGCTGGCGCTGATCTCGGGTCTAGCCACACTGCTGATTCTGCGCTTGCCGCCGCTGCTGCTAGGCACCCGCCTGCCGCGCCAGCCGGGCGTGCTGAAGTTCCTGGTCTACTTTTTGTTCATCGGCGCCGGCTACATCCTGATCGAAGTGGCGCTGATCCAGAGGTTCGTTCTCTTCCTCGGCCACCCCACGCCCGCTCTCACGGTGGTGATTTTTTCGCTTCTGGTGTCGAGCGGCCTGGGCAGCGCCGCCGCCGGCCGCCTGACGGCGCACAGGGAAAGCCGCCTCATCAAGATTCTGGGATGCGTGGCGATGCTGGCTGCGCTTCTCGCGGTGGTGCTGGCCTCGCTCCTCACCGCGCTGGTCTGGCTGCCGCTGCCTCTCAAGGCGGCGATTACGGTGGCGCTCATCGCTCCCCTGGGTTTTGTCATGGGCATGCCCTTTCCCAGCGGCCTACGCCGCCTGGAGCAGTGGCACGCGCCCTCGGTTCGCTGGGCCTGGGCGCTCAACGCAGCGGCGAGCGTGCTCGGCTCGGTGTTCGCATTGATCTCGGCCATCTATCTGGGCCTGGCCGAAACCATGATCATCGGCGCACTGTTCTATCTCGCCGCCTTGGCGGTTGTGGCTCGCGTCCGCACCGGCGAATCTTCGGCCCCGCAACCAGGCGCCAATCGAGTCGTGCTGGCAAGCTGAATCCTGCGCGCTCTCTGCGCCGGCATGGGCGGCCGCTCTCCTTGGCCGGCATCCTCATGACGCCCGCGGAATGAGCTGCGAAGAATCTTCACGGCAGTGCAGGCACCTTGGCTACGCAAAGTCTGCCCCACCACATGGAGTGCCATTCTGACGGCGTGCGAGGGCCAGTCGACCTCGAGTTCGATCCCGAGTCCCGGAGGGATGGCGTGAGAGCACTCGAATAGCAGCCCGCCACGAGAGATATTCACCAGGCGGCCGGTTCCCGTGCGGACTACCCTTCGTCTTACGATGAGCTTGTACTCGACGCCCGTGTGAATCGGATAACGGCAGTCGGCGCGGCGCTCCGCCGCAAACATCGGGCTCGAAGAGATGATCGCTTCCACTAATGAAGCCTCTGTATGCTCTATTATCTGGGTGTCCACAGACTTGGGCCAGACCCACCGGCCTAATAGTACTCACAACCCAGATAGGTATAGTACCACTCTGCCTGAGGCAGACGAGTAGAAAATCAGAGGTTTCGCTCTTGTATTGACCGGCGACAACCTGTCAGCCGTGGGACATCGAGATCAGGCAGTTGCGGTCAAAGTCATGAATCAAGTCCAGCCATTCAGACTTGGCCGCTTCATCCCTGTGCCGGGGTTTACGCTTCCAAACAGACCCGGGGGGCGCCATGGCCGCCGCCGGGTCCTCCTCATTGGCCAGGGCGACCACCTGGAGATCCGGAGAGCTGAAACGGAGTTTCTCCACGAATTCGTGAAGGCCATGCTCGGCCAGTGGCGCGATCAGTACATCGACGGGAAGACGGAGCTTAACCACGATCTCCGCGGCATCGGCGACTCCTTTGGCGGGTACGGCTACATAGCCGACCGCATCCAGGATTTGGCCAAGCCAGAAGACAAATCCCAGATCCCTATCGACAATGAGGATAGTTCTCAACCTGGATCCACCCAGTGCGCCAAGTTGCAATTCACACTCCACAGATGACTGATTGATTTCACATGGATTAAAAAGTACGCGTCTCCGGTAATGTGGAAAAAATCCCCGGTTTTTCAGATCGAAGGCTCCAGTTTTTCCTGCCGTGGCGCGGGCACCTACTCGAAGTCGGATGCCCGCCACGTAGTAGTCTTCTCCCACTCACACAGGGTCAAGGTAGGAATAATCGGCGTGCACAACCGGGTACTTGTAAGTTCCATCGCCGATATCGGCCACCCAGACTGTGGAATCTTGCTGGCCATGGAGGAGTGCCGGGAACGGGAGGAGAGCGCAGATTGAAAATCATCTGTCCGCTATTGGATGGTTGTAACGCCAGTGCGCGCTGCCGTCAGGTTGATGCCACACTTAATGCGCGCCGCCGGCCAGCTTGCGGTAACGGCCGGAGAAGTATAGCAATGGTTCGCCTTCGCGGACTAGGGCTCGCACCATTTCGCCCACAATCAGATCGTGGTCGCCGGCGGTGAAGCGGTGCCGGACGGCGCATTCGATTTCCGCCAGCGTCTCCGGCAGCAAAGGCGCGCCGGTTTCGCCAGCGTGCCAGGCGAGGCCATCGAAGCGATCGTGTCCCTTAAGCGCGAAGCGTTCGGAGAGAGAGCGCTGGCCGGCGGCCAACACGTTGACGGCGAAAAAACGCGCCTCGCGAAACGCATCCATCACGCTGGCGGAGTGCGCCAGTGCGACCATCACCAGGGGTGGATCGAGCGAAACAGAGGTGAACGAATTCACCGTGAGGCCGTGCGGCGTGCCCTGCCGATCCACCGCGCTGGCGATGGTGACGCCGGTTGTGAAGCGGCCGCAGGCGCGCCGGAAATCGTCGCTCGAGACGCGTTCAGAGCGGTCCTGTGCCTCCTCGCTTGACATGTGGATAAATTCAATCCTATCATAAGGTTGACCGATACGGGGCAGCAGAACTGGCGCGCGCCACAGGAGGTTCCTTTGATCAAGCTGGATATTATCAACGAAGTCGTCAACCGCACCGGCATCACTAAGACCAAAGCCGAAATGGCTGTCGAGACTGTGTTTGAAACCATGAAGAAGGCGCTCGAGCAGGGCGACCGCATCGAGCTGCGCGGCTTCGGTGTGTTCAACGTGAAGCCCCGGAAAACGGGCATCGGGCGGAATCCGCGCACCGGCGCGGAGGTTTCCATTCCGCCGGGCAAGGCGGTGCGATTCAAGCCCGGCAAGGAGCTGCAGACGCTGCAGTAGACCGCTGCCGCGCGTCTCATTGTGTCTTCCCAGGATTTCCCGCCCGCATCATACCCGCTCTACGCCGGGAGCGGGGTGGCAGAAGCGCCCGGCTTGCCGGAGGCCCGCTTCCGCGACCGTTACTGGTTGAACGCGGTGCTGTTTGCAATCACGCTGGCTTCGACCACCGCCGTCGGCGCCTCGATGCAAATGTTCTTCGACCGCAATTTGCCCTTCGATCTGTACCAGAGTTTTATGATGTACCCGGAGCTGTGTTGTCACCCCTCGGCGCTGCTGGCGGGGCTGCCGTTTTCGCTCACCCTGCTCACCATTCTGATGGCCCATGAGCTGGGTCATTACCTGGCCGCACTGCGATACGGAGTCAATGCCAGCCTGCCCTACTTTCTGCCCTCACCGTTCCCGGGAACGTTCGGCGCCTTCATTCACCTGCGGTCGCCCATCTGCTCCAAGCGGGCGCTGTTCGATATCGGCGTGGCGGGGCCGCTGGCCGGCTTCGTCTTTCTGCTGCCGGCGCTTTCCATCGGCCTCGCGTTTTCGAAGGTGATTCCAGGCATCGCCAATCAGGGCAGCCTGCAATTCGGCGTGCCGGGCCTGGAGTGGCTGCTCGGCAAACTCATTTTCCCTGGCGTCGCGGCCAGCGACATCTATCTGCATCCGGCGGCGCGGGCGGCCTGGGTGGGGATGCTCGCCACGGCCTTGAACCTGCTGCCAATCGGACAACTGGATGGCGGCCACGTCGTTTACGCGTTTTTTCCGCGGCGCCACGGCAAGATCTCGGTGGCGATCAGCCTGCTCCTGCTGCCGCTGGGCGCGGCCTCGTTTATCGACCAGCGCAGGTTCTGGTCGGGCTGGCTGCTCTGGGGCCTGGTGCTGCTGCTTTTCGGACGCCGCCATCCCATGGTTTACGATCGCGGCGAGTTGGACCACGGACGGCGCAAGCTGGCACTGCTGGCACTGCTTATATTCCTACTCTGCTTCACTTTTGTGCCCGTGGGCACCAGCGGTCTCTAGAGCGGCGATGAAGATCACCGCGACCATCATCACCTTCAACGAGGAGCGCAACATCGCGCGCGCCATCGAAAGCCTGCGCTGCTGCGACGAAATCCTGATCGTGGATAGCGGCTCCACGGATCGCACCACGGAGCTGGCGGAAAACCTGGGCGCGCGCGTGATCGAAGCCAACTGGCGCGGCTACGCGGGGCAGAAGAACTGGGCGGCCGATCAAGCCAGCCACGACTGGATTCTTTCGCTCGATGCCGACGAAACCTTGAGCGAAGCGCTCGAAGCCGAAATCTGGAGCCTGAAGAAGTCCGGGCCTCGCTTCGACGGCTACACCATGCCGCGGCTGGCGCGTTACATGGGCCGCTGGATTCTGCATTCGGGCTGGTATCCGGACCGCAAGCTGCGGCTTTACGACCGGCGCCAGGCCAAATGGGTGGGCGACTTCGTGCATGAAAGCGTGGCCGTCTCGGGCCGCGTCGGACACTTGCAGAGCAACCTGCTGCACTTCACCTGCGAATCCCTTTCCGAGCACATCAAGACCATGGAGCGCTACACAACGCTGGCGGCGCAGGAACTGGCCTCGCGGCGGATCGAGGTGCCGCTCTCCCGCGTGTTGTTCTCTCCCGCGTGGGCGTTCGTGCAAAGCTATTTTCTGAAGCTCGGTTTTCTGGATGGCCCGGAGGGCCTCACGATTTCCTACATGGCGGCGTTCTACACGTTTCTCAAATACACGAAAGCGAGAAACATGAGCTGATGCGCATCCTGCATCTGGATGCCGGGCGCGAGATGCGCGGCGGCCAATGGCAGGTGCTGCGGCTGATCGAGGGGCTC
>Ga0181530_10005868_pt1 | contig 12332 bp, 12 predicted proteins | sample PEATcosm2014_Bin_42_FD_119769 | JGI IMG/M metagenome (GOLD analysis project Ga0181530, IMG submission 119769) | Peatland microbial communities from MTU Mesocosm Facility, Houghton, MI, USA - PEATcosm2014_Bin10_60_metaG | ecosystem: Environmental > Terrestrial > Soil > Wetlands > Peat | place... | reverse complement strand
GCTTTGCTGCCTTCCGACGAGCAAATAGAATGCCCCGAGAGAGGCCATCACGAAGGCCGCCGTAATTACCGCTCCGCTCATGTTGTGTGCATATTGCCACAGAGCCCAGCGGTTCAGCAGCAATCCCCAGAAGCTGGTCAGCTTTATTTCGCCGTTGGGGCCAAGGGCGTAAGCGATCGGGCGTTGCATCCAAGCGTCGGTGGCGACGATCAAGTACCCCGAGAGCCACGATCCGATGAACACCATCAAGGCAGTAAACCAGTGACCTTTGGGACCCAAGCGTTTTTCGCCAAACAGAAACAACCCCAGAAAACTCGACTCCAGGAAGAATGAAAAGACGCCCTCCATCGCCAGCGTCTGCCCGATCACGCCGCCGGCGGCTTTCGAAAATTGCGCCCAATTGGTTCCAAACTGGAATTCCATGGGGATGCCGGTCACCACCCCCAGGGCGAAGTTGATGCCGAAAATCCTCATCCAGAAACGCGCGGCGCGATTGTAGTGCTCTTCGCCAGTCCGCAGCGCTAGGGTTTTCAGGATCAGTATCAGCAGCGCCAGTCCCATGGTGAGCTGTGGGAAGAGATAGTGAAAAGTGACGGTAAAAGCGAAGTGCAGTCGGTGAACGATGAGGGCGTCTGGCATGACAGCTCCAAAATGGCTCAAGTCAAGGAATTGAGTATACACCGGTCGTGCGGCTGGACAAAGACAGCAATGGTTCAGGCACGTCGGCTGACGGCCGCCCAGCAACCATGAATATCCCTTGACATTGCCTGAATGTGGTCCGGACGCCCCGGCGCCTGTCGCGAGGGACGTCTCGTCCCCGGCAAGAACTCGCGGGCAGAGCCTGTCCTGAGCGGAGCGAAGGAATGCCCGCGCCACCTGGGGCGAGACACCCGCGCGGAAGTTTTCAAAGCAAATGTCACTTGAGGAGAAGGGCGCACTTCAGCTTCCCCCATTCGAGGTGCTATAATGTCCTTTAAGTCTGAAAACTGCTCAATGTCGATTGTGGAAGGCGAGAATGCTCGCCCTCAAAGCGGGAGGTTACTGATGAGCCCATTTGAGGTAAGGATCGAGGACGTTTCAGGGAAGGCGTCTATTATTGTCACGGCGAATGTGGCTGAGGGTTGGAGGCCAACCGGGAACCACTATGGGTTCTACGGGTTCGCCCGCGAGAAATACCTCGAGGACGGGCTGATCACAGTCAGAGCCTGGGTGACTGCAAGCCCGGCGCAGTCCAATCGAGCTCAGAATGGCTTCCCGCTTGACTTGCAGAGTATGGGATCCAGTCCCTCGAGAGCCTTGGCTTTCAGGCTCTTCAATGGCCGCTTGTCTCTAGGTGCCGCCCTGAGCACCGTGATCAACAGTCGCCGCAGCGACGGTAGTCCTGGCTATTATAGAGAGGCTGTCCTGTTGGCGCAGCACGCTGCCGTCTCCTACTGGCTCAGGTTTTATGCGGCCCTTAATGATGAGCATCCGGATATGCCGGAAATGTTGGAGCCAGACTTCCCCGCGTCGGACGAGGCAGGCTTGGCGCAAGTCACTGACATCCGCGAGCTGCGAGCCTCAAGCATTGAAGACAGGCTTTCGCGGGCGTCGCAGGCTTTGGACTCGTTGGAGGAGCGCGCAGGTGCGCTGGTGAGGGAGTTCCAGGCGCAGCCCAGCGGAGGTTCGGCGGCTTCGCACGGGAACGGGGCGGGTTCGGCGGCCCTTTCAGAAAAGACCGCACAAGACTTGAGAGAGCAATGGTTTAAGGAATTCGAGCGGCAGGCCCAGGCAGCGATGGAGAAGCTGCGGGAAGAAGTGACCAATTCCGGGCGGGCCTTCGAGGAGAGCAAGCAACAACTGGCAAGCTTGGCCGAAGCAAAACTGGCGTCTCTCAACCAGGCAGCAACTGTCGCTGCGGGGAGCCTTGAGGCGGCGGTAAAGCAACTGCGGGAAGAAGTCGGCAGTTCGGGGCGGGCCTTCGAGGAGAGCAAGCGACAACTGGCAAGCTTGGCCGAAGCAAAACTGGCGTCTCTCAACCAGGCAGCAACTGTCGCTGCGGGGGGCCTTGAGGCGGCGGTAAAGCAACTGCGGGAAGAAGTCGGCAATTCGGGGCGGGCCTTCGAGGAGAGTAAGCAACAACTGGCAAGCTTGGCCGAAGCAAGACTGGTGTCTCTCAACCAGGCAGCAGCTGACCCTGCGGTGAGCCTCGAGTCGGCGGTGAAGCAACTGCGCGAAGAAGTCAGCAATTCGGGGCGGGCCTTCGAGGAGAGCAAGCAACAACTGGCAAGCTTGGCCGAAGCAAAACTGGCGTCCCTCAACCAGGCAGCCACTGACGCTGCGGGGAGCCTTGAGGCGGCGATGGCAAAGCTTCGTGAAGAAGTGGGCAATTCGGGGCGGGCGATAGCGGAGAGCAAGCGCGAACTCGCCGGCTTGGCAGAAGCAAAAATAGCATTGCTCAATCAAGTTGCATCGGACGCTGTCGCGAGTGTCGAGGCCGAGCAAAAACGGTTTCGCGGCCCGTTCGAGATCTCACCAAAGGGGCTCGGGGACGTCTCCACGCGACGATCGCCAAACCAGCCCCCTACTGTCGATGATCCCGGGAATGCCGCAAAGCGACGAGGTGTGGTGGCCATGCTGTCGTTGGCGGCGGGGTTATTTCTGATAGTGACTGTTGCACCGTTTGGCGTGTATCTCTCAACTCCTCCCCCGGTCCAAATGCACTTGCAATCTGAGATGCCGCCTGATTTCGCCGATCAAAGCCCATACTGGAGCGCCAAGCGTCGCGCCAAGGAGGAGGAAACGGCACGGGCCTATTGGCGGGCAGCGGCATCCGGCTTGCAGATGAGATACACGTTTGGCAGCGTACTGCCAGCCGACCCTCTACCTGAGTTTCAGGTCGACCTTCAATACGCGCCTACTGGGGGTGAGGGGGCAGCCACTGAAACGAGAACCCGCTACTGGGAAAAACTCCGCGCATACTGGGGGAAGCGTCGGTTCTGGGTAGCAAGCCAACCCGTAAACGAGACTTGGGGGGAACACCTGCGGCGCGTTTGGGAACAGATCGAGGCCAAACTCGGGTGAGAGAGTTCTGCCGACTCTTCTGCCGCAGATGATGGAAACCCGATCGGGTTTCCACTCGGCATCCTGCAAACCCACGAGAGTCGGACGCCCTCCCTCGCCAAGACCGCTGCACTTGCCGGACTGCTCCCTGCGATCACTCACCGCTTTTCGACAGATTCATGGATGTGCAGCAGGGCGCAGGCTCTCAAGTTTCCCAATCTCCGCTGCGCCGGAATCCCGAGGGCGGGAGAAGAGCTAAGCCTGTGTAGCCGACAATTTGTCATCTTCCAGCCTTGCCTCTCGACTCCCAGGTCTTCGCTTCGTCCTGCGTAAAATGCGCTGCTTTGCTCCTCTCAGCGTCCGATTTGTGCAAGTTTGCACGCAAAAGGCGCCGCGATTGCGCACTTCAAAAAAGTGATGTGCTTTGTTTTCAGCCACTTCTTGGCTTTGTTCCCGGTATTTTTGAATTCTCTCGCAGTTTCCTGGGTTTTTCCCAGGCGAGCAATTTCGTTCTCTGACCCATGCCCTACGGTCCAGACCCCCGCCTCAACGCGGGCGATGTCAAGAAGCTCGAATTCGGGGTCTATTTCACGCATTTGAGCACTCAATTGGGGTTCGTTTTGAGTTCGTTTCTGACAGCATCTCTTTGTTTTCAATAACATACTGGCTTCGTTCGTACTATTTTTTGTTTGTTTCGGACCCCGGTTATCCCGAGTGCCGGGACTATTGCGCTTTTCCACGCGGTCCGAAGCCTCCCCACGACAATGTGTCCACAAAATGACCACAATTATAGGCTATCATGTCTCCCCGGGATTGTCAAGTGAAAAATGCGCAAAAACCGTGAGGACCCTGACTGGTTCGGACAAGCTTAGTGCATCGGGAGTTGGAGGAGGCTACCCTCGCGGAACGTGAGTCTACGGGACGGGTAGGGGATTGCCGGTTGGCCGGTGGCCGGCGTCAGGCCATACGAGCCTGCCGTTACCGGCAACGCCCGCTGAGGGACGTTCCCAGTTTCACCGTTCATCCGAGTCGGTCGGCCACGCCGCGCCCTTGATCGCATGAGCCTGTCTGCTCGGCACTTCTCATGCTAGGCCGTTTACCGGCAACTTTTCCGCCCCTGTCCAACTTCCGGGTTGGGCGTGATCCGGGCATGAACGTAAGAGAGCACACCAAGATCACATGTATGGTTAGCCGACATAACCGGGGAAAGTGAACCGCGGTACCGACGGCGGCGCTGTGGCTCTGCTTCGCCCAACACAACTTTGTTCGGGTTCACGGTACACTCAGGGTGACGCAAGCGGTTGCGGCGGGTGTCACGGATCATTTGTGGACGACAGAGGAATTGCTGAATTCTCGGGTTCGTCCTTAAAAGCCCATCTACCCAATGGATTATTGGGTGGCCCTCCGCCCAGCATAATGTTATAGTAAATCTTTTCATTACAGTCTTGTACGTTCAGGGCAGAACTGGGACAATTTGGTCTCTGTTGTCGTGACTTAATCGCGCCGCAACCTACCCCCGCTGCGGCTGTTGAGTTGAGTTCGGGGCGCCATTTTCAGTCGTCCGGCAGGTACCTGCTTTTAATGTGCTGGAGGCAATGAAAACACAGTTCTATATCGCGGCAATCGGCGAGGCCCTATTTGTTTTCGCTGTATGTGTCGTGCTCAGCGCCTGCCGCTCGCAGCCAGTGACATCGACTCCGACCATCGTTTTCAGCCAAGTGCCTGCCGAGAACTCTGGCGCGCCCGACCAGACGCACCCCATTGCGGGGCGCGTCACGGGTGCTCGTTCCGGACAACGAATCGTACTCTATGTGTGGAATGACGGACATTGGGGGGTACAGCCGCCCTTGGGCCAGCCATTTACGAAGATTGAGGATGATGGCCGGTGGGTAGGCTCCACCCAGCTAGGGTCAGAATACGCCGCTCTGTTGGTGGAGGCTACATATAGCCCGCCCGAGCTAACCGAGTCCCTGCCTACGGTAGGCACCGGCGTGGCGGCTTTGGCCATGGTCAGTAATCGAGGCACTGCGGTCGAATTTCCTCCGCCCAAAACACTGAGCTTCAGTGGCTACGATTGGGCCATAAGCAGCGGCTTCATCTACCGCGCGGGATCGAGAAACAAATTTGACCCAGCGAACGCGTGGATCGAAGCAAACGGGGCTCTCCATCTTCGTATCTCCGGCAGCCAGGGCAAATGGACTGCAGCGGAAGTGAAGCTCACCCGCAGCCTCGGGTACGGAACCTACCGTTTTAAGGTACGCGATATCACTCACCTCGAGCCTTCCGCCGTCCTGACCCTTGTCAGTTGGGACGGTGTAGGCACGGAGCAGAACCGTCGCGAACTGGACGTGGAGCTTAGCCGCTGGGGATACATCAATAACGATAACGCGCACTATGTGGTGCAGCCTTACTACGTTCCCGCCAACATTGTGCGATTTCGAATTCCGGCCGGAGTCTTGACGCATTCTTTCCAGTGGGAACCCGGACAGGTGAGGTTTTCAACCGCCGCAGGGTCAGGCAACACCGACACGCCTTTGCTCAAACAGCATGTGTTCACCTCGGGAGTTCCTAGCGCGGGGAACGAGTCAGTGCGTATATCCCTGTATGTATTTGACATGGGTCAGGTGCCGCTGAAAAACGAGAACGAAGTCGTGATCGAAAAGTTCGAGTATCTTCCGTGACTTCTCCACTAAAGCGACGTCGCTGGGCGCTCAATACGTTTGCATTGATCTATCTCGTCAGCAATGCCTACGGGCTCGACCCGAATCGTTCCCTGTCCCAGTACGCCGCCGAGCATTGGAATACAGAAAGCAAATTCCCTGGTGGCGCCGTCAACGCGATCGCGCAAACCACCGACGGGTACCTCTGGATTGGCACGGATAGGGGCCTGTTTCGTTTCGATGGCTTCAATTTCATTCAGGTCTCATTTTCATCGATCGTCGACGCCTCGACGGTTCCTATCCTGGGTTTGCTCACGGACGCGAGTGGGAGCCTTTGGGTGCGGGTACAAGGCTCCGACGTGCTGCGCCTAAAGAACGGCAAACTTGAAAGCGTTGCCTACGGTTCCGGACGAGTGGGTCCCCATGTGACTGCCGTTTCAACCGACAGGAACGGTGCGGTATTGGTCTCGGACGCCAACCATGGCACCTTCCGCTTCCGAGGAGAAAATCCTCAGAGGCTTGCGACGCCCGAGATGGTGCCCGGCTCATCGCCTGTGATCTCGGTCGCGGAGGCTTCGGAGGGCAGCCTCTGGCTGGGGCACTCTGGGAGACGGTCTATTCCTTCTCGGGGATGATCGTGTTGCCGCTGTTAGTACCGGCCTGCCCGAGCGAAAGATCAATTGCCTTCTCCCGATTAGCAAAGAAGATTTGTGGGTCGGTACGGACAATGGTTTATATCAATGGAACGGCAAAGCCTTTCGTCGAGTGGTTTTGCCTTACCGGCTCGACAATGTGCAAGTTTTGAGCTTGCTGCGCGACCGTGATTCGAATGTGTGGGTCGGTACTGCCCGCGGGCTTTTGCGCATCAATGCAAACGGCATATCGTTCTCTGAGGAGAAGGACCTTCGCGGCAGCGGCGCCATCAACGCCCTGTTTGAGGACCGTGAAGGAAATGTCTGGGTCGGCGGAGGGCGTGGCTTTGGACGCATCCGAGACACGGTTTTCATGACCTATTCATCTGCGACGGACTCCCGCTTCGAGCGCACCGGGCCCATTGATGTTGACGCAGCGGGTCGCACCTGGTTTGCACCTGGCCAAGGCGGGTTGTACACGCTCAAGGATGGTAACATTCAACTCGTCTCCACCACGCTCCCCGCAAATGAGGTGGTCTATTCCATCACAGGTCGCGCGGAGGAAATGTGGATTGGACGTCAGCGCGGCGGGCTCACGCGTCTCGAAGTGCGGAACGGAACCGTAACCTGCCGAACTTATACTAACGCGGATGGGTTGGCTCAAAACAGCGTCTTTGTTGTGCTGAAGAGTCGAGATGGATCGGTATGGGCCGGCACTTTAAGCGGTGGTGTCAGCAGATTCCAGGACGGGCGATTTACCACCTATACCGCCGCCAGCGGTCTTGCCGCGAACACCGTGTCTTCGATCCTCGAAGCTCGCGATGGAACAATGTGGTTTGCCACATCCAATGGATTGAGTTCGCTGTCCAATGGCCAATGGAAAACTTATCGGGAGCGAGACGGTTTGCCTTCAGCCAACGTTATTTGCCTTTTCGAGGATTCATCAGGAAAACTCTGGGGCGGAACGTCTGCAGGTTTGGCGTTTCTCGTGTCTGGGAACATTCAAGTTCCGTCGCTGCCCGACGATTTGCGCGAGCCGATATTCGGCATGACGGAAGATAAGAATGGATGGCTCTGGATAACGACTTCCAATCACGTCTTGCAAGTGGCTCGAGACAAACTGCTTCAGGGTAAGCTTGAACCCGGGGACATTCGCGAATATAGCGCCGAGGATGGTCTGCCCAGTAACGAAGGAGTGAACCGAAATAGGTCGGTACTCAGAGACTCTGAGGGGAGGATCTGGATTTCCCTTAAGGGTGGACTTTCGGTGGTCGATCCGTCTCACCTGGCGACCAGTTGGCCCCCGGCCATTCCTCACGTTGAGGCGGTGACGGCAGATGGGATTGCAATCAACGCAACCGATTTAATGCGTGTTCCTGCCGGCCGGAAAAGAATCACATTCGCATTTACCGCGCTAAGCCTCGCCGTACCGGAGCGGATTCGCTTTCGCTATTTTCTGGAGGGCTTCGACCACCAATGGAGTGAGCCCAACGCTGCTCGCGAGGCTGTTTATACTAATTTGGACCCGAGTACATACCGTTTTCGCCTTCTGGCCAGCAACAGCTATGGCGAATGGAATGGCTCCGAGAGCATTGTCGCGTTCGAGGTTGAGCCTGCATTCTGGCAGACCTGGTGGTTCCGTTCCACTTTAGCGTTGCTTATGGCAGGCATAGTGCTGGTCCTATACCGACTCCACCTACATCGGCTAACCCAAGAATTGAACCTGCGTTTCGAAGAACGTCTCGACGAGCGCACCCGGATCGCCCAGGACTTACACGACACACTTTTGCAGGGTCTGATCAGCGCGTCGATGCAGCTTCATGTGGTTGCGGATCAAATGCCGGCAGATTCGGCGGCAAAACCCAAACTCAGCCGCCTTCTCGAATTGATGAGGCGGGTGATCGAGGAAGGCCGGAATGCGGTCGGAGGCCTGCGATCGCCTCAGCGCGCATTATTGGATTTGGGGGAGGCTTTTTCCCAGGTTCAGAAAGAATTCGTTGGTCACGACGAAGCCGAGTTCCATGTCATCGTGGAAGGTACACCGCGCCCCCTTCGTCCTTTCATTCAGGATGAGATTTACAGGATCGGACGGGAGGCCCTGACAAACGCTTTCCGGCATTCCCGCGCGAAGACCATCGAAGTCGAACTGGAATACGCCACGAGTGAACTGCGGGTCCTGGTGCGAGACAGCGGAATCGGTTTTGATCCCAAAGTGCTGCAGTTTGGGCGCGACGGCCATTGGGGCTTATTCGGAATGCGTGAACGCGCAAGAAGAATCGATGCGAGACTCCGGGTACTGACCCGTCCGGCAGCTGGCACCGAAGTGGAGCTCACTGTTCCAGGCCGCCTTTCCTACGTATCTGACGCCTCTGGCGGCGCATCAAAATGGATAAGTAGACTATACCCGCGGCGGAAGCCGACGACTGAGAGATCCCCAAGCGAGCACGAACGATGACCGGACAATCGCCCATTCGTGTTCTGTCTGTCGACGATCACCCCCTCCTTCGCGAGGGGCTCGCCGCGCTGATCAATAATCAGCCGGGGATGGCCCTCGTCGCGCAAGCCTCCAATGCGCAGGAAGGCATCGCACAATTCCGAAAGCACAAGCCGGATGTGACGCTCATGGATCTGCGGCTTCCTGACAAAAGCGGAATCGAAGCCCTGATCGCTATCCGCGCTGAATTTCCCACGGCAAAGATCATTATGCTGTCGACTTTCGAGGGTGATGTGGAAATCCAGCGAGCGCTGGAGGCTGGAGCAAGAGGCTACATTCTTAAGAGCATGCCACCGAATGAGCTGATCGACGTGATTCTCCAGGTGCACGCGGGAAAGAAGCGCATCCCCATTCAGATTGCCGCACAACTTGCCGAACACCTGAGCGATGACGCATTGACGGACCGGGAGGTGGAGGTTCTCAGCCAAATTGCCGGGGGAAACCGCAATCGGGACATCGGGGAGAAGCTCTTCATCAGCGAGGAAACGGTCAAGGTCCATATCAAACACATCATGGATAAACTGGGCGCCAGTGACCGGACCCAGGCGGTTGCCATCGGCCTGCGCCGGGGAATCATCCACCTCTAACAAAGAATCTCCTTACAATCGAATAACTCGAAAGAGGTAAGGAAAAATCCCGCTAAGAGGGGTTTCCTCCTGCGACGTAGTTATGTAGTTTTGCGTGAGGTGCGTTTTTTTTGCGCACGGGGGAGGTTTCCGCTGCAAAGACTGTTTTCCACTTTTCCCGGTGGCAGGCCAGGTATCGGTCTATTTCTCGTGCGGGCAGCACTTGGGGGACTGGCAGTCACTTTCGGAGCTCTATACCTTTCAAGCAAGATAGAGCACGCTGCGGTTGTGTGGGTCATTGCCTCGGTATTGATCATCGGCGGCGTGGCTTTGATGATTGGATTTCTAACTCCTTTCGCCAGTCTGGGCATCGGGCTATGCTTATTGGGGATCGCATTCTCCTGGTTTCCAGGGCCGCCGTATGCTATGTTGGCTGCCCCGCTGCTGGTCCTGCTTGTCGTGGTTACCGCAGCGGGGATCGGTCTGCTGGGGCCAGGCGCTTTCTCGATAGATGGCCGCTTATTCGGACGTCGCGAAATCGTGATTCCTCCCAGGCCCCCCGACTTGTAACCACTTCCAGTTCGTCCCGTTCCGCCCAACCGGTCAACACAACAATCAGCTAAGTGCAAACTCAACCCGCCGTCTGCGGCGGGACCGAGAGACGGGATTCCTGATGAATCCCGCCCATTGCTGCGCATCTGCCTCCGGCGAATTAACCAAAGGTGGTACGGCGTACCCCCCGTCGAGTGGTAGAAAAAAAACCTTCCATCGCGGGATGTGCTCATTTTTCAAATCTGGCAACCTTGGACTCGACGTCAATCGAATGGACGTTTCAAGAACAAATTGAAAAGGAGCAAGACAATGACAAACAAACTGATGATTCAACGTATCACGGTGGGGCTACTTTCCATTATTGCGCTGGTGGTTGGTGGAGCGAAGTTTGCAACTTCGCAGACAACCGCCACGCGCAACGTTAAGAACATAGTGCTAGTCCACGGCGGTTTCGTGGACGGGTCGGGTTGGGAGGGCGTCTACAAAGCCCTGACGAAGGACGGCTACACGGTCGCGATCGTTCAGAACCCGACCATCACGCTGGCAGATGACGTGGCGGTCACGGGGCGGGTGATCGCCGCGCAGAACGGCCCCCTAATCCTCGTCGGTCACTCGTATGGCGGGGCAGTCATCACGCAAGCGGGCAACGACCCGAAGGTCGCCGGCTTGGTCTATATCACAGCCTTTGCGCTGGATAAGGGCGAATCGGTGTCGTCGCTGCTCAAGGATCCACCTCCAGGCGCACCGGTTCCGCCGATCCTTCCGCCGCAGGACGGGTTCCTGATCCTCGACCGATCCAAGTTCCCGGCATCGTTCGCTGCTGATGTGGAGCCTGACATGGCCGCCTTCATGGCTGATTCACAGGTTCCGTGGGGTGTGCAGGCGTTGAGCGGTGTTGTGACTGATGCGGCGTGGAGATCCAAACCGAGTTGGTATCTCGTTACCACGGAAGATCGCATGATTCCGCCCGACGCTCAGCGCGCCATGGCGAAGCGTGCGGGATCAAAGGTCGTCGAAGTGAAGGGCAGCCATGCCATATACGTTTCCCAGCCCGATGCGGTCGCTTCTCTGATCGAGCAGGCAGCTACCGGCGCCACGGAATCGAAGTAGTCGCGCCTCTGCGGACAGCCCCGTCGAGAAGCGCGACTGGTCTGTCCGCACACTGGAGGAACGTTCAAGCCATACTTGGAGAGCGTTCCCATCCGAAGGAGATCCGGCTTGCATGTCGCAAGTTGGTACTCAAATTCCCTGATAAAGGAGACAACATGTCCAATCCCAAAACCATAGTCCTAGTACACGGCGGCTTCGTCGACGGCTCCGGCTGGGAGGGTGTGTACCACATCCTCAAGAAGGACGGTTTCGATGTCGTTATTGTGCAGAATCCTACAATCACCCTGGCGGACGACGTTGCCGCAACGAAACGAGCCATCGCTACAGCCAAGGGAGATGTCGTCCTCGTTGGCCACTCCTACGGCGGCGTCGTCGTAACGGAAGCGGGCAACGATCCGAAGGTCACCTCACTGGTCTATATCACAGCCTTTGCTCCAGATAAGGGTGAGTCGGTCTCTTCGCTGATTTCCAACCCTGCGCCTGGTGCTCCGGTGCCTCCAATCCTTCCTCCGGTAGACGGTTTCCTGTTCCTCGACCGGGAGAAGTTTGCGGCCTCGTTCGCCGCCGACGTTCGTCCGCCCCTCGCTGCGTTCATGGGAGACTCTCAGGTTCCGTGGGGTCTCGAGGCCTTGCAAGGAGCTGTCAGCAAACCGGCGTGGCGCTCCAAGCCTAGCTGGTATCTTGTTGCGACGGACGACAAGATGATCCCGCCTGACGCCCAGCGGGCGATGTCCAAACGCGCCGGCTCAACGGTTGTCGAGGTCAAAGGCAGCCACGCCGTGTATGTTTCGCAACCACAAGCGGTCGCTCACATCATCGAAGAGGCCGCAAGGGGCGCCTTGGCGGCAGGGAAAGAACAAGCCGCAGCTGCTGCGTTGGCCTCCGCAAAATAGGCGTCCGGGTAATGGGATTCGACCAGGAGGAGGCTTCGGGGGGTGCTGGGCGCACCGACGAAGCCTCCGCCTACCCGGAAAGGCTAGGAGGCAACTTTGGGGGAAACAGGTCCTTCAGATCCTCTCTGGCCGCGCAGCTTAGACCGATCCGGCCGACGACGGCACTTGACCGTGTTAAACCCCCTATGCGCGGATGCCGCTCGCTGGATTCGGAGCGGATCGTCGGTCACTCGGACACAATTCGGGCGTTCAGTTGACGGTAAGTCGGAAATAACCGGCCAATCTTTATAATCACACCTCTAAGCGCTGTAGCTGAGAAGCGTTATTCTTCTCCAGTTGGGATTTTTCTCTTCAGGAGGAGGGGCCCGCTTCCGGCTGAGATC
>Ga0181530_10005866_pt1 | contig 12337 bp, 8 predicted proteins | sample PEATcosm2014_Bin_42_FD_119769 | JGI IMG/M metagenome (GOLD analysis project Ga0181530, IMG submission 119769) | Peatland microbial communities from MTU Mesocosm Facility, Houghton, MI, USA - PEATcosm2014_Bin10_60_metaG | ecosystem: Environmental > Terrestrial > Soil > Wetlands > Peat | place... | reverse complement strand
GCTGGTGCTGGCAATCCTGGGCGCGAGCCTGGTGGTAGGGATTTTCAGCACCGGAAAACAGGACGCCATAGAACCGGTGGTGTACTACGTGGCGATGGCCATTCTTCGTCGTGGCCTCCGGTACCGCAAACTATGGATCTTGGGGGGGGCAGCGGCCCTGCTATTTGCATTCGTGATCTTCCCCTATTCGCAGTTTGTGCGTATTTCGGGCGGGCGGGAAGGAACCGTCAGCCAGCGGGTCGTGGTCATCGAGGACGTGATGTACAAGGTGCTTACCGATTCAGCGTTTCGCTCCTCGATTACGACCGATGCGATCGGGCAGAGCGCAGGCCGAAAGTTGTACTGGGACTACAAAGTCCTGACGCCGCTGAACCGGCTTTCCCTGGTGGCAGATGCGGACCGTCTCATCAGCGCCAGCATGCGCACCGCGCCGACGGAATGGGAAACCATCACCTGGGGCTTCAAACTGCTGACGCCCAGCTTTCTCTATCCTGATAAGCCCATCTACGAGGCCGGCAACTACTTTGGCCACTTGGTCGGTGATTTAAACCTCATGGATCGTGATACGCAGGTCTCTTACGGTCCTTTCGCCAACTGGTACAACGCCTTTGCGCTTCCTGGCGTCCTGGTCGGGACCATGCTTCTGTTTGCAGCCTTGTATTACTGGTTGAGGCTGTTCGGCGGACAAGCGAAGTGGAGCCCAGACCCAGCGGGTAGAGCCATGTGGCTGCTGCTGATCGTTGGGGCCTATCATCACAGGCTGGCGGAATCCACCCTGCCCGGCATTATTGCCCTGCTGCCGATCCCGGCGATCGTTCTGGTGCTGTTCCTGATCGCAGAAAAACTCACCATATTCTTGCCAAAACTCAAACCGGTTGATCGGAACGTCCAGTATCAGCGGCGTCTGATTCGCAGCGCAAGGTTGACCACGTCCTGAAGCGTATTTCTGCCGTACCGAGCCCATGAAAATTCTGCACGTAATCCGCACCGTCAACCCGGCTTGGGGTGGCCCGGTGGAAGGCATCCGGCAGCTCGGCGCTGCCGTTGCCGAACGCGGCCATGGAGTGGAGGCCGCCTGTCTGGATGCGCCCGACGAGCCCTGGCTGAAGGACTTCCCGCTTCCGGTGCACGCGGTCGGACCGGCGTTGGGCACCTACGGATTCAGCCGGCGCTGGGCGTCCTGGCTGCGCCAGAACCTCCGCAATTATGACGCGGTGATCGCGAACGGCATCTGGCAGTACCACAGCTTCGGGACTTGGCGAGTGCTGAGAGACACGCAAATACCGTATCTGGTCTTCACCCACGGCATGCTGGACCCCTGGTTCAAGCGGCAATATCCGCTCAAGCACATGAAGAAGTGGATGTACTGGCCGTGGGCGGAATACCGCGTCCTGCGCGACGCTCAGGCCGTGCTCTTTACTTGCGAAGAGGAACGCCTGCTGGCGCGGCAGTCTTTCTGGCTCTACCGCTGCAACGAAGTGGTGGTGGGTTACGGAACCTCGTCTCCCCAGGGCGACCCGGCGAATCAGGCGGAGGCGTTTTTCGCCCTTCATCCCGAGCTTCGCGGAAAGCGCCTGGCTCTCTATATGGGGCGGGTCCATCCCAGAAAAGGGTGCGATCTGGCCATTCAAGGTTTTGCGGCGGCGCTCGGCGCCGATCCTTCCTGGCAACTGGTGGTCGCCGGGCCCGACCAGACCGGATGGAAGCGTGAACTTGTTCAGATGGCCGAAGCCGCCGGGATCGCGAATCGGATTACCTGGACCGGCATGATCAGCGGCGACGCCAAGTGGGGCGCCCTGCGGGCGGCGGAGGTCCTGCTGCTGCCTTCCCGCGGAGAGAACTTCGGCGTTGTGGTTGCCGAAGCTCTCGCGTGCGGCACTCCGGTGCTGATCTCGGACAAAGTCAACATCTGGCGCGAGGTGCAATCCGACGGCGCGGGGATTGTTGCCGCCGATAATGCTGACGGCGCCTCTTCCCTGTTGCGCCGCTGGCTGGCCATGGCCGCCGCCGATCAACAGATCATGAAAGCCCGCGCCGGCGAATGCTTTCGCAGAAGGTTCGAGGTGGGGAGAGCCGCCGAGAACATCCTGAACGCGATCCATGCCCCGGCGCCGCCGGCACTATCCGAAGAACATGCGAATACTCCTGGTTGCTGCTTATCGGAACGATAAGCAGGAAAGCATGCAGCGGTTTGCTGCCGTGATGGCCCGAGGACTCTCGGAGGGCGGCCACAGGGTGCGCACGATCCGTGCGCCCGCCGTCTTTGGCCGCTTACTACCTTCGCCGACGGGGCTCGGCAAGTGGCTGGGGTACGTCGACAAATTTCTGCTGTTCCCGGTGCTGCTGAAGGCGATGGCGCGCCGGGTGGACGTCGTACATTTTTGCGACCACTCCAATCCTTTTTATTCCAGGTATGTCGGCAGGATTCCGCACGTGGTCACCTGTCACGACGTAATCCCCATCGCCAATGCTTTGGGCGAACTGCAGGACCATCGCATGCCGTGGACGGGCAAGATCCTGCAACGCATGATCATGAAAGGCCTGGTGCGGGCGCAACACGTGGCTTGCGTCTCGGCGCACACCGAGAAGGAGCTGCTCCGGCTGACTGGGCGCGACCCCGGCACGACCACGCGGGTCTCGAACGGGCTGAATTATCCGTACCGGCTCATGGGTCTAAAGGAGGCCGCAGAGCGGTTGCGCAGCCTGGGAGTCAGCGGGAGGTTCCTGCTGCACGTGGGCGGCAACCAGTGGTACAAGAACCGGCTCGGGGTACTGAAGATTTTTGCCGAGGTGATCCAGCACCCTGCTGCCGCCGAGCTGAAATTGGTGATGGTCGGCAAGGGCTGGACGGGCGCAATGCGAGACTTCGTGCATGCCCGCGGCCTCGCCGATAAGGTTGTCGAGCTGCAGGGAGTCGGCAACGAAGACTTAGGCGCGCTGTATTCCTCGGCTGTGGCTTTGCTCTTCCCTTCCCTGCAGGAGGGCTTCGGCTGGCCCATTGTGGAGGCGCAAGCCTGCGGCTGCCCGGTGTTTACCTCCAACCGCGCGCCCATGACCGAAGTCGGCGGCAACGCCGCGGTGTACTTCGATCCCACCCAGACCGCGGCGGCGGCGGCGATCATTCTCCAGCACCTGCCTCGGCTTCAGGAGATGCGGCAGGCCGGTCTGGAGAACGCGAAGCGCTTCCGCACGGAAGCTATGATCGCGGGCTATATCGCCTTGTATCAGATGCTGGGTCAAAGCCCTGCCGGCGTAAGCGACCGCTGGGCGGAAGCACTGGCAACCAATACTCAGAAGGAATACCTATAGCACCTATGGCAAGAATTCTCATCACAGGGGGCTCCGGTTTCATCGGCACGAACTTGTTGGAGCGCTACAAGTCCGAAGGACACGACCTCCTCAACATCGACCACAAGCGTCCACGGAATGCAGATCATCGGCGCTTTTGGACGAATGTCGACATCCTGAATAATAAAGATCTCCTCCATAAGGTGACGAGGGAGTTCGACCCCGACTTCCTTTTCCATCTCGCGGCACGAACAGACCTGGATGGAAAGACCCTCGACGATTACGCCGCGAACACAACCGGCACCTCGAATGTAATCGAAGCCATTTCTGGCCTGACGCGGTTGAAGCGCATTCTCTTCACCTCCACCCGCCTGGTTTGCAGAATCGGGTACGTGCCCCAAGCTGAAGCGGACTATTGTCCGACCACCACCTACGGCGCCAGCAAGATCGCAATGGAACAATTGATTCGTGACGCCGACAGACAAATTCCCTGTTCATGGACGATCTTTCGTCCTACTTCAATATGGGGCCCTTGGTTCGACGTGCCGTACAAAACATTTTTCACTGCGATTGCGAAGGGCCACTACGTGCATCCGGGGAACCGGACAATCAGGAAATCGTACGGATATGTCGGCAACATAGTTGTGCAATTGCAGCGCGCCATGCTGGCTCCTGCCGAAGCGACCGAGAAAAAGACTTTCTATCTGGCTGACTACCAGCCACTCGATGTCCGCGAATGGGCAGACTTGATTCAAAGGACGATGCGGACCAGCAAGATCCGAACCGTGCCGGTTCCCGTACTCCGGCCCGTAGCTCTGCTCGGGGACATCGCAAAGAAGGCGGGCTGGAATAATCCGTTTCTGACGTCGTTCAGGTTGGACAATCTGCTGACAGAGATGGTCTATGACGTGGAGCCGCTCCAGCGATTCGCCGGTCCGACGCCATATTCGCTTGAGGACGGTGTAAAGGAGACCGTGGATTGGATGCATCGTCACGGTGAATTGGGATGACATATGCCTAAAGTGCAGGACCTTAGCTCCTTTCGGGTTCCACCTGGATTTCGTGGCCGAAGTGCGATCGTGGTTCAGTTGTGGTGGATCGTTCAGGCAACGCTGTTCAGGCTGTCGCCTCAGGTGCTGTACGGTTTTCGAAACTTGTTGTTGAGGCTCTTCGGTGCCCGGATTGGAAAAGGTGTGCTGATCCGTCCGAGTGCCCGGATCACCTATCCGTGGCATCTGGAAATTGGCGATCATTGTTGGGTCGGTGACGATTCGGTCCTCTACAATCTTGGGAAGATCACTATCGGAAACGATGTTGCGATTGCCCACCGGGTGTATCTCTGTGCAGGCCTTCACGACTACGAGGACCCCCAATTCTCTATCGCAGCCTCTCCCATCACGATTGAGGACGAAGTGTGGCTTCCGAACGACATTTTTGTCGGCCCTGGCGTCACCATCGGCCGCGGGTGCGTCGTCGGTGCGAGAAGCACCGTTCTGAGAGACTTACCCGAAATGATGCTTTGCGCTGGATACCCGGCCAAGCCAATTCGCCCCCGGCTCGCCCCGCGAGATGACATCCGTGAGGCAAGCTATCCCGAGCAGGTTTGTGCCCTTCAAGACTGAACTCTATTAGCCATCCCAGGTTCGCAAGCGTAGGAAATCCGAATTCCCTTGATGGAAAGAAGTCGCGCCCTTGGGCGTCATATCAAACAGAATCCGCTGAGAGTCGATCAGACGGCAACGATACAGGGAGCAACAGGTAATGTCGGCGAGTGTTGAACCACTTATCTCAGACCAGGCGACGGCAGTATGGCGACGGGCCCTACCACGAAGCAACGGCGCTGCTGACAGTCGCCCTACAGGCAAAGAGTCGAAGCGGGTGGCCTATGTTCTGGTTGATCTGCTGCTAATCATTGTGAATGCGGCGGTCGTCTTTAGCTCCCGATTTCTCTTCAATTTCGTGGAGCTGTCAAGAAAGACTCCATACGTGAACGTGTTTCACCCAGCCTTGATCGGCCAGATTGGCTTCATGGCCGTCTACGCAGTGCTGTTGCTGCTGACGATGCAAAGTGAAGGCATGTACCGCTCGGCCAAGCTACGTTCAGTGCTGGAAGATAGCTTTGCCGTTACCAGATCGGTGCTTCTTGCCACCTTGCTACTGACTGCCGTCATTTACCTCTCGGGCGTGAACACGGTGTCGCGCATCTTGTTTGTGTTCACCGCAACCGCGGACTGGGCGACCTTGATTCTCTGGAGATGGTGGTTCCGTGGAGTGGTGGAACGCCGCGTGCAACGCGGCGAGGGATCGCGCAACACATTAATTGTGGGCGCAGGTGAATTAGGACAAACGATCGCTCAGTACTTAGAAGAACACAAGGATCTCGGATACGTCGTCAAAGGTTGTTTGGACTCAAACCAGGATACAGCAAATCGTTGGCTTGGCAAGATCGAGGATTTTCCTCAGATTGCGCGCGCACACTTCATCGATGAAGTCCTGATCGTAGCGTCGCTCGACCGGGAAACGATTAGCAAAGTTGTATGGAATGCGCGTCAGCAGCGGATCGACGTAAAGATCGTGCCGGATCTGCTGCTGGGCCTGGGCAGGAGGACCCGCTGGGATTACGTCGGCAATGTGCCGGTCATCGAAGTCCACAAGGAGCCAATCCCGACGTTTGCCCTAGTACTGAAGAGGGTCTTTGACATCATCATTTCCACAATCGCTTTAATTTTCACAGGAGCAGTAATGGCCGCCTGCGCGGTTGCCATCAGACTGGATACCCCGGGGCCAATCCTGTATCGCTCGTGGAGAGTGGGAAAGAAGGGCAAGAGGTTCACCTGCTACAAATTTAGAACCATGGTGGAGGATGCCGAAGGGCTGAAGGAAAACCTGGCACATTTGAACGAACGGGAAGGGATATTGTTCAAAATCAGCAATGACCCACGACTAACTCGAGTCGGCAAGACCCTCCGCAAATACAGTCTGGACGAGCTGCCGCAGTTTTGGAACGTGTTAAAGGGCGATATGAGCCTGGTGGGACCGCGCCCGCCCGTAGTCAGCGAATACGAACAGTACAGCCTGGAACACCTTCGTCGGATGGACGTGACGCCCGGCATCACTGGATTGTGGCAGGTCAGTGCGCGCCGAGATCCCTCCTTCGAAAAGTATGTGGCTTTGGATCTCGAATACATCGAAAACTGGAATGTCTGGCTTGACCTACGGATCGCGCTGCAGACGGTTCCTGCCGTCTTAAAGGGAACGGGGCGTTAAGACTTAAAGGTGCCTTAATAGCGAGCGAAATGACTGCACATCGTTACTTATTGTTACTAGCACTCTCAATCTCGCAACTCGCGTGGGCACAGCAGCAGCAGAAGCGCACGGTGGAGGCCATCGACCGGCAGGTGAACGCGGATGTTCTCGCGCAGCCGCAGGAGACGTTGCCAGACGTTGTTGCGCACACTCAGCCGCTCCCGGCCAACATCCTCGAACCACCGCAACTGGCGCCCCTTGAGCCCACGCGTTCCAAATCAGGCACTGCGAACCAAACGGCAAGCAGGTGGACGCTCGGTCCGGGGGCGAATCCCAAGGATCGTGGTTTCGCGACGACTTCGGCGCTTGCTTTGAGCCAACTTCCGCCGCCGGCGAGCGCATGGACGCTTGGGCCGTCGTTGAAGGCAATGGAACAAAACACCTCGGCCGGCACAAATCCAGCACCAGCCACGACTCAGGTGGCTCCGACTGCGGTGAGTGGCTGGATGCATCCCAAGAGCGTGCCGGATAAGACATCGCTTCCGCTAATCCCCGGCCAGGCTCTGGATCGGCTGGGATCTGGAACCATCGATACCGCTTTCCGGCCTAACTCTTCCGAGACTCGCAACCTCTTTCAAAGAGACAGCTCCCGCTGGCGTTCCGATGATTCCGGGGCGGCCGGCGCCGAGGCCGGGCTGGCAGCTACTGTGAGTGCGAACAGCGCCATCCTTTACGGCAAACACTTCGAGCCTACGCAGGCGGTCCGCGGGCTCGAATCCCCGTTTGCTTCTCAAATGTCGGCCACACGCCAAGCCGGGCAACTTTCCTCAAACGGACACGCCGGTTTACCTTCTCACGCTGCCACGGCGCGACAGTCCGTACTGCCTGCGCAGTTGCGGCACCGCCCCGAAGTCCGTCGAGCCCTCCGAACGGCTTCGTCTCACGGCCAACGTGACCAGAAGAGCTCGTACTGCAAGCTTCGGCCGCAGTGTGCCACTCAGGCGGCCAAAAATAAGAGTAGTTCCCGTATGTCTCTAAGATCCCAAAGCAATATTCGACTTCGGCTTGAATCTGCTCTGGGCAACTGACGCCGACGCCTTGCTCCGCGGCCCCGACTATTCACCCCAATGAGAATCCTGGTCAACGACTTTTCCGGGCATCCGTTTCAGATCCAGTTGAGTCGCAAATTGGCGCGCGCGGGACATACCGTGCTGCATACGTACTTCAGCGCCAATAACACGCCTAAAGGCTCAACTTCCGCCCTCGAGCACGACCCGCCCAACTTCGCAATCGAGGGATTGAAGATAGCGGGGGAGTTCAAGAAGCACTCGGTCAGGTCGCGCGTCTTTGGCGACCTTGCTTATGGGAACGTGGCGAGCGCGCGGGTGCGGCAATTCCGGCCGGACGTTGTGCTGTCGTCCAACATGCCCCTGGACGCGCAGAGGCTGCTGCTGCGAGCCGTCCGCGATGTCAACGCCAGGCTTGTGTTCTGGCTGCAAGACCTGCTGAGCGTTGGGATAGAATTTGCCCTGAGAAAAAAGCGAGTGCCCTTTGCCGGATGCGTGGGGCTATTCTACCGGCGGCTGGAACAGCGATTACTTCGCGCAAGTGACGCGGTGGTGTGTATCGCTCCCGAGTTTCACAGCGTGATGGAAAAGTGGCGCATCGGCTCGTCAAAGACGTTTGTGATCGAAAATTGGGCGCCGCTGGACGAAGTAACCCCGCGACCGCGGAACACGGCTTGGGCAAAAGAACAAGGACTGGCCGGCAAGTTCTGTTTCATGTACTCGGGCACCCTAGGCATGAAGCACAGCCCGGAACTGCTGCTGCAACTTGCCAGGCATTTCCAAGCACGCGAGGAAGTGGTCACGGCAGTGATCGCCGAGGGTCCGGGTGCGGATTGGTTGCGAAGGAACGCGCATCAGGTTCGTCCCGGAGCACTGGTTCTCTTGCCCTTCCAGCCGTATGACCGGCTGTCTGAGGTGTTGGCGAGTTCGGACGTGCTCATTACCTTGCTGGACCGCGACGGCGGCGCCTTTGCCGTCCCCTCCAAAACTCTGGCCTACCTGTGCGCTGGCCGGCCTCTGCTCGTGTGCGCGCCGGAATGCAATCTCGCCGCCCGGATCGTGCAGCGCGCCCTAGCCGGGGAGACGGTACCACCCGATCGTCCCCAATCGTTGCTCGAGGCTGCCGGGCGAATGCTGCAATCCGAGTCCCTGCGCCAGCGCTACGCCGCCAACGCGCGAAGCTACGCCGAAAAGACGTTTCAGATTGAGGAGGTCACCGAGCGCTTCCTCGAGGTGTTCCATTTCGCGCTCGGCAAGCGCAGCTACGCCTGCAGTGCCCCCAATGACTCCATGCCGCTGCATGCAGTCACGGACGCCAAGGCTCAAACCCGCATAGTAGCGATCCCGGTCGAAGTGAATGCGCTCGGCGGCATTTCCCACAACCCAAGCAGCTAACTTTCTTAATCCCAACTTCTAGGAAAACAAATGTCCATTAAGAAGGCACTTATATGTGGCGCGGGTGGATTCATCGGCAGCCATCTGGTAACCCGCCTGAAGAGCGAGGGTTACTGGGTCCGCGGTGCTGATTTGAAATACCCGGAATTCAGCCCCACCACCGCCGATGACTTCGTCCTTGCCGACCTACGCGACCCGAAGAGCTGGGAGAAGGCGCTGGACATTGAGTTCGATGAAGCCTATCAACTCGCCGCCGACATGGGAGGCGCCGGTTACATTTTCACCGGCGACCACGATGCTCACGTGATGCACAACTCGGCCATGATCAACCTGCACATGGCGCACTACGGCGTCGAGAAGCGTGTGCGAAAGGTCTTTTACTCATCCTCAGCGTGTATGTATCCGGCCTACAACCAGGAGGACCCGCAAAAACCGAATTGCGCGGAATCCTCCGCCTATCCTGCCGCACCCGATAGCGAGTACGGGTGGGAGAAGCTGTTCAGCGAGCGCTTGTACTTCGCGTTCTTTCGCAATCACGGACTCGACGTGCGCGTCGCCCGCTTCCATAACATCTTCGGTCCCGAAGGTACCTGGCAAGGTGGACGGGAGAAGGCGCCGGCCGCTCTCTGCCGGAAAGTGGCCGAGCAAGAAGAAGGTGGAACGATCGAGATGTGGGGCGATGGCGAGCAAACCCGCTCCTTCCTCTATATTGATGAGTGCGTGGAGGCGGTACGCCGATTGATGAATTCAAGCTTCCGCGGTCCCGTGAATATCGGTTCGGAAGAAATGGTCACGATCAATCAGATGGCCGAAATCATCATGCAAATCGCCGGCAAGAAACTCGGCGTCCAGCACCGGCCCGGTCCCACGGGGGTTCGGGGTCGTAACTCGGATAACCGAGTCATTCGCGCCGAACTGGGTTGGGAACCCAGCATGTCTCTACGAGAAGGGTTAACGAAGACCTATTGGTGGATTGAGCCGCAGGTGGAGGCTCGCCGCCCAAAGGCTTGCGCTCACGCAGTCAGCTAGTACGGACGACGGCACACGCCGTTCTGCCCACCACGCCCTTTCGATCCCCGCCTGACCCGCAGCAGCAGTCCACCTTCCGGGAATAACTAACCCGGTAGGCCACCCAGTGCTGCGCCCGCCTGATCTTCTCTTCCTTCATAACTCTTACGCACCCGTCCGCGCGTCTGCGCCCGGATACGGCGCCGGCGATCCCCTTGGAGCTGCTTTCTGCTTCAGGCGTTCACGGTTAGCGGATGACCCGCCAATTGAGCGTTGCCGCTGCCGGTGTCAGTGAGCCCGCCGTGGCATTGCAGACCAGGAAATTCACGTTGTTCGCGGTCACGTAGGCCAGCACGTTGAGGCCGGAGGTGTATCCGGCGCCTGGCGCAGCGCTGAATGCCCAACTGATAGTGTCGGTGCTGAGTGTCCCGGGGGCGCTCGTGGCCACTACAGTTGCACAGCCTGTGGCGGAGATGGAGCCAGTGCCGAGGGTAGCGGCACCGGAAGCGATGAGCTTAGCGGCGTCGAGTCCGCCGACTTGGACGGCGGTCGCGTTGACTGTTCCGGTGTCCCAGTCCAGGGTGATCGCGGGAGTGGCCCCAAACTTGTAGATTTTGAACCAGTGATTCACTGGGTCAACGTCCATTAAGGCGTTGCAGCGGGTCAGGCAAGTTCCGGTGGCATACGGCTGTTGTACAAAATGGAATGCGGTTGCGGTCTGGTCAGAGATGAAGAATGCGCCTCGCGGGTAATCGGTGGTATGGAAGTACTGCCCCCAGTTGCTGCCGATGTTGAACAGGCGCGGGTAATTGTGGTAATTGACGCTGCCCGAGTCTCCGGTGTAGATGCTGGACGGAGTGTCGTTCTCGAACCAGAACATTGAAGTCGAGCCCGTCATCTGCCCCTTAGCGATCCAGCTCATAAAGCCAGCTTCACCGGCTGTATTCGGGAAGTACCCACTACGGCTCATCTGCCCCTGGTGCGCCGCCAGCGCCCAGTAGTGCGGCACGCTTACGGTATCTGAGTTGGCCCACGCCACGAAATGCGGCTCTACAGTCAGAGTGCTCGAGAGCGTCTGCCCGCCCGGCGTCATCACACTGGTGACTTCCGCACCCGGCCAGAGACGATAGCCAGGAGTAGTCAAACTCCACTGGCCGGTATAGCCCTGAATGCCGTTGTTGGGGTGAGTCAGCCAAACTTCGAACTGTGTGCCCGAAGTGGAGCGCAGCACCGGGATCACCCAGTGCAGCGGATTGGACGCCGAGATCTCCGGGTACAGCGAGTGTGTGGCATCGTCCGCGACGAAAGAGAAGTAATAGCCACAGAGTCCGCCCTTGATGACGTAATCGGTGGTGAGATGGGGGTAACGAAATGAAGCGGTGAAGGTCGAGCCCGTCGTGGCTGAAACCTGTACCTGCTCGAATCCAGTCTTGTTGCCGGCCACGCAGAGGATGTTCCCGGTTGCGATCCCAGTCATGCTCGCCGGGGTGACGGTGGCCGTTCCGGGCGTGGTGACCGCCGTTCCCAGCGTCGTGTTAACGCTCGAAACCGGGAACGATGCGCTCGCATCCGTCACTTGAAACAAGTTGCTACCCGTGGGTTGGGTGATCGCCGAGGCGTTGCCGGTGATAGCCCGCGTCTGATCTACGAGATAGCGCCCTGCGCCCTGCGTGCCGTCGCCTTGCGTCACCTTGACCGTAACGGTGGAGGCGGTCGAGTTCGCGATGGTTCCGGTATACTCTTGTGTTCCCTCCCACGCCATCAAGTCGATGCCCTCGCAGCCTTCGCCCGAGCCAGCCGAGAAGCCGCCATAGCAGCGCAGAATGCCGTAGTAAGCCAGGATGTCGCCGGTCGAATATTTATTGCCCCAGGAGATGTGCGAGAAGGTATTGCCGGGAGTGTAGGAGTTGGCAAAGTTCTCCTGCACGGCCTGCCAGGGTAGATTCACATAGCCGTTCTGGAAAATGTTGGCGCCGCCGCCGAGATAGAGCCCGTTGAGGTTGAGATTGGTCTGATGCAGCCCTTTCACGCTGTTGGTGGTGTAAACCGAATCCCAGCGGTGCCAGGCGGCGAAGTTTGTGCCGGGCTGGGAGCCCGGAATGTTCACGCCCGTCCGATAGTCACCGAAGCGGAAGTCCTGCATCTGGACATTCGCGGGTACGGTATTGAAACAGCCCTCGCCCGAAACCGGCTGTCCGATGTTGGCCCAGTTGCAGAGGCGCGGGTCGGACGTGGTATGGGATGACGGGATGATGACCGGGGTGACGCCTGGCGCGCTCGGCGGAATCGACGCCACGGCGCTTCGCGTGCCGGAGTCGCCCACCACGGTTCCG
>Ga0181530_10005863_pt1 | contig 12342 bp, 6 predicted proteins | sample PEATcosm2014_Bin_42_FD_119769 | JGI IMG/M metagenome (GOLD analysis project Ga0181530, IMG submission 119769) | Peatland microbial communities from MTU Mesocosm Facility, Houghton, MI, USA - PEATcosm2014_Bin10_60_metaG | ecosystem: Environmental > Terrestrial > Soil > Wetlands > Peat | place... | reverse complement strand
TTTTCTTGAGCGCACTACGGGACAATACGATGTGATTGTGATCGATCCGCCTCCGCCGATTGAGGCCGCCGGCACCAGTCTGCTGTACTCGCGCGAGTTCTATGCCGCGGCCCAGAAGCGCTTACGGCCCGACGGCATCCTGCAGCAATGGTTTCCCGGTGCAGATTTAGTAACGACCGCCGCGATTGCGCGCGCGCTGAAGGAGTCGTTCCCCTACGTTCGCGCGTTTGGATCGGTCGAGCGCTGGGGGATTCATTACCTCGCCAGCCGCCAGCCTATCCCCGATCGCTCCGCTGCGGAACTGGCAAAACGCATGCCCGCGAGCGCCGCCGCGGACCTGGTGGAATGGGGGCCGTTTCCCACCGCGGAACAGCAGTTTGCGGCTGTCCTCGGGGAAGAAGTTTCGATCGACCGTTTGCTCGCTGCGGCTGGCGATGTGCCCGCCGTACAGGACGACCGCCCAGTCAACGAGTACTACATGCTGCGTCACGCGGACATCTGGATGCACTGATGAGGTGTTGACCCAGATCGGACAAGCAAAAAGCTAGCCGAGATTCTCCGTCAACAACTGCCGCATCACGCCCACGATCATCTCGCACATACTCAGCAATTGTTCCGGGGTCACGCCGAGCGCTTGCAGTTGCTGCGATGGCTCTATGATCACCTCTTTGGAATCGACCAGCTTGTAATGGGGCGCGGCTGCCGCCTGGCATATTTCCAGGAATTGTTCCGGGGTGACGCCGAGCTCTTCCGCCCGGAAGGCTGCGTTTAATAGAGCGGTGAAGAAGAATGAGTGGTCTTCCGGGTGCATGGATTGCGCGGGCCCTGCGATTGCGGGTTGCTGGAGAACTGCGGACTGATCAGCCATATTCTTCCTCCGATGGGGAGATTGTACGTCGGTAGCCGAAGCGCGGCACGTGACGGATGTCACCTGTGAGTGTGCCGTTTCCGCAAGGTGCGGTACTAGGTTGCAGCGAGTCTAACGCCGCGTACCCCTCGCCCTAGCCTGATTCGAGTCAGCACTGGCGGCGCGTCAGAAGGTAACTTTCCCGCCTTATGGTTTCACTCCCACCCTGGCCAGGAACCGGTTCCACATTCTCCGGCGATACTCCGGGTCGTGAAGGCGGCGCATGATGAAGTATTCATTCACCGGGCGGTCATCCTGAAGTGCGGGCACGCTTGGGGCTTGCGCGATCAGGCCGTCCAACGACAATTCCTGATGCAAGACTCCGGCAAACTGTTGTTCGGCGTCCGGCGCGGGTCCCCATTCGATCAGATCCGCGGCGGCAGCGGGTGGCATATGGCTGGCGAGCGTGGCAGCCGAAAAAGAGGGCAGAGGAGACTGGCTGGCGAGAAAATGGTAGCCCCATCCTTCGATCGACCGAAAGACTCGAACGTAGGGGAAAGATTCCTTAAGGGCTTTGGCGACGGAAGCGATAATGGCAGGATCCGCGCTGCCCATGGGAAACCACTGCTGCAGGATTCCGTCGGGAGCCAGATGCAGCTTGGCGATGGAATAGAACTGCTTGGAGTAGAGAAGACTGGATGCGGCCGCCTCGACCGGAGGGGGCGGGTCAATGGCAATGACGTCATATTGCCGGTTAGACCGCTCCATGTAAAAACGGCCGTCATCGATTACGATCTGCGAGAGCGGCGAGCGCAGCACCAGATTGGCATCGGCATGAAAAAACGGGAAGACGGAAACCACACTCGGCACCAGTTCCACGGCGGTGGAAGGCACGCCCCATGACAGCGCCGAACGGTGGGTTGTGCCCATTCCGAAACAGATGACCAGAGCGTTTTTCGGAGGTCTGGGCAGAAAGGCGAGGGGAAGGTGGGCGATCATCTTGGTGATCGGCGTGAGCCCGGTCACGCCCACTCCATTGACCAAGAGCTGCTTTTGGAGTCTGGTAGCGCCGATGGCGGTCACGGTGGCGGTGCTGTCGCGGCGGACTTCCCGAGGCGAAAACTGGCTTTCAAAACTTTTGGTGGTAAAAACCAGAACGAGCGCCATCAATCCGGCCGACATCGCCTTGAGCGTCGGCGGGAGCGCGACGCGCGGCTGCGGTGTCCGGAAACTGACTGCGATCCAAGGCAGGGCGAAGGCGAGCAGCGTAAAGCGCTCGCCCAGCAGGGGCAGCAGAAGAAACCCCGAGACCAGCGGACCCAGGACGCAACCCATGATGTTGACGGCGTATCCTCTGCCGGCGCGGTCCGGGTCCCCCTGGGAAACTCGATCGAGAACCATGGGAGTCACAAATCCCACGGCCAGCGAAAAAGGAATAATGCCGGCCACGCGCAGCGGATAGATGATCCGCAATCGAGGATCGCAGAGCAGCAGGGGCAGCACTACGGAAAGGGCCAGCAATGCCAGGAAAAAGCCGTCGGGCCCAGCCTCGGCGAACTTGCCACTGCGGTACATCCCTCTGCGATACATCAGGGAGCCAAGGTACGTCGCTCCCAAATACAGCCCCAGGATGGTGGCAAATGCATACACCACGGTGCCCAGCGCCGGGGTAAACAACCGAATCCATACGACCTCCGCTCCCATGCTGGTGAAGCCGGTGGCAAAGAGCAGGAAGTAAGGCCAGGCCGTGCTCGGGGGTATGAGGGGTTGAGTGCGCTGTGGACCTTCGGAGGCCGCAGAGCGTTGTTCTTTTTCCTCAACCAGAGGTTGCCCTCCGCGCAGGCTGAGGACAAACGCCGATGTCGCCAAACCAAGATTCAGCACCGCGCCAACACGGAGCGTGCCTTTGAACCCCAGCGACTCAATCAACAACAAGGGAATCGCAGCGCCGGTAACGGCGCCTAAGACATTTGCCAGGTACAGATAGCTGAAGGAGCGGGCGGATTTCTCCGAAAGGTTTTCCCGGATGGCCGCCATGGCGAAAGGAAAAGTTGCGCCCATGCACGCGCACCAAGGGACCAGAGTAAGTCCGATCCAGAATCCGGCGGCCACATAGTACGCTGCCAAGGGGAGCGGAGTGCCGGCGTCAAGTTTCTCCAGGAGGATTCTTCCCGCAACCAATTCATAGGGAACGAGGATCGCCGACAGGCCGATGAGAAGTTCGGTCAGGGCATAGAGCCGCAGCGCGGGAAAGCGCAAAACTCCCTTGCGCGCACGAAGGTAGCGTCCGGACCCCCAAGAGCCCAAGCCCAGCCCGATCATGAAAGCAGATAGAACAATGGAGACCAAGGCGGTGGTGACCGCGAACTGCGCCATCGCCAGGCGCAGCCAGACCAGCTCATAGAGAATGCTGCAGAAACCGGAGACAAAGAAGAAGCCAAAGTACCAGCGCATTGCACCGTCCAGGATGGTTTAAAAGCGATCCGTGGGAATGAGTATTTAATCACGGATTTCCTTTTTATACATGCGTTTGCCTCCTGTGCGTTGCGTAAGCCCGCTGGCATCGGAGCCGGTTCTGTTTTCCCCGGCTAAGGGAGCGGAGATCTGAAACTCCATATTTTTGAATTGTGATACCGAAAATCATATTTCCGCCTGCCAAGCTTGCGCATCCCGAGGTCACATTTTCCACATTAAGCGCCAATAAAATCAACAGATTACCAACGGCCGACGATGGTTCTCCCAAATTGGGTTTCAGATTGCATTGCAGCTTTACGAAAGCTGTCCGTGCGCTTGGGCGCAACGTCTCTTAGTAAACTTGACCACGGAGGTCACTGCGAATGAAGCCGTTCCAGGTTCTGAGTATCCTTCTTCTTTTTGCCTTCACGCTTCTCTGCACGATTCCAGCGAACGCCGACAACCTGTATGCCAGCATTCGCGGAACCGTCACTGATCCGACCGGAGCCGTGGTGTCTGGCGTGAAGGTGACCGCCAGGAATGTGAGCACGGGAATTGCGTTCTCGACCACCTCGAACAAGGAAGGCGTTTTTTCTTTCCTGCAGTTGCCGATCGGCGACTACACGGTCAGGGCCGAGGAAACCGGCTTCGAGACGTTCCAGACCACAAGCATTCGCCTGGATATCGACGAAGTCTACAACCTGGCTATAAAGCTGCAACTAGGCACGGTTTCCCAAGTCCTCATGGTTGAAGCCAACACCGTGCAGGTGCAGTCAACAGACATGCAACTGGGCACCACCGTCACGGGCAGTCAGATTGAGGACATACCGCTGAACGGCCGCAACTGGACGCAGTTGCAGCAACTGCAGCCCGGCGTGGTGGGAACTTCCGACCGGTTTGGCGGGAATAACGGGGCTTTCTCCGGCAACGGTGCGGAAACCCAACAAAACTCCTTCTTGATTAACGGAGTCGATTCCAATGACTCGTCGCTGAACACCGCACTGGTCATTCCGAGTCCGGATTCGATCGGCGAGTTTCGCATGATCACCAGCACGATCAATCCGGAATATGGCCGGAACTCGGGAACCATCATTAACGCGAACATCAAGAACGGCACCAATCAGTTCCACGGTGGGGCCTTCGAGTTCTATCGCGACACGTTTTTGGATGCTGCGAGCTACTTTGACAAACCGTGCTCTGACCCTCTGACGGGACAGCCGCTAAACGACTGCCGAACACCTTTCCACCAGAACCAATACGGCGGGACCATTGGTGGACCAATCTTCAAAGATAAGGCTTTCTTCTTCTTCTCGTTCCAGGGAGAACACCAGCGGATTCCGAACGAACCCACGCAAAAGGTTGGTGTCTATACGCCGGATCAGTACAACAATGGTGAATTCGGAGCATCCTTTCTCTCAACGCTTACGAGCAACCCCATTCCCTTCGCATTGTATGGCGATGCGAATTCTCCGTGCCCTGTAGGCGGAGCCCAGTGCCAGCCGGGAGGGTCGACCCCTTACACGTTCGCTCAGCTTTTCAGCACGGGCAATGTTCCAACGCAGGACTTCAACTCGCTGTCAACCAAGCTGGTGAGCCAGTTTGTCCCGGTTAACGCGTCGGGTGCCGTAGCTGTGAGTGACGTCAGGAAGGCCACCGACAACCAATATCTCGGCCGCATCGACCACAAGCTGACCAACAACGATTCCATCTGGTTCTATGGCTTGTGGGAGACGCACCCCGCAATCGACGCTCTGCCGTTCACCGGGACGAATCTCCCCGGAATCGGCGAGCAGCAGCAGGCTCACACGCAGCAGTATTCGTTCTCCTACACGCACACCTTTTCACCCACCACTTTGAACGAATTTCGAGTCGGCTACGTGCGCTTTAACTTCGCCGCAGTGCAAAATCTGACTCAGTACAACCCGACTACCTACGGGTTCACGGGGATCACGCCGCAAAATGCGGCACTGGCTAACCTGCCGTTGATGACGGTTAGTGGCCTGTTTGAACTCGGTTTCAGCAATAACGGCCCACAGCCCCGCATTCAGAACGTGTATCAGCTAACCGACAACTTCAGTAAAGTGGCCGGCCACCACACCTTTAAGGCCGGCATCAACGTCGACCGCCCGTCCATCGATAATCCGTTTTACAACAGCTTGAGCGGCAACTATTCGTTCAATGCATCGGGTCCAAGTACCACCGGAGACTCTGGTGTGGATTTCCTGCTCGGAATTCCGGGTAGCTACACCCAGGGCAGCGGCTCGATTATCGATGCCAAGGCGCACGAGATCTACGCCTACTTCCAGGATCAATGGCAGATCAGGCCGAACCTGACTATCACGTATGGAACCGGCTACGATATTGAAACGCCATGGGTGAATAACTACGAACACGGCTTGATTATGGGCGCTTGGCGGCCCGGTCAGCAATCCACGGTGTTCCCAACCGCTCCTGCGGGATTCGTTTATCCTGGCGACGCGGGCATCAACAAGTACGGCGGAATGCAGGTCAAGTACGATCTCCTTGCGCCCCGCTTTGGCTTTGCCTGGAGTCCCAGCGCTTCGCGCAGTTGGAGCATCCATGGCGGCATCGGGCTGTACTACAACCGCAGCGAGGAAGAGCTGGCGCTGCAAACCCTGACCAACGCGCCCTTCGCGATCACCTCGAACGGCGCAGGGTCTTGCGGCAACCCGGGATTTGCAAACCCGTTCCTGACGGTCAGCGGCGCCACCTGTATAGTGGCGGGTTCGGCCGTTACCAGTCCCTTCCCATTCACTCCGCCAACTCCGGGTGCCACCAACATTAACTTCTCCAAGTTCGCGCCCGTCGGGTTCGGATTCAACGCAGAGGACCCGAAATTCACTGCCCCGCGCTCGACGAACTTCAACCTCACCATCGAGCGGCAACTGGATAAATCGACCATCCTCAGCGTTGCCTACGTGGGCAACCGCGGACGTCACGAAGAGGGTGCATACGACGGAAACATGGCGGGAAGCGCTCCAGGCGTGAATCCGGTGGCAGCCGCGGCCGGCTGTGCCTCAGGTCTTTTCTTGACTGGGTCCCCCTGCCCGCAAACCACGGTAAATCAGGACCCCAATACGTTCATTTTTACAAACGGGACTCCGGTTGCTGGGGCAACCCCATACAATTTGGCGCTGTATGGTCAAGTGGGCATTCAAGCGACGCAATTCAACTCCAAGTACGATTCCTTGCAGGTGACGCTGAACCGGCGGTTCAGCAAAGGCCTGCAGGTATTGGCGGCGTACACCTGGTCGCGCTACTTCGACCAAACGTCAAGTCTTGAAGGCAGCTCTTTCAACTTCCCTGGTGTGAACCCGTTCGACCCGCACGGTATGTGGGCTCCGTCTAACAACGACGCGCCGCAGCGCTTCGTGATCAGCTGGACCTACACCCTGCCGATCTATCAGCTTGCCCATAGATTCCGATCGCTGACGGATGGCTGGAACCTCGTCGGCATCTACACGTTGCAGCACGGTAACCCGATTCCGGTCTTCGATTTCTTTGCGACGTCACTCACCTGTGATGACAACGGACTCGCGTTCTATGCCTGCCCGGACCGCGCTGACCGCACCAGCGCACCACTCGGCATCCGCAATCCCCGAAATAACAACGGACAAAACCCCCAGAATCTCTACTTCAATCCGGCGGCTTTCACTGTTCCTGCTGCCGGTGTCGGTGTTGGCACGGCCAACCGCAACCCGCTCTATGGGCCGGGAATCAACTACGGCGATATCGCGCTGGAGAAGGATTTCCACATCACCGAGCAGAAGTACTTCGAACTACGTCTCGAAACCTTCAACACCTTCAACCACACGAACTTTGCAAATCCCCAAGACAGTCCTTCGGGTCTTTCTACTGAAGACGTGTCCGGCATACTTGGCAACTTCGGCCAGGTTTACTCCACGAAGACGATCTCCACCAATGGTGAAGGCCGCGCCGTGCAGTTGGGTGCGAAGTTCTACTTCTAGAGGTTGGGGTAGCCAATCTTACAAAGGGCGTCCCGAAGTTGGGACGCCCTTTTTTCGTGCCGCGAGCGAGGCTGAAATGCGATCTCTTAATCCGGATCGTTTGCGCTCCAGAGGTTGGGCGTCATCTGGCGGAATTTCAGTTGCCAGCGGCCGCCGATTTTTGCCCAGGTGTCGGCCATGTGGCGATAGCGGGGATGCTCTCCGGGGACGATCAGGTTGTAGGCGACGACGGCGGAGTCACCAGTGAGTTTGACCACGTGGAAATTGTAGGCGCGCGTGTCCTTGGGCATTCCCTCCTGCGCCGAATCGACAACTTCACTTTTGTCGTAGAAGTCGCCGTTGGTTCCGATGCCCTGGAAATCGTCGGCGACGGCGCGGTCGACGGCGCTCGATTGTTTGGATTGCGCCGCCTGCAGGAATTGCTTCTGCTGCTCGATGAGTTGCCGGTCGAAGGCGGAGATCGGCTTGGAATTCTGCGCCGCGGCCAAGCTGACAGTGAGGATCGCTGCACACAACAGGGAAGTGCTTCGCATGAACCCTCCGAGAGATGATCTTACCTCGTGATCCCCTGTGACCTCTGTGGTGAAAAAAGCCTTAACCACAGAGGACACAGAGGGCCACAGAGGACGTCAATAGCTAAAAGCCAAAAGCTACTTCCGCGAGATTCGCTGCGCCAGTTCGGCGCGCGGGACCGTGACCTGTTCGCCGGAGGCCAGATGCTTGAGCGCGAAAGCGTCGGCCGCCACTTCGTTCTCTCCGACAATCAGGATGTAACGCGCTCCCATCTTTTCGGCGGTCGGGATAGACTTTTTCAGCCGAAACGACTCGTCGCCGAGTTCAACAACAAGACCGGCCACCGGATCGTGCCGTCGCAGTTCGCGAGCCAGGCGGGCGGCTTCGCGATTCATTCCGGCGCCGAGCGGGGCAATGTACACGTCGGGCTTGCGCACAACCGACTCCGCCGACGCGGTCTCCATCAGTGAAAGCACCAGCCGGTCTTCTCCGATAGCAAATCCAATCCCCGGAGCCGCCGGGCCGCCGAGTGCTTCCGATAGACCGTCGTAGCGTCCGCCGCCCAGGATCGCATTCTGGGCTCCCAGGCCGCCGTGCGTAAATTCAAACGCCGTTTTTTGATAATAGTCGAGACCGCGCACCAGGCGCGGGTTTTCTACGTAGGGGATGCCGACGGCGTCCAGGATATTTCTTACTTCTTCGTAGTGAGTGCGGCAGGCTTCATCCAGGAATTGGTTGATGGTGGGGAGAGTTTCTATGATGGGCTGGTCCTCGGGAACTTTGCAATCGAAGATGCGCAGCGGATTCGTGACATAGCGGCGCTGGCAGTCGGCGCACATTTTTCCCACGACCGGTTCGAGCGCTTTGCGGAGGGCTTCGTTGAATTTTACGCGGTCGGCGGGGCAGCCTACCGAGTTAAGTTCGAGCGTCCAATTCGTGATGCCGACGCGGTCGAGCAGCGTGGCCAGGAGTTCGAGGATTTCCGCGTCTCGCGCGGGAGACTGGCTGCCGCTGGCGGGGGGACCGATGACTTCGGCGTCAATCTGGTAGAACTGGCGATAGCGTCCTTTTTGCGGGCGCTCGCGGCGAAACATAGGGCCGATCGAAAAGAATTTGTTCAGGCCGCGCTCCCAGAGTTTGTGCTCGATGTAGGCGCGAACGATGCCGGCGGTGTTTTCGGGGCGCAGGGTGAGAGATTGGCCGCGGTCGCTTTCGGCGCGCCCGCGATCTTCCCAGGTGAACATTTCTTTCGAGACGATGTCGGTTTCTTCGCCGACGCCGCGGGCGAAGAGTTCGGTGGATTCGAAGATCGGGGTGCGGATTTCGTGGAAGTTGTAGGCGCGGAAGACGTCGCGGACGGCGTCTTCGACGAAGTTCCAGAGCGCGGTGTCGGGCGGAAGAAGGTCGCGGGTTCCTCGGGGAGATTTGATCATTTCGTTGGTCGTCGTTCGCCGTTCGCCCAAGCCTTTGGCTTGAGGCTTGTCATCGGTGGGCTTTCAGCTGTCAGCTTTCAGTTGCACCTTCCAGCATCTTCGCTCCGGGAGGCGCTTGATTAGTTTAACGTCGAATCGACGAGAATGCTCGCAGCGTGGATACTAGAACTGGTCTCATAAATGGTTCTCCGAGCAGGCTGTCCGGCCTCAGGGGCTAAAGCCCGCGTCTTTATTGGCCTTGAGCGACACGGCTGAGGCCGTGCCCTACCCACAGCCATTTATGAGACCAGTTCTACTCTCCAGCACCGGATTGCCATGCGCCGCATACAATTCATCGAACTTCACGAACAACCGTGGTTCCCATCGTCTCTGCGGGATGAAATTACGGATGCGCTTCAGTTTGGGTTCAATCTCTTAAATGTCTACGCGCCCGTCGTTCCGCTGCTGCAAAGCGCGCTCGACTCCACGGAGAGCCGGACCAACGCCGGCCGATCGATTGTCGACATGGGTTCAGGAGGCGGGGGACCCTGGTTGCACCTTTGTCGCAAGCTGCACCATCGAGAGCTCGAAGGAGACCAGCCCGGCCTTCAGATTTGGCTCACCGATAAATACCCGAATCTCAGGGCATTTCAAAAGGTCAGAGCGGCTTCTGAGAATCGCATTACTTACTATCCGGATTCGGTTGACGCGATGAACGTTCCGAGTGAATTGGAGGGGCTTCGAACGATGTTCACCACGTTCCATCATTTTCCGCCGGAAGAGGCTCGCGCCATACTGCAGAATGCGGTCGATGCCGGCGAGAGCATCGGCATATTCGAAATAACGAGGCGCGCTCCGTCAACCATCGGCCTCGTGTTTGCCTGGGCGCTCCTTCTGCTTGTCTGCACTCCGTGGATCCGCCCATTCCGCTGGTCGCGGCTGCTCTGGACGTATTTGGTTCCGATTATTCCCTTGGTCTTGCTGTTCGATGGCGTGGTGTCCTGCCTTCGGACCTATCGGCCGCAAGAATTGCGTGAGATCGTCGCAACTCTGGCCGCCAGCGAGTACCAATGGGAGGCCGGAGAGCAAGCCGCTGGAGCGGCGCCCATTACTTATCTGGCTGGTTATCGTCGGGCATCGTCGCGAGAATTCGTTCGATAACATTCGATAACCACGGAGTCGGCGTTTGGTAAGGCCCACCTCTCGAAGAGCGCGCTGAGTGAGGCACTCCCGCGTCTGTTTCTTATTTCCTAGTTAGATGCCAGCACATCGTCGTTGTAATTCAGCAGCGCACGTTTGGGGGCAACTTTCAATCCCTTTAGTGGAACCTTCTGATCGATTGAACTGTTCCCAATCAGCATCATGCGCCCCAGGTTCATCGTGCGGCCATCCGCCAGCTCCAGGTAAATGGGCACGAGCATGCGGAATTTGTCGTCTACTCCAGACTGCGTGACTTTGAAGCCCAAAACAAAGTCGCCATTTGCGTCCTTGTCGAACATGGAATCCATCTTGTAGGTAGGCAGTGCGGTGCCGTAGACATACTCGTTGAAGAACCAATCCAGGCGATGATTGCCGTCGAGGTCCATCGCCTTAGTCATGTGTTTCTCCATCATAGCCTTGAAATCTTCGGTGGTGGCGGCCTTGCCGGAATAAGTGGTCACAAAATCCTGCATCGCGGTTTTGAAATTCTGATCGCCCGTTTTGTTGTCCCACATCATCATGCGGATCATGTGCAGAATGTAAGCGCCCTTGGGATAGATGAGGCGCCGGGTGATGTCGGACCCGGTCCGGAAACTGTTGGCCCGGTATCCCATGGTCAAGGGACCGACGTCAATGGCGCGATAACCCTCGGCATTTCGTTCCAGCAGCAATTCGCGCTGGTCGTTCCAGAACTCGATGAACTTCTTTGGATTCTTTTCGATCATGCTGAGGTAGAGGGACGCGGACATTTCGGCAAAACCTTCACTCATCCACTGGTCGCGGCCGGAGGCGAACCCGACCGTGTGCCCCCACCATTGGTGCGCTACTTCGTGGGCTGTAACTGCTTTCCAGTATCCCCGGTCACCAGCGTCGAGACCAAGCGAATGGCGAACGGTGGTGTCAAAGTAGTAGCAGATCGGAATCCACACCAGTTCCGGCCACGACTGGCCAAAGGTGCACGCCGTCTGCTGCGTCAATTGCATGTGTTTGAACCGCGAAGGACCGAAATAATCGGTGTAGAGTTGCACCGCCATCTCGCCTTCCGCCAGCGCTTTCTTGTTCAGCGAAACGGTGCTCATGGTGCCCAGGGCCACCGGCGCTCCGATATGCGATTCCGTTAGCGAGGGCAGCTCATTGTGGACAGCATTCTGCAGTGACTTGACCCAGTCCGGAGACTCCTCGTTGGCATACGACTGGATGAAGTATTCGGGCTTGGTGAGCTTGGCTTCCTCCTCCTTGAACTTGCCGAAGCTGAATCCTGCCACGGTTTGCGGGCTTTCACTTTTCCACACGGTCACATTCTGACCGCCGTCATTGCTCTCGGAAACAAGTACGCCGGTCGCCGCCATTTTCATTCCCTTCGGAATGCGGAAAGTCATGTCGTAGAGCGCATATTCTCCCATAGCCCCGCCTGGATTATTGGGGTACCAATCGTCGCGCGCGACGGGAAAATAATTGCCGCCGCCTTCGTTGCTCACCGCCTCTTTTCCGCTATAGGTCGTCGTGAACGTGAACTTATCGCCTGCGCTAAGAGCTTTAGGCAAAATGACCGCGAAGTTCCCGTCGTCGTTCTTGTCCTCCTGAATGAAAAAGAGAGCCTGTCCGTTCGCGGTCACGCTCTGCACCCTAAGAGGCCGGAACAGATCGAGGGGCACCACCCGCACGCCGTTGCGGCGCGCAACCAAGTCGGTCGTAGCTCTCCCGGAAAGATGGCCGCTCTTTTCGAACGTCACGTCGAGTTGCTGATGCTCAATCTGCGCCAACCTGCCAGAGTTGCTGCGCGCGCGTTCCCCGGTAGCACGGAATGACGCCCAGTTTCCCCATTTATTCTCATCGTAGGTTCGGAAGCTGACCTGCTCGGACCCCCAGTCCGGATCAATCTCATAGATTTCCTTGTCGTTATAGCGCTTGCCGTGGATGAAGGCGA
>Ga0181530_10005861_pt1 | contig 12343 bp, 11 predicted proteins | sample PEATcosm2014_Bin_42_FD_119769 | JGI IMG/M metagenome (GOLD analysis project Ga0181530, IMG submission 119769) | Peatland microbial communities from MTU Mesocosm Facility, Houghton, MI, USA - PEATcosm2014_Bin10_60_metaG | ecosystem: Environmental > Terrestrial > Soil > Wetlands > Peat | place... | reverse complement strand
GCGCGCCACCGAGAACATCCCCGAGATGGCCGCGTTCATCGCCGGCCTGGTGCAGAAGGGATACGCCTACCGCGCCGACGACGGCTCCTACTACTTCCGCATCGCCAAGTTCCCCGAGTACGGCAAGCTCTCGAAAAAAGATTTCGCCGGCATGGAGGCGGGCGCGCGCGTGGACGTAGACGAGTACGACAAGGACAACGCCCGCGACTTCGCCCTGTGGAAAGCGCCTAAGCCGGGCGAGGCTTCATGGGAGACCGAGATCGGGCCCGGGCGTCCGGGCTGGCACATCGAGTGCTCGGTGATGGCGCGCAAGTTCCTGGGCGACACGCTCGACATGCACTTGGGCGGCGAAGATCTCATCTTCCCTCACCACGAAAACGAGATCGCGCAATCGGAGGCGCTGACCGGCAAGCCCTTCTCGCGCTTCTGGGTGCACGCGCGCTTCCTGCTGGTCGAAGGCGAGAAGATGTCAAAAAGCCTGGGCAACTTCTACACCCTGCGCGACCTGGTGCTGAAGGGGCACAAGCCGTCGTCGATACGGTATCTGCTCACCTCCGTGCCCTACCGCCGGCAGCTCAACTTCACCTTCGACGGCCTGAAGCAGGCGGCCAGCTCGGTGGAGCGGCTGCGCAACTTCAAGCTGCGCCTCGAAACTGGACACTTCGAGCCGGGCTCCAATCCCAAGGTCGCCGCGCTGGCTCACACTAGCGGCGAGCGCTTTACCGCCGCGCTGGCCGACGACTTGAACACCGCCGAGGCGCTGGCTGCGGTCTTTGACATGGTGCGCGAAGCCAACACCGCTGCTGATTCCGGCGAAGTGAGGAAAGACGACATCCCTCCGCTGCTTGCCGTGCTCAAGCGGTTCGACGAGATCTTCGACGTGCTGCGCGACACCGACGCGCCCAAGATCGAGCACATTCTGGAGTGGGCGAAGAGCGAAGGCAAAACCGCGGCGGCCACAGCCGAGGCGTCGCCGGCGCTCAGCGATCAGGCAATCCAGGACTTGATCGCCAAACGCGAGGCCGCGCGCCGCGCCCGCGATTTCAAAACTTCAGACGCGATCCGCGCTCAGCTCGCCGAAGCCGGCATCATCCTCGAAGACACCAAGGACGGCGTGCGCTGGAAGAGGAAGTAGCGCCGGGGTCCTCTCACAATAAATGTACGTGAAGGGGCACGGCTGGAAGCCGTGCCCTTTCAAAGCCTGGTTACATCCGCTGTGTAACAGCTTCAATGGTCCGGCGCTCCCACCGCCTGTGCGGCGGCGGAGACGTCCACCTCGCGCATGAACTTGGCCGCTTCTTCCGGCGGCGTGGGGTTGATGTAGAAGCCGGTTCCCCACTCGAATCCCGCCGTCTTGGTGAGCTTGGGCATGAACTCGATGTGCCAGTGGTAGTGGTCGTTGATGGGGTCCTGCAGCGGCGAGCTGTGCACCACCAGGTTGTAGCTGGGGTTTTCCAGCACGCGGTCGGCGCGCACCAGCATGTCCTTGATGGCCTTGGCCAGGCTCTCGTACACGTGCGACGGCGAGTTCTCGAAGGCCGACTCGTGCCGCTTGGGCAGGATCCAGGTCTCGAAGGGGAAGCGCGGCGCGTACGGGCCCATGGTCACGAAATCCTTGTTCTCCGAGACCACGCGGGTGTTGTCCGAGAGCTCCTGCAGGATGATGTCGCAGAAGACGCAGCGCTCCTTATAGATGTAGTACTGCTTGGCGCCCTCCAACTCCTCGATCACCTGCTTGGGCAAAATGGGCAGAGCGATCAGTTGCGAATGGGCGTGCTCCAGCGACGCGCCCGCCGGCTCGCCGTGGTTCTTGAACAGCAGGATGTACTTGAAGCGCTTGTCCTGCCGCAGGTCGAGGATGCGGTCGCGCATGGCCCACAGCACGTCCTCGATGCGCTTCTCGGGCAGCGTGGCCAGGGTGGCGTTGTGGTCGGGGGTCTCGATGATGACCTCGTGCGCGCCCACCCCGTTCATCTTGTCGAACATGCCCTGCGCCTGGCGGTTCATGCCGCCTTCGATCCCCAGCGCCGGGAACTTGTTGGGCACCACGCGCACCGTCCAACCGGGGCTGTCGCGCTCGGCCGAGGGGGCGCCGTTCTTGTTGGGACGGAAGGCCAGCACCTCGGGCGGCGTCTTCGCTTCGTTGCCGTAGCAAAACGGGCAGAAGCCGCCCTTCATCTTGACTTGGTCGCGGGAGAAATCGCTGGGACGCTTGGCCCGGTCGGTTGAAATAATGACCCACCGGCCGGTGATGGGGTCTTTTCTCAGTTCAGGCAAGTTGAGGAGTCCTTTCGACGGGAGCCTGCTTCTCCATCTTACGACACTGGGAAGGCATTCTTGAAGAGGGTAAATTCTGGATCGGCTCCATCAAGTATATAGATGCTCAAGATGTCAAAACGATGGGCCGGGGTCCCCAACGAAGCCGCTTTGGCTTCGGGGTCCCCGGCCCGCCCGGTTTTGGCGGGCTGGGGCAGGGTGGCGTGGGAACCCGGTTTTGGCTTGCTGGGGTGGTGGCGCAGGTATTCGCGGGCCATCCCCCGCAGGTCGCCCTGCTTTTCCACATCCACCGCCGCCTCGGCCGGCTTGACCTCGCGGGTGGTGCGGGTCTTGACCTCGATGAAGCAGAGCACCTCGCCGTCCCAGCCCACCAGGTCGATCTCGCTGGGGCGGCGGTGCGAGCGGTAGTTGCGGGCCACGATCACGTAGCCCATCCGCCGCAGGTAGAAGTACGCCTCTTCTTCGCCGCGCCGCCCGGTCAGCAGATGCGGCGCCTGCTCCGGCGGCTGCCGCACCAACTTGGCGGCTTGATCCATGGCCCGCAGCGCGAGGCGTGTGAGGTTTCCGGACATGGAGGGGGATTGTACCCCCGCCGGGCGATAGGCAGCACTGACGTAACCTGTGGAAAGCCAATCTCCGGGGCCGCTCAGTGATGCCAACGAGCCGTGAAAGAGAAACGGAGAAGCTGCAGCGGATATGTAGCGTTGACACCACATCCCGCATCGCCGATACTGCAAACCGAGTTTGTTCTCGGAGACTCCGCCGCACCATGGCTACCGCCCGCCTTCCCGACACTCCACCCGCAGATCGCCTGCCCGATGGCACTCCACTGATGAGCCTGGAAGAGGCGATGCAGGTGCTCTCCAGAGATGAACGATTCATGGCGACGGTTTATGCCCTGAGAACTTTGCTCGTGGAGAAGGGGATTCTGTCGCCAGAGGAATTGGATTACCACTTCCGCCAGTGGGCCCAGAAGCACAAGCGGAGTGGAAGTTAGGATTCTTTCCCCTTTCGCAGATCCTTCCATTTGGCCCCGTGGCAGCGCGGATCGGAGCATCGCTCATGGGCTCCGATTTCGCAGTTGACGCAGTCACACAGGCAATAGTGCCGAGGTTTTTCCTTTCGTGGTTTGGTGGGCCTCTCTTTTTCGGACATGCTTTGGCCCACCTTGCAAAGTATTCGGCCTGCGCGGTCCTACTTCCCTTCCAGATCCACCGTCTTCACCGGCACATCCCAATGCGCCGCAAGAATTTCGAACCGCCGCTGTTCCTCGCGCGCGTAGGTTTCCTGGTCGGGGAAGAGCTGCTTCTTCAGCGCATCTTCGTCGGAGGGTTCATTGGCAACGGTGGCGTTCTTGAAAACGATGGTCACGCGGAAGTCCCAGCGGCCGTCTTCGGTGGCGTGGTAGCGGGGCTGGTCCATCCAGACTTTGAGCATCCGTCCCATCTCGACCTGCTTCTTCAGGATGGGGTAGTGGTTCTTCTTGAACAGGCGCAGAAACTCGTCCGCGTGTCCCCACTTGGCCTTGTAGTAGTACTCGACGGCAAACGGCTTTCCCTCAGCGGACGCCATCTGCGCCAGTCCCATCACCGAACCCGCCGCCAGCAGAGCCAGCGTTAGCACGAACCGCTCCATTTCCGTTCTCCTTTGTCTTTCGTCTTTGAGCTTAGTCCGATGCGAGCCCGGCGCGGCGCAACAGACGCCGCAAGCCCCGCTCGCCAGAGGCCCCGCGTTGCGTTCCGGCGATATCTCCATCGCGGTCGATGACCACGTAGATGGGAAAGGCTTTGGCCGCGTACATGGCCGCGAGATTGGTGTCCTCGTTGAGCACGATCGGGCAGGACCGGGGATGTTCGGCGAGGTACTTACGGACCGTTTTCTTCGACTCTCCTACGTCGATGGCGAGCACCACCAGGCCCTTGCTGGCGAACTCCTGATGGATGTCGTCCACCAGTTCCTGTTCGCCGCGGCAGTAGGGGCACCAGGTGGTCCAGAACTGCAACAGGACAACTTTCCCCTTGACGGACTCGTTGGTGAAGGTCTCGCCGGTGAGCGTCTTGGCGTGGAAGCGCGGTGCGGGCTCGCCGTCGTCATCGCCGGCAAAAGCCCAGACGGCCGCAAGAACTACGGCACTGCACAGCATTCCCCGGAAGATGCGGCTACGGCCTGACATGCGGGCGGAAATATACCACGAGGAGAACCGGTGGATTGAGTCATTGATTCATTGAGCCATTGGGCCATTGAAGACCGGCACTAATGACCCGATGGCTCAATTGACCCAATGACTCAATGGCGAAATGGCTCAATTACTGCGGCGCGGCCGCGGCTTTCAGGTCCTTGTTCTTGAGCACCTGGATGGAGCGCCGCAACTGCTCGTCCTGTTTCTGCCGTTCCTCTTTGCGGAATTCCTGGTCGGCGCCGTTATCCTGATCCTCGTCCGGCAGCACGACATCGGAGTCATCGGCATCGGCCACCAGGATGTTGGGGGTAACGGCGGTGTCCTGGATGGCCTTGCCGCCGGGAGTGTAGTACTTGGCGACGGTCAGGATGAGCGCCGAACCGTCGGTGATCTCAATCACCTTCTGCACCCCGCCGGTGCCGAAGGTTTTGTCGCCCACCACGTCCGCGCGCGCGTTCTCCATCACCGCGGCGGCCACGATCTCGGACGGCCCGGCGGTCCCGCGATTGACCAAGACCACCAGCGGCACATCGGTGACGTCCTTCTGCGGATCGGCGTTGAAGGTTTCCTTGGAGAACTTCTGCCCCTGCAGGTAGGTGATCATGCCGTGGTTAAGGAACAGGTTGGCGGCGGCTATGCCCTCATTTTCATCGCCCACCGAGCAGTCCCGCAGGTCGAGGATGAACTTGTGCGCGCCCTGCTTCTGCAGCGCCTTGAGGTCCGCGGCGATCTCCTGCGCCCGCCCCTTGGTGAGCGCGTAGGGACGCACGTAGCCGATGCCGTCCTCCAGCATCTTCTCGCTGACCTGCGGCAGAGCGATCAGTTCGCGGGTAAGGGTGAGCTTCTGCGGCTCGGCGCGCCGCGCCCGCACCACGGAGAAGCTGACGTTCGACCCCGGCTGGCCGGTGAGCAGGGCGGTGACCTCGGCCAGCGACATCTCGTGCGTGCTCTTGCCCTCGATGGCCTCGATGATGTCGGCATTCTCCATGCCAGCCTTGTCCGCCGGCCCGCCCGGCACCACCGAGATCACGGCGGCGTAGCCGAAGCGCTTGGAGATGGTGGCGCCGATCTCGCCCTTGGCGTCCCCCTTGTGCTGCTTGTACATCTTGTACTCGGAGGGACTCAGGTAGCTGGAGTTGGCGTCCAGCGATTCCAGCAGCCCGTGCAGGGAGCCGTCGGTGACGGTCTGGATGTTGGGCTCCTCCACGTACTCGCTGCGAATGCGGGAGAGCACTTCGCTATAAACGCCGAGCTGGCGGTAAGCGCCGTCGTTAGTGGAAGCCTTCACTCCCAGGCCGCCGGCGACGGCGAACAAAACGATTCCCAGGGATACGGTGACGATCAGGATCTTCAATGCCTTGGACATAAATAAGCAGTCTTCTCTTCTGGTGAGTCTCACTTTTGTGAGGAGTTGTCCGATTATACCCCTTCGCCGGAATCCCCCGTCTACCTCACTTAAGTACTAAGACGCTACCGGCGGCGCTTTCGTTTCATCCCGTGGCGGGAATTTTTGTGGCCTGGGGCCGGCGCCTCCCTGAAGTCTTGAGCCTATAAATTATGGTTATGGTACCCAAATAAGTATCAATTGGACTTATCATCAATACGACGTAAGCTAAGTACTTCCCCAGCCAGCGGTGGCCTGCTGGGGAAGCTCCAGGAAACGACGAGGGGATCAGCCATCCTTAAAATGATGGCTGTTTGTGTCTATGGCGGCGGATAAACGGCGTTCCAGCGCGGCGATTACCGACGGCGCAAGCCGGGCACCCGCACGCGCCATGCTGAAGGCGGTGGGCTTCACTGACGACGAGTTGCGGCGTCCCATCATCGGCGTGGCCAACACCTGGATCGAGATCGGCCCCTGCAACTACCACCTGCGCCACCTGGCCGAGTGCGTCAAGCAAGGTGTCCGCAAAGCCGGCGGCACGCCCATGGAGTTCAACACCGTCTCCATCTCCGACGGCATCACCATGGGCAGCGAGGGAATGCGCGCCTCGCTGGTGAGCCGCGAGGTGATTGCCGATTCCATCGAGCTGGTGGCGCGCGGCAACCTCTTCGACGGCGTGGTGGCGCTCTCCGGCTGCGACAAGACCATCCCTGGCACAGTGATGGCGCTGGCCCGGCTCAACGTGCCTGGGCTAATGATCTATGGCGGCTCCATCGAGCCGGGACGCTTCCAGGGGCACGACGTCACCATTCAGGACGTGTTCGAAGCCGTGGGCGCGCACGCCAGCGGGCGCATGACCGACGCCGAACTCGCCGATATCGAGAACCACGCCTGTCCGGGCGCGGGCGCCTGCGGCGGACAGTTCACCGCCAACACCATGGCCACCGCCACCGAATTCCTGGGGATCTCGCCCATGGGCAGCGCCAGCGTGCCGGCCACCGATCCCAAGAAAGATGACGTCGGGTTCCAGGCCGGAGTGCAGATCATGGAGTTGGTTCGGCGCGATCTGCGGCCGTGCGCAATCCTCACGCGAAACGCACTCGAGAATGCCATTGCCAGCGTGGCCGCGAGCGGCGGCTCGACCAACGCCGTCCTGCACCTGCTGGCCATCGCGCGGGAAGCCGGGGTTGAACTCTCGATCGACGATTTTGACCGCGTCAGCGCGCGCACCCCGCTCCTTGCCGACCTCAAGCCCGGCGGCCGCTTCGTCGCTACCGACCTCTACCGCGCGGGCGGAATTCGCCTGCTGGCCCAGCGGCTGAAGCAGGCCGGCGTTCTGCACTCCGAGTGCATGACGGTTACTACCAAGACCATCGGCGAGGAAGCCAGTGCCGCCGTCGAGACGCCGGGACAGGAAGTCGTCCGCCCGCTGGATCGTCCCATCAAGCCGACCGGCGGCCTGGTGATCCTGAAGGGCAATCTGGCGCCCGAGGGCTGCGTGGTCAAGATCGCCGGGCACGACATGCAGAACTTTCGCGGACCGGCGCGCGTGTTCGATCTCGAAGAGGACGCATTCGCCGCCGTGCAGCAGGGCCGCCTCCGCGCCGGCGATGTGGTGGTGATTCGCTATGAAGGGCCGCGCGGAGGCCCAGGCATGCGCGAGATGCTGGCCGTCACCGGGGCCATCTCCGGCGCCGATTTGGGCGACAAGGTCGCGCTGCTCACCGACGGACGCTTCTCCGGCGCCACTCACGGCCTGATGGCGGGGCACGTTGCGCCGGAAGCGGCGCGGGGCGGAGCCATTGCCGCCGTGCGCGATGGCGATATGATCGTATTCGACATCCCGCAGCGGCAGCTCCGGGTGGAGCTTTCGGACGAGCAGATCCGTTCGCGCATGGAGAAGTGGAAGGCGCCGGCGCCGCGGTATCCGAGCGGAGTTTTTGCCAAGTATGCGGCGACCGTCTCTTCGGCGTCGCAGGGCGCGGTGACGGGATGAGGAAAGTCAGCCACGGATTCACACGGATGAACACGGATTGGCATTGAAACCGCCTAGACGCAGAGAGCGCCGAGGAAACGCCATTGTGCTCGGTGAATTGGAAGCGAAATTCTCGGCGTCCTCGGCGTCTCGGCGGTTTCACTTCTTAATCCGCGGCGAATGAAGTTTGACAGTTCTTAAGAGGGTGACAGCATGACCAAGACCGGCAGCGAGATCATTTGGGAATGCCTGGTGCGCCAGGGCGTGAAGCACGTGTTCGGCTATCCCGGCGGCGCGATTCTGCCCGCGTACGACGCCATGACGCGCTATCCCATCCACCACATTCTGGTGCGGCACGAGCAGGGCGCTACGCACATGGCCGACGGATACGCGCGCGCCAGCGGCGGCGTGGGGGTCGCGATTGCGACCTCCGGTCCCGGCGCTACCAACATGGTCACCGGCATTGCCACCGCCATGATGGACTCCTCGCCCATCGTGTGCATCACCGGGCAGGTGGGCAGCAAGCTGATCGGCTACGACGCCTTCCAGGAGACCGACATCACCGGCGTCACCCTGCCCATCACCAAGCACAACTACCTGGTGACGCACGCGGATGAGGTGGCGCGCACGGTTCGCGAAGCGTTTTATATCGCGGCGTCGGGACGGCCGGGGCCGGTGCTGATCGACATCACCAAGGACGCGCAACAGAGTTCCTGCGAGTTTGACTGGGAGGCTGCGGCGCCGCAACTGCCGGGATATCGTCCTGACCTCTCGCCCAACCCCGAGGACTACGACCAGGCGTTCGCGCTGATCAACAGCGCGCAGCGTCCGGTGATCCTGGCCGGGCACGGCGTGATCATCTCCGGGGCGATGCACGCGCTCAGGAACTTCGCCGAGAAGAGCGGCATCCCGGTGACGCCCACGCTGCTCGGTCTGGGCTGTTTCCCGGCTTCGCATCCGCTCAACCTCGGCATGATGGGCATGCACGGCGAAGCCTGGGTCAACAAGGCCATCCAGGAAGCCGACCTGCTGCTGGCCTTCGGCATGCGCTTCGACGACCGCGTCACCGGCAACACCAAAACCTATGCGCCCACGGCCAAGAAGATCCACGTGGAGATCGATCCGGCGGAGATCAACAAGAACATCAAAGTGGACGTGGGGCTGGTAGGCGACCTGCGCCAGGTGCTCGAACACATGCTGCCCGATATCGAGTCAGTGGACCGCTCCGAGTGGCGGCAGCACATCGACGAGCTCAAGGGCGACTCGGCGGTGCGCGACATCCAGAACCTGCCCGACGACGGCCATCTCTACGCCGCGCACGTGATCAACGACCTGTGGCGCGAGACTCACGGCGGCGCCGTGGTGGTCACCGACGTGGGCCAGCACCAGATGTGGGAAGCGCAGTACTACCACCACGAGCAGCCGCGCTCGCTCATCACTTCGGGCGGCCTTGGGACCATGGGCTTTGCGGTGCCGGCGGCCATCGGCGCCAAGTTCGCGCGCCCCGACGCCGAAGTGTGGGCGGTGGTCGGCGATGGCGGCTTCCAGATGACCATGGCCGAACTGGCCACCATCGTCCAAGAGAAGATCGACGTCAAGATTGCTATCATCAACAACGGCTATCTGGGGATGGTGCGGCAGTGGCAGGAGTTCTTCTACGACCGCCGCTACGCCGCCACCCCGTTGCTGAGCCCGGATTTCGTCAAGCTGGCCGACGCCTTCGGCATCCGCGCCCACGGGGTGAAGAAGCGCGGAGATGTGCTGCCGACCATCCGCGACGCCCGCGAACACCGCGGCCCGGTGCTGATCGACTTCCAGGTGGAGCAGGAAGACACGGTGTACCCGATGGTGCCGGCAGGAGCCGACCTGCACAACATGATCCGCCGTCCCAACCCGATCGTGGAGACGGCGCAGGACGTTTGAGTAAAGACGTGTGAAAACCTTATGCTGAATACTTTTGTCGTATACGTGGAAAACAAACCGGGCGTGCTGAACCGGGTGGCCTCGCTGTTCCGCCGCCGCGCCTTCAACATCGAATCGCTGACGGTGGGCCACACCGACAAGCCCGGCGTCTCGCGCATGACCATCGTGGTCGATACCGATGAGCAGGGCGCGAAGCGGGTCGAAGCCAACCTGTACAAGCTGGTGAACGTGCTGCTGGTGAACAACGTCACCGCCGGCCCCACGGTCATGCGCGATCTGGCCATGGTCAAGGTGGCGGCTAATCCGGAGACGCGCTCGCACCTGCTGCAACTGGTGCACGTCTTCCGCGCGCGCGTGGTGGACCTGGCCCCGGAGTCGGTGATCATCGAGATCACCGGCACCGAGGAGAAGATCGACGGCCTGCTGGAGGTGCTGCGCCCCTTCGGCATCGTGGAGATGGTGCGCACCGGGCGCGTCGCCATGTCGCGCGGGGCCAAGGGCGCGGCGGCTACGGCCGGCGGGCCGGGCGAGCTGGCCATCCCGGTGGAACTCCAGGACGACGAAGACGTTTCGTATTCGGTTTGAAACTTCAAAACCCGCTCTTGGCTGTTAGCCTTTGGCTCTTAGCCGGCCAAAAGCCAAGAGCTAAAAGCCAAAAGCCATTTTTGGTCCGCGTTCATCCGCGGCGAAATGAAAGGAACAGATAATGCCCACGATTTATCACGATAACGACGCCGATCTGGCGCTGATCCAGGGGAAGAACGTCGCCATCATCGGCTACGGCTCGCAGGGGCACGCCCATGCCCTGAACCTGCGTGACAGCGGGGTGCGGGTGCGCGTCGGACTGCATGCCGGCAGCAAATCGCGCGCCAAGGCCGAAGCCGCCGGGCTCACCGTGAACTCCGTCCCCGACGCCGCGAAATGGGCCGACGTGATCATGGTGCTCATTCCCGACACCAGTACGGCAGCGGTGTACAGGGCGTCGATCCTGCCCAACCTCACCGCGGGCAAGATGCTGATGTTCGCCCACGGCTTCAACGTGCGCTTCGGCACGCTGGAGTTGCCGCAGAACGTCGACGTCACCATGGTCGCGCCCAAGGCGCCGGGACACCGCATGCGCGAGGTCTTCACCGAAGGCGGGGGAACGCCGTCGTTGCTGGCTATCCATCAGGACGCGACCGGCAACGCCAAAACGCTGGCGCTCTCCTACGCCAAGGCTATCGGCGCCACCCGCGCCGGGGTCATCGAGACCACCTTCGCGGAAGAGACCGAGACTGACCTGTTCGGCGAGCAGACGGTGCTCTGCGGCGGCGTCAGCGCGCTGGTGAAGGCGGGGTTCGAAACCCTGGTCGAGGCCGGCTATCAGCCCGAGATCGCCTACTTCGAGTGCGTGCACGAGCTCAAGCTGATCGTGGACCTCATCTACCAGGGCGGGCTCAACTACATGCGCTACTCGGTGAGCGATACCGCCGAGCACGGCGACTACACCGGCGGGCCGCGCATCGTCACCGACGAGACCCGCAAGGCGATGCGGCAGATCCTCAAGGAGATCCAGGACGGCACCTACGCCCGCCGCTGGATCGCGGAGAACGAAGCCGGCCTCCCGTGGTTCAGCAAGCAGCGCATCCAGGAGCAGAACCAGTTGGTCGAGCAGGTGGGCGAGCGCCTGCGCGCCATGATGCCGTTCTTGAAGCCAGTCTCGGTGCAGAAGGCAGAGCCGGCGCCAAAGGAGACCAAAGCCCGCGCCAGTTGATTCAGGAGTCCGTACGCAGGGGAAAAGTGGCGGAGGAGACAGCAACCCTCCGCCATTCGTGTTTTTGGCTTCCCGGCGTATGATTCCACCCACATCGTGAGCGACCACGGCGAACAGGAACGGCAACGTTTGGCCAAGCTGTATGGCGAGATGAGCGACGCCGAGCTCCAGCAGCTCGCCAACGATGCGGCTCGCCTGACCGAGGTAGCCCGCCGGACACTGGCCGAGGCGATCGAAAGCAAGGGCTTGCAAATCCGGCTGGCCGATTACATTCCTTACGACGAAGTTGAACACAGAGAACTGGTGACCATCCGCGACTTCAGGGACCTGCCCGAGGCTTTGCTGGCAAAAGGGAGTCTCGATGCGGCAGGCATCGAATGCTACCTCGCCGATGACAACATGGTTCGGATGGATTGGTTCATCTCCAATCTGCTGGGTGGCATAAAGCTCCTGGTGCGGAAGGAAGACGCCGAGGAGGCGCTGGCGGCGTTGAGTGAACCCGTTCCCGAGGCGTTTGAGGTCGATGGGGTGGGAAGCTACGAGCAACCTCGATGCCCACGCTGTGAGTCGTTCGACATCACACATCAGGCCGGAGTGGACAAGCGATTCGCGCTTCCTGCGCTGTGGGCGCTGGGAGGCATCCCTATCCCAGTTCCGCGCAACCAGTGGAAGTGCCAAGCGTGCGGCGCGGAGTGGCAGGAAACCGAATCAGATGAGCCACGCGCGGATGCTTCCGGCCCGGCCCCCTAGCCCTGATTATTCATTGATTTTGCTGGCAAAAGAAGAAAGGATGCTCTAAAAGGTGCATGAACACTGGGTTTTCGCAGAACCCAGCATCCCCTTTCGGAGCAT
>Ga0181530_10005860_pt1 | contig 12345 bp, 11 predicted proteins | sample PEATcosm2014_Bin_42_FD_119769 | JGI IMG/M metagenome (GOLD analysis project Ga0181530, IMG submission 119769) | Peatland microbial communities from MTU Mesocosm Facility, Houghton, MI, USA - PEATcosm2014_Bin10_60_metaG | ecosystem: Environmental > Terrestrial > Soil > Wetlands > Peat | place... | reverse complement strand
GTGGGCGGCGTGGTGATCATGAACATCATGCTGGCCGTGGTGACCGAGCGCACGCACGAAATCGGCATTCGCAAATCGCTGGGCGCGCGGCGGCGCGACATCCTGAACCAATACCTGGTGGAATCGTCGGTGCTCTCGGCCGTGGGTGGCCTCGCCGGCGTGGTGCTGGCGTGGCTGGTGGCGTTTGCGGTGCGCAACCTGACTTCGGTGCCGATGGCGCTGCCCTGGACGTCGGTGATCGTGGGCGTGGGGTTGTCGGCCACGGTGGGGTTGTTTTTCGGCATCTACCCGGCGCGGCGGGCGTCCCTGTTGGATCCCATCGAAGCCTTGCGGGTGGAGAGGTAAGGGATGTCGGGCCAGGCCTTTTCGAACGGACTCATGCTGGCGTTCCAGACCATCCGCAGCCACAAGTTGCGCGCCTTCCTGACGGTGCTGGGGGTGATCATCGGGACCGGCACCATCATCGGGGTGGCGGCCATTCTCGCGGGCTTCGACGCCTCCATTACGGGGATACTAAGGAGCTTCGGGCCGAACTCGATCATCGTCTTCAAATTCCCCGTGGGCCCGCGGACCACCAGTCTTACGGCCGAGGAGCGCACCCGCAAAGACCTCACCTACCAGAACGCCGTGGACATCCGCGAGCGCTGCAGATCCGTAGAAGACGTTTCCTCGATGCTGTTCGCCCCGGGAATGAACAACGCCCGCTACAAAGGCAACGACGTCTATGACATCAACATGATGGGCGTGGAGGAAGCCTACGCGCGCGGCGGACAGGTGGACATTCATCGCGGGCGTTTCTTTACCGACGAAGAGAGCCGCCGGCGCATGCCCGTGGCCGTGATCGGCCAGGACATCGAGAAGGGCCTGTACGCCAACGTCGACCCGGTGGGCAAGACGATTCTGGTGGACGGCCACGAGCTCCAGGTAATCGGCACCATGCTGCGGCCCGCGGCCTCGTTCTTCGGAGACACCGACACGCGGGTGCTGGTGCCCTATGGCGCCATCCGGAAAATGTACCCGAACGCGCGGGAAAGTGCCATCGTGGTGACGGCGCAGCCGGGCAAGCTTCCGCAGGCGTTGGACGAAGTCCGCACCGTGCTGCGCATCGACCGGCGCGTGCCCTACAACAAGCCGGACAACTTCGCGCTCTCCACAGCCGAGCAGATGGTCAACGATTTCCGGCAGATCACCGCCATCACGTTTCTGGTGATGGTGGTGTTGAGCTCCATCGGATTGCTGGTGGGCGGCATCGGGGTGATGAACATCATGCTGGTGTCGGTGACCGAGCGGACCTTCGAAATCGGCATTCGCAAAGCGGTTGGGGCGCGCCGCTCGGACGTGCTGATTCAGTTCCTCATCGAAGCGGCGGCGCTGACGGGCCTGGGAGGAATCGCGGGCATCGCCTTCGGCTGGATTCTTTCGCTGATCAGCCGTCTCGTATTCCCGTCGATTCCGGCCAGCGTGCCGCTCTGGGCGGCCGTGACGGGGATCGTGATGTCGGTGGGAGTGGGCCTGTTCTTCGGTATCTGGCCCGCCAACAAAGCCGCCCGCCTGGACCCGGTGGTCGCGCTCAGGTACGAGTAGGCCATCGCCTTTTGTGGCCTGTCATCCCTCGCCCGCAAAACGGTTTGCCTGCCGCTCAGGCCCGCAAGGCTACGTCGCCGCGCGCCTGCGACGTCGAACTGCGCGTGACCGGTTTACGCGGCGGATGGCTCAGCCGCTCGATCCACTGCCTGGCCGTATCGGCCGCCCCAAACCGGGCCGTCCACGCGCGGCGGAATTCCAGGCTCTTGCGGCGCTGGCGCTTCTTCAGCGAGGCTTCGATCTTCGGGTTGCCGCCGAGCGTGTCTACCAGGTCGCGGACGGCCCGGCAATCGTTTATCGCGCCCAATAGAGATTGCAGCTCTTTGACCTGCGCAATCCAGTGCGCGGCGGCGGGCGAGTAGAATTCGGCAAACAGTTCCAGCGTATAGCGGAATTTCTTGGCGGCCAGGCGGAAGCGGTGCCGTTCGCCCGCCGAGGCTTCGGGCGTCGCGGCGCGCGCCCCTTCCCGGAAGAAGCGCGCGGCCAGGCGCGGCAATTCCCGGTGGGCGAAAGCTTCGGCCTTGGATTGGCGAAGCTCCCGCGGCGGGATTCCGCTTTCCAGCGCGCTGCGCCACTTGGAAACGGATTTGCGGGCGGTCCAGTGTTTGAGTGAAGCCAGCAGGCTCTTGGCGGCGGCTTTGCGGCGCGCGTGCAACTTCGCTTCCAGCGGGATGGCGCCGGCCGCGGCGATCAGTTGCAGCGCCACATCGCTGTCGCGGACTTCGCCGGCCAGCGTCATGATCAGCTTCAGCCGGCGGCGCATTTTGCGAACCGGCCGCCGCGGGAAGCAGGTGTTGCACGCGGAGAGCACTTGCGAAAAGCGGCGGATGGCGACGCGCAAGTCATGGATGGCGCCGGCGCGCGGTGAATGCACCGCTCCGTTGATCTGGAATGCCAGCCGCTCCAGCAGGCGCGTGGCCTGGGCCACAGCAAAAACGTAGGTCTCCATGAATTACAGCTTCGTTACAGCCTTCTGATTATACATAAGCGGCCGGGATGCCGCTCAGCCCACCACCGCGCCGGCTCTTTCGAGAGCGGTCTCCAGATCGGGCCGGCTCATGCCGGTCGAGATGAAGAGTTCCTGGCGCGCGCCGGCGCTCAGGGCGATGGCCTTCCAGCCGTTCTGCGTGGGCACCGTGACGCGCACGCGGACCTTGCCGCGGGCGTCGCGCACCGGACGGATGACGCCGGGGATTATGGACCGGATATCCGGGTTGGCAGCGAGCAGCGCTTCGAGGATGCCGCGCACTCCATCGATGATGCTGTGTTCGACCTTGAGGCGGTCTTGGGCGGCGCGCAGTCGCATGTCGGGACCCCAACCCTATAATAAGCGCCGCAAAACGAGGACTGCTACCAATTCCGGCCTTTGGCGTTGGATAGCTGTACCCGGTTTGCCCCTCTGGAAATCCTGTTTCGCCCAATTTGCGCCGCACTACAATAGCTATGATGGCTCACCAGGCGACTCTGATCCCCGGGGATGGCATCGGACCCGAAGTGGCCGAGGCCACCGTGCGCTTGATCGATGCCGCGGGCGTGGAGATCGAATGGGAGCGCGTGCAGGCCGGAACGCGCGCCCTGGCCGAGCAGGGGCAGTTGATCCCCGACGATGTTTTCGCTTCGCTGGCGGCCACTCACGTTGGCTTGAAGGGTCCCACCGCGACGCCCATCGCGGGCGGCCACCAGAGCATCAACGTGGCCCTGCGCAAGAAGCTGGGGCTGTACGTCAATTTCCGCCCGGTGCGCATGCTGCCCGGCCTCCAGACGCGCTTTCACGACGTGCCGATCGACCTCTTGATCTTCCGCGAAAACACCGAGGACCTGTACTCGGGCCTGGAGCACGAAGTGGTTCCGGGCGTGGTGGAGAGTCTCAAGATCATCACGCGCAACGCCTCCATGCGCATTGCCCGCGCGGCTTTCGAATATGCGCGCCGCGAAGGCCGCGCCAAGGTGACCGCCATCCACAAGGCCAACATCATGAAACTGAGCGACGGCCTGTTCCTGAAGTGCTGCCGCGAAGTGGCCGCGCAGTATTCCGAAATCGCGTACACCGAGTTGATCGTCGACAACGCCTGCATGCAACTGGTGATGCGCCCGGAAACTTTCGACGTGCTGGTGTTGCCGAATCTCTATGGCGACATCATTTCCGACCTGGCGGCCGGCCTGGTGGGCGGCCTGGGGATCGTGCCGGGCGCCAACCTGGGAGACGAAACGGCCATCTTCGAAGCCGTGCACGGAACGGCCCCCGATATCGCCGGCAAGGGCCTGGCGAATCCCACGGCGCTGATGCAATCGGGGGTGCTGATGCTGGCGCACCTGGGCGAACGCCAGGCCGCGGCGCGCATCGAGAACGCCATCCGCGGGGTTTACGCGGAGGGACGCCACCTCACCGGAGACGTGGGCGGCCAGGCCTCCACCAGTGAATTCACCGCCGCCGTAATCCACGCGATGGCTAAGTAGGACAGTCCTCCTGGACTGTCCGCGCGCGGCGTTTCACAGGCGCCACACCCGCTGCCGGAGTGCCATCGGCCTGCCGCGTTCGCAAGGCCGGATCGGGCCGCCGGGAGTCTTCAGTGCCTCCCGGCCGCGCGCTCTCTCTCACCCCGGCACTGCCCGTCGGCAGCGCTATTGTCCAGAATTCGCGCGCCGAAAACCTCGCTTGGTCCACTTGCCTGAGCGGCGGATTCACCCAAGAAAGCCACGGTTCCAGACGCGGGGGAGGTTTCCAGAAAACCTGTTTTCCTGCCCCTAACGCTTTTGTGCCAGACCGAAAGATCGGTAAACACTTTGCGACAAGGCAGGATCAATCGTAGGGAACAGCCGCTTCGAGGTGCCGGCCAGTGTCCGCAACGGCGAATATACTCTGATGCAGTTTCCGCGGGACGGCGGCTCACGAGACTAGTCGTCTCCTCTAGTCAAAACTTCCCAGTTCCGGATTTGCTGATAGCAGACGCCCAGAAATCGGGTCTGTTTCTGGAGTACAATCCGACTAGTCCTGAGGTCGACGGAACCGTCGTTGGCTGCCGCACCGCAGGACTCCAGGAACAATCTCGGTCATGGGCCTGCCAAAGATTCGATACACCGATGGCGCGGGTATCGCATTCCATGCGCTTGGCAATGGGCCTGCGGTTGCAATCCTATTCCCGTATCATGTCAATCATCTAAACCTGAACTGGCAAGTTCCGCTGCATCGTGGAGCGTTTGAATATCTGGCGCGAAATTTTACAGTGATCAATCTGGATTTTCGGGGCGCCGGCATGTCGGACCGATCAGTGAAGTCCCTTTCGATACAAGAATTTACGGATGACGTGCACGGCGTATTGGCTTGCCTTGGCATCCAGCGCGTCGCCTTGTGCGCGTTGGGCGACGCCGCTCTCATCGCCTGCTATTTCGCGTCGCAGTTGCCCGCAATGGTAGCGAGCATAGTCTTCATCGCTGCCGGTGAATCCGAGACAAACCGCAGGGTGTTGAGCTTGCGACATACGAGTCCGAGTCTGGAGGCTCGTCTGCGTGGGGCCTTACTAGGCGGTCTGGACGATGAGCGCAATGCCTCCGCGTTGGCGGCAGTGGCGCAGGAGGCGATCAGCTCCGATGCGCTGAAGTTGTGGGAAGAACTACTTCTCGAAACCCGGTTGTCCCCGCTTGCCTCCCGGGTAGAGGCGCCTGCCCTATGGCTCCATGCGTCCAATGACGAACTGGTGAGAATGCATCACGTGAAGACAATTGTCAAGCGCATGCGGCAGGCCGAACTTGTGATTGTGCCGGGCAAGTCGGGCATGGACGTCTGGCGCGATCACGCCGCGATGGAGACGATGACCCGGTTCATCGCCAAGGGATTCGGAGAAGAGATCGACATCGCAATCGCGCAACGCCGCCGGCGCCCCAAAGCGGCCTCCTACCCGGTCGGTCTGTCCCAGCGCGAGGTGGAGGTACTCCGGTGTGTCGCCGCCGGACGCACGAACCAGGAAATCTCCGAAGACCTGTTTGTCAGCCTGAACACGGTTGCCTATCACCTGCGCAATATCTTCAATAAAACCGGCGCGTCCAACCGCACCGAAGCCGCCTCGTTCGCCCATCGCCATGGACTCTCCACGGATCTCCTCGGAGCGAGCTAGATTGAAAAACTACTAGTTTGGGTGGTGTGCGCACTTCCGAAAGCAGTGCATAATGACTGCACTGCCCGAAGGTGGATGGGGTAAAGAGGAGGGATGCATGTTCAAACCGACCCGAGAGGTGCTTTGCGACAACGGTGTCATTTCTGTTAGACCGGATTCCCAGGCGCCACGGCCTCCGGGGTCAGGCAGCCCGCTCTTGCTGGTACCCGAACGATCCGCTGTGATCGTGGTCGATGTACAGCGGGCCTTCACCGAACTGCCGCCGTTTGCCGCCATGCGTGAGATTGTTCCGCGCATCGCTCGCTTCCTGCCGTTCGCACGCGTTGCCGGTATGACGGTGGTTCATCTCCGGACGGAATTCTCGCACAAGATGGAAAATGCCGGCCGGCCTGGATCGCGGACCCGCCAGATGATGCTCGGCCTCGGGTCTGAAGACGAGAACCCACTACTTCAGGACCGCCCCACAGCGGAAATCGTTCCTGAACTTAGTCCACACCCAGATGACGTCATCGTAACAAAGACGCGTTTCAGCGGTTTTTGGGGGACGAATCTGCACGAAGCCCTAAGATCGCGCAATATCGAATCGCTCATCTTTGCCGGCGGAACGACCACTGTGTGTGTGGAGTCCACCCTTCGCGACGCGTTGTTCCTGGAGTTCAATTCGCTCGTCCTGTCGGACTGTACCGCTGACATTACCCGGGAACTCCACGAGTCTGCACTGCTGCGAATGGAGCTTTTCTTCGGCTGGGTGTGCGGGTCGGAGGATCTCATCCCCCTGCTAGAGTTAGAACCCGCCGGGAAAGAGGGTGTGGAACCACCCGCGCGGTAGCTCGTTTCAGATCGCAAGGAGACAACAAATGCGGGCAACTCATCCGTTCATGGTGCTGCCGGGTGCGTCGCGCACACAAGGGGCGAAAGGCCTGGGTGGCGAGATCTCTTTTAAAGTGTCGGGGGGGGACACCGATGGCGTCTGGACCCTCTTCGAAACCCCCAGCCTCCCGTATGCCGGCCCGCCGCTGCACTTCCATCGCCGGCAAGATGAATGGTTCTATGTTCTGAAGGAGAAACATCGTTTCCGCATCGGCTCCGACGAGTACACTATTCAGGCCGGGGGGAGCATTTTCGCGCCGAGGATGATCCCGCACACTTGGGAGAATACCGGCGTAGAACCAGGGAAGCTCCTTATTCTGCTCCAGCCCGCCGGCCAATTCGAAGAGTTTCTCATCGAATTCCCGGCACTCGCTGGAGAATCCGCGGATGGGGTTGCGGTAGACCGACTATTCGAAAAATGCGACATGGAGGTGGTGGGTCCGCCTCTGAGTAGTCCTGGGCAGTGACTATGACCTTAGGCGATAGCTTCGCCAGCAAATTCCAGGATGAATAAGATGAGTAGTCTACTCAGACAACCGTCCTGAACAGGCTTCGCTGGAGATTACTCTCGACCGGTCCGCTTTCGAGTTGATGTGAAATGCCCGTTGCTGAGATTTGCCGCCCACGGCGGATACATCCTCCCTGACGGCGTAGGAGCGGGTTGCGGGGAGATCCTGACAGGCGACGGTCCAAAGGAAGCCGTCTCCGATGTCAAAACCACGCAAGAAAAAGCGCCCGCCCAAGCGCGTCCTCGCGCTTCCCGACCTCGAACAGTCCAAAACGGCGGTACTCAATACACTGACGTCAAAGAGTGGTCAGCGCAGCTATGATCGGGCCATAACCGATTTCGTCGATTGGTACTGTTCAGAACCGCGCCTCGCATTCAACCGTACAGTGGTTCTGCGATACAGGATCTTTCTCGAACAGAAGCAGTATGCAGCCACAACCATCAATCTCCGCTTGGCTGCTGTCCGACGTGTCGCGTTTGAAGCTGCCGATTCCGGCCTTCTCAGTCCGGAACTCGCTGCCGGAATCCGACGAGTCAAGGGCGTACGCCGGATCGGAGTTCGCGTTGGAAACTGGCTGACAGCTGAACAGGCGAAGAGGTTGCTCGCAGTCGCCGATCGGGGTTCGCTGCGGGGCAAGAGGGATCACGCCATGATCGCGATGCTGGTCGGATGCGGACTGCGCCGCGGCGAATTACTTGCCCTTCGGGTTGACTCCATCCAGTCGCGCGAGGAGCACTGGGTTATCGCCGACCTCCTGGGCAAAGCTGGGCACATCCGTACCGTACCAATCCCCTCATGGGTGAAGGCAGCGATCGATGAATGGAAGGAAGCCGGTTGCATCAGCGAAGGCGCGCTATTTCGATCGATCAACAAAACGGGTCGGGTCTGGGGAACAGGCATGACGCCCAAGGTACTCTGGGAGGTCGTCCGAACCGCCGCGAAACGTGCCGGAATTGAAAAACTCGCGCCGCATGATCTTCGGCGCAGCTGCGCGAGGCTCTGCCATCTTGCCGGTGGCGAGCTGGACCAGATCCAATTTCTGCTTGGACACATTTCGATCCAAACGACCGAACGGTACCTCGGCTGCAAGCAGAAATTGCGCTTTGCAGTCAACGACCGAATGGGCATCGAACCGGGCGATGCACCGGTTTCGCAGTAGCGTCGGCGTCTGATAGGCCGCCCCTTCGCGACCAGCCGCGAGTGACGACCCTCCGTTTGGAATATACTCGTCGAGATGACCAAAGCTGAAAGCGGTCCGGCTTGCGTTTCCTTGCTTGCTGCGGTTTGCCTGTGTAAAACGGACCTGCTGGAGGAAGATTGGGTGCGCAGACGACCATGCCTCAAACCGAGGAACTAGCTGTAAGAAAGTAATTTCCGATTTTGCCGATGCCTGGAACAGTCACGATGCGAAAGCGATGGCCGACCTGCATACCGACGACGTAAACTTTATCAACATCTTCGGACAGTGGTGGAAAGGGCGTGCCGAGGTCGAAGAAAAGTTGCGGAGTGTGCACGCTACGGCATTCGCCAAGAGCAATATGCTGGTGAACGTCGAGCAAGTCAGATTTCCAGCACCAAACACCGCAGTGGTGCACGGCACGATGGAATTAGTTGATGCGCCTCCCGAGACGTTAGGCCGTTGCCATTCAATTCGAGTCCTTGTGGAGGCGAACGGAAGGTGGCTCATCAGTAGCTTTCAGAACACTCTCATCCGCTCGGGAGACCCAGCGGCGCGGCAGCAGTGAAGTCCTTTTCACAAAGAAGCCTTAGTGGAAAGGAGTCCGGCGTGCGCCACTGGAGACATAACTCCCGTTGTTGACATGTGGCAAGTTAAAGGGATAGCTCCTTCCTGAACGCCGTAGCGTTTACGAACCCAGTTGGGAGCGCCCATGGAAAGTTCCTCGAAAGTGGGATTTCCGGAAACTTGCCCCAAACGACGTGAGGCCCCAACCGATGTGCTGGCGCGTCGCCCGCAGATCTGGCTCCGTTCGCGTTTGGGCAACGTCCGGCGAAGCCTCTGCATTGTGTTCCCGGCGTCGTCAGGCCTCGGGTTCGCCATCGTCCGCGTCCAAGGTAGCCGGCGGTCGTTTGGAATAACCGTGAGGGCCAAATCCTCAACTACGCGACATGGGTGAATGAGCCGCGGGCAGATGCAAGTGAAGTTGGCCTCCAGGGCTGCCTCTTCCGCGGGCGCTACAGAAATCCTCGGAACCCGCCGATCATCCTCATATGCCCCGAACGGTCCACAGTCTTCCGGTCATCCCTGCAGTTGCCGCTCTTCAGGCTCCTGCTGCGGGCGGGACCGGCGGTTCGCCGGGCGACGCGAGGTCCAGAGCACCCACCCAAGCTCCAGCCGGTGGGTTTGCCTTCTTTCGAGTTTTCCTGGGCTGGACGCTGGCGATTGTCCTGGTTTACCTCGGGCTGGTTTCCGTGATTGACCCGCTGCGGCATTTTCGGGGGCATTGGTTTCCTCAGACCGTCCCCGTACCGGTTGGCGAAAAACTCCCGCTTTTTGACAGGTATCAGGAGGCCGCGCCCGTGACCGGCTTGATCCTGGGGTCCAGCCGCTCGATGATCCTGCCTCCCGAGTTGCTGGATGGTTTGACGGGTCTCCGCTTTTTCAATGCCGGCGTCTTCGGCGGCCTGGCGGAGGACGATCTGGCCGTCTACCGCCTCCTGGTTGAGCGCGGGGCGCGTCCCGCCATCCTGCTGATCGGCATCGACGATTTTAGCCTCAACGATTTTCAGCCCGTCAGGGACGAAACCCGCTCCAACTACGCACTCGCCCGTCAAATCTCGCCGGCCGCCAACGGCCCCATCGGCCACTTCCTCCATGTCGCGCGGCTGTACCACGAGAGCATGAGCCCGGATATGTTCGTGGCCATGTGCCGGGCGATTGGCCAGCGAATCTCTCCCAGCGAGCCGATCAACTTCTTTCATCCCGATGGACGGTTATCGTATTCCCGGCGGGATCGCCAGATCGAGTCGCGGAACTATGACCTGGAGCGGGAGATCCGCCTGGATTTCAACTATGTGGCGATTCTCCGCGAGACCTGGTTCCTCTCGCCGCGCCGGACACGGTACTTGGAGGCGCTGCTTAGCGAGGCGCGCAAACGCCATACCAGAATGCGCATGTTCCTACCCCCATATCATCCCGAGTTGCTTTCCGCCATGCGGAACGACCCCGTGGCATGGCGGCATCACTCCATGGCCCTCGAATATTATCGTTCTCTCGAAGGGCGCTTTGGTGTCCGGCTTGCGGATTACACCGATGAGACCAGCTTCGGCGGCGCGCCGGAGGCCTGGTATGACGGGGTCCATTACAACCTGGATAACGCCGTCAAGCTGATCCGGCAGAGCGTGCGGGATGGTATTTAACTCCGACATTTTTCTCTTCGCATTCCTTCCCGTCGTGTACCTCCTGTTCTGGAGCTTGCAGGGGAAGCGCCAGCGGTATCTCCTTCTGGGCGCCGCCGGCTATGTTTTCTACGGTTGGTGGAACTGGCGGTTCTGCTTTCTGCTGCTGTTCTCGAGCCTGGTGAGCTTCTTCACCGGGCTGGCCATTGACCGCAGCCCCAACCGCGGCGCCGCGCGGCGGTGGATGCTCCTGGCCATCGGCGTGGATCTGACCTTGCTTGGCTTTTTCAAGTATTACAACTTCTTTGCGTCCAGCGTTCATTACCTGCTGCCGGTCGGTGCACTGCCGATTCTCAACATCGTCCTGCCGGTTGGAATCAGTTTTTACACGTTCCACACCATCTCTTACGTAATCGACGTATACCAGGGCAAGATCAAGGCCACCAGAGATCTCCCGGAGTATCTGACGTACGTAAACCTGTTTTCCCAGCTGGTGGCCGGCCCCATCGTGCGTTTCCGCGAGATCGAGCGGGATCTCGAGAGAATCGACGGACCGCCGCGCAACGACTGGACGGCGCGCGGGCTTGGCTTTTTCGTAGTCGGACTGATTAAGAAGGTGGTGATCGCCGATCGCATTGCCGCTTTTGTGGACCCCCTGTTGAAGCATTACTCCGCCATGTCATTTGCCGATTCCTGGGTCGCGATCCTCGGCTACACGGCGCAGATCTACTTCGATTTCAGCGGATACTCCGATATGGCGGTCGGCTTGGGATACTTGTTCGCGCTGCGCATTCCGCAGAACTTCGACAGCCCGTACCGGGCCTGCGGAATTACCGACTTCTGGCGGCGATGGCACATGAGCCTCTCGCGGTGGCTGCGCGATTATTTGTATTTTTCGCTCGGCGGCAACCGCTCCGGGACGGCCCGCACCTACCTCAACCTGATGCTCACAATGCTGTTGGGCGGCTTGTGGCACGGCGCGAATTGGACCTTTGTGGTGTGGGGCGGGTATCACGGGGCGCTCCTCATTGTGGACCGCCTGGCGGGTTCTTTCTATCGAAAGCTGCCGCGGGTGTTGTACCGCGCTCAGACCATGCTGCTGGTCATGATCGGCTGGGTGTTTTTCCGTTCCGACAACTTCACGATGGCACTCACATGGCTTGGGAAACTGTTCCATCCGGGTTTTTCCGGCGTCACGCTGAACTGGCACAGCCTGGCGTGGCTGGCGGTGGCCGCCGCCTGGACATACGGTTTGCGCGAAACCTGGGACTTCCGCTTTGGCGCCAGCCGCCGCTGGGCGCCCGTCTACGCAATGGGCCTGGTGTTCGCGTACTTTTTGATGAACGGCCGGGAAACCGTATTCCTGTATTTTCAGTTCTGAGCCGGTCCGCTCTTGCGGCGAGTTCTCGGTTCAAAAATCTTTCGCCTCAATTTGCCCTGCTATCAGTCCTTTGCGGCTCTTGCCTGGTCGGTTGGCACTCGCCCTCATGCTATTTTTGAGTTGGATAAGAAGCTTGCGTTCGTCGCAAGCTTTCGCGTCCTTCAACTTGCTGGCCAGCAAGCGTTGCTTTTCCGGTGGTACTGATACTTCCGGCGGCCGTTAAGGCCTTGCGGCACTCACCGGGCTTTGCCCGATGGGGACCGACGGAAGAAACGTGAAATCGATTTCACAACCCAGAAACATTCCGGCATTTTGCCCGCTTGGAGTAAGGTTTCAGAGAATCAGGCATCGAATTGGGGAGCCCGGCGCCATCCAGCGCCGTCAACCCTGAAGATGCGGTTCCAATCATTGGCGGCCGCCCGTAACAGGGTCCGGATTCATCCGGAGACACGCCCGGCGACAAGTCCGCGAGCCCCGGCCGCCGCAACGCCCTTCTTCTCTTTCCATCCCACGCCACACGTGTCTTCATTTT
>Ga0181530_10005857_pt1 | contig 12350 bp, 14 predicted proteins | sample PEATcosm2014_Bin_42_FD_119769 | JGI IMG/M metagenome (GOLD analysis project Ga0181530, IMG submission 119769) | Peatland microbial communities from MTU Mesocosm Facility, Houghton, MI, USA - PEATcosm2014_Bin10_60_metaG | ecosystem: Environmental > Terrestrial > Soil > Wetlands > Peat | place... | reverse complement strand
TGTTTCAATCCGCGCCCCGCCCGCGCGGGCGGGGCGACGCAGCGGGCGGTGCAGATATACGGACTGTGCGAAGTTTCAATCCGCGCCCCGCCCGCGCGGGCGGGGCGACCCTGGCGCCGGTGAAATTCTGTGCCCTTCTCCCTGTTTCAATCCGCGCCCCGCCCGCGCGGGCGGGGCGACCCAGAACGTCCTGGAGGTATCGGTACGCGTCGCAGTTTCAATCCGCGCCCCGCCCGCGCGGGCGGGGCGACCAACACCGACCCGTTGTAGAGCTGCACCGTGCACGTTTCAATCCGCGCCCCGCCCGCGCGGGCGGGGCGACACCACCGCACCACCATATCGGCCCCGGCCGTAATTGTTTCAATCCGCGCCCCGCCCGCGCGGGCGGGGCGACGCAATGCCGAGCGATTGAATGCGAGAGCGAACAGGTTTCAATCCGCGCCCCGCCCGCGCGGGCGGGGCGACCTATCAGGGTCTTTTTTTTCTCAACAACCATTCCGGTTTCAATCCGCGCCCCGCCCGCGCGGGCGGGGCGACGGAACTAATTATCTACTGATCTATGGGCAGATCAGGTTTCAATCCGCGCCCCGCCCGCGCGGGCGGGGCGACGCGCTTAGGCGGATCAGGATCAGCCCGACGTTGCTGTTTCAATCCGCGCCCCGCCCGCGCGGGCGGGGCGACGCGGTGATGTTGTGGCGGATTGCGAACCGGAGGTGAGTTTCAATCCGCGCCCCGCCCGCGCGGGCGGGGCGACATGATCCGCGAGGTGCCGCGGCCTATTGATGAGATGTTTCAATCCGCGCCCCGCCCGCGCGGGCGGGGCGACGGGCTTGGCTTTCGGATTGACGCACACATGGGCCGGGTTTCAATCCGCGCCCCGCCCGCGCGGGCGGGGCGACCGGGGCTGCTGGCGGCGCTCGAGGCGGTGCAGAAGTTTCAATCCGCGCCCCGCCCGCGCGGGCGGGGCGACAATCTTGGCCGCCGATAACACGGACACCAGCCTCGTTTCAATCCGCGCCCCGCCCGCGCGGGCGGGGCGACATGCCGACCTCCGCGAGCGCCTCGCCAAAGCCCTGTTTCAATCCGCGCCCCGCCCGCGCGGGCGGGGCGACCCTGAACAATCATGTGGGCATTCTACCTGATGAGGTTTCAATCCGCGCCCCGCCCGCGCGGGCGGGGCGACTCAAGGAAAGTTTCCAAGCCGGCTGGGAGTTCATCGTTTCAATCCGCGCCCCGCCCGCGCGGGCGGGGCGACCACCAGCATCAACGGGACCGCTGTTCCGATTGATGTTTCAATCCGCGCCCCGCCCGCGCGGGCGGGGCGACATCTATCCTACGGAGGGACAAACTCGGTGATGCTGTTTCAATCCGCGCCCCGCCCGCGCGGGCGGGGCGACATTTTTTCCGAGCCGTTTCAATGCTTCGCAAACGGTTTCAATCCGCGCCCCGCCCGCGCGGGCGGGGCGACGCAGGCGGGCGGAGCTGCCGAAGGATTTCGCGAAGTTTCAATCCGCGCCCCGCCCGCGCGGGCGGGGCGACCCCAAGCTCTATGCGAGGCGGCTTACAAAGGGGTGGTTTCAATCCGCGCCCCGCCCGCGCGGGCGGGGCGACACACCGGCTAGCGCGGTCGAAGCCCAGAACAGGATGTTTCAATCCGCGCCCCGCCCGCGCGGGCGGGGCGACCCGGGCGTAACTATGAGGCTCATATCATGCTATCTGTTTCAATCCGCGCCCCGCCCGCGCGGGCGGGGCGACTCCATCCTCAGCGAACACCGTGTCCCAGCCGCTCACGTTTCAATCCGCGCCCCGCCCGCGCGGGCGGGGCGACTAAGGCATGCCCGATAGCAGCCACTCTGCCAGTTTGTTTCAATCCGCGCCCCGCCCGCGCGGGCGGGGCGACTGCGGCCCTGTCTGGGGACTGGGCCACAAGGGTTTTGTAGCCTCTTTTCGCCAACCTGCCAATCCCTTTGGCAGAGCAGGGTCTTGAGTTGTCAAAGAACGATTGTAATCCGCTAAATACCAGGCAGTTCCGCCAGCGCGCGAAATCCCGGTTGTCGGGCCGGCACTTGGGTTTCGCGGAACAGCGCTCCTGAAGCCGCCAGCCAGCACCATTGCACTTCGCAGGTCTCCGAAGCTCATAGCACCAGTGGCTCGCTCAGGTCCAGCGGTTTGGCCACGCCGTGATGCTCCGTCCGCTGCACCGCCTTCTCGTCCAGGAAGTAGAACCGCAGCGAATCCTCTTCCTCCTTGATCTCGCGCAGCAGCCGGTCCCGCAGCGACACCCATTCCGTCTGGCCCACCTGGCATTCAAACACGCTCTTCTGGACGCGAACACCATAATCCTCACATGCCTGGGCGACGCGCCGCAGCCGCCGCTGGCCGGCCTTCTCTACGGTGGAAACGTCGTAGGTCATCAGGATGAGCATGGGTTGGGCTGAGGGTTGAGGGTTGAGAGCTGAGGGTTAAGGAAGACACGGATTTCGCCGATTGGCACGGAGGGGATCAGCATAGGGGCTCACGTTTCACGTTTCACGCTGCATAGGGTCATTTCGGGACAAATGGCACGTAATCGGCAATGTCCCCGCGTAGGTGCCGGGCCAGAATCCGTCCCTGCACGAAGGGGAATTGCGCGATGCGAAACTCCTGCTCCAGCAGCGGATGCGTCAGCTTCTCCTGTTTGCGCTGCTGGTAGCCGGTGATCACCAGCTTGCGCCCCGCGTCCGTGAACTCGACCGCCCCGCCCTCGCGCACGCGGAAATGGTCCGGGCCAACCTGCTGCCGGTTCACCAGGGTCAGCGCCAGCCGGTCCGCCAGCCACGGGCGGAACTCCTCCATCAGGTCCAGCGCCAGCGCCGGGCGGTTGGGCCGGTCCGCGTGCAGGAAACCCACGAAAGGATCAAGGCCGACACTCGTCAGCGCCGCGATGCAATCATGCCGCACCAGCGCGTAGAGGAAAGAGAGCAGGCAGTTAATCCGGTCCCGCGGCGGGCGGCGGCTGCGCGCGGCAAAGTTGAAGTCCTCACGCTGCTGCTTGAGCAAGAGGCTGAACACCCCGAAGTAGGTGACGCTGCCCATGCCCTCGGCGCCTCGCAACCGGTCCAGCCCGCCGGCCTGACGAAGGTCCTCGGGCGTCCAGCGGCCCAAGTCCTGAATCTGGCGCGCCAGGGCGTCGGTGGCCTCGGTGAGCCGGGCGCGTTCCTCAGCCGCATCCGTCTCTCTCGCCCCGCGCAGCAGGGAATTGCGGCTGTTCTGGAGCTTCCCCGCAATGATCTGCCGCGCGATGCCCGCGCACTTGCCGGCATCGTCCGCCGCGCGGAACTGCGCCCGCCGCAACAGCACGCTCGTGTCCGCCACACCCGTCATCCGCGCCTGCAAATAGCCCGACTCGCTCAGGTAATTCACCGCCACCCCGTGCTCCCAGCACAAATCCAGCGCCGGCGGGCTGACGCTGCTCGCCCCAAACACGCAGATGGACTCCAGCATGTGGATCGGGATGGACAGCTTGCGCCAGTCCGAAGCCCGCTCGCGGCTCCGCTCCTCGCGTGGCAGGTCATCGGGATAGACCGGCACCTCGACCTGCAAGGTCAAATGATCCCGCGCCACGTAACTCCCGTGCGTGGTCAGATACAGCGTGTTTTGTTGAATGTCAGCCATGCTCTTCTCCGCTTCAAATCTCAAACAGCCGGTGCGCCGCGCGGGCAACCCCGCCGGGTGCGCTCGTGGCTTTCGGCAAACAAATCTCGAATAGCGAGCACTCCTCGCACGCGGGCTTGAACACCGCCGCGGGCAGCGCCGGCATCTGTAATCTCAAATCAGCCATCTGAAATCCCTCCACCAACCGGTGCAGCTCCCCAACCGCATGCTCGGTCAGCTTCCGCAGCGCCGGGGTGAACTCCACCTCCCGCCGCCGCTTGCTCGCCGCGTGGAACACCGCCCCTCGCTCCACGTGCACCCCAAACATCTCCTCCAGGCACAGCCCCTGCGCGCAAAGCTGCGCATCATCATTCTCAAACGCCCGCCGCTTCCCCTTCTTATACTCCACCGGCGCCAGTTGCATTTCGGATTGCGGATTGCGGATTGCGAATTGGCCGCTCCGGGCTGCCCCTTCCGCACCCGGCGCTCCGCCCCCTGCACTCCGCACTCCGCACTCCGCGCTCCGCACTTCTACGACGTCACACTTCCCCGACAACCCCAACCGCTCCGACCACACCGGCAGCGCCCGCAGCACCGTCACGCCCTTGGCCACTTCATACCCCGGCAAGTCCGCGTGCTCGTGCACAATGTCCCCGCGCACCGTGTGCACATTGGCCTCGCGCCAGCCTTCGACCGCCTTCAACGCCGCCCGCCGCCGGCAATAGAGAAAGTCGTTGAGCAAACTGAGCGGGAGAGCCTCCAGCGCCGGAGAGGTCTGCGATTGGGAATTCCCGTTTGCCGTCATGCTGGTTGGGCTCAGAGGGTCCTTGGAATCTGGGGGAACCCGCGTGCAGCGTGCCAGAAGCGAACAATTCCCACAGTCCGGCGGGCCGAATTCACGCGGAAGATAATGCGGTAGGAGCGAAAGATCACTTCGCGCAGGTCGGCCTCGTGGAACTCCGGCACCATGCGGCCGCGCTCGGGAAGCGTGTTGAGTGACAACGCGCGGTCGAGCAGATGGTTTCCCAAGCGCTCAGCCGCCTCGGGATCATGCGGCGCAATGTAAGCGACGATGCCTTCGAGGTCGCTCAGGGCTTCCGAAGAGAGGAGTACTTTGAAATCCATTCTGGGATGCGCTTCCGAGCCTCCTCCAGCGGAACGCCCTCGCCGCGATCCAGCGAAGCCAACCCGTCCTGCACCGCCTGGCGGAATTCCAATTCGTAGATGGCGTCAACGAGGGTGGCGTCCGCCGGGAGCTTCTCCGCCACCTCCAACAGGATTTCTTTCGTGCTCATAGAGAAAAGACTATCTCAACCACAGCGGCAATTAAAGTGCGCAGTGCAACTCGTGCGTCTCAACCCGGCCGCGGCGGCTGCTCTTTCAGAGCCAGGGCGGCAGCTTCGGCTCGTTTGCGGTCCTCTTCCACGACCAGTTGGCGCAGTTCCTCGGCGCTGTGAACCACACGGCCCGGATGCGGGTGCTCCGCCTCCCACCGCCGCAGGTTCTCCAGAAAACGCTCCACGTCGTAACCCGCTTCCGCGGCCAATTGGTCTTTCACCTTCCAAAGTTCGTCAAGAATCGGTTCCGGCTTCATAGGCAAAACTTCCCATCAATTCAGTAGGCGTGCAACCCTTTGGCCGCTTCCAACCCATTCGCTTTGCCTCCGCTTCGAGGGGCCGCAGAATTTGGGCGTTGGCCAGGTGACGGCAGTTCCAAGTCAGCAGATAATCGGCCTTTCCCGCCGCCGCGATGGCCAGGTGCGCCGCGTCAGTTTGGGCGCGGGCCGGCAGCGCCCCGGTGGCCAGCAGCGCCCGCGTGAGCCGCTCCGCTTCGGCGGTCAACTGGAGCACGCTCAACTCGCTCATGGCCTCCAGCCTCTTCCGCGCTTCCTGCAGATCGCCCTGGCTCGCCTCGCGCACCACCTCAGAGGACACCACGCAGACGAATTCCCCTCGCCGGAGCCGCCACCAGTCCCGGGAGCTTTGCTGATTGGCCGCTGTGACCAAATCCCGGCTCGGGTTCGCCACCAGCAAACTGATGAAACTGGTTTCCAAATAAACGATTTCCATACTCTCTGATGGTTACCTCTGCCGGACGACCCGGAGTAACTCAGCCATCAACCCAGAGCCGGAATGGTCCGAACGGGCCTCTCGTGGCGTATGTGGAGCTTGACGCCTTTTGGCAGTGCCTTGCCTTTGTCCTGGTCTTCCCCGTCTTTGCCCTTCTCCTTGTTGCCTGGGTCGCTTGGGTCCCAACGGTTGATGATCTCATAGTCGGCGAAGGACTGCGGGACTTCCATGACGGTTTCTGTCCCGTCCGCACCCCTCCTCTTCTGCAGACGGACTACGATGCCGTCGAACAGCACATGGGCGTGGGCGCAGCCGAGACGAGCTTCACGCTTGTTCTGGTCCTTGTTGGTTTCGGCTTGCGTGCCGACGTGTTCGAAGTCGTAGATGCCGCGCACGATCATGTCCCCGCGGGCGGCGGAATGGTCGTGGGTGAAGAGGTTGTTGAGCGCGTCGAAAAGCAGGGCGAGGTCGGCGTCGGTGAACTCGGTTCGCTCGGCAAACGCGGGTGAGACGTAGGCTTTGGCGAAATAGAGGCCGTAGGGAACGATGTGCTTGTGGCCCTGAATTCCAGTCTGTGCTTCGATTGGCGTGCCTTCACTGCGTGCTGCGCAGACAGAGATGGTAACTTCGATCGGCGTGATTGGATGGAACGATTGACCGAAGGTGATCTGCACGGGGCCACGCACCTGACCATAAGCGGAACCCCTGAAGACATCGTTGCCCGTAGAGAGAACACAGCCGAATGTGCGAACATCGTAGAACTCCCGGCACAGCCATCTTCCGGCTGCCTCTGCTTTCATCTGATCGGTCGCTCCTTTCGGCAGCTTTTCTGCCACGGCATTGAGGGCGCGCTTTTGCTGTGTTTCAATGACTGCGCCTTGCTTAATCAGGATGTTGAAGCCGTTCTCGCCGTCTTTCCGTGCCCCATTTGGCCCAAAGTCGCAGACGTAGTTCCGCACCTTGCGCTTGAGGCACACGTCGGAGACGAGGCCGCGATTGGAGTTGGGCTCAATGCGCGGCATGTTGCCGGCGTCGGGGTCGCCGTTGGGATTGCCGTTCGTAACCTCAAATAGGATGAGGATGTCGTGGCGATTGGTGAGAATGTCGGGGTTCACCGGGTTCGATTGCTTTTCAGTGTTCATAATCTTTGGTTTGTGGCTTTGGATTCGTTGGTGGACTTACGGTCTTGAAACGTCTGGTTTGGGTTTGTCGGCGGTGGCCTTCGCGATAGCCTCGGCGTCCGCCGCTTTCTGCTGGTAGAAACCAAGGGCGAAGCGCCCTTGGGCCTGTAGGTCGAGAACACGCGGGAAGCTGGGTGCTTGCCGCTTCTGGCGCATGGCTTCCGTCTGGCCGAAGCGAGCGCAGATTTCGGTGATTCGGCTCTCGATCGCGTAAGCCGCGCCCGCCCCCTTATCCCCTTGCCGTGAGAGCTTCTTGAGGTGGTGAACGTGCAGCCGCCAAAGGATGTTGAAGGCGGAGTTTGGACTGGCGGAGGCGGTGCCGAAGTAGCGTTCGACGACGCCGGGGCCTTCGAGGCCGCTGATGACTTTACCTTCAGCGTTTCGCTTCTTGTGCGCCTCTTGTTGGAGGGCATCGAACACGGCCAGCAAGCGGCCACAGTTGTATGCGACGTCGCTGGTGTCAGCGACGAGTTGAGCTTGGATTTCCATAGTGTTGCTGTCTCGGTTACGGTTGAGGATCAGTTTGAGCAAAGCCAATCGGGCTTGGCCGGAAGGCGGCACCGGTTGCTTGGCTTTGCTGATTTCTTGCTTGGTTCCGGGGTGAAGCTGTGCGTGGAAAAGTCCTTTGTCGTCCTTGCTTAAGTGCGTCTGCAGAATACGGTCGCCATACTTCGTCAAGTCGGCCACCAGGCGACGGAGAACGCGCCTGATGAGCGAGAGAGAAACCGACGTCCCCTCGATGGCGGCGTGGTAGAGTTGGGCAGGCAGGTCCGTATTTACGTCTTTCACGTCGCGCACTGTGGCGTTGCAAAGGTCGTCAATCGCCGGATAGGAGCGCTCTTCTTCAAGAGATGGTGGAATTGTGGCCAGGTCCAAATCCTCGAACCATCGTTTCAAGTTCCTGTCGGCTTCCTCGAGGCTCTCGACCAACCAATGATGAACAACAACGCGAGCGGAATTGCCGGTAAGCGTGACACTGTGGAATCGTTCTTTTCTTAGTTCTTCTCTCGGAATGGCGGAAAAGGGCGAGGCGACAAAGCTTCTGACCTCCTTCGGCTGTGGCTTGGTGAGAAGTTTGGTGATGAAACCCAGAGACCGCTCTTTGGCCCAAAAGCAGAAGGAGAATGAGCCGGCGCTAAAGTGGTGATCGTCTCGTTCCAGCAGGTAGTTCAGGCTGTTCGCATAAGCAATGGCAGCTTCAACGGACACGCTAGCATAGCTGGCGTCGTTCTCAGTGCCGGATTTGCCTTTTCGGGCAACAGACAGCCCGTAGGAATGGAAAGCGTCCGCTTGGCTGCTAACCAGCGTGCCGCCAGACGGCAAAGTCCGCCGGACGCCGTAGATTTTCGGCAGATGGTATCCTGAAATCGCTGCGTCTTGCTGACCCGTGACAAGACAAAACCCTGGGCCGCCATGTGCTTCAATGGACTTTCGTTTCTCGCCCAGAAGCCAAGTTGCGAACCAAGCCGACCACCATTCTAGAACGGCAGGGACTTGTATGAGTATTTGGTCGCCAACCCGGAACGAGACGGCAGCGGGTGCGGTTGGCCGGAGGCGGAGCGGAACCATCTCGCCGCTGGTCGTGCGGATCATCCATTGCTCTTTACCCTGCCGTGCCTTGGGTGGTTGATAAAGCTGGTACGCAATGCCCGGCGGCATCTGGTCGCTTGGCCAACTCCGCCGGAAGGCAAGGATCGCCTGGAATTCGGGCAAGCTCGTTTCCTTTGCTGCCTCCTCAATGCGCGACCAGAAATGGCGGTGCTTGCTTTCACCTTTCGGCGTGCGCTTCTCCCTGGCCGACGCACCAAGACAGAACACCGTCTCAAAGTCTTCGATGAGGAACTCGGCAAGCTCGCCGGAGTCTTTAGGTTCGAGCGTTCGTGGGACCGGCTTGAACTCATCCACTCCCGCAAGTGACTCAAATCCCTTGAATCGCCCATGAGCATCGAGGCAAACAAGCCAGTGAATGCGGCCTGACTCAAATTCCGGTGAATCAATCAGCCGTTTCTTTCCCGGGAAGCCGTCTGCCCACGGTGTGAGGGTGAACTGCGCGAATTCGTAGAGAGCTTGGAAAAGCATAGGCTTCAGGCGAGGCTTCCAGAGCTGTAGCCGGCAGAGCGTGAGGAAGTCAGAATAGCCACTTCCTCTGGGTGACACTTCAATTCGGCGTTCAGGACCTTGGCGCGGAAGAAGCAGGCACGCGGCGCGATAGGTTGCCCGAAGTGGCCCTGCTGGCGCGCAGGGCCTACATCCGAAGGTTCATAGTCGAGTGCGGCATAGTCCTGCGATGCGTTGAACCAGGCGAAGCCCCGCGTGCGCTCCTTCGGGTGGAACACGTCGTAGAGCATGAGGCCAAGCTCCTCCTCCGGCCAGGAGCAGCGCGACAATGAAACTGGATTGTCCACGCCGTCGAAGTCCGCGGCGAACTCGCGACAGCCGAGCACCGGGCGGTAGTGGCATTTGCCGGCCCGCGCCCGGTCCCGGATTTCCCTGAGATACTTGCCGGGGTTATCTCGCGGTTGCCTTGCCAGGCTGGAAAGGCAAACCTCCGCACTTATGAGGTAAGCGACATCCTGCAATGCCAGAGTGTTTCGTTGGGCGATGTTCCCTGTGCCACTCCCAGCCCCAGCCATGATGGGGGAGAATTCGGCAGGCTCTTGCATCCACCTTCCGGCACTCTTCAGGTTGATCGTCTTGCAGACTTCGTTTCGTTGAAAGCTCACCCATTTGCCCTTGCCGTATTCGCGGCCGTTGGCGGCGTGGCGGAGGACGGTGATCTGGTGGATAAGGTAATACATCTGCGGTTCCCAGAAAACAGCTTCAAGGATGCCCCGCGCGGCGGAGGGCGTCATGATGGGGTAGCTGACACGCTCGACTTTCATTTCGGGGCGGGTGAAGCAGGCGAAGTCGCCCCAGACGCGGAGGTGGACAAGGTTTTCGGGTTTCATTGGAGGAAGTCTTCGAGTGGACGTTGCTCGAGCAGGAGGCCGAGTTCGGGATGGTAATAGCCGCTCTTGAGAACGTGGAGGTCTAGGTTCGGCAGCAGCGGTTGCAGGTGGCGCTGGCCCTGCAAGACCTCGAAATCGCGCAAGCGGACGTTGACCATGAAGCGTTGCAGATGGCGCAAGTCGGTCTTGTCGAAGCGTGGCTCATTGGCGGCGCGGTGGCGGGTCTGGATTTCAGTGATGAGCCGAGCGCCTTCGCCGTAGTCCACGATGACCGGGCGGGTGTCGTCATCAATGACTTTGGCCTCGCGGCCCACGGTGCGGAAGAGGAATTCCCGGCGGTGCTCTTGAATGGCGACGCCTTCCGGCTGGGGCAGGGCGTGGATCATGCCAAAGTAGCGGGTGAACAGCGCGGGATTGGTGGCCAGTTCTTGCGGGGTGATGTCGGCCAGAATCGTGCCGGCGAATCCGGTGGCCGTCTGGTAGAGGCGGCCACGTGGCAGACCGTTATCCGCCGGAGTGAAGACGTGGACCGGGCCAAACTGTCCGTCGGGCAGCCGACCTTCCCGATTGCAGCGGCCCGCTACCTGCACGATGGAGTCGAGTGGCCCCATAGCGCGCCAGACGACCGGGAAATCCACGTCCACGCCCGCTTCGATAAGTTGGGTGGAAACGAGGCGGCAAGGGCAGCCAGCGGCGAGGAGTTGGCGCGCGCGGCCAAGCACGTCGAGCCGGTGCTGCGCGCACATGGAGGACGACAGGTGAAAGAGGGCCGTCTTCTCTTGCTCGGAGAGATCCCTGCGGACCTGCTCCCAAAGTGTGGCGGCGTGGCGGCGGAGGTTGACGACGCAGAGAGCCTGGCGTTCGCCGGCGAGTTGTTGCGCCAAGTCAGGCCAGTCCAAGGTTTGCTCGGATTTGGGAAAGTGGTAGTCCACACGCCGCAGGGCTTGGAAGAGCTTGGGCGGTTCGGGGGCGATTTCACACATCTCTTCCGGCGGGAACCCATCGGGCAGTTGTGCAGACTTCCGGAAGGCCGGTTGTGTGGCGGAACTGAAGACGAAGCTGGCGCCATAGTTGCGCTGAAGTTCGCGGAACACATTCAACACCGGCGCCAGCAGATGTGTTGGCAGTGTTTGCACTTCATCAAAGATGACGACCGACTTGGCGACCCGGTGCAACTTCCGGCACTTCGCAGGCTTGTCAGCGAATAACGATTCGAGGAACTGGACCGAAGTGGTCACGACAATCGGGGCGTCCCAATTCTCGGTGGCGGTTTCCAGTGCGGCCTTTTCTTCCTCATTGGTATCGTTGGGTTCCGGCGCGGCGGAGTGGTGCTCCAGAATGACATCGTCTCCCAGCACTTCGCGATAAACAGTAGCGTTCTGTTCGATGATGGAGAGGAACGGAATCACCACGATGACGCGACGGAGGCCATGCGCTCTGGCATGGGCCAGCGCAAAGGCCATCGCCGAGAGCGTCTTGCCACCGCCCGTTGGCACGGTCAGCGAGAAGAAGCCGGGATCGAGCTTGGCGGCCTCAAGGCAGGCGTCGAACACGTCGTTGCGGAGTCGGCGAAGTTCGGCGTCCTTTTCGCCGGTTGGCTTGCTTTGGCGTTTGCGCTCGCGCTCGGCGAGAACCTTGGCCAGCAGGTCGCCGGCCTTCTCCGGAGTGACCTCGTCATCCGGCGGGGTTTGCTGCGGCCAGTTTGCAGTGTCCAGCCGATCAGCGTCCACGAGCGCGGAGAACAGCATGCGGGTGCCGAACTCTAGGCAATGGACATCCTCCTTCTGGATGGCCTCGCCCACTAGCGTTGAAACCCCCCGTGGCAGCTCGCCAACCTCATTCTTGAACAGGGCGAGCAATCCTTTCGCTCGCTCGACAGCGTCATACTTCTCGCCTTGGACGGTGCGGTCGAGGTCGTGTTGGTCTGGCAGTCCGGCGTGGTGTCCCGCAATAGCAAAAGCTTGGGGCAACCACTCGCTGGTGCAGGCATGAGCGGCCCCGTAGATGGCGTGGTGCGTATCACTGCCGGCCTTTCTCTCGTTCCGCAGGTATTGTTGGAACTCGGGGCGATACTTGCCAAGGTCATGCAGCAAGCCGGCGGTCTGGCCCTCGGCAGCCAATCCGAGCGGCTCGGCAAACCGTTTCGCCAACTCCGCGACATCGCGCAAGTGCGTGTACAGCAATTGCCACCTCGCCGTATCGGGGTCCGGCGTCCCGTCCGACTTCACCGCCGTATGCGCGTAATAGTTCACCTTGGGCTCAGGGTCTCTTCTGACCTTGTAGCATCGTTTCTAAATCCAAGCCCGCCGGATGACAAGTATTTCTTTCCGGGTTCCTGGCGAGCGGAAAAGGCGGTCGCCGGCGGCTGGGCGATTGGGTGTCTTGCCGGCGCGCGGACGAAGATCGGACGGATCGGCGACCGGTTCGGCCTGCTCCCGCCCAAGGAACTGCTGGAGGCGTGCGGTTTCGGCACCCGGGCCGCCGTCAGGGTTCAGGATAAGGCGTTGATCGTGACTCGT
>Ga0181530_10005848_pt1 | contig 12362 bp, 11 predicted proteins | sample PEATcosm2014_Bin_42_FD_119769 | JGI IMG/M metagenome (GOLD analysis project Ga0181530, IMG submission 119769) | Peatland microbial communities from MTU Mesocosm Facility, Houghton, MI, USA - PEATcosm2014_Bin10_60_metaG | ecosystem: Environmental > Terrestrial > Soil > Wetlands > Peat | place... | reverse complement strand
TCCGATCAGCCCCGTTACCGGGACTCACCGCCCGCCAGCTATCGAATCTAACCATCAACTATTCGAGTGGGTCCTTCCCCCACTGGTAATCAGCCCCTTTGGGGCACACGCGAAAGCGCCTGCGCGCGCACGCCCGAACCGCCCGCCGCCAGATCGTGAGGTTGAATTTCCGGCACCAGCCTGCGCAGCGATTGGCAGAACAACTCGCGGCTGAAAGAGCGGCGCAGCTCGAACCACGCCATGGAGGGATAGCGCCGCAAGAAGCGCCAGAACCCTCCGTAGCTCAGGGCGTCGAAGAGGTCGGCCGCGTTGAAATCGGTTTTTTGGTAGCCTTCGCGCGCGAGAGCCAGCACCGCATTGGGTCCGGCTTCGACGCCGCCATGGATCAGGCGCGTGAAATGCACGCCCAGAAACGGGAAGCGCGGATCGGGCACCGGGTAGATCAGGTTGCGCACCAGGTGCTGGCTTGGCGGCCGCAGTTTGAAATATTCGCCGCGAAAAGGCACGATGCGGACCGCGCGCCGCTCGCCCGCGCTTTGCGCCACACGGTCGGAGTGCAGCCCCGCGCAATTGACCAGGAAATCGGCTTCAAAGGCGCCCGCGGCCGTTTCCGCCACCCAGCCGGAGCCGCCATGGCGGAGGCGCTCGACGCGCGCGTTGGTGGCCACCCGCACACCCCGCGCCGTGAGCTTTTCGGCCAGCACCTGGCACACGCGCGGATAATCGACGATTCCCTCCTGCGGCACGCGCAGCGCGGCCACTCCGCCCGCGTGCGGCTCGATCTCGCGCATCTCCGCGCGCTCCAGCCAGGCGAGCCCATCCAGCCCGTTGGCCGCGCCGCGCTTTTGCAGATCGCGCAGCCGCGCCACCTCGGTTTCATCGGCCGCCACCACCAGCTTGCCGCAGATCTCGTGCGGAACGCCGTTCTCGCGGCAAAACGCCACCATCTGGCGGATCCCGGAAACCGCCAGCCGGGCCTTAGCCGATCCCGGCTTGTAGTACAGGCCCGAATGCAGCACGCCGCTGTTGTGGCCGGTCTGGTGCCTTCCCACGGCATTCTCTTTTTCCAGGAGAACGATCCGGGCGGCGGGAAAGCGCTCGCCCAGCTTGTAGGCAGTCGCCAATCCCACAATGCCGCCGCCGACGATGGCAACGCTGCGGGGACCTTTTTCGGGCATGCCTTTCCAGTTTAGCGGCCAGGTGATGCGGCTGTATAATTAAACGGGGGCATGAGTGGCTCGAAATGCTCAATGAATTTCAGCGGACCCAGGTCTGGCAAAACATGTTGGCGGCAGAGACGCGCTCCCTGTATTTTGGCGATTTGGCGTCTCGTTACACCCGCCTGAAGCAGTGGATTACAGGTCTCTCCTTCTTTCTGGCGTCTGGCGCCGCGGCAACCCTTATAGGCAAGGCCCCGGAAGCCGTGCCGGTTCTTCTGTCGCTGGCAGTTGCCGGAATGAATGCGTATTCAATCGCAGTGGGGCTAGACAGGAAAATTGCGACCATGGCAAAGCTGCACTCTGCGTGGGGTAAGATTTCCCAGGAATATAACCGCCTTTGGAGCCACACTGGGGACGAAGACGCCGAGAGTCAGATGGAACGAATTATTGAGTTGTCGCGGGAGCCTTCCGAACTTGCCACTACGGACGCTCCGAACGATCAGAAGTTGTTGGGCAAGTGGCAGAATCGCGTTTTTGCCTTGTACAACCTGACAGGGCAAAATGGATAGGGAAGAGCTTCCCCTCCAAAAGAGCTGGCCTCCGATGCCGAGGCCGGCGCCTCCGCCGCCCCCCCCGCCCCCTCCCCCGCATCCCCAGCAACAGCCGCCGCCACAGCCCAGCCGGTAGGACCGAGAGAGGCTGGAGTGCAACATCAGTAAGGCGTGGTCTGAAGAAGCAAGCCAGGCTGTAACAGTCGAGTGGCTACGGCTGCATTCGAGGGCGACGGTCGCATCCCCGGCTGAACGAGCCACGAGCAGCAATCTATTACGGTCTGCAATTCAACCGGATCGGAGACGTCCCGGGCGTGCCCACCCCGCGGCACGTTATAATCGCTTCGTAATGGATGTTTTCGAGGAGTTAGTGCGGCTTCGCAACCTGGGCCAGAAGTGCGCGCTCGCCACTATCGTCGAAGTCCGCGGCTCCATCCCCAGCTACGAAAGCGCCAAGCTGCTGGTGCGCGAAGATGGCTCCCTGGTGGGCACCATCGGCGGCGGCTGCGTGGAGGCGGAGGTGTGGAACGCCGCCCGCGAGGTGATCGAAACGGAAAAGCCCAAACGCCTCACCTTCAACCTGGGGCAGGATGCGGCCTACGACAACGGCCTCATCTGCGGCGGACAACTGGACGTGTTCGTCGAGCCTGTGCTCCCCGTTCCGCACGCCTACATTTTCGGCGCGGGCCATATCTCGAAGAGCCTCTCGAAGGCCGCCACGCTGGCCGGATTCGCCACCGTGGTGATGGACAATCGCGAGACTTTCGCCAACCGCGACCGCTTCCCCGAAGCCGCCGCCGTGCATGCCGCCGAATACGAAGAGATCTTTCCCAATCTCGCCATCGGCGAAAACAGCTACCTGGTGATCGTGACCCGCGGCCATCGCGACGATATGCGCGTGCTCAAGCTCGCCATCGCCACTCCCGCGCGCTATATCGCCATGATCGGCAGCCGCCGCAAAGTGCTCAACGTGATTCGCGAACTGGAAAAGGAAGGCGTGCCGCGCCAGGCTTTCGAGCGCCTGCACGCCCCCATGGGGCTGGATATCGGCGCCATCTCGCCGGAAGAGATCGCCATCTCCGTCACCGCCGAGATGATCGCGGTGCGCCGCAACGCCGCCAGCCAATGGCGCGCCCTTTCGCTTTCCGTTTTCGCCGGCGATTCCGCTCCGGCCGCGCTGCCCAAGTGAGCGGGATGGCAACCAGCGCGAGTGGCGCGGCCGGCCTCATCCTGGCCGCGGGCGAATCGCGCCGCATGGGCTCTCCCAAACCCCTGTTGCGTTACGCCGGTGAAACCTTTCTCGATACCCTCATCGCCCTCTTCGCCGCGCGCTGCTCGCCGGTGGTCGCCGTGCTGGGCTGCGCCGCCCCGGAAATCCGCGCCGGCATCCGCCGCGGCGCCACGTTCGTCGTAAACCCAAACTGGCGGCGCGGCCAGACCACCTCGCTCCAATGCGGCCTGCGCGCCGTGCCCGCCGGGGCCGCGGGCGTCCTGTTCACTCTCGTCGATCATCCCGCGGTGGCGCCCGCAACCCTCGACGTCCTGCTGCGGGGCGACCCCTCCGCGCTGGTCCGCGTGCCCCGCCATGACGGCCGCCGCGGCCATCCCATCTGGTTTTCCTCCCGCCTGATTCCCGAATTCCTGGCCCTCCCGGAAGGCGCCGCCGCGCGCGACGTGGTGCGCGCCCACGCCGCCGAGACCGAATGGATCGACGTTCCCGATGCCGGCATCCTGGCCGACATCGACGATCTCGAAGCCTACCGCGCCCTGGCAGGCGCCCAGCCGTGAGGAAACCCATCAAATGGGCCGGCGCGGGCGTGGCGCTGCTCCTGGCCGGCGCCATCGCCGCCCCTTTCGTCGCCGCCGATCAGTACGGCAAGCGGCTGCAGGCTTCGCTCGAGCGCGCGCTCGGCAGGCGCGTCGAAATCGGCGCCGTGCATTTCAAGTTGCTGCCGCTGCCCGCCCTCACCGTCGATAGCGTCACCATTCACGAAGACCCCGCCATTGGGATCGAGCCCGTGGTCTATATCCAGAAAGACGAAGGCGGCATGGAAGTGCGGCCGGCCTTGTGGTCGCTGCTGGGGGGACGTTTCGTGATCGCCTCCATCACGCTCGACGGCGCGAGCGTGAACTTGACCAAATCCGGACCCGCCGCGGAATGGGGCCGCTGGAATTTCGCCTCCCTGGTGAACCGCTCGGTCATGACCACCACGCCCGCCATTCACGTGCGCGACGGGCGCATCAATTTAAAATTCGGCGACGAAAAATCGGTCTTCTACCTCAACGACACCGATCTGGATATCTCGCCGCCCGGCTCGCTCGGCCATGGCTGGCGCGTCTATTGCTCCGCGCAGGCTTCGCGCACCGATCGGCCGGTCATCGGGCTCGCCTCGTTCACTTTGAAAGGCCGCTGGTTCGTGGACCCCGAACGCGTGGATATGGACCTCGTCCTGGACCGCACCGGCCTGGGCGAATTGACCGCCCTGGTGCGCGGGCAGCCGGGCGCCGTCTACGGCACCGTGTACTCGCGGCTGCATCTCGGCGGACCCATCAATAACATCGGCATCGCAGGCCGTCTCACCGTGGAGGACCTCTATCGCTGGGACCTGCTTCCCCCCAAAGGCCAGGGATGGCCGCTGGATGTCCGCGGCCGCCTCGACCTGGTGGGCCAGCAACTGGAACTCGAGTCCAACTCCACCGGCGGCGCGGCCCTTCCGCTTTCCATGCATTTCCACGCCGGCGATTATCTCAGCCAGCCGCACTGGGCGGTAGCGCTCAATTGGAATCAGTTCCCGGTGGCTCCGCTGGTGGAATTGGCCCGCCACATGGGCGCGCAGTTTCCGCCGCGGCTGCAACTGGCCGGCGCCATCGATGGCGCCCTGGGCTACTCCGGCCGCGGCAGCTTTCAAGGCGAGCTGGCGTTTCACAACGCCGCCGTCACCATTCCGGATTCGCCTCCCGTGCGCTTCGAACAGGCCCACGTGTTGTTCGAGCGCGGCCACATCCGCCTTTCCCCCACCGTCGTTCAGACCGCCGATCAGGACCAGGCGCGCATCGAAGCCGACTATGATATGGACCAGGACTCGCTCCATCTCGTCATCGGCACCGACGCCATGAAGGTCACCTCGCTGCGCGCCCAGGTGGCCCTGGCCGCCGTCCCCTGGCTGGAACAGGTGCAATCCGGCGAGTGGAGCGGCGAGCTGCGCTACCACCGCGATTCCTCCGGATCGGGCTGGCGCGGGGACCTGGATTTGACCGATGGCCGCCTCTCCGTTCCCGGGCTCGCCGACCCGCTTCTGCTGGCTTCGGTCCACGCCTCCATCGACGGCGCGCGCATCGTGTTGGACGATCTCGACGCGCAAGCCGGCAAAATCGCCTTCACCGGTGAGTACCGCTACGAGCCGGGCGCGCGCCCGCATCGCCTTCGCCTGCGCGCCGCGCAACTGGATGCCGCCGATTTGGAAAACGAGCTTCTGCCCACGCTGCGCCGCAACCCCGGCTTGATCGCCCGCGCCCTGGGCCGCGCCCGGCTGCCCGCCTGGCTCACCAGCCGCGACGCCGAAGGCAGCGTGCAGATCGACGATCTGGCGATTGCCGGAACCCACTTCGATAACGTCCGCGCCCACCTGCTCTGGGATGCCGCGCGCGTGGAGCTGGATGGCATCCAGGCCAAACTCGACCGCGCCGCCATCACTGGAAAACTGGCCGTTAATCTGCACGGCTCCCGTCCCGCTTACAAATTCACCGGCAAGCTGAAAGACATGCCGTGGCAATCCGGCAAAATCGATGCCGAGGGAACTCTCGAGAGCTCCGGCACCGGCCTGCAGTTGCTCGCCAACCTGGCAAGCGGGGGAACTTTCGCGGCTACCGCGCTGGATTTCGGCGCCGCTTCGATGTGGCGCGCTTTCTCCGGCAAGTTCAATCTGCGCTGGTCCGCATCCGCCCCGCGCCTGCGCCTCACCGCGCTGAATCTGCGCACCTCCGACGATACTTATACCGGCAGCGGTTCCACCCTGGAGGATGGCCGCGTGATGGTGGTGCTCACCGATGGAACCAGGGAAATGCGCATGACCGGCTCGCTGGCCAAGCTGAAAGTCGAAGAAGCCCTGAAGCAGTAGGACAGGACTCCCGGCCTGTCCGCTTTGGCGAGGCGGGCTGGAAGATTTCCTGGCCGGATTTCCGGCCGTTCCCCGCGCTCCGGCATTGGACGCTCTTGAAGAAGCCAGACAACCGCTGCCGGATCGCACCCGACGCGGCTCCCGATCGGCGATTCGCCAATCTAGCTGGACTGAACAACGGTAGCCCGCTGGAGGCTGCGGAGGCTGCCGGCTTCGACATTCTCATTACCGTCGATCAGAACATTCCCGTTCGACAGAACGGACCGATTCGCCAATCTGGCGGGCGATGTCGTGAGAATCGGGTAGGCGCCGGGAACATGGGCGCTTTGCGTCAGGTTGACGTGGACGGGACTTGTCGGGAGTAATGTCCGCCTGCCTTCTGGGAAGCCTGAACGTCCGCTACCACGTCAAGAACGTGGTCCGCGCTGGGAGAGCCTCGGGGTCGTAAAGGTCCGTAGTTGTCAGGGCGCTCCGTACTGGCTAAATGGCTCAGAAATGTAATTCACAATCTCCTCCAATACTTCGGCAGCGCCCAGGCCTGCCGTCCTCCGACACAATGTCTCAAGGTCGTCTTGAAAATAGGTTCCGGAGCGAGGATTGATTAAGCAGATTGCGTCAATGTCATAAAGCTTTGCGCTGAAGCCAAGCGCGCAATAACATAATACCTGCCGGACGTCGGTCCCACGAAACTGGCGTTCGCCTGACTTGACCTCAAAAAGGGTGCGATCTCCCAGCACATCACCTTCTGCGTCATCGACCCACCCACACCCAGGGAAGAATGGCCTCGCGCGGAGAAGTTGCCACGACTTGGGGGTGAAGTAAGAGGCCAGCCTGCCCGCAAGTATTTTGGCTTCACGCGCCCCCGTCTCGGTGACCGGCGCCGGCGGAAAAGGGGAGACTTGCCGCATTCGGGCGACATAATCGAACGCCTCGGCTGAACAGCGGGCCACTACCTCATTCGAAAGGTCTCCCGGATGAACGCCATTCCCCAACGCAGAGGCAAACAGAAGGAATCCGAACTCGTTGATGAGGCCCCGCTGGGCAGACGGAACCGCAGAAGCAAGTTCGGGCGCCAATCGATGGAGTCTGGTGTTGTGAGTGCGGATGTACGGCTCCTCCATCGGCAACAGGGCGTTCCAGAAACCCGTATGGGACACGGAGAACCGCTTTTCGCTTGTCATAAGGGCACGTCCCACACCCGACCGTTGTTCTTTTCGCCCACCCAGCGCATGAATTGCCGGTCGACCTCCTGGAGCTCACTGCGAACTCGCTCCCTCCAATGGCGGCCCTCGTCACCCAGCGTATACGATGCCACGATAAGCGCGCGCTTCTCCCAGGGCGTCAGGACTGAGAAGCGTCTTAGCTGTTCAGATAGCCAGTAGTCCACGCGGCGACGGCTCATCGCCAGCAGTACGTCGCGCTTCACCATCATGTCCGTCTTAGGGCGATGATATATGTCGATCAACAAAGCATCCGTTTCCTCGGCGCGGTCAAATGCCAGTATGCGAATGGCAAAACTGAGATTCGCTGGGACCAGCAGGATGTGCGACCGCTGTGCGTTCAGCACGCGAATCGTCTCGAAGACCTCGCGCTGTGTCTCCTCTGAGAGATCGGGCATAAGCCTGTGCAGCATAATCGCAACGCTCGAGAAGATGGGATACAGGGTTCGAAAGTTACGAATTACTGAGCTTACGGCCGCATCGCGCAGTTCGGGCTGAAGGAAGCGTACCGACTTGACGAGCTGTCGTGTGAGGCTGTCGTCGATTCGGCTCTTATGCAATTCCCGAGCCAGCATGCCAGTGATGTCGAAACGCTGGAGTTCCCCTCGGAGCTGTTCGTAGTGCCCGTCAGCGGTCGGCGAGTAGGGATCGTATGCTAATCGTATCCCTAGAAATTCCCGCGCCATACCCTCGTCCGCGGAGTCAGCCACTGCAGGCTCCGCAAACGGTGAGCTTCGAACGAACTCGCTCCTGGACATGATCCTGGTCTTAGCCCGCGCGAGGGTTAGCCCCTCATTCGTTAGGAGCACTTCACTCAACTGAACCAAGGCAACCTGCGCCGACTCCCTGCTATCCGAAAAGAGCAGGTAGTCATCGACGAACCGGCAAAACGGGATATTCGAGGCTCGGAGAAGTCGGTCAGTTCTGTTGAGCAGCAACTCGGCAAGGAGCCGAGCCGCGTTCCCCCCCACGGGAAGACCATAGGATGTCCCGCCCGACAGCCGCTTTAAGATCTCCATCACCCGTCGCACCACCTCGGTTTCTCTGGTCGCCTGATTTAATGCATTTTCCAGTCGATGGTGGTAGATGCGAGGGTAGAAGTCGGAAATGTCGGTCGATACGATGAATTCAAACGAAGCAGCCCGTTCCAGCGCGGTTCTGTGGAACTTTGCCCAGCCGACCTCCTGGTCAAACAACGTGCTTCGATCCTCCGACGGCTTGAACCTGTAGGAGAAAACAAGATCTTTGGCGATGGGGAGCCGCGCCGCCTCGATATCCAAGCCGATTTCAAGGAGCAGCGCTAGCAGATACGCGTTCCAGATCGGATCGATCTGAGTCGCGGCGCGAAACCCGTTATAGCCGACGCTCGAGAGACAAGTTGCAAAGTTTACCGGATAAGCCCGCAGCCAATCGTCGAAGCTCTTGTCGAGTTCCATGAGCAGCGCAGTCACGGTCTCCTCCGAATCGTGGAACCAGTGATTTTCTAAGGGAAACGGGAAAACATCCGTATCACCGTGCCGGGCTACGTTACGGACCGCGAATAGAGCACTCTTCTCAGTGATAGCCATTCGGCTCTATTCCAGCACACAATTGCTGCCACCTGGTAGGCCAGCGATTCGGAACAGGCGGCACGGAGGATACGAGAGTTCCGGTGATTCCTCCTGTGAAACACTTTTATACCGGCCAATCTGTTTTGCTCGCAGCTTTTTGCGTAAGCGACCTAAAATCAAACAGATTGGCCGGTATAAAGGCGTTTAACTGGTCCAATCTGTGAACGCGCCCGTAACCTGCATAGCCTGCTACAGTTAGAGCCAAAGCGGGCACATGATTGGCCAGTTCAAACGCCGTTCCCGTCACGCCCGGCCCGCCTATGCCCTATCCGACCCGAAATCGTATGCGATCGGGTTCTACGATCCAAAGCTCACCGCCGGCGCTCGGTTAGTCGGGATCAAAGCGATCCTCTGCACGAGAGCGAGGACAGTATGTTTGTCCTGCCACTTCGGCCGAACAACGATGATCCCGGCATACTCCTGCGGCGGGTATGCCCGGATGTTGGCGAAATCCAGGTCCGGTGCGATCAGGACTCGGGCTTCGGCTCGAGACCTGACCGCGATCGCGGAATCCTCCGCTCCCGTCAAGCGTTCATCGGAAACCGTATCGGCTTCGAACCCTCCACCATGTAGGATTTCGGCGCACTCACGCGGCAGGTTCTCATCAATTTTCAACTTCAAACCGTATGTTCCAAAGGAAGGTCCGCTGTGCCCTCGCGCGCAAGCTCGGCAGCATAGGCCAGAGCCGCTTGAATGTCCGGCTCCCGAATAGAAGGGTAGCTGCCGATGATTTCCTCCCGGGGTACGCCCGCAGCAAGGTTGTCGAGAATTACGGAAACCATCACGCGCGTGCCACGGATACACGCCTTTCCGTGACAGACCGCCGGGTTAATCGTGATGCGCTCCTGCCAGCCGGCCATGACTGATTGTACCTCGGGGCGCGCCGGGCCTTCCCTTCGAACCCGGCCAGCCGGTTGAGGTGCTGGTGGTGTCGAAAGCCGCGGGATCAGCCGCGGCAGGAGGCCGGAGCCTTCGAGATTCGGTTCTCGAGTTCCGTGAGCCGTTGGAGCCTGTTGCCGGCGAGGACGGGGACGCTCTGAAGCGATTCTGCTGGACACCCACATCCGGGTCTGGTGGGTTGCTCAACCGGATCGACTGCAAGCGTCGCGCCGCGACCTCCTCGAACGCGGCGCCGGCCGCGTCTTCGGCGTGAGCATCATCTCCTGCTGGGAAGTCGCGAAACTGGTAGAGCGCGCAAAGCTGAGGATCGAGCGCCAAGCCGGGCCTTGGATAGAAGGCGCTCTTGCGAGTTGGCCGGCTGGATCGCGATGGAAAATAACACGCATGTCCGAGTGAGCCACGTCTGGCTCAGGGTCCGGGTGGTGGTTTGGGTGTCCCGCCAGCCTGGCGCCAGCGCACTGCGCGGCAATTCCTCAATCTCGACGCGGTTGGGTAAACGAACTGTCGTCATCACGAAATCCGCAGGCGGAATGGCGTAATCGACGAGGATCTCAAGGACAGCCAGAGACCTGGAAGCAGCCGTGTAGATCGCCCGCGCTCCCGGCGGGCGGGTTCCACCTGCCTCCGTACATGGCCGCCCCGAATCCATCTCGCGGTGGGTTCCGGAAGGAGTGGAGGCAATAGGCGACGATCACATGACGCCGTGTTCCAGGCGGGACAGGGCGATCGTCACGTGCATTTTGCCCTCTGGCTTGGACATGATTGCGATCGGAGTGGCGTAGCCGAGAACCCGGATGGGTGTACCGAGCCAGCGCATCGCCTCTTCCCGGTCGCCGATGACCTCGACTGCCCGCTCAACCACGGCGTCGACTGAGTCCGCTTCGGTGGTTTGCAGGTCGATCTCCATGGCCCTTGATCTCATTATGGACGCATCCCAGTACAGGATGGCATGGCAGACGCGCCTGCGCCGGCGGGCTGCGTTTGGAAATCGATCCGGCCGTTCCGGATGGCGTCAGTGACGGCGTGCCTGGATGGATCGGAACTTCACGGGAGTGATCTCCCAGAAGGCCGTATGCCTTCGTCACCACCCGGAAGAGCCCAACGCCCAGCGCGCCGCTGCCACTCACCCACAGGGACGTTCAGGACGCTCCAGCTCCTGAGTATTGGGGTTCTGACCGCCCAAATCTTCGCCCGAGCGTACAGCTCCAGCGCGTCCGCGGTCCCCTTTACATCATCGCTTCTTACGAGATTGCTGACTACGCCTGCTCCCCTCCCGATGGGTATTCTCAAGGTTCAACAACTCGACAAGTTTCGATCGCGTCCGGTCCAAATCATGGAATCTTGCGTTTAGCTCGCCCATCATCTTGCGAACATCATCGATAGATACTCGGGCGCTAAACAGCTCTCCTGGCGACTCTGATTTCGGTGGCCAACGCAGAACCGTATTCACGCCCGGCGCCAATTCTACGTTCAACTGAGACTGAGACCCAATCCGGAAATCTGTTTGCGGATTGTCAGCCTTTAGTACCATTTCTAGTTCAGAGAAGGCAATATCACAGGTTGGCCGCTCGAGCCAGTCCTCCTGCCTTACGGCGTCCCGCAGCACTCGCATCCCCAATCCACCGCCGAGACTTAGCGGCTGCGCCTTCGCCATCAAGCCGGCCAGGAATCCGTACCAAACAAGGATCTCTGGAAAAGCAGGAAGTAGCGGTAACAACAGACCGACATGCTCAAGACTTCCCGGTGAGATCAGCGAGGCGCGATAAGCCAATTCAAACGCAGCCAAAGGGTTGCGATACTCAGACAAACTGAGAATTGCTGCCGCGGACTCGAAGGCAACCACCCGCTCTTCGCGAGTCGGGGCGCGACTGTCGCCAGTCGAGAACAATAGTGGCGGCCCTTGGGGACTACCAGGGAGCACCGTCCCAGCTATAATTTGACCGCGCTCAGCTACTTCCTCGCACGCACGCGTCAATGCGTCCTCGTGCGCCAATTGTTTTGTTGACGAACTGCCCGTTGCCACGTTCAGCAAAACTGTCCACGGCAAGAACAGAAGCTCGGGTGCAGGTGACAGCGCCGGTTGCCGCGTCACCAGGCGAGCCAAAGTCCAACGGCGGCCGATCTCTTCGATTTCAGTCCGAGTGGCTCCCTGCACCCACGATCGCGTCAAAGCAAAGGAATAGGTCCCAAGGCACGCCGCCAGAGAGGGCGGCCGAATTGTCGCAGAACTGGCTCCATATGAGGAAGATTCGCCTAGAATCAGTCCAAGGCAGGCATTCTGCCACTTTCGGGCAAGTCGTGTACTCTGGAGGTGAAAAAACCGCTCTCCTTCACCGGTCTTCACGATTCTGATTAAGGAGGTTATCGGTCGAAGGTCCGGGAGATAGCTTAAAACCCAAGCGAGAAAATCTCGGTAGCGCTCATTTGGCACGAGCAGTACGCCGGGGAAGTCGTCGCTGGTAGCCGGTCGGCGAGCCCACACAAGTACGATACTCTCCGGGTCAGCGCTTGGCAGGAGTTCGGGCCCGCGCGTTTCCATAGCGCCAAGAGACTGCCCACTATCGCTTCTTATGAACTCGGCGAATTGCCTTCGAGTCAAAACTGAGGTCCACATTTACCTTTTCCTTCCAAACGCAGCCGAAAGTTTCGGCTTAGGGCCGGGAGGCTCAAAAATGGTGAGGGCCTGGATAAGATAGTCCGGAATATCACCGGAAGAGTACAATGAAAGTGACGTTTTGGCCCGTGTTCGTGTGGGAACGCCCGGAACTCCGTTGAAAGTCGCGACTCCCGTGTAACCACTCTA
>Ga0181530_10005845_pt1 | contig 12364 bp, 18 predicted proteins | sample PEATcosm2014_Bin_42_FD_119769 | JGI IMG/M metagenome (GOLD analysis project Ga0181530, IMG submission 119769) | Peatland microbial communities from MTU Mesocosm Facility, Houghton, MI, USA - PEATcosm2014_Bin10_60_metaG | ecosystem: Environmental > Terrestrial > Soil > Wetlands > Peat | place... | reverse complement strand
AGCTCCACCAGGTCCAAAAGATGGGTTCGTTGGGGGGCATCCTGCGGCTCATGCCCGGGATGTCCAAGGAGATCCGTCAGGCGGCCGACCAGATCGACGACAAGCAGGTCTCGCGCATTGAGGCCATCGTGCGCTCGATGACCCCGACCGAGCGGGCCGATCCGGTGGTGGTCGACGGGTCCCGCCGGGTCCGCATCGCCCGGGGGAGCGGCACCTCCACCCAGGAGGTCAACCAGCTGCTGAAGCAGTTCAAAGAGATGCAGAAGATGATGCGCGGGATGGGTCCGGGCGCGCTCGGGGGCGCCCCCGGCGGCCGCCTCGGCCGGCTGGCCGCGGCCCGGGGCCTGGGCGGCGGGAGTGCCGAAGACTCGCTGGCCGAGATGCTGGGCGGGCGGGCCGGGGTAGCCGCCAAATCCGAGGTGCGCCCAGCGGCCGGCGGAGCCAAAGGCCGCGGCGGCAGCAACAAGAAGAAGGGGGGCCGGGTCACCCCGCCCAAGGGCCGGTGACCTCGGGACAACCCCGGGTGGGCGGAGGGCCGCCCGTATCTGCGAGAATGGTCGTTCGGAGCAGTCCCGGGCGTCGATCCGGGGCCGTGCCGGGCGGTTGGCAGGTCTGACGACACCAGAAGCCGACCGATTGAGGGTGGTCTCGCCCGCTCGGATCCGGTCGCAAGCATCTACGGAGGAACGAATCGGTGGCAGTGAAGCTTCGCCTTGTGCGGATGGGAAAGAAGAAGCAACCGACCTACCGGGTGGTGGCGGCGGACAGCCGTTCTCCGCGCGACGGCCGCTTCCTCGAGATCCTCGGAACGTACGCGCCGAGGGGCAAGTCGGCCGCCGAGCCCGAAGCCGTCGTCATCATCGACAACGCCAAGGCGCTCAAGTGGCTCGGCCAGGGTGCCCAGCCGACCGAGCGGGTCGAGCGTCTGCTCAAGACCTCGGGCGCGTGGGAAGAGTTCACCGCGGGGAAGGCCAAGTGAGCGACGACTACGAAGCCGGCGACGTCAACACGATCGCCGGTGACGACCTCGACGACGACCTCGACGACGAGGAAGAGGTCGAAGAAGAGATCGACTACGAGGACGGGGACGTCAACGCCCTGGGCGAGGGTGTCGCCGATGACGGCGACGACATGGTCGGCAACCGCAGCGACGACTCGGTGCCGGTGGCCGTATTGACCTACATTGCTCGTTCGCTGGCCGACGAGCCCGACTCGGTGGTGGTCGAGGCGGAGAACCGCCGGGGATCGGTGGTGCTCCGGGTGCACGTCGCCCCCGAGGACATGGGCCGGGTCATCGGCCGGCGCGGTCGAACCGCCCAGGCCATCCGGACGCTGGTCGGCGCGGCCGGCGCGCGCGACGGCACGCAGGTGAGCGTCGACATCGTCGACGACTGAGGTGGTCCCCGGGGTGGGTCCGGTGCCCCCGGGGAGCCAACCGGTCGAGCTCGAGATCGGCCGGATCGGCAAGGCCCACGGGCTGGCCGGCGAGGTGCGCGTCGATCTGTGGACCGAGGACTCGCGTCTCGAGGAGGGCTCGGTGCTCTCGAGCGACCGCGGCCCGTTGACCGTGGTTGCCTCCCGGCCCCATCAGGGCCGTCATCTGGTGCGCTTCGACGGAGTGCACGATCGCCAAGCCGCCGAGGCGCTGCGCGGCCTGGTGCTTCGGGCTCAGCCAATCGAACGACCCGGGACGCTGTGGGTGCATGAGCTGGTCGGCGCCGACGTCGAGTCGAGTGACGGTCGCCACCTCGGCGTGGTCGCGGCCGTGGAGGCCAACCCGGCCAGCGAGCTGTTGGTCTTGGTCGACGGCGGGCTGATCCCGCTGCGCTTCGTGGTCTCCCACACACCGGGCGAGCGGGTGGTCGTCGAAGTTCCCGACGGCCTCCTCGACTGAGCGGCCGTGCGCGTCGACGTCTTCACGATCTTCCCCGACCTGGTCGAGGCCTACTGCTCGGCCAGCCTGTTGGGACGTGGCCGCGACCGCGGCGTGGTGGAGCTGCGGGTGCACGACCTTCGGGCTGCGGCCAGCGACGCCCGCCGCTCGGTCGACGACTCGCCGTTCGGTGGCGGGCCGGGGATGGTGCTCATGTGCGAGCCGCTGTTCGCGGCGGTGGAGGCGGCCGACGCCGCCGGCGGCCTGCCGCGCCCGCTCCTGTTGCTCAGCCCGGGCGGGCGGCGGTTCGACCAGGCGGTGGCGCGAGAGCTCGCGTTGTCCCCCGGCTTCTCACTCCTGTGCGGTCGCTATGAGGGCGTCGATCAGCGGGTCAGCGACCACCTGGTCGACGGGGAGCTCTCGGTCGGCGACGTGGTCTTGGCCGGGGGAGAGGCTGCCGCGCTGGTGGTCATCGAGGCGGTGCTACGTCTCGTGCCCGGCGTGCTCGGGAACCTCGACTCCCCGCTCGAGGAGAGCTTCGCCGGGGGGCTGCTCGAGTACCCCCAGTACACGAGGCCGGCCGAGTTCCGGGGTTGGGGGGTCCCCGACGTGCTCCTCTCGGGCGACCATGGGGCGGTCGAGCGGTGGCGGCGGGTACAGGCGCTGCGGCGCACGCTCGAGCAGCGGCCGGACCTGATCGAGGCCCGGGGCGGGCTCAGCGCCGACGAGGTGGCGCTGCTGTCGGAGGCCGGCGAGGGGCGCCTGCTCTCGGACCACGGCTACCATGGGTAGCCCGTCCATGCCTGGTGGGATTCCGACACCCACGGGATAGGGCGCTCTGAACTGGGATTACTCTAAATGGCTAGGTGGCTGATATGAGCCATTGAGCCACGATTGAGCCACCGCAGTGCTATCCTGGCGGCATGCGGACCATCCAGAAACGCAGGAACGAGTATGGGATCGGTAGCGCCGCTGAGGTGCCAGGCAGGCCGGGCGTATGGGACCTGCGCCTGCCCCGCAGGGTGGCGGGTAAGCAGATCAAGCGCCGGGTACGTGCGGACGACTACGCCCATGCCATGCGCCAGCTAGTGATCTGGGAGCGTGATGTGCTCGACGGGCGGGACCCCGCACAGGCACTTGTACGATCCGTGGGAGCTGGATTAGTGACTGTCGACCGCCTGCTCGACCGGTATCTAGCAGCTGCCCAGGACCGCCACGGTAGGCCATGGACCCACGAGACACGGCGAAAGGCGGACGGCAAGGCGAGGAATTGGGTTCGGCCCGAGCTGGGTGACAAGGCCGTGGTCGACCTGACTGCCAGCCACCTTGACACCCTTTACGACAAGATGCGCACCGAGGGTAAATCAACCGGCACGATCCGCCAGGTACACGCCCTAATCCACAGCTCCCTAGATCAGGCCATGCGCTGGGACATGGTCGACACGAACGTGGCCGACAAGGCGACCCCGCCCATGGTCGTGCCGAAGCGCACACGCCACATGCCGAGCACCGATGAGGTGCGCCGAATGGTGGACGCTGCCGATGCCATAGGCCAGGCAGAAGGAATGGCGTTCTACCTGCTCGCTACTACGGGCATCCGGTCCGGTGCACTGTGTGCCCTTCGCTGGTCAGACGTTGACCTTGAGGTTGGCACCGTGTGCGTGGAACGCTCGATCAACCTACAGAACGGGAAGCGAATCGAGAAGGCCCAGAAGACCCGCAAGGTTCAGCTGCTCGGCCTCACGCCAATCTGCATCGAACGCTTGCGAGCGTACCGGCCTCCGGACCCTGGCGATGCGTTCCTATTCATTCGCCGAGACGGTGGGTCATGGGAAGGCAATCAAGTGCTCAGGCTGGTAGGCAGACTGGCGGACGATTGCGGTATACCGCATGTAACACCACACCAGCTTCGTCATTATGTAGGGTCCCGCCTTTTTGAGCAGGGCGTCGACCTACCGTCAGTGTCAGCCATACTCGGCCACTCTGACCCATCTGTAACGGCCCGTGTCTATGCCCACCAGTTGGCCGATCAAAAGGTGGTAGTGGCACTGCTCGACATCTAAGCCTGTCGGCCCGCAAACTTGCTGCACTTTCACCTAGCTCTGTTCCCGCCCAAACACGGCGCAGGGCCCGGCATCTAGCGTCCGCAATATGTCGCACTGGCCGGGACGGAGCTGCCCTGAGCAGCTAGCGGGCCAGCACGACTACCAGCACCGTGAGTGTCACGGTGAGAACTGCCAGCGCCGCCCAGTGATCGTCTAGCCATCGCATGAGACGGAACGGTCGCAGGTAGCCACCCTGGCGATACGCAACCCAGACGACTAGAGAATGAATCTGTGGCGGTTTTCCGTTGGTCCATTGGGGGCCTTCACCGCTTAGCGCAACTGGGCCACCGCCGGGAACCCGGTGTTGAACCAGGTCGGGGCGGCCGCCTGCATCCCAGTGTCATCGCAGACGTTGGTCGTCGTCTCCTTCCACCCCGTGTAGTACACGCCGAAAACCGTGTAGGCCACAGTGTCGACGAGCACGTTGGCTCTGGAGGTGCCCTCGTTGTCCTCGACCGCCCAGCACCCGCCGCTCGACGAGTAGCCGATCAAGAGCAGCTGCTGACCATCGGCCGACGTGTCGACGGAGAGCCGGTTGGTCCCCTCGGCCGGTTCTGCCGTGGCCAGCAGGAAGCTCAATTTGGGCTCGGCCGCCTGCAGTGAGGAGTCCTCCAAGGCTGGGGTCGTCCCATAGGAGCCCGAGTTGGCATAGGCCGCCTTGGCCGACGTGAGCGCATTGATCAGGTCGCTTTGAATGGCCCGGTCCTGCAGGTTGCCGGGATCATCCGTTGTACTGGTCGTGGTGGCGGGTGATGATCCCGCCGACTGTCGACCTGTGGCAATCGGATTTGCATTCGTTGACCGTGTGCCGATTATGAACACGGCGGTTGCTGCTGCAATGCCTACCAAAACAACCGAGACAGCCAGGACAATGGCCCTGTTCCAAGTCAGCCCGGTGACCATCTGAAAAGCGTAAGACGGTGCGGCTCGCTAACGAGGGATAAGGCTTTGTCGCCCATGTCCGCCACCAGGGACAGCTTGCGCCGTACGCTTTCCTGGTGCCCGAACTGCCGTTACCACCCGTCCTGCGGGTGCAGCCACAGGGCCAATACTCGCCCGATGGATGCTGGTGGTGGAACGGCGTGCAATGGGTGCCGGTCCCACAGCCATCACCCGCCACTAACTACGTGTATGGGTTGCCCCCACGGAAAACCAATGCGATGGCGATTGCATCGTTCGTCCTTTCACTGCTGTGGTTAGCTGGTCTCGGTTCGTTACTCGCCGTTATCTTTGGGGTTAGCGCCCGTCGTCAGATCAAGCAGTCTCACGGGCAGGAGACCGGAGATGGCTTTGCTATTGCTGGCCTGATCATCGGGATTGTGGGAGTCATTGGGGCCGTTCTGTTCATCGCAACAATCATCGCAGTCAACCATGCCGCCCACACCGGCCCGTAGGAGAACTGACCGTCCCTGACATTTGGGGCGTCGTGGCGGAAACTGGGGTCTCTTCGGCGGTACCGATTGTCAAAGTCCTGTGACCAGGACGTTTATCTGTCGGGATGGCTGACCGACGAGGCCAAGCGGCGGGTCCGGTCGAATGCTGCTGCGCAGGGAAGGCGGCACCGAGGTGCGCTACCTGACTGGCGGTGATCCGCACAAGGTCATAGGAACCCTGCAAAGGCTGATTGCGAGTTAGAAAGACCAAACACGTCAGTCCTCATCGGTCGGAAACTCAGTAGTCGTGTCTTTCACGACACGACCAAAGAATCGCTCAGTGATCAGGTCCGCTGTCAGTCCGTTTCGATCCCGAGGGTGGTACACACAGGTCAGAACCTCACCATCATCGAGAATGAGCTGCAGTTCTCTTCCAAAACCAGTCGTCTTCCGGCCAACGCCACCGAGAGCATCAAAGTCGATTCGGCTGATCTCTCGCTGTCTTCCCGAGAAAATCAGATAGATACACATGTCAGTGACGACCAATACGGGTGGTCGATCGAGGTCTGGACGCTGTTTTATCCTGGAGAGGAGGTCGCTTGCGAGAATGACCTCACCCGGACGCAGGGCATTCTTTAGACGAACCTTCTCGGCCCGAAACGCCATGCCCGGTATTACCTCTCTGTCTCAGGACGCCGTGCAGCGCTAATCCGGATCAAGGTCTCGTGGGCGGTTGTGTTGGGTGTCTCCTCCATCATCCAGTCTGTGGACACCCGAACTACTGCATCGTCCAAGTACCACATCCGTTGGCTATGAACAAGACTTCTCCCGAGCCGCCGATCGACACGACTACCCCACCGACAGGATTGTCGTTGGCAACGATGCTGTTGCCCGACTGGGTGAAGTCGCTGTCGGCTTCCCAGTAGCAGTTCGAACCACCCGGAGCCGAGTACGTCCCCGGTGCGATATTGATACCGATCGCATACTCGCCGTCACCAAAGGTCGTGACTTGGGGTCCCGATGTGGGTAGTGGATGCCAAGTGCCACACCCCTGGGACTGGAACTCTGCATCGGTGGGCAGAATGGTGACGATGGACTGGCCCACGGCATTGTCGTTGGCGAGGGTGCCATTGCCGCTACCGCTCGTGTCACTATCCCGCTCCCAGTAGCAGCCGCTCTCGCCCTGCGTAATGTACGTGCCAGCGGCGATCGTCTTGCCGGGAATCCAGTCGCCATCCCCGAATGTGGTCTTGAGACCGGATGCGGCAGCGGCAGTGGGAGGTGGTGCTTTTGTCGTGGTCGGAGGTGGTGCTTTTATCGTGGCCGGAGGTGGCGCTTTTATCGTGGTCGGAGGACCAGCGGCGGCCACGGCTGGCGACGCAACGGTCGTCGCCGTCGAGGACACGTTGGGGTTCTTCGAGCCACTCGTGGTAGCCGCAATGATGATAATAAGCAACACTCCGATGCCGAGGACCACCCATAACCTCGTCCGCCTCTTTTTCGGCTTTGGGACCGCCGAGGCCGGTACCTGATTGCCGGTAGCCACTTGCTGCCTGTTCCCAGAGGCTGACGGAGGAGGCGATGCCGCAGGGGGCGGTGGTGCCGGTGGCCGATATGAAGGATGCAGATGCGGCGGATACCACCTTCCATCGGAAGCGATCCACCAACCGGTGCCTTGTGATGTATCGCTCATTGCTTCAAACAATATGGCCAGAGCGCCTTCTGCCCGTGGATAGCAAAGACCTGGCTCAGCTGAGAAGGCATCGGCGAAGTAATCCAACCTCGGACTGCGACTGGGTGAGTGACGCAACAAGCGCCGACCTGGCCCGTTACCAGTGAATAATCCCGTGGATTTCTAGACCTATTTCACCTGGTAGGCCCCGTGGGACGCTCGAGAGACGCACCCGGAGGACACTGATACCAGTATCCATAGACCAGCCGTGCAGCCAGCACGGAAACGGGCCAACCGAGCAAACCCTTGCCACGGTGGTGCAGGCGCAAACAAGCGCACCGGATACGGGCCAGGACCGTCCTGGTCAAAAGGAAGGGTGTGCGATGAGTGTGTCGGAACGGTTGCCCGTTGTAGTCGATGCTGCGTTGGATGAGGACCGGCGCCGTGAGTTCCACCTGACCGACCGCATGGACCAGCGTGATATCACCTGGGACGAGCTGGCCTATGCGCTCGCATGGCCCGACGTGACCTACCCCTCACGTCAGAGCCCGGACCGCACCATCATCTTGTCGACCCTTCCGAGCGGGCGGCAGCTGCGGGTCGTGGTCCTCACCGAGGACACTGACAAGGTCGTCACCGTCATGGACCGTGGGGTGTGGTCGTGAGTGCACGCTGGCTCTACCACTACACCGCCGTGTGGCACATGCCCTCGATCCTTGCAGACTCTGAACTGCGGGCAACCGAGTCCAACCTGAGCCGGGCGCAAGAGCACGCAGGGCCCGACGTTGTATGGCTCACTCGGAGCGAGACTCCGTCCGCCTATGGGCTCGGCCTGGACACTCCCGCCGTCGACAAGACCGAAGTGCGGATCACAGTAGATGTGCCCGACGCTGTGCCCTGGTCGACGTGGTGCGAGGCACACGGCATTGACCGCTGTTGGCGACGAACACTCGAAAAGGGGAGGTACCCCGAGACGTGGTACGTGGTGGAGCATCCAGTTCCGTCAAGTGAATGGGTGAGCGTCGAAATCCGGGCTGAGGGCGTGTGGCAGCCATGGGACCGAGAGCAGGCCGCCAAGGCAACACTGGCAGGGATGCTGCGATGACCGCTCCATACACCGTCACGCATGCACCTGCCCATGGGACGGTTGGTGGAAGTGGAGCAGGCGGCTGCCCCGTCGTGGATGAGGGCAAGTCCGAGCCCTGCGGTAAGCCGATCAAGTACAAGAGCACAGGCTGGTGTGGCGGCCACTACACCTGGGCCACTCGACACGGTGGTGACCCGGTTCGACCTGCCAAGGCCCTGCCACCACCGAAGGCCCCGAGGTTGTACGTCCTCAACTCCTGCGACATGCCAGTGGACGAGTTCAACAACTTCGATCTCGACAACGGCCAGCCCTGCGGTAAGCCCGCCATGATACGGAAGGACACGATCTACAAGACCCGCTGGGGCACACAGGTTGCACAGTTCAACCTATGCAGTACACACGCCCAACGGAAGGACCCACTTACTCGGAGCTATGCAGGGTTCGTGGCCGGGGGCGAGATCGATTGGCAAACAGTCATCATCCCGATGGCTCGCAAGATCGTGCAGGAATACAACGACAAGGGCGTGAGTATCGGCAAGCGAGGACTCCACTACCGCTTGTTCTCAGCTCAACTGCCCGGCTACCGGAACGTCGACAGTTGCTACAACACGCTGTGCCACAAGACGGCACTGCTCCGACGCAAGGGGGAGTTCCCATCAACAGCGGACCCGACACGCAACATCTACCGGGCCGATTTCTACTCAGACCCGGCCCACGCCATCGAGAGTGTTGCCCGCCACTACCGGCTCGACCGCACCATCGGTCAAAAGTTCTGCATCGTCGTAGGTGTCGAGAAAGAAGGGTTGGTTGCACTCCTGCAATCGTGGCTCGACAAGTTCGGCATCCCCATTGTGCCGACCAAGGGGTTTACCTCACCGGACTATGAGGAACGGATAGTCGAGATGGTGCAAACTGAGCGGGACGCCGGTAAGAAGTCGGTGCTGCTCTATCTCGGTGACTACGACGCTACCGGAGTGAAGATCGACCCGAAGTTCATCAAAGACACGAACTGCTGGGACAAGCACCACCGGGTGGCGCTGACCAAAGAGATGATCGACCAGTACAACCTGCCCAAGGCCATGGGCAAAGAGAAGGACCCGAACCGAAAAGCGTTCGAGGAGGAAAACGGATCGAACTTCCAAGTCGAGATTGATGCGCTACCGCCCGACATCTTGCGTGACCTGCTGGAAGCAGCTATCAAGCGGTATTGGAACGACGACGCCTACAACGCAGTGCTCGAAGGTGAGAAGCAAGACCGGGAAGTGCTGTCACGGTTGAACCGCATCGACCTCGAACACTTCACGAGGTGGCTGGCACCCGGAGCGAAGGCTTACAGCCATGTCTGAAGGTGGTCTGTTCCTCACGGCGGTCGAGATGGACGTGCTCATGTCCGAGGACGGAGTGCGAGAGTGGGCTCGTGACCAGCTCGATGACCTCGGTCTGAGCGAGTGGACGTTCGACATTGTGCCAGCCGAGAAGTTCCCGTCGATGTCCGAGTGGGCGGTGGACGGATCGATCGGCATGTGCATACCGGAGGAGCACACCATCGTGCTTGCCAGAGAGTTCGTCACGGAGAACGGCGCCGACGAGTGGGGGTCCTTCACCACGGCGAACACCGTCCTACATGAGTGCGCCCACGCACTGACGCTCAACACGGACGGCGGCGGACATGGCGAGGCCTGGGAAGCAAAATTCCGAGAGATCGGTGGTGACCCGGATGAGGACGTGTGAGGTGACGGCATGACGCCACGAAAACCCACAACCCAACGGGAACTGCACCACCTGTACGACGTGCTGAACGAGCACTACTTCGGGGGCGAGTTGCCAGCCGTCATGGTGGGGGTTTCCCTGTTCGATGGCATCTTCGGGGACCGGGACGACATCAATGGGATGTGTCTTCAGGGGCACATGATTCTGCTACACGGCTGGCTCTGGACGGCGAAGACTCGCAGCATCGTGCGAGAGATGGTGGCGAGCACACTGCTGCATGAGATGGTCCATGTCGCCGTCGAGACCGAGCGACCGACCGAGCCGGGTGACGGTCACGGTGAGCGGTTTGCTGCTGAATGCAATCGGATCGGACTCGCACAAGGGTGGGACGAGGCGCTCGTCTTCGATCCCGACGACTACGAACCCGAGGATGAGGCGTACTGCGCCGTGAACTGGCCCCCCTACGATCCTGAAAATGAGTACCCCCCGGACGATGGCGGGGTCTGGTGGAGTGCGGTGTGGAAGGAAGCCCTGGCACGCAAAGCCCTGCCCGAGTTTCTACGGCTGCACCCCGATCTTGACGTAGAGCGGATCATGACCGAGCAGGAGGCGACGACATGAGCAAGAAGGACGAACGACTCGCCGCACTCGACTACATGCTGACGGACACAGTGGACGGACACCTCTGGGCTGGGTACTTGAGTGCGTTGATCAACGGCACGATCGTCACGGTGGACGGCGAGTCGATGACACGTGAGGAATGGCTGCGATGTGTGGACGCCGTGGTGCAATCGGAAGACACGGCATGACGGATACGGGCACCGAAGAGGAAGACGCCGTCACTCTCACGTCACCGGACGGTGAGCAGCACCACTTCGCCAACATGGCAGAGGCCGACCAGTTCCTTGACACTCTCGACTGGGGCACCGATGAGGTGGAGTGCTCGAAACCGACCAGTCCAAGCGAAAGTTCGCCACGTTTGCCGGGTCAAAGTCGGAGCGTCGGAGGCTGCAAGCAGTGTTGCGCTGACTCTCTGACCTGGTCAAATGCAAGTATGATAGTATGGTCCATATGATCCCCTCTGTTTGGGGTGCATTACAGCTGGTCAGGCCCGGTGGGCATAGGCCAATCTGCTATACTTGGAGTATTGAAGTAACCATCAAGAAGTGCTGAGGGATCGGACCCGATGAAGCACTCGCAGATACCTCGTGCGAACGTCCGACGATGGGAGGCAGCAACGTGAGAGACCCAAGGCTTGCCGTGCTCGATTCGGCACTAGACGCCGAACACAACCCAGACGCCCACGCCAACGCTGCGTACTTGGATGCGTTGGTCTGTGGGCGCACCGGCCCGGAGCACGAGCCCGAGCCGCCGAAGGTCTAGCAAGTCTGCCGCCCGGACGGTTAATCGCATTCCCGCCGGGCGGTAGTTGTGGCAGTACCGATCGAATGCGAACAGAGCAAAGGGGAATGTGATGGAAACAGAGACGATTGAGGACACCGACGAGGACTACATCTACCAGGACACTGCCGAAGACCTAGCCAACTACATACGTGAAGAGCTGACAGATGTTGCGTGTATGTGGTGTAGTGCCAGGCCGGAATTCGACTGGCCCGAAGATGGGTGCCTGCTCATCGTGGAGTGTCCGTCGCCGGGATGCGCATTCGACTTCACGACCATACTCCGGCGCCGTTTGCGGGGTAAGGGAATCGCACCGTCGGTCCGCCTGGTGTCCCGTCCGACACTGAAGGTGGAGGGGACTGCGTCATTGGAACTCGTGCCGAAGGCGCTACATGCGCTGCGGACAATGGACTACCCGCCAACCCTGTTCCGGTACTCCGACTACCTTGTCTCGGTCGGACTGAGCGGGACCATTGACCGAGTTAAATCGATTGGCCTAACTAATCGGCTGGCACTGGTGGCACATTGGCGAGACGAGAACGGTCGAGCCATCAATCCACCGACCGCAATCGCTGCCAGCATCCTCGAACAGGCCGAGACGTTAGCGGATATTCCCCAACTTGACCGTGTCGTCACAGTGCCAGTACTCGACGGCAACGGACGCATCAATACAGCACCCGGCTATCAGGCTGACAGCCGCACCTACTACATGCCAGTGCTGCCCGATCTCACGATGCCCGACGAAGTTGATGCTGATGATGTGCAGTGGGCGCTGAGTTACCTGCGGGACGACCTGCTCCTAGACTTTCCGTTCACCACCGACGCCGATTTTGCACACGCACTGGCGCTGATGTTGCAACCATTCGTTCGGGACCTGATCCGTGGGCCAACACCGCTCTATCTAGTTGATGCTCCGAAGCGTGGCACCGGCAAGTCCTTACTTGCGAAATGTTTGATCGTTCCAGCCGTAGGGGAGAGCAAGGAGAGTCCATGGGCTGGTGACGAGTCTGAACAGCGGAAAAACATCGGCGCAGTGTTGTTAGAGGGCACTGGCGTGGTGCTGTTCGACAATGTTCGAGGCACCATCAAAAGTCAGGTACTTGAACTTGTGTTGACCTCGACGCACTACCGGGATCGTCTGCT
>Ga0181530_10005842_pt1 | contig 12365 bp, 5 predicted proteins | sample PEATcosm2014_Bin_42_FD_119769 | JGI IMG/M metagenome (GOLD analysis project Ga0181530, IMG submission 119769) | Peatland microbial communities from MTU Mesocosm Facility, Houghton, MI, USA - PEATcosm2014_Bin10_60_metaG | ecosystem: Environmental > Terrestrial > Soil > Wetlands > Peat | place... | reverse complement strand
CGAAATGAAAGCGTTACTGGATCGCGCCGGGTTGGTGGCCGTGGCCAACGGCGGATTGTTCCGTGGAAAAATCGGCGCGGCGGTGGTGGCGGTCAGGCGCGGCGGCGGCACGCACGCATTCGACACGATCAACCACATGTTTCTCATGTCCGGCGCCATCGTGCCGGGGTCCACCTATTGGAACCTCGGTTTTGGTTTGGACAAGGGCGACGTGGCCAAGGACGAGGAGGCAGCGCGCAACATGGCGGATCTTGGTCAGACCATCGCCTGGTTGGGCAAGGCGATCCACGAACATTCAGAGAGTCGTCCGGTTACAGTGGTTCATGAATGATCCTTTTGGTCGGCTTGCCCGTCTGCAAACTGCCCGCCGAAATTGGAGCCCCGGGTCGGACTCGCACCGACGATTACGAGTTTATCCCGCGCCTGCGGGACTCCTGTAGCTGCTGAGGCACAGGGGCACGCGAAATTTACGATTTCGGATTTACGATTTACGATTGGCGGAACGCGCCGCGCAGTGGTTGACAAATCGTCAATCATCAATCGCAAATCATAAATGAAGTTGGTGCTCTCACATGGATTTGCACCACGAGCTTCCGCCTTCGCAGAGCGGCGTGCAGAACTGATTACACCTTGAGAGCGTGAAATGGTTGAGGGTTGAGAGTTGATGGTTGAGGGAAGAAACATCCGATTTGTCGCGGGTCCCTCAACTCTCAACTATGAACTATCAACCAATCAATGGCTGCCAGGGTTGGACTCGCACCAACACCGTGCGGTTTAACAAACCGTCGTGCTACTTTGACACCACCTGGCAATGGCGCTGCCGGCAGGAGTTCCACCTGCATCATTCCGCTTAGAAGGCGGATGCCTCATGTTTTCGACCACGGCAGCAATTTGAAATTGGTCAGCGCGGCAGGACTTGCACCTGCGGTCCCTCGGTTCCAAGCCGAGCATGTTGCTACTGCACCACGCGCTGGTTCGCCCCGATGATTTGAAGTAATCGGGACGGGAGAAACGCGACGCCAAAACCCTGGGAATTGGCCTCGCGGTAAGATTTAAAATTGGCGAACCCGGAGGGACTTGCACCCTCAACCCTCCCGCAGACAACGGGGCGCTCTGCTGATTGAGCCACGAGTTCGAAGTGGCCTGCCAAGCCGAAGACTGACCGACAGACTGGTGTTGGCCTGCCATCCGCAACTCTGAGCTCGACGGATGCGCCCTCCTTCGCCCAGAGGCTTCGGAGGGCATCCCCCGCTCTGACCCGACCAGTCACCGGCTTAGAGCGAAGGATGGTGGGAAGTGCTGGTAACGCTCCAGCTCGTCACTTCCAGTTTTGTTGTGCGACAACCGATTTACAGTCGGGCAACTGGATCACCTCCCAAGCAAAGGCTGAAGGCTAAAGGCTAAAGGCTAAAACTACTTGCAATACAACTTTAGCATTCAGCCTTTAGCCTTCAGCCTTCAAAGTGGTCGCGGGAGTGGGAGTCGCACCCACCTGAATGGGTTTATGAGGCTCATCTCTGTGCTTTGGTCGAGTTTCCCGCAGTTGAAAAGATGGTTTGCCGAGCCGTAGCCCGCTCGGGCGAGCAAGCAAGTCCGCCTTCGTGCTGTGCACTTCGGCGCGACAGCCTTGACCCGCCGCATCGCAGCGGGCGAAGGCTGGTGGAGGACGGCGGGTAACGCTCCCGCTTGAGCCTGCTTGCAGGGCAGGTGCATCACTTTTCTGCCACGCCCCCATGAAAAATTGATGATTTACGATTTTCGATTTACGATTTGGCAGGCTGCCTCCGTGCTGCCCGAAGTAAGCTGAGTTTTGGAGACTCGACCGCGTGCTGACGCGCAGCCTGTGAATGCTCGCACGCGCTTCGCGTGCCGTAAATCGTCAATCGTAAATCCCAAATCGTAAATGGTATGGTGCGGCTGCCGGGAGTTGCACCCGGACATGCTCTCTGGCGAGGAGCCATTCTGCTGTTAAATCACAACCGCGGAAATTAAAAGGGCCGGAAGCGTCATTGCACTTCCGGCCCATGCCATTTCAACAAAGAACAAACACCTCTTGGTGATCTATTCGATCCCAACCCGCGGATTCACGGCGGTTGTTTCGGTGTTTTGGGGCACACCTCCTCCGAAGCCCTTAAAATGTAAAATTTGTTTCGCTCTGCCCGGCGGCGCGATGGATCGTTCATGGGCATACCACATCGGTGACCAGCAAATGCTCGTCCTCGCCAAAATCAATTTGTCGCCAGAAGACATCACCTGGATGTCGCGTTATTCATGTTCACAGATCGTTCTTCTTTCGTTAACTGCCATTCACTCTGCAAATTGCGCAGAGAAAATAAAAAACCCTGCTTACGCGCGGTAAGCAGGGTAAAAAAATTCTATTTCGATTCGTTACCTGCTTACCATAAGTCTATCCAAATTGATTTTGGGTTCCTGCCCTGAATCTGCCCTGGATAGGCTAAGGCTAAACACACAACCCGGGTTATACCGGCTATGACGTGTCGCTTTCGCGACCGACATAGTCGGCCAACTCGTGACTGGTATGTTCAAACAGGTTTTCATCAAATGCAGAAGACGTTTAACACAGATTCAGGTTACATGCAACTTATACTTTGAGGGGGTATATTATTTTGAACCGTAATATCCGGATGGAATGATGTTGAATAATCCGGTTTTAGTTTAGCCAAGCGGCCGCGTTGGAGCCGCAACAGTCAACGCGAAGATATAGCATCATCCTCAAAACCAGTTCCGACCATATGGCGCTTGGAGGCAAGCCGCACTCAAATTGAATAAAGCCGAGCTGACTCTCTGCGCTCCAGCTGCCGCGACCAACCAGTTACAAATGGACTCTTTCGCGCCAGCAACTTGCTCTACTGCGATCGGATGCGGTAGAAGCGTTGGAGCGACGCTATCGAAGTCGGGTCGCTGAAGTACCAAGGCTCGGTGGTGAGGGTGTTGGTTGAGAGGGCAGTCCAAGTCAGAAGGTTGGTTGAAGTTTCCACCACCACAGATTGGCCGGCTACTCCGCCGAGGTTGAAGCCGAAACTGCCTGACTGGAACCCCAGGTTGCCGCCAATGCCGGGCGGGGGCAGCGGGCCTTGATAGAGGCGGACGCGGTAGAACCGGTGGGGGAAAAGGCCGGCTTGCGAGTCGCTGAACGTGACGAGCGCGAGACTGGTTACCAGGTTGGTTTGGATGGGCGCCCAATTGACCAGGTCGGTCGAGGCTTCGATGACGACCACTTGGCCAGGGACGGCGCTCACGTTGAAGCCAAATTGGTTAGAGCGGACACCGAAGCCCGGGTCGTTGGCGAGAATGACGGGCGGAGCCAAGACCTGAGCGATACTTTCGACGAACCAACCGGAACTGGTGTAGTAGCCGCCGGTGGTGAAGCCGCGAGCGCGAATCCAGGAATTGGCGGACAAGGAGAGGCCGCTCAAACCCCAGCCGCCGGTGATGCGACTGCCGGCGCCGAGGCTGGTCCAATTGGTTCCGTCGTCGGAGGTCTCGAAGGTCGTGCGCCACACTTCCGGCGTCGTGCCTGCGCGCAGCCACGTAACGGTTTGGCCGTCTGAAGAGAGGTATTGATCGCCCGGGTCCGTAGGAGTCAGTCGGGCCAGGCCACCGCGTGATTGACCGGAAACGTTGCTGAAGGGGCCGCCGACCAGCACTGCGCCGTCCGGCTGGAGGGCGAGCGCCAGAACATTCGAGTTGGCCGAGGGGAAAAAGGTGGTGTCGATCGAGCCGCCGGGATTCAGGCGGCCGAGATTCGTGCGCGCCTGTCCGGCGAGAGTGGTGAAACTCCCGCCGACGAGGATTTTGCCGTCGGCTTGAAGTGCCAGCGAAGTAACGGGTCCGTTTGCGCCGGGATTAAAGGCGCTGTCGAGGGTGCAGTCCGGGTTGAGGCGGGCCAGGTAATTGCGGGTCGTGCTCAGCAGGCTCACGAACCCGCCGCCCACAAGAATCTTTCCATCCGGCTGGATGATGATGGCGTCAATCACACTGCTGGGCGCAGTGTTAAAGGTTGTATCCACGGCGCCGTTGGTGTTGAGCCGATCCAGGTAGCACCAATTGTTGCAGAACCAGCCGCCGGCCATGATCCGACCGTCGCTCAGCAAAGCCAACGATAAAACGCCCGGGCTGTTGATGGGGCAGGAGAAACTGTTGTCCACGGATCCATCCGGATTGAGGCGGCCCAGGTTGGGAATGAACTGACCGTTCAGCAGGCCCAACTGGCCGCCCACGAGGATCCTGCCGTCCGGCTGGACGACCAGCGCATTGACGAAGGGCGTTCCGCCAAGGCTGATGCTCGGCGCGAAATTGGTGTCGAGCGTGCCGTCGGCGTAAAGCCGGGCAATGCAAGTGCGGATCTGGCCGGACAGATTTTGAAAGTATCCGCCGACAAGAATTTTGCCGTCGGGCTGAACGGCGAAGCAATTAACGATGTTATCCGCGCTCGGATTGAAATCCGGATCGAGCGAGCCGTCGGGGTTGAGGCGCCCGATGAAATTGCGCGGCTGACCGGCGAGATTTGTGAAGGAACCACCGATAAGGATTTTGCCGTCAGGCTGGACAGCGATGGCGCGGACGTCGCCGCCGGCGTTAACGCTGAGTGAGTCCGGGACGGCGAAATTGATGGTGAGCGTAGCGTTGCTGCTGACGGCGGAGCCGTAGGGGGTGGAAACCAGAACGGAGTAGGTACCCAAATCTGCGCCGGAAACATCGGCGAGAGTGAGCGTGGACGAATTGGGCGCTGCGATGTTCGTGCCGTTTCTCCGCCATTGAAACGTGAACGGAGCGCTGCCGATGGCCGCGACGGTGAAGTTGGCGCTCTGCCCGGCGTCGGCGAATTGGTTCGTGGGTTGCAGGGTGATGATAGGCTCGATAACAGACAAAGTTGCGACCGAACTCGTAATGCTGCCGCCGGCGTTGCTGACCATCAATGCGTATGACCCGGCATCGCCGCCCAGCACGTTGCTTAACGTCAGTGTCGGCGTGCCGGAACCCGAAATGTTTCCAGCATCAGCGAGGGGAATGCCATCCTTGAGCCATTGGCAGGTCAACGGGGGCGTGCCGCCCCCGGCTGCGAAGAACGTCGCGGTCGTGCCGGCGTTATTGGTTCGGCTGGCCGGCGAGGTGACAACCACGGCCGGGCCACCGAAGGTCTCGACGAACGAACTCGATCCATCGTATTCGCCGCTGGTGACGAAACCGCGGGCGCGGATGTTTCGCACCTGGGCAAGGGGCAGGTTGGTCAACTGCCAGCCACCCGGCGCCCGCTGTCCCGCGCCCAAGCTGACCCAATCCACACCGTTGGTCGAAATGTCGAAGGTCGTGCGCCAGACCTCGGGACCGGTTCCACCCCGCTGCCACGAAATGGTTGAGCTGTCGAAGGACAAGTCTTGTGTCGCCAGGCCCGTGTTGAAGAGGCGTCCAATGTTCGTGCGCGACAGTCCGCCCAGGGTCGCAAAGCTGCCGCCGGCCAGAATGGCGCCGTCGTTTTGAAGCGCGAGCGCATAAACTGAGCCGCTGCCGCCCGGATTGAAGGTGAGATCAATCGAGCCGTCGGCGTTCAAGCGGCCGATGTCAGAGCGAGCCAGGCCGCCGATGGTGGAGAAGGTGCCGGCGAGCAGAACCCGGCCGTCGGTTTGCAGCGCGAGCGAATAAACGACACCGTTGACATTGGGGTTGAACGTGGCATCCAGGGTTCCGTCCGGATTAAGCCGGCCCACGCGGTTGAGCGTCTGGCCATCGAGCGAACTAAAACTGCCCCCGGCCAGGATCCTGCCATCCGGCTGGACGGCCAGGCAGTTGACCGTTGAGTTGGCGACCGGGTTGAAATTGGAATCCAGCGTCCCGTCGCCGTTGAAGCGGCCAAGGCGGGTGTGTGTCTGGCCGTCCAATGTAGTGAAGGCGCCGCCCACCAGGATTGCGCCGTCAGGCTGCAAGGCCATGCAATTGATCGTCCCGTTGGCCGCGGCACTGAAATTTGTGTCAAGCGTGCCGTCGGCGTTGAAGCGGGCGATATTCGACGTCAGGGCGGGTTTTCCGATATTGAAGCTCCCGCTGAAGAGAATTTTACCGTCCGGCTGGACGGCGAGCGAAATGACTGTTCCGCTGAAAATGGGATTCGAGTTGTTGGTGAAGATCATGTCCACTGAACCGTCGCGGTTGAGGCGCCAGACGTTCAAAAAGCTCTGGCGGATCGAGGCCGCGCCGGCGACAAGAATTTTTCCGTCGGTCTGTACCGCCAAGGAAGCGACACTGCCGGCCATGATTCCAGGATTGAAACCGACGTCCACTGTGCCATCGGGGTTGAACCGGGACGGGTTGCGTACTGCTTGAGCCGACGCCGAGAATCCCGCCAGCAATTTGCCGTCAGGTTGGACCGCCAGCGCGGACACCACGGCGGCACCGGGGTTGAAGGAATCGGGTGTGGACAAATTGACTGTCAAGACAGCCACCGCGCTTGTCAGGCTGCCGAAAGCATCGCTGATGACAGCGTTATAGCTGGCGGCGTCCACAGCGCCGACATTGGTCAGGGTGAGGGAGGCGTTCGCGGCGTTCGTCAGCACTACGCTGTTTTTGTACCACTGATAGACCAGGGGCTGGGCGCCGGCGCCGGCGACACTGAAGACGACGGTTTGACCCACCTGAACAGACTGGCTGGCGGGATTGGTGGTGATGACGGGATCCACGACGCTCAAGTTGGCGACCAGACTGGTGACGCTGCCCCAAGTGTTGCTGACGATGACCTGGTAGCTGCCAGCATTAAACCCGCTGACACTGGTAAGATTAAGCGTCGAGGATTGCGAGCCGGAGATGTTGCCGCCGTCATTGAGGTTGGTCCCGTTTTGGAACCACTGAAAATACAGCGGCGTTGTGCCCAAGGCCGTAACGCCGAAGGAAACGAACTGGCCGGCATTGGTCATCTGGCTGGCGGGCTGGCTGGTGAGCAAAGGATCAATCACAGTGAGATAGGCCACCTGGCTGGTGACGCTGCCGGAGGCGTTGCTCAAGATGACACTGTAGCCACCGGCATCTGCACCCAGCACGTTGGTGAGCGTCAACGTCGTTGTCTGTGTGCCGGAGACGTTGCCGCCGTCGTTGAGGTTCGTGCCGTTTTTGAGCCATTGGTAAGTGAGCGGGGTGCCGCCGTAATCGCTGACGCTGAAGGTTGCCGTGGTGGTGGCAAAGAGGGTCAGGCTGAGCGGTTGGGACGTGAACACCGGCAGACCGGCAACGGTCTCAATGAGCCCGTTTTCACCCACGGCAAAGCCCCGGGCGCGCACGATGGAGTTGGTCGGGATGACCAGGCCCGTCAACTGCCAGCCACCGGGGATGCGCAAGCCGCCGCCCAAGGCGGTCCAGGTTGTGCCGTCGGTCGAGAGTTCGAAGGTGGCGCGCCAGATCTCCGGGCCGGTGCCGGAGCGCAGCCAGGTCGCGCTGGAGTTGTCGAAGGACAGTGTTTCGCTGGCCGGACCGGTATTGGCGAGCCGCCCGATGCCAAGGCGCGGCTGCCCGGCCAGCGTCGAGAAACCGCCACCGACAATGACGCCGCCGTCTTTCTGGATCGCCAGCGCGTTGACCGGGCTGGCCCCGGGATTGAACGTGAAATCCAGCGTGCCATCGGCGTTGAGACGCCCAAGTGAATTGATGGGGACACCTCCCAGCATGCCGAAAGCGCCTCCGACCAGAATTTGTCCATCCGTTTGCAGGGCCAGGCAATTGACGGAATTGTCGGCGCCCGGATTGAATGAGAGGTCAGGCGAACCGTCAGTGTTGATGCGCCCGATGGCGCTGCACGGCTGGCCGCCGACCGAGGTGAAGCTGCCACCGATGAGAATTTTGCCATCCGGCTGAATTGCCAGAGCGTTCACTGCGCCGTTCGGGCCGGGGTTGAATCCAAGGTCCGGCGAACCATCCGCGTTGAGCCGGCCGAGACCTGCGCGCGGCTGGGAGCTGAGCGTTTGGAAAGAGCCGCCGACCACGATTTCGCCATCGGGCTGGACCGCCAGCGACATGACAGAGCCGTCCGCTCCCGGATTGAAAGCGGCGTCCAACGAGCCGTCCGGCAGGAAACGCACGATCTGACTGCGCGGCTGGCCGGCCAGCATCGTGAAATCGCCCCCGACGATGATAGCGCCGTCAGCCTGGAGCGCGAGGCACCGCACCGCACCGTCCGGGCCGGGGTTGAACGTCGAGTCGAGTGAGCCCAGCCAGTCAGCGGCATCGAGGCGGGCGAGATAGTTGCGGGCAGTTCCATTAACGGTCGTGAATGCGCCACCGAGGACAATCGAGCCGTTGGTGCTGATGGCGAGCGCCAAAACGGCGTTATTGGCGTACGCATCCGCCCCGATCTGAATGCTTCCGTCCGCATTCAGACGAGCCAGATTGTAGCGGTTTATTTGGCCACCATAGGGGCTGGCGAGAAAACTGCCGCCCACGACGATTCGTCCATCCGGTTGCAGAGCAAGCGAGTTGACCTGACCATTGACGATGTCCAAGCTCAACGAATCGGCAGCGACGAAGTTCACCGTCAAACTGACCACGGCGCTCGTCAGGACCCCAAAGGCGTTGCTGATGACCACGTCATAATAGCCGGCATTGGCGGCTTGCAGGTTCGTGAGCGTCAAGGTCGCGTTGGTAGCGCTGTCCAGCGGTGCGCCGCCCTGCCGCCACTCATAACTCAGGGGAGAGCCGATGGCCCCAACGCTGAAAGCGACGCTTTGCCCTGCATTCGCGGATTGACTGACGGGTTGGACGGTGAGGATTGGGTCCACGACGGTGAGGGTGGCCGCCAAGCTGGTGGAGCTTCCGGCGGCATCGGTGACAATGGCCGAGTAGCCACCGGCATCGCCACCGAGAACGTTGCTCAAGGTGAGAATGTTGGAATGGGAACCGGAAATGTTTGCGGTATCGGTGAGCGGGATTCCATTCTTCAACCAAGTGTAAGTCACCGGTTCCTTGCCGGCGGCCGTGACGGTGAATGTGGCGGTAGTGAGGGCATTGTTGGTGAGGCTGACCGGCTGGGCAGAAATGTACGGGTCGAGGACAACCAGGTTGGCCACTTGGCTGGTTAGATTGGTGTGAGAATCGTTCACGACGACGGAATAGGCACCCGTGTCAGCGCCAAAGACATTGCTCAGGATCAGGTTGGCTGTGGTCGCGCCCGAGATGTTGGGGCCGTTGGTCAGATTTATCCCGCCTTTACGCCATTGATAACCGGGTGCGGACCCACCCCCGACACGGACCGTGAATGACGCGAGTGTGCCGGCGATATTCGTGCGGCTGAGCGGTTGCTGGTCTATGGCAAGGCTGCCGATGTTGGTTTCCACAAACCAGCTTGAACCGCTGTACTGGGCGCCTTCAATGAATCCACGCGCGCGGATGGTAAAATTGTTGGGAAGAGAAACGCTGCTCAACCGCCAACCGCCCGAAATGCGCGCGGGGGCGGCCAGAGCGTTCCAGGTGCTGCCGTTGGTCGAAACCTCGAAAGTGGCACGCCAGACTTCAGGACTGGTTCCGCCGCGCAACCAGGTGATCCTGGAGCTGCTGTAGCCGAGGGACTGCGTCGCGGCTGACGTATTGTTCAGCCGGCCGACGCCATTGCGGTTGGTTCCAGCCAGCGACGAGAACCAGCCGCCGACGAGAATTTTGCCGTCAACCTGAACGGCGAGGCTGGAAACCTGGCCGCCAGCCCCTGGATTGAACGTCGTATCTACCGAGCCGTTCGAGTTGAGCCGCCCGAGATAGTTCCGATTGGTTCCGGCCAGTGACGTGAAGTAACCACCGGCCAGAATGGACCCGTCGGTTTGCACTGCCAGAGAATAAACCTGATCGTTGGCTCCGGGGTTGAAGGTCGTGTCCAGTGAGCCGTCGGAGTTGAGACGCCCGAGACAGGCGCGAGCCTGTCCGGCCAGGTTTGCGAACCAACCGCCCACAAGGATTTTACCGTCGGCCTGCACCGCCAGACAATTCACAAAATTGTCGGCGCCGGGGTTGAAAGTGGCATCGAGCGTGCCGTCTGCATTCAGTCGCCCGATGTAGCTGCGGTTGGTTCCAGCCAGCGTTCCGAACCAGCCGCCGACCAGTATTTTCCCGTCAGGCTGTACCACGAGGGAAGTGACTCCGCCGCTGGCGCCCGGATTAAAGCTGGTGTCAATGGAACCGTCCGCGTTGAGCCGGCCGAGGCCGTTGCGGGCTTGTCCGCCCAGTGTAGAAAAGAAGCCGCCCACGAGGATTTTCCCATCGGCCTGCAACGCCAGGCATTCAACTACCGCATCTGCTCCCGGATTGAACGCGGGGTCCACAACGCCATCGGCGCTCACCCGGCCCAGACAGTTTCGAGGCAGGCCGCCGAAGGTGCCGAAGTTCCCGGCGACGATGATCGCGCCGTCCGGTTGCAGCGCCAGTGCATTCACCAGCCCATCGGCATCGGGAACGAAACCAGCATCCGGTGAGCCGTCGCTGTTGAACCGGGCAAAATGAGCGCGGGCCGGGCCGCCGATAATGCCGGTAAAAAAACCACCCAGCAGCACTTTGCCGTCCGGCTGCGCAGCCAGCGCATAGACCACGTTGTTGACATTTGGATTGAAGGAATCCGCGGTTTGAGAATAAAGCGGTCCTGCCAGGCTGAGTATGATGAATATCAGCGATGCTCTGAGCAATTGACGGTGTTGCATCAGGTGGTTGCTTGTCGAGGAACTCGTCGAACTTCATTAGAGCAGATACTGGCCAACAAGTCAAGTGGAACCGAGCTGTGAGGTTTGGAATTTGAAACAGGTCCTTTTGGCGAAAATTCCGCGCTCACCAAACCCATCGGGCTAATGCACCGACAACCGGCGCAGCTACCCCCCTCACTGGACGGGACAAGACGGGACAAGAAATTTTCATTACCGTGCGTTGTCGTGCGTAGTCGGCAAAACCCGACGCGCAGATTTATCAATGTTTATGCACCTCCGCGCAAGGTCTCGAAAATTCGACTGCCTTCAACTCATGCCGCCAGCGATTTATTTGTCCCTGCCACTGCGCTTTGGTGCGACTGGACACGGGCTTGTTTCCGGGCTCGCTCGTGGCAACGATTCAGGCTTAAATCCACGCTTTACTTTTAGCCGTCTAAACGTAAAAGGTGCCTGCCATGATTGACCGACCTTTCTGGACTGAACGGCTGGCTGCCGGTTGGAAACAGGCGTCCATCGTCTGGCTGACCGGGCCGCGGCGCGCGGGCAAGACCGTGCTGGCGCAAAGCCTGTCCGAAACCGAGTTTCTCAACTGCGACCTGCCCCGGATTCATTTCTGGCGCGACAAACAACAGCGCGAGGTGGATTTCGTCGTCCCGCGCGCGCGCGACGCGGTGGACGCCATCGAATGCAAGTGGAAACCCGACGCTTTCGAGATGCGCGGGCTGCTGGCGTTCCGTGCGCTGTATCCCAAAGGGAAGAACTATGTCGTCTGCCCGTTACCAAGCCCAGGCTACGAGCGGGTTGAGGATAGACACAAACTCGCGTTTGTGTCGCCGGGCGAACTGCGGCAGTTGACCGAGTGACGTTAACTTGGACTCCTATGAGCACCTTTGATTCTCCCGGCGTCAGCACTCCACCACCCCTCATTTTTGCAGCGGGCTTCACCGCCGGCCTTTTTCTGAATTGGCTGCTGCCAGTCCACGCTTTTTCGGCCGCGCCGTTCAAGATAGCCGGTCGGATACTGACCGTGGCTGCGGGTCTGCTCGCTCTCTGGGCTGCATGGACTATGCACCGGGCCGGCACTCATATAAACCCGCGCCGGCCAGCGACAACCATTGTCACGAATGGCCCCTTCCGCTTCACCAGAAACCCGCTCTATCTTTCGCTCGCCATTTTGTCCCTCGGCGCAGCTCTGTTCTTTGACATCGCCTGGGCGCTGCTCGCGCTCATCCTCACGGTAGTCATCGTCCAGAAATATGTCATCTGCCGCGAAGAGCGCTATCTTGAAGCCAAGTTCGGCACCACTTATCTGGAATACAAAAAGAAGACCAGGAGATGGTTGTGATGAACATATTCACGCTTTTTGTAAAATTTTCCGCGCTCACGAATCCATCAGGTCAACCCGTCCCGGCGGTCGCGAGCTGCCCCTCCCGCCCCCTCTCTGTGACGGGACAGGACGGGACAAACATTTCTCGTTGAGGTGCGTTTTTGTGCGTTCTCGCCAAAACTCGGGGCGCACGACAATCAATGTTCATGCGCCTCCGCGCACAGCGGCGAAATTTCTACTGCCTTCAACTCCCGCCGCCTCCACCATCTCGCAAAATTACGCGGAAGCGCCGCTTCAGGCTGGATTTTCCATCGAAATATGTTTGAACTTTGTCCAACAACGTCCAGCGCCGATTT
>Ga0181530_10005835_pt1 | contig 12377 bp, 7 predicted proteins | sample PEATcosm2014_Bin_42_FD_119769 | JGI IMG/M metagenome (GOLD analysis project Ga0181530, IMG submission 119769) | Peatland microbial communities from MTU Mesocosm Facility, Houghton, MI, USA - PEATcosm2014_Bin10_60_metaG | ecosystem: Environmental > Terrestrial > Soil > Wetlands > Peat | place... | reverse complement strand
TGCAGAGCGATCACCAGCGCTGCCTTGCCGCCGGCATGGATGGGTATGTCTCAAAGCCGATCAACATCAACCAGTTGGTCTCCGTGGTTGAGTCGGTGCTAGGAAACGCCTGAGCAGCACCGACCTCCGACTTTTTGTCCGTCACGGTAGGGATGCGGGTCGCCCCACACCCCCCGCACAGATCCGTACGAGCGCTGATTAGCGCATACGGCTCCTAACTTGGATGCGTAGCGGCAAACCGCTCCGTCGGCCAGGGATGGAGCACGCGCGGGACGGGCAACCAGCGGGCAGCCAAGTTTCCCATCCGAGCCCAGGACCAGTGGTGGCGTTGACTGCGATGCCGCAGCTGCGTGTGCCACAGGCGGGTCAGCCGAACCCGAAAGGTAGACAGCCTGTCCAGGTTCCCCGGTACCGCGTGGTAGTTGAAGTAGCCTTGCACGACCGACCTGAGCCCCTCCCCGGTGCTCGCGACCGGGTCATGCCGGCGCCGTTGCAGTTGCTGCTTGAGATCGCGCAGTTTGCCCCGCAGTCGCTTGGCGATGGTCCGGCGCTTCACGGTAAAGTACCCCTTCCGGTTCTTCCCGCTCACATGCGTGAACCCCAGAAAGTCGAACGTTTCCGGCTTCCCTTCACCTCTCTTTTTCCGGTTCGCTTGGGCTTCGCGCCCGAACTCGATCCGGCGCGTCTTGTCCGAATGCAACTCCAAGCCAAACTTCCCCAGCCGCCCCCGGAAGTCCTCCAGAAAGCGGTCCGCTTCAGCTTGATCTTGGAATCCCAGCACGATATCGTCGGCATAGCGCACCACGATCACCGTGCCTTGGGCGCGTTTCTTTCGCCACGCCTGCACCCAGAGGTCAAAAACGTAATGCAGATAGATATTGGCGAGCAGCGGCGAGATTACCGCTCCTTGCGGCGTACCCATCTCCGTTCCCGACCCTTGGCCTTCCTCCATCACCCCGGCCTTCAACCCTTTCTGGATCAGCCGCAGGATCCGGCGGTCGGCCACGCGATGTTGCACGAACTTGAGCATCCATGCGTGGGAGATCGTATCAAAAAATCCCCGAATGTCCGCGTCAAGAACGTAGTTCACGCTCTTCCGCTCCAGCGCATACGACAGCGCGTCCAGCGCTTGATGCTGGTTGCGCCCCGGCCGAAAGCCATACGAAAACCCCTGAAAGTCCTCCTCGTAGATCGCCTGGAGAATGGTGACCACGGCCTGCTGGACCATCTTATCTTCCAGTGCCGCTACCCCCAACGGACGTTGCCGCCCGTCGGCTTTCGGGATGTAGACCCTTCGGGAGGGTGTGGCTCGATACGCCCCGCGGTGCACCCGGCTGTGCAGATCGACCAGTCGATCCTCCAGCCCGGTCACATACTCCTGCCAACTCCTGCCGTCTGCCCCAGGAGCCGCTTTCCGCTTCAAGGCGTAGAAGCTCTCCCGCAGCAACTCGACCGTGAGATGGTGAAGCAGAGCCGTGAACTTCATCCCCTGGTGTTCCTTCGCAGCCTTCCGCACACCCCGCAACCCCTGGGACACGCGCGCCCCGCTCTGCGTCGGGTGCGTGTTAGGCTGAGGGATGTTCTCTTTGTCCAGCGGCCTTCCCTCCTCCTTCTCCGCCGATAGCTTGCCCTCTTTGTTCGAATGATTCATGGGTACTATGCCACTGTCCGACTCCTCGTTGACGTGCGCACGGGCCGTACGGCCTAAGCCTTTGCCCGTCGGACCGCCCGTCCTCCCGGCGGTCGTCCCCGAGGTCTCCCGGTTCTCGTGCAGGAAGTATCTAGGCGTGTCTGGGGTCTTGGACTACGCAGGGCCGACCCCGGACTCGCGCTAGCGCCCTGGGTCATGTTGCCTTCCGCCGGACAAACCGCGTCGGCACCCTGATTGCACATTTTCGAAGCTCAATACCCAGCCCACCTATTCCCCTGTTTACGCTTCACTGTGCACCTCGCGGCACACAGCGCAAAACTCGGGGCCAAGTGGGTCGCTAACCCTTTCTCGTGAGAAATTTGCACTCTCTGCTTCCTGCCGGTTTATCCCGGCGCACTCGCCCTTTGTTTTCATAGACATTCTCGCTTTGTTCCGCCAGTTTTGAAGCGACGGATGGCGCAGACCCCTGATGTCTGGGGTCTGCGATGTCCCGGAGGGACAGCCAAGGCCACCAAGCCCAACCTGACCAGGCCTGCGCCTTCGGCGCGTCGCAGACATTCAAAGTCAATGTCTCCGCCAGCCCCTGACTTTTTGTCATCTTCCTTTGTTTTCATAGACATTCTCGCTTTGTTCCGCGAGTTTTCCATATCACAAGCGCGGCCAACGCGCCAAGTCGCACCACCCCCAGCCCCTCCTCGTCCGAGGAGGGGAGCCCCGCGATTCCCCCCCTGGATAAGGAGAGGCCAGGGTGGTTTGATTTCCGAGCCGTTCCTTTGTTTTCATAGACATTCTCGCTTTGTTCCCTCAATTCTGCAGTCCAGGAGTCGAGAAGTTGAGGTGTTGAGCAGCCAACAGTCGCCTTCCGAGCTATCGCTCGGCCCTTGCGTCGGCCCTAGTCTTCTGCCGCTCGACTCCTCACCTCTTTGACTTCTCAACTCTCTTGACCTCATCCTTTGAGCCCCGTGCTTCCAAAAACCATTCTAGCCTATGTTTCATGTTTTGTCAAGATACAATAAGTTAAGTGCCTAATTTGCTACTCCGCTGTCGCGGTGAAGACTCATCTGAGCAGGTAGCCAAACGAGGGGAGTGGACGATCAGGTGAGCGTCGACCACGCTGCCCAGGCGATGAACAAAAGCTGCATCGGTATTCTCAGCACAAGCCGCGTTGCGGCTTCGCCTCGCAGGGTAATACCGGCCCGGGCGGCATGGATATTGGCCGGCAGAATGGCCAGGAAAAAGATGATCAGGCAGATCCCTGCTGCGCAGTGCAGACCGGGCAATAGCAAACCCACGGCGCCGGCAATCTCGCAGATACCTGTAAAATAAACCATCGCACCTGGCCAAGGAACCCAGGGCGGGACCATTCGTATAAAACCCCGCCGCATTGCTGTGAAGTGGCTGCCGGCCGTGAAGAATAGCATAACGGCCAACGCGTCGCGGGCTGAGGCCTGCCACGACGCCAATGCCGATACCCCGACGAAACCAAGCGTACGAAAGACCAGTAATGCAGCGATCAGAACCGCGAAGACCAGCATGTTGCAGTTCCTACCAAACTACGAGAGAGCCCTCCCGGTTGTCACACCCGGGTGAGCCGCAGGCCCGCGATAACTCTCCTGAAGATCGCGTCATTCCGCAAGTGCGGCTCTGCCGCCATGCCTCGCGGAAAGGCTTTGCCTTTCCGGGCCTTCCCTATTCAATTGTTGTTTTTTCGGCGAGGCTGCGCCTCGCGGGTTGAGGCGGAGCCGCTGGACGGACAAAGCGCAAGGATAGCTGCAATAGAGGCACTTCCGCAGCCTGCTAAAAATGCACTCATCGATCGCGCTCGCGGCCGACGACTCCCATGTTTCCGTTATCAAGGTCCGCCACGGAGCTGGTTTTTTCCCACTCAGTGCGCGGCAGGGCGCGGACCGGGTCCAGTTTCTTCCGCGCCAGCGCCTGATTCAGCGGCGTCACGTCTTTAGCCAAGAAGTCGTCGAACTGCTTCACCACGTCGTCCAGTTCGCGCTTCAACGAGTCGATGCGCGCCACCTGGTAATCGCCCGGGCGGCCTTCGTAGTTGGTCACGGTGTCGTACAGCTCGATCGCGTACTCCCGCAGACGCAGTTCGCCGGTAACGGCGCCGCCGGTTTTTGTCGCGACAATCTTTTTCCGAATGGTTTCGGCCTTATCGGCGGTCTGGGAGAGTGTCTTGCGAAGCGGATCGCCGGCGTCCAGCTTGGACATACGGGCCAGGAGCGCTTCGTGGACCGCACCGATGTTGTCGACGTCGTAGCTCATGTCGCCCAGCAGGTCGCGCACGCGCGTGGAGGCCTCGAGCTGAAGCTTGCGGTCCTTCGCCGTGTAGGTGGCGCGAGGATCAAGGTTGATGCGCAACTGGTAGGTGAATACCTGGTCGCCGCGCGTCATCCTGATGGTGTAAGTCCCCGGCAGAACTCGCGGCCCGACGACGGCCCCTGCGAGCGACGCGGCGGGCGGAACGCGCGGCGGCTTCAGCGTCATCGACCAAGGTACGCGGGTCAGGCCGCGCCGGCTGTTGGCGGGCAGCGTCTCCACAAGTTTGCCCTGGTCGTCCAAGACTTCGATTTTCATTTTGCCGAAAATATGCCGCTTCTTCTGGTAGTAGGTGATCAGCGCCGCGTCTTGCGGATTGGGGCCGTTGAACGAGGCATCTCCCTCGGGCCAGCCGCCGCTGGCCATCAAGCGCTGCCGTGTGGGCCGGCCCTCGAGAAACACCGCATCCTGGCTCAACACTTCCGGAGTAAGTTTTCGCAACGGCGTGATGTCGTCAATAATCCAGATGCCCCGGCCGTGCGTGGCGAGGACCACGTCCGACTCGCGAGGCTGAATCGCGATGTCGCGTACGGCGACATTCGGAAACTCTTCGCCCTTGTACTGCGCCCACTGGCGGCCGCCATCAGGCGAAATCCAGAGGCCGAATTCCGTCCCAAGGAATAAAAGATTGCTGAGGACGGTATCTTCCTTGAGGACGTGCGCGTAGCCACGAACTCCGCTGCCGGGACCGACGATGGGCGACCACGTCTTGCCGTAATCCGCCGTTTTGAAAACATAAGGTTCCATGTCGCCAAAAGTGTGGCGGTCGAAGACAGCGTAGGCAGCGGCAGGATCGTATCGGCTTGCCTCGACCCACGACACCCAGGAGCATTTGGGCAGGCTCGGAACGTTGCCCACCACGTTCGTCCAGGATTTGCCGCCGTCGCGCGTGAGCTGCAGATTGCCGTCGTCCGTGCCCACCCAGAGGGTGTTTCCATTCAGCGGCGACTCGCTGATGGAATAAATGGTGGTGTGGGTTTCAGCGTCGGAGTTGTCAACTGTTACGCCGCCCGACTCTTCCTGCTTCTGCTTCTCGGGATCGTTGGTGGTGAGGTCGGGCGAGATCCGCTCCCAGCTCTGGCCGTGATCGCGAGAGCGAAACAAAAACTGCGCGCCGATGTAAACCGTTCCCGGCTCATTGGGGCTGACGTAAACCGGCGCATTCCAATTGAATCGCAGTTTCCCCTCCCCATAATTGGGGAGCGGCTTGATGCCGCGCGCCTGGAGGGTGCGTCGATTAATCCTGGCGATTTCCCCGCCCTGCGAATCTTCATAAGCGTAATTGGGGTCCGAGGGGTCCGGGATTACCCAGAAGCCGTCACCGCCCCCGAGACATTCCCATCGGCTGTTGGTGATTCCCCCGGGGTAGGATGAGTCGCCAATCCAGTTTGCGTTATCCTGCAACCCGCCGTAGACGTGATAGGGATCTTCGTTGTCCACGGCCACGTGATAAAACTGCGACACGGGGAGGTTGTTGGCCTTCCACCAAGTGTCGGCTCCGTCGTAGGAGAACCAGACTCCGCCATCGTCCCCGGAAACAAGATGATCCGTGTCCTCGGGGTCTACCCAGACATCATGGAAATCGCCATGCGCTCCCCCCGAGACGAAGCTGAAGCTGCGGCCGCCGTCGGTGCTCATAATCAGGCCCAGATCGGTCTTGTAGAGCTTATTTTCGTCCTTGGGGTCCACGATCAGATTGGCGAAATAGAACGACCGCCACACCATCCATTGGCTCGCGTCGCGCCGCTCCCAGGTCTTGCCGGCGTCGTCGGAACGATAGAGTGCGCTTTGCGGAGATTCAATCAGGGCGTAAACCACATTCGGATTGGAAGGCGCCGCGGTCACCGCGACGCGCCCCCACGGCTTGGGCGGAAGCCCCTTGGCAGTCTTCTCGTTGAGGTCGGTCCAGGTTGCGCCACCATCCGAGGTCACGAAAAGACCACTCCCGCTGAAGGCAGTCGGCGTGTCGCCGCCGGACCGGAACGTCCAGCCCTTGCGGCGGAAATCCCACGTGCCCGCGTAGAGCGTCTTTGGGTCGCGCGAACTCATGCTGATCATCGAACAACCGGTGGACAGGTTCGCGCCCTTAAGAATTTTCGTCCAACTCGCGCCGCCGTCCGTGGTCTTGAAGACGCCGCGTTCCTCACTGTCACTCCAGAGCTTTCCAGGCACGCAGGCATACACGGTGTTGCCGTCCGCCGGATCGACGATGATCTTCGCGACGCGCTCGGAGTCCTTCAGGCCCACGTTGGTCCAGTTCTCACCCCCATCGGTGGATTTATAGACACCGTCGCCGATGGAGACGCTGTTGCGGGTCCAAGCTTCGCCCGTGCCCACCCATACCGTCTTGGGATGCGAGGGGTCGATGGCAATGGCGCCAATCGACTGCACCGGCTGCTTGTCGAACATCGGTTTGAAGGTCGTGCCGCCATTCAAGGACCGCCAGACACCACCGCTGGCCGCGCCGATGTAGATCGTGAGCCTGCCCTTCTCATGCACCGCGGCGAGGGCGGCGATCCGCCCACTCATGACGGCCGCACCGACGTTCCTGGCGCCCAGGCCGGAGATCGTGTCCGAGTCTATCTTCACGTCCTGGGCGTGCAGAGGAGCGGTCGCGGCGATGCCGCCGACGATCATGAAGGCCAGACATTGAGCAATGAGTTTGTGCATAGTTGAGAAGTCCTTTTCGTGGCAGTTGCCCAGGCCGCCGCCGGCGGCACCCAGAGACCCTGTAAACGATTCCCCTCCTTTGCATGCTTGTAGGGGGACGGCTTGCCGTCCCCTAACGCGCGGGTAGGGCAAGCCCTATCCCTACAGGCTTTCACAGCAGCGAGGAAACCGTCTGCAAGCGTCTCTATTTCGACCCGGCCGCCGGTCCGGCCTGGGCATTGGCCGCAGGCATCTTGAACAGGGCATCGTCGACCGCAGGATTCAATTCGATCTTTTCCACAGTAACACGGACGCGGTCCGGGCTCCCCTTCTGGCCCTGTTCAATTGCGAACGGGTAATAAATGCCGCTCACCGGATCGTAGTCGCCGTAGTACGATTCCGACTCGTGCGGAGCCCCACGGACGAAAGTCTGTGTCTCGAGCTTGAGCTCCAGGTACGAGTCAGTATCAAAATAATAAGTCCGGATATCGCCGTTTTTCAGGGTCAGTTTCACCTTATAGCAGTCCGTGCCCTCGACGGAATCGTGACCCATGAATTCCGCCTTGTGGCCTTTCTGCCTATAATTCACCAGCGGGCCGTCAATGTCCGAGTCAACCACAAGGTCTTTCATGTCGTCTTCGGCCAATAGCTCGGCCTCCCGGCGGCCCTCGAACGGGTCTAATTGCCACCCCGTCTTGCCGTCGTAGGCTCTGATTTGCGTCATGCCCTGCAGGATGAACTCTTCGCGCACCTCGTCCGGCCGCTTGGTGACGGATCGAACATCAGCCTTAAACGAGCCGGCGCTGAACTTGGCCGTCTGAATGCGGCTGTGGACGGCACTGATTTTCTCCATGCCGCCGTGTGCCTGGATATTCTTCGCAATGATCTCATCCACAGTTTGCGGGCGCGCCGCCGCAGGCAGCAAGGCCAGCGCAACAATTGCCCCGAGAAGCGTTCGACACATATAGACGGGCTCCTTCGTATGGACCAGATGGCGTCTAAGGGTAGGTATTGGGTCCGAGCAACAGTATACCTCAGTTTGTTGAGGAAGCGCCCCTCGATGCACGAGTACTGTCGTAGTCTTGAGGCGGCGCCGGCTCTCGGGCCGGCCGTTGCCGGACCGAGGGACAGCGCTGCGATTCAGACCAGGAGGGTATGGCCGGACGGCGTAAGGAGGGGTAAGCGGTTAGACGACACGCCGGGAAACCGAGCCCAGGCAGGTGCGCTTTAAAGCGGCCAGGGCTAAAAACTCAGGGGGAACTCGGCAGCGGCCAAATTGGCGAACTTTACCGCTTCGACGCGCTGGCCGACCACGTTGGCAAAATACTGAAGAACCGAGGTCAGTCTGAGAATGACCCGATCGTCACTCATCCCCAGCAATCGCCGCATCGCAAGCGAAAGAAATTGCCAGCGGAAATAGAGAATCAAGAAACGCTCTTCGCCCGCGTACCTTCGATTCTGGTTAGCGGCATTCTTGAGGAGATAGGTGAGAGCGAGGAAATCACATTTCAGCGCCTGGCGTAAGAGGGATCGAGCGGCCGGCTTGCCGAGCCCTTCCAACATCTCCCGCAAGGACAGAAACTCCAGACGATTGGCGCTTGCAATGGATTGAAAGTACTCCCGGTCAAACTGCCGGCGCAGAATCTTCTGGCAAGTGATTTGGAAATAGAAACAGAACAGCGCCGCCGAGAGGATCAGAATAACTGTGGCAACGATCATGGCTTCTCACCCTTTTTAGAAGTTGGAATCCGGCATGGCTTCGCGCGAAGCAAAAGAGCGAAAACGGGCAGCCTTCACCGCTTCCTCCCCAAGCTGCATAATCGAGTAAGCTAACACCGGAAACCTCCTCGCGTGTCGTACGAGATGGTTATAGTTGTTATCCACCACTTGAGCTATAGCACAATAGTACCGGGACTCCCGCGCTGGGCCGACCTCAAGTTCGTCCCGACCCTCAAGGTCAGACTCTTTTTCGAGATCACTTCGCTTGCAACCAAGATGCCGGGTGAATAGAATCTCAGAGAGAAGGAGACAGCGAAGACTTTGCGCTTCTTTGTGCCTTAGTCCGTCAACCGGCGGGCGTGCTGTTCTGCTTCTTCAACGACTTCACTTCCGCAGGCTTTTTGTGAATCCTCCAGAAGGGCTGAGCGCCGCAGTTCTCAAGAATCTGACTCAATCGATGGCCTTGTGTTACCGGACACCAGAGGGGCAATCATGAAACGAATCATTCTAATTCTTCTTCTTTCTACGCTGGCCTGCCTTTGCTTTGCTGATGACAAGAGCGAGAAGCAGAAACCGGCGCAGTCCATCGCCGAACTCCAGCAGCAACTCGAGAAATTGCTCAAGGACACGCACACGCCGGGCGTTTCCGTTGCCATCGTGCATCGGGACGGACCGGAATGGATCGCCGGTCTCGGCGAATCGGACGTTGCCCGTCACCGTGCGACAACTCCGGACACCCTCTTCCGCATTGGTTCAACGTCGAAGGCCTTTGCGTCGCTCTCGATCCTGATGCTGGCCGAGCAGGGCAAGCTCTCGCTGGATGATACCGTCCGCAAGCTAGCTCCCGAGGTGTGGTTCGAGAATCGCTGGGAAGCGAGTGATCCGGTGCGGGTGGTTAATCTTCTGGAGCACACCACCGGCTGGGACGATATGCACCTGCACGAATACGCCGTCGATGCGCCGCCCAGCCTGGGTCTGCGTGAGGCGCTGGACTCCTATCATCGTTCGCGCATTTCGCGCTGGCCGCCCGGAACGCGCATGGCCTATTGCAATTCCGGCCCGCCGGTGGCGGCTTACATCGTCGAAAAGATCACCCAGCAGCGCTTCGAAGATTTCGTGCAGCAGAATCTCTTTCTGCCGATCGGAATGAAGACCGCGACTTATTTTCCGCCGCCCGAAGGAACCGCCACGACTCTCTATCACCCCGACGGCAAGACTCCCTACCCTTACTGGAATCTCGTTTATCGCCCCGCGGGTTCGATCAATGCTTCCGCCCGTGATATGGCAGCCTACGTCCAGTTCTATCTCAATCGGGGCAAGGTCAACGGCGTCCAGATCGTTCCGGCCGCCGACATCGATCGCATGGAGAACCCGGCCAGCACCTGGGCCGCTCAAGACGGCCTGAAGAGCGGATACGGCCTAAGCAATTATTGGAGCCTCCACGAGGGCTTCGTGTACCACGGGCATAACGGGGGCGTCAACGGCGGGCTCACTGAAATGGCGTACATGCCCGAATACGGCGTGGGCTACTTCTACAGCATAAACTCCGGGAACGGAGATGCGTTTTCCCGCGTCGGCAAAACGATTCGCGCCTACGTCACCGCCAAGTTGCAGCAGCCGGCGCTGCCTCCTGTCGCATCTCTGCCGCCAGGCGCCGCTGAGTGGGCGGGGTGGTATGAGCCGGACTCACCACGCAATGAAATGACCCAATTCCTGGAGCGTGTGGCAGGGCTTAGCGTGGTAAGTTTGAAAGACGGGAAACTTCTCATCTCGAGTTTAGGTGGACGGAACGAGACCTTCCTTCCCGTTTCGGGCAGGCAGTTCCGATACGCTCCGAAGAAGGATTCTCTTGAACCCGCAGCCACTCTCGCGCTGCTAAGCCCAAACACGGAGGGCCGTTTCATCGAGGCAGGCAGGGTCGTCTTCAAGCAGATCCCAACCTGGTTGGCGATCCTGGAGATTGTGCTCACGGCGTTGGTTGCGGTGTCTGTGGTCTCGATACTGATTTACGCGCCCTTCTGGATTCTGGGAGGGCTCAGCCGGAAGCGCCGCCGCCCGCCAGAGCGCGCCATGCGAGTTTGGCCGCTCGTAGCCGTCTTGAGCCTGGTGAGCATTGTCGTTATCTTCATCCTGTGTGGGAACGACTTGATCGAACGTCTGGGGAATCTGACCGCATGGTCGATGGCTCTGTTTTTGGTCACCATCATGTTCGCCGTCGCGTCGGTGGCGAGCGCCATCACATTGTGGCGGGCGCCGGCGGGGGCGGTTCGCCGCGGCGTACGAGGCTACTCGATGGTAGTCACGATGGCATTGCTGATCACCACCGCGTACCTTGCTTATTGGGGTGTTATCGGATTGCGGACGTGGGTGTAGCCGCTAGGGGCGGCCACAAGGGTCGCCCCTACGTGCTGGGTTACGGTTTGAGCAGTCGGTAGCTCACGAAGGCCAGGTGACGGCTGTCCGGCGACCAGGAGGGAACATTCATTGTTCCCTGCCCTCCGAACAGTTTCACCAGCACGCGCGGCTCGCCGCCCGCGGCGGGCATCAAACGCAGCATCACGTCTTTGTTGGGCGGATGTCCCTTCACGTGCTTGTCGAAAGAGATGAACACCAGCCATTTCCCATCCGGCGAGGGATGAGCGAACCAGTTGGAGTAATCGTCGTTCGTAACCTGCTCCTGCCCCGATCCATCAGCGTGCATCCGCCAGATCTGCATCCAACCCGTGCGCTCTGAGTTGAAGTAAATCCACTGACCATCGGGGGAATAATCGGGGCCGTCGTCCAAGCCGGGGGCATCCGTCAAGCGGCGTTCTTCGCCGCCCTCAACAGGAATGGTGTAGATATCGAAGTTGCCGCCCCGCTCGGCGCAATAGGCGAGCGTCTTGCCATCCGGAGACCAGCCATGCCAATAGGAGGGCCCGCGCTCGGTCACGCGGCGCGGCGGGCCGCCCACGGCAGGGAGCACGTAAATCATCGAATCCTCGCCTGGCGAGTTGCTGATCGCGAGCCACTGTCCATCCGGCGAAAAGCCGTGATCGTTGTTGCAGCGGGTTGCCTCTCCCGTATTCAGAAGCCGAGGCTCGCCGCCCTCGACGGGCAGAGTGTAAAGTCTTCCGCCGCTGTTAAAGAGCAGATACTTTCCATCCCGCGACCAATTAGGCGCTTCGAAACGCTTCTCGGCACGATAGACGACGCGGCGCTCAGCGCCCTCCGACGATATGATTTCCAGGCGGCTTTCCACCGGCCGGTCGCGCTCATCCTCTTCCTTGAACTCGAGCAGGCTTGGCTTTGAAATCACGGCTTCCTCCAGGACTCCGGCATCGTGAGAGCACACCGCCAGCCCGGCATAAACAGGATCGTGCAACGGGACTTCAACACTCCCCGCCAGTTCCAACGGCCCGCCCGCACGCGCCGCCCAGAACAAGAATGAGTTCCCCAGGCGGACCAAGCGAAGGGTTTCCGGCATGTTGATCTTGGACTGGATTTCCTGCGTCTCGCCGCCCTCTGTGAGCCGATATTGCAGGCTGGCGAGTCCGCTCGCATGCAGCACCACGTCCGCGTACGGCGAGTTGGGGGTGAGCTGCTGCCGGACCATCCAGCCCGCCTTCTTATGTTCGTTCCCGCCAGATGTCGGAAAACGCACTGAGGCCGTGAGAGTCAAATCCCCTGACGCCTGGCGGTAGACGTAATGAAACGCGTCAGTCTGAGCCCACATGTTGTCGCCGCCACCCTTGATGCGGTATGCATCGCGCGAGGCGTCGTAGTGAGCGGATCCCGGACGCAGCGGGCCGCCCACATCGGTCTCATGCTGGAGTTCGCCCAGCGGGCCGGAAGATGCAGCGATCATCGTCCCCACGAACGCGCACGCGCAAAGCATGACAAGCCAGCGCCGTGCCGTCCAGCGGCGTCGAGAATGAGATTCAATCATGACAAACCTCCAGGTGCGATGACGATGTGAGGGGGAAAAGTACAATGATACGCGGTCCTCTGGCAAGCCTTAACTCGATGAGCCGTTCCCTAGCTAATG
>Ga0181530_10005834_pt1 | contig 12378 bp, 10 predicted proteins | sample PEATcosm2014_Bin_42_FD_119769 | JGI IMG/M metagenome (GOLD analysis project Ga0181530, IMG submission 119769) | Peatland microbial communities from MTU Mesocosm Facility, Houghton, MI, USA - PEATcosm2014_Bin10_60_metaG | ecosystem: Environmental > Terrestrial > Soil > Wetlands > Peat | place... | reverse complement strand
TGCAGGATAGCATCGAATATTTGTTTATATCTTCGGAAAATGACTCCTGGGCAACGGCAGGATGACGAGATGTTCATCTTCAATTCAGTGGTTATCGCTCATATCCGCACAGCCACGGCAACCGGTGCCTGCAGCAGGGCGTCGAAAACATAACAGCCGCATTCTCCATGAGCAAGGTCGCCATTCTGTTGGTTATAACCGGAAGCCTTCTATCGGCCCTCGCAGGCTCGGCGCCCATAGCACGCGCTGTTCCTGAGCGCGAACTCTACGCCGGATGGCTCAAGATGTACGACCTGCAGTTCGACGATGCGCACCGGAGTTTTGCCGCATGGAAACAAAGCTATCCCGACGACTCGCTTGGCCCGGCATCCGACGCGGCGGCTTACTTGTTTTCCGAACTGGCCCGCCTGGGCGCTCTCGAATCCGAATTGTTCGTGGACGATTCCCGCTTCAAATCGCGCGCAAAATTACGGCCGGATACGGCTCAGAAGCTGCTGTTCGCTCGGGAAATCGCGCAGGCGGATCGGCTTGCGGACGCAGCGCTGCAAAGAGGCGGCGCCGATCCGAACGCGTTGTTCGTCAAGTCCCTGACCTTCGGCTTGCGCGCGGATAACGCCGGACTGATTGAAAAGCAGTCCCTTGCCGCGTTGAGCTTAACGAAGGAGGGCCGCGCCTGGGCCGACAGACTGACGCAGGCGAACCCACGCGCTTTTGACGCATACCTCGGGCCGGGCGTGGAGAATTACCTGTTGAGCCTGAAGCCCGCGCCGCTGCGGGTTTTGTTGCGCATGACAGGATCGAACGTCGATCGCGAAAAAGGCCTTGCGGAGATTCGGCAGACGGCGCTTCATGGCTATTATCTGGAACCGTTTGCCAAACTGTTGCTGGCGGTGGCGGCGCTGCGCGACAACAATCCTGCTCGCGCGCGCGAGCTGCTGGCGGAATTGCACCGGCGTTTTCCGGACAACGAGCTGTATACGCGGGAGATGAGCCGCATCGATAAAGGAGCGCATTGACCCAGCCTTCGACAAGCGAGACCCCTCGGTACCACGTGGATGTCGATCGCGTCCGCAAACACTACGATCGCTTGTCTTTCCTCTACAGGATGTTCTGGGGAGAGCATCTCCACCACGGCTATTGGAACGCCGGCTTGACTGACGCCACTGCCGGGCAGGCCCAAATTCAACTCATGGAGCAACTGGCGCGGAGGGCCGAAATACCCCAGGGCGCCAGCGTGCTCGACATCGGTTGCGGCGTGGGAGGGTCCGCGCTGTGGCTGGCGGATCGGTACGGGTGCCGCGTAACGGGCATGACGATCAGCCCGGTTCAGGCGGCGATGGCCACCAGAAAAGCCAAGGCGCGCGGACTGGGGGGCGGCGTCCGTTTCGAAGTAACAGACGCGAATCTCTGGCAGCCGGAACCGGCGAGTTTCGACGTAGTCTGGATCATGGAGAGCAGCGAGCATTTCCCAAACAAGAAACAGTTCTTCGAGCGCTGCGCCATTGCCTTAAAGCCCGGAGGCACGCTCGCCGTCTGCGCATGGCTCCGCCGCGATGGCCCGTTGCCGCCCGGTGAACAGACACTCGTGGCGACCATCGCCGAGGCGATGATGAGCGCGAGCCTCGACAGCCTCGGCAGTTACAGAGATTGGATGCGCGACGCCGGTCTGACGGTAACGGCCGCGGAAGATATCACACCCCACGTGGAGCGCACTTGGGCGCATTGCGCCCGCATCGGATCGAATCCGGTCCTCAAATTCCTGGTGCGCTTCACCGGGGGCCCCACCCGGCGTTTCGTTAAGGCCTTCCCGCTAATGCAGCAGGCCTATTCCAGCGGCGCCATGGCGTTTGGCTTGTTTGTCGCGAAAAAGCCGTAGCGACGTAAGCCCCAGGAGTAAAATCGTATTGCTTGATTTCAACTTCTCAAACTTGGGACGCAGCCCGCGCCCTCACCCGCATCCAGGAGCTTCAGCGCCTTCCCGGCGCTCTGCTCCCCATCCTGCACGCATTGCAGGAGGAGTTCGGCTACATCGATGAAGCCGCCGTCCCCGTCGTAGCCGAAGCCCTCAACCTTTCACATGCCGAAGTACATGGCGTCATCACCTTCTATCACGATTTCCGCCACACTCCGCCCGGCCGCCACACCCTGCAGGTCTGCCGCGCCGAGTCCTGCCAGGCCATGGGCTGCGATGCGCTGATTCAGCACATCGAGAAGCGCCTCGGCGTCGGGATCGGCAACACCACGGCGGACGAAAGCTTCACGTTTCAGCCCGTCTTCTGCCTCGGCAACTGCGCGCTTTCCCCCGCCGCCATGCTGGACGGCAGGCCATACGGCCGCTTGTCTCCCGAGATCGCCGACTTCCTGATCGACGACATACGGAGGCGCGCATGACCTGCTTTCGTGGGGCCGGGGCTTCGGCCCTGCCGCCGGGCTTCCGCCCGGCGCTTTTGGCAGATAAGGCCACTTCATGAGCACCAAAATTTACGTACCCGGCGACATGGCCGCCATCTCAGTTGGAGCCGACGCCGTGGCCCGCGCCATATCCCGCGAAATCTCCGTCCGCGGCCTCAACGTCACCGTCGTCCGCAACGGCTCGCGCGGCATGTTCTGGCTGGAGCCTCTGGTCGAAGTCGAAACCCCGCGCGGCCGCATCGCCTACGGTCCGTTATCCTCCGATGCCGTGCCCGGATTGTTCGAAGCCGGGTTCCTCGAAGGCAAACCTCATTCGTTGTGCCTCGGCGTTACCGAAGAAATCGACTGGCTCAAGCGCCAGGAGCGCCTCACCTTCGCGCGTTGCGGCATTACCGATCCGCTCTCACTTTCCGATTACATCAATCACGGCGGCTATCGCGGCCTTACCAATGCTCTCAGCCACACCCGCGGGGGCATCGTCGAGGAAGTCGCCAAATCCGGACTCCGCGGACGCGGCGGCGCCGGCTTCCCTACCGGGATCAAGTGGCGCACCGTGCTCAATGCGGTCGCCGACCAGAAGTACATCGTCTGCAACGCCGATGAAGGCGACAGCGGCACCTACGCGGATCGCATGATCATGGAAGGCGACCCGTTTGTCCTGATCGAAGGCATGACAATCGCCGGCATCGCCGTCGACGCCACCAGCGGATTCATCTACTGCCGTTCCGAGTATCCCCATGCGTTCCGAATGCTGCGGCGCGCCATCGACATCGCTTATGAAACCGGCTATCTCGGAGCCAGCGTCGCGGGCAGCGGCAAGCGCTTCGATCTGGATGTCCGGCTCGGCGCGGGGGCCTATATTTGCGGCGAGGAGACGTCGCTGCTCGAAAGCCTCGAAGGCAAGCGCGGTCAGATCCGCTACAAGCCGCCACTCCCCGCCATTGAAGGCCTGTTCGGCAAGCCCACGGTGGTCAACAATGTCATTTCGCTCGCCACCGTGCCCATCGTTATGGATAAAGGCGCGGAGTTTTACCGCGACTTCGGCATGGGCAAGTCGCGCGGCACTCTCACCATTCAGCTGGCCGGAAACATCAAGCGCGGCGGTCTGGTCGAAAAGGCGTTTGGACTGTCGCTTCGCGACGCCATTTACGATTTTGGCGGCGGAACCGCCTCCGGCAGGCCGCTGCGGGCCGTGCAGGTCGGCGGGCCTCTCGGCGCTTATTTCCCCGAGTCCCTTCTCGACACCCCGCTCGACTACGAAGCCTTCACCGCGCAGCGCGGCTTGGTCGGCCACGGCGGCATCGTCGTGTTCGACGATACGGTTGATCTCGCCAAACAGGCCCGCTTCGCCATGGAGTTCTGCGCCATCGAGAGTTGCGGCAAGTGTACCCCCTGCCGTATCGGTTCCACCCGCGGCGTCGAAGTGATCGACCGCATCATCGCCAATGAAGAGCGGGCCAGGAACCTTGAAGTGCTCGACGATCTTTGCGAACTGCTGCTCGACGGATCGCTCTGCGCCCTGGGCGGCCTGACACCCTACCCGGTCCTGAGCGCGCTCAAATACTTCCCCGAAGACTTCCACGCACCTGTCTAAATCAAACCCGCTTTGGCTCGGATGAAAACGGATGAAAACGGATAAGACAAAATGCTTGTCCGAGTCTCATCCGTTTTCATCCGTTTCCATCCGAGCCGAACAAGGTTTTCCCCAACCCGGCCTCAAAATCCGCTTCCACTCAACCCTCCGGCTCTGAAAATTCACCAGTAAACAAACATCCTTCCCCGACGCTTTCAAATAGTTCATGCACTGCGCCATATGATCCGGCCCCAGCCTCTCGGCGCATTTCAACTCCACCACCAGCTCATCTTCCACGACGATATCCGCAAGATAACTCCCCACGCTCTCGCCCTTGTAAGTCACCTCCAGCGGCGCCTGCACGTCCACCCGCATTCCCCGCAGCCGCAACTCCTTCACCAGCGCCCGCTCATAAACCTTCTCCAGGAAGCCCACCCCCAGCGTATTCGCAACCTCAAAGATCGCCCCGATCACCCTCTCGCTCAACGCGCCATTCAAATCGGTGTTCATACCTGACCCAGGAAAAACAGTGCCGGATTCGCAAAAGGTTCTCCGGCATTTGCCTTTGCCTTTGTGTTTATCCGTTTCCATCCGAGCCAACGTTGTTGTCTGTAACGGAGTGGGCCGTATAAACTAATGAAAGAGACATCCCTATGCCACTGATTCAGGAAATCGACTACGGCACGCCCCCAACCGTCGCCCAAACTCTGGTCAGTCTGGAGATCGATGGCAAGCCCGTCACCGTCCCGGCCGGCACATCGATCATGCGCGCCGCCGTCGACGCGGGCGTCCAGGTGCCCAAACTCTGCGCCACCGACAGCGTCAAAGCCTTCGGCTCCTGCCGCCTGTGTCTCGTCGAGATCGACGGACGCCGCGGAACTCCCGCCTCCTGCACCACTCTTGCCGAACCCGGCATGAAGGTGCGCACGCAAACGCCGAAGCTGGCTAAACTGCGCCGCGGCGTGATGGAACTCTACATCTCCGACCATCCGCTCGATTGCCTCACCTGTGCCGCCAACGGAAATTGCGAGCTGCAGGACATGGCCGGCGTCGTCGGCCTTCGCGAAGTGCGTTACGGCTACGAAGGCGCCAATCACATTAAGTCGACCAAAGACGAGTCCAATCCGTATTTCACCTTCGATCCCGGCAAGTGCATCGTATGCTCGCGCTGCGTGCGCGCCTGCGAAGAAGTTCAGGGCACCTTCGCGCTGACCATCGACGGACGCGGCTTCGCCTCCGTCGTTTCAGCCGGCAACAAGGATTTCATCGATTCCGAGTGCGTGTCCTGCGGCGCATGTGTTCAGGCCTGCCCGACGGCGACGCTCATGGAAAAATCGGTGATCGCGAAAGGCCAGGGCGAGCACAGCGTCATCACCACCTGTGCCTACTGCGGTGTGGGCTGCACGTTCAAAGCCGAGATGCAGGGCAACGAAGTGGTCCGCATGGTGCCTTTCAAAGACGGCAAGGCGAATCACGGCCACTCCTGCGTGAAAGGGCGTTTCTCCTGGGGCTATGCGACTCACAAAGACCGCATGCTCAAGCCCATGATCCGCGCCAGGATCACCGATCCCTGGCGGGAAGTCACCTGGGACGAAGCGATCGGCTATGCCGCCGGCGAGTTCAAGCGCATCCAGGCCAAATACGGACGCGATTCCATCGGCGGCATCACCTCCTCGCGTTGCACCAACGAGGAAACCTACCTCGTCCAGAAGATGGTTCGGGCCGCCTTCGGCAATAACAACGTGGATACCTGCGCCCGCGTCTGCCATTCGCCCACGGGATACGGATTGAACGCAACTTTCGGGACTTCCGCCGGTACGCAGGACTTCGATTCCGTGGAAGATGCCGACGTGATTGTGGTCATCGGCGCCAATCCGACGGACGCGCACCCGGTTTTTGCGTCACAGATGAAACGTCGTCTGCGCGAGGGCGCGCACCTGATCGTCATAGACCCGCGCAGGATCGATCTCATCAAGACGCCCCACGTGCAGGCGGATTATCATCTGCCTCTCCGCCCCGGCACCAACGTCGCCGTCATCAATGCGATCTCGCATGTCGTGGTCACCGAGGGCCTGGTTGACGAACCTTACGTTGCCGAACGCTGCGACACGAAGGCGTTTGACCTTTGGCGTAACTTCATCGCCGAAGAGCGTAACTCGCCCGAAGCGCTGGAAACTCTTACCGGAGTGCCGGCTGCGGATGTCCGGGCAGCCGCGCGGCTGTATGCCACGGGCGGTAATGCCGCAATTTATTACGGCCTCGGCGTCACCGAACACAGCCAGGGATCCACGATGGTCATGGGCATGGCCAACCTCGCCATGGCGACCGGCAACATCGGCAAACGTGGGGTCGGCGTTAATCCTCTGCGCGGCCAGAATAACGTGCAGGGCTCCTGCGATATGGGGTCTTTCCCGCATGAATTTTCGGGCTACCGGCACGTTTCGACCGATGCCGTTCGGGAGATGTTTGAAGAAGCCTGGAACGTTACGCTGCAGGGCGAGCCGGGGCTCCGTATTCCCAACATGCTTGATGCCGCGGTCGAGGGGACGTTCATGGGTCTTTATGTCCAGGGTGAAGATATCGCCCAGTCCGATCCGAACACCCACCACGTGACTTCGGGCCTCGGGGCGATGGAATGCGTTGTCGTCCAGGACTTGTTCCTCAACGAGACGGCGAGCTACGCCCACGTCTTCCTTCCCGGATCCTCCTTCCTCGAGAAGGATGGAACCTTCACCAACGCGGAACGCCGCCTGGGCATGGTCCGCAAAGCGATTCCTCCCATGGCCGGTCTGGCCGATTGGGAAGTCACGATGGCGCTCTCGAAGGCTCTCGGTTACGAGATGCACTACAACCATCCGAGCGAAATCATGGACGAGATCGCCCGCCTCACACCGACCTTCGCCGGCGTGAGCTTCAAAAAGCTGGATGAGGTGGGCAGCCTGCAGTGGCCCTGCAACGCGAACGCCCCCGAAGGTACGCCGATCATGCACATCGGCAAGTTCGTGCGTGGCAAAGGCCGCTTCATGATCACCGAGTTCGTGCCCACCGAGGAGCGGACGAGCGGGCGTTTCCCGCTGATCCTGACTACTGGCCGCATTCTTTCCCAATACAACGTTGGCGCGCAAACCAAACGCACCGAGAATAACGTGTGGCATGCCGAAGACATCCTCGACATCCATCCGTTCGATGCGGAGCATCGCGGAATCCGCGACGGCGACCGCGTGGAACTCTCCAGCCGTGCGGGCAAAACTTCATTGCACGCGCGGATCACCGAGCGCATACAGCCGGGCGTCGTCTACACCACCTTCCATCACGCCGTCTCCGGCGCCAACGTTGTCACGACTGATTTCACCGATTGGGCGACGGGTTGTCCCGAATACAAGGTGACAGCCGTGCAGGTTCGACCCGTGAAGAAGGAATCTGAGTGGCAGGAGCACTACCGCGAAACCAAGCGCATCACCACCCAGATCATGAGTGAAGCGAGCGCCGGCGACTAATGAGGGCCGACCTCATGGTTCACAACGCGAACCAGATCGCGCTTTATTTCGCGAGCTTCCCGAGGGAGGAGGCGATTGACGGAGTGCTCAACCACATCCAGAAGTTCTGGGAGCGCCGAATGAAAGATCAACTCCTCGCGTACGTCGGCCAGGGCGGCACGGGCCTGCATGAGCTTGTGCTTGAAGCCGTGAAGCGCATGCCGGTCAGCGCTTGAACTACTTCACTTCCAACGCAGCCAGCGTCGGTCCGCCGCCGGTCTTCGGACGCGGCAGCAGGCTTGGGCCGGACGCTTTCAGCACCGTAGCGATGTTCGTGTTCACCGGGAAAATGAAGCCCAGGAATACCGACTGCATCTCATCCCAATTCTGCGGGCCCCAATGGATCTCCTTTGTCGGATCCGGATTGTTGGGGTTGTTGGCCGAGTTGTCGTAGTGGGCGATGGAAACGATCTTCGTACCCTTGGGCAGAACGATGGGTTTGGCGAGATCGTATCCCAACTGCCAGTTGAAGTCGAACTTGCCCTTGAAGACTGTTTCTTTTTCGCCTGTTGGATAAACCACGCGAATCTCGAAGTCCTTCCCCCGCAGATGGGCGTGGGGCTGAATGTAGACCAGTTTCACGTCGGCCCCGACGGTGGATTCGGAAACCACTTCGACGTTGCTGTCGTTTGCGGGAATCACCAGGTTCAGCGCCGCGGGTGTACCCGGTGACGTGTAATAACGGGTCACGGGAGCTGTCTTCGCGAGAACCAGCCCCACTCTCGAAACGTCCGTGGCGGGTTTGCCGATCGTGGTGTAGTGCAGCTCGAACACGAAGTCAGAACCTTTCGGGATCAGCTTCGCCGAGCCTTCGATATCGAAAGTTTGCGCACCGAGACCGGGATTGTATTTTCCGATTATGTCGTTGCCTTCGGAAGTGCTGTTCCGTCCCATTCCGGTCGAATAGGGGACACCCGGAGTGGCGTTCTCCATCCAGCGCGATCCGGGAGGACGGACCCAGACTTTGCCGTGATGCAACACAGCATTATTGGACGGACGCATTTCGGCTTCCTTGACCCAGAGATCTTCCGTGATGTTGCCCTTTACGAGGATGTACTGGTAGTCGATGGTGCCGGTGGCGGGAAGTTGGAAGGCATTCGGCATTTCGATCACCATGTCGGGTTTGATATTCCAGCCCTCCTGGAACGTCCTTGCCGCCGGTTTGTCTTTGGCATCGCCTTCCGGCGCGCCGTTATCGACCCAGGCCACCAGAGTCTGAATCTGCGCGTCGCTGAGCCTGCGGTCGTTGGCGAAATGGCCTACCTTGGGATCCGCGAACCATGGCGGCATCTTCTGGCTGACCACGGCTGCCTTGATCGCCTTGGCCCACGGACGGGCATCCATATAGGTCAGGAGCGACATCGGCGCGATCTCGCCCGGCCGATGGCATCCCTGGCAATTGTTCTGCAATATGGGAAGGACGTCTTTGTTGAACGTCACCGGATTGGTCGCGGCACTCGCCGCAATAGCCATCAGGCAACCCACAAGAGCAACACGGAGCCCACTCATAAAACGCCTCCCAGGGCAGACTTATCCCGCCACCGTAATTGTATTGAACCGCCGGACCGAAAGCAAGCGCGGGCGTCATTGGTTAACCTCTTAACAGTGGGTATATTCAGCCCGATTCTGCGGCGCTACGCATTATGCGCGGGCGCGGTGTGCACGCTCATTGCGATTTGCCACTGGCTGCTGCCGGTGAATGCCACCACCGTCGCGCTGCTGATGCTGCTGCTCGTACTGTGGGCGGCGACGAAATGGGGATTGGCCGAAGCCATTTTCACTTCGATCGTATCCGTGCCCGGATTAAATTTTTACTTCCTGCCGCCGATCGGTACATTCACCATAGCGGACCCGGAGAACTGGGTGGCGCTGTTCGTGTTCCTGGTTACCGCAGTAACGGTGAGCCGGCTTTCCACGCAGGCAAAACGCCGCACCGAAGAAGCCGTGGCGGGACGAAACGAAATAAGCACTCTCTATGAACTCAGCCGGGCCATGCTGATGGACGAAGCGCGTGATGCGGTACGGGTCTCGGTCACGAAAACCGGACAGCTCCTTCATCTGCGCCACATCGCGTTCTTCGATTTGGCCGCAAACCAGATATACGGATCGATCGACGGCTCCGGAATCTCGCACGCCGATCTGGTCCGGGTCGCGGAGACGGGCGAAGCGATTTCCGGAGACAAATCGGGCTCCGGGGACCAATCGATCGGCGCCGACGAATCCACTGTGATTCCGGTCCGGATGGGCACCGTGATTGTAGGGAGTCTCGCGCTCCAGGGGGCGCGGCTGAGCGCCACCACCCGGGATTCGATCGCCAGTCTGCTTGCCATTAATTACGAACGCATGCGAGCTCTCAATCGCGCGGCGGCTGCCGAGGTGGCGAGGCGCAACGAAGAGTTCAAGTCGTCGTTGCTCGACGGTCTCGCGCACGATCTGAAAACGCCGCTCACCGCCATCCGCACCTGCGTGACCCGGTTGATCACCCTGCCGCCACGCACGGAAGAGGTGCGGCAGGAGCTTCTCAGCATCATCGACCAGGAATCGGAGCGGTTGCAGAGTTCCATCGGCGAAGCTATAGAACTGGCGAGAATCGAATCCCAGGAACTGCGTCTGCACCGCTCGGCGACCGATATCGCCGAGCTCGCCCGCGGCGCGATCGAAGAAACGCGGGATGAAAATCCGGGGCGCTATTCCATCGATATCCCGCCGGAGCTGGCACTGGATATCGATGCGGGTCTGGTGCGCCGCGCGCTGATGCAATTGCTGGAAAACGCCCGCAAATATGCGCCGCCCGATTCGCCGATCCGGATTGAGGGCCGAATCCTCGACGGGCAGGCGACCATCTCAGTTATGGACAGGGGACCCGGCATCAGCCCGGACGAATTGGACAAAGTGTTCGAGAAGTTTTATCGCGGGCGCCGCGGACTAAACAACAAGGTCGAGGGCACCGGCATGGGGCTCGCGATCGCGAAAGGTATCATCGAAGCACACGGGGGAAGAATCAGGGCGGAAAGACGCCAGGGCGGTGGGGCGGCTATTTCATTTACCCTGCCGTTGAATTCCGTAAGCCGATGAACAGGACCCGATGAACACCGCCACAATACTTGTCGTCGACGACGAGCCGCAACTGAGGCGCGCCATGAAGGCCACGCTGACCGATCTCGGCTATTCGGTCATCGAAGCCAGGACCGGCGAGGAGGCCCTTGAGGTGCTTCGGCGGGACTCCGCCGACCTGATTCTGCTCGACCTGAACATGCCGGGCATCGGCGGCCTCGAGACCTGCCGCGCCATACGCGAGAACTCGGATCTCCCCATCATCGTCCTGTCCGTTCGCAACACGGAGCGCGACAAAGTGGACGCCCTGGACGCCGGCGCCGACGACTATGTCACGAAACCATTCGGCATCCAGGAATTGCTGGCGCGAATTCGGGCGGCGATCCGGCGCATGCCAGCGTCGGGAGACGCCGGTCCTCACACCTTCGTCGACGGCGAACTGGCCATCGATTTCGACGCCCGGCGCGTGACCAATAACGGAACCACTGTCCGGCTGACGCCCAAAGAATTCGATCTGCTCAAGTTTCTCGTCGATCACCCGAATCGGGCGATCCCTCATCGGAAGCTTCTGCAAACGGTTTGGGGGCCGGACTACGGCGATGAAGTGGAATATCTTCGCGTCGTGGTCAACCAGTTGAGGAAGAAGATCGAGGCCGTGCCTTCCAAGCCGAAGTATCTGCTGACGGAGCCGTGGGTCGGCTACCGTTTCGCGACCCAGGAAGAACCCGTCCACGAGGGCTGACGTGCATCCTGAATCGGAACCAGCCCTCACACAGTGTTGCGGCGCGTGAGCGGCGCTTGCCTGATCTCGAGGCATCCCCGCCCGGTCGGCAGGACTTTCCCGGGATTCAGGAGCTGCGCGGGATCGAACAGAGCTTTGAACCGCCCGATGTAATCCAGCGAATCGGCTGAAAATAACCGGCCCATCAGTTCGTTCTTTTCCATGCCGACGCCGTGCTCGCCGGTAATCGAACCCCCGACCGAAATGCAGTATTGCAGAATTTCCTCACCGGCTGCTTTCGCCCGCTCCAACTCTTCCGGCAGATGCGAATTGAAAAGAATAATCGGATGAAGGTTTCCGTCGCCGGCGTGGAAGATGTTGCTGATCCGCAGGCTGTGCCGTTCCGCTACCCCGGCGATGAATCGCAGCGTAGGCGCCACCTGCGTGCGCGGCACCACGCCATCCTGCACATAATACGAAGGGCTCACTCGCCCCACCGCTCCGAAAGCGTTCTTGCGGCCTTTCCAAAGTAACTCCCGCTCTTCCGCCGACTTCGCCACGCGAAACTCGCGCGCGCCGCAGCGCTGGCAGACATCGCGAATCTGCCCGGTCTGCTCTTCCACCGCCTCAATCAGGCCCTCCAGTTCGATCAGCAGCACAGCCGCCGCGTCCAGCGGATATCCCGCGCCCGTGGCCAGTTCGACCATCCGCAGCATCTCGCCATCGAGCATTTCCACGGCAACCGGCGTGATCGCGCACGCGGTGATCTCGGCCACCGTGTCCGCCGCGTCGGACGCCGAATTATAGACCGCCAGCAGCGTCTTGACTTTCTCCGGCTGTCGCATCAGGCGCACGATGATCTTCGTCACCAGCGCCATGGTGCCCTCCGAGCCCACCAGAAGGCCGGTGAGATCGTAACCCGGAAAATCCGGCTGCTTGCCGCCGGTAGTGTGAACGGTGCCGTCGGGCAGGACAAATTCGAGGCCCAGCACGTGGTTGGTGGTAACGCCGTACGCCAGCGTATGCGGGCCGCCCGAGTTCTCCGCCACATTGCCGCCGATGGTACAGGCGCGCTGGCTGGA
>Ga0181530_10005830_pt1 | contig 12381 bp, 12 predicted proteins | sample PEATcosm2014_Bin_42_FD_119769 | JGI IMG/M metagenome (GOLD analysis project Ga0181530, IMG submission 119769) | Peatland microbial communities from MTU Mesocosm Facility, Houghton, MI, USA - PEATcosm2014_Bin10_60_metaG | ecosystem: Environmental > Terrestrial > Soil > Wetlands > Peat | place... | reverse complement strand
CACCTGCATCGTGGTCGCGCACCGGCTGAGCACGATCACCCGTGCCGAGACGATCCTGGTCATGGACGGTGGCAGGGTCGTCGACCAGGGATCCCACCATGAGCTGCTCGCGCGCGGAGGCTTCTATCAGCAGCTGTTCTCCGGGCAGGTCCAGCCGGCCGAGCAGTACTCGTAAAGCACCGGGTCAAGAACGCTGAGATGCACTGGTCAGGAGCCGGCCACCATCTCATACACGGCCGCCTGTTTCACCGTCATTCCCTCCAGCGCGATCGTGACCGGGATCTCGAAGCTCGCGAGGCGGTGGAGGCCGGCGGTACGCAGGAACGCGCGGCCCGGATCACCGACGAGCACCCGGGCGCCACCCGTGTGGGCACGCCGCAGGAACGCCAGGATCCGCATCGCCAGATCCCGCTCGTAGAAGGCGTCGGCGCACAGCACGACGCCGGCGCCGTCCGCGTCACCGTCCAGCAGGTCGGCGAGGACCGGCGTGACACGCACTCCGTTGGCCGCCGCGTTGACGGAGATCGCGCGGACCGCGATCTCGTCCACGTCCGCGGCCACCACGCTGAGCGCCCCGCCGCGGGCCGCCGCGATCGCGACCAGGCCCGAGCCGGAGGCGACGTCCAGCACCCTCGTCCCGGCCACCAGGGCCGGATGATCGAGCAGGTATCGGGCCAGCGCCTGGCCGCCGGCCCACGGGAACGCCCAGAACGGCGGGGGCAGGCTCACCTGCCCGGCCTCCTTTTCCAGCTGCTCCCAGACGGTGAACGGGTCGTCGGCCTGCTGCAACCGGATCTCGGGTACGTAGGGCACCCTGGTCAGCCGGGTGGTAGTGGCGATGATGCGGCGGTCCGGCCGGGCCGCGGCTGCACTCATGCCTGCTGACGATACTTGCCCAGCGACCCCGGATGCCGTCCCCCGGGCCAGCACCGTGCCCCGCCGATGCGTCGCGGCCCGCTGCGGTAGCGTCGCGTTGGCGGGGCGGGTACGGCCGGTGACCAAATCCTTCCAGGGGGTGCGTAGTGCGGAATCCGGCAGCGGGGGGTGGCCGATGGGTCGAGGTCGCCCCCGAGCGCTTCGCCACCTGGGCCGGCAGTTTCGGCGAACGCCATGGTCAGCTGGCCGCGGAGGCTAGCCCGGCCGTTCTCACGCTGACCGCCGCCGACGGTTCGATCGCCGAATGTCACGTTCCGTTCCCGCCGATGACATCCCTCGCGCCGGCGCGCCGGCCGGCCGCGGGGGTGCCGGGGGAGCCGCCCCGCCCGGGGGAGCCGCCCGGCCCGGAGCAGGCTCCTGGCTCCGGCGAAGCCGTCTCCGCCGGAACGCTCATCGCCGGCGTCGCCGCGCACGCCACCGCTCCCCGCACCGTGGCCATTCTGCTCGTCCGGCTCGGCGGTTACGCGACGGGAGTTTTCGCCGGATCACCGCCGGAACTTGTCGCGTCCAAAACCGGCAGCCGGCTGGTCCACGGGCGCAGCGCGGCGGGCGGCTGGTCCCAGCATCGCTTCGCCCGCCGCCGGGAGAAGCAGGCAGCGGAGGCGCTGGATGCTGCCGCGGCCGCCGCGGTCCGGGTGTTCGGCCCCTACCAGGGCGAACTCGATGCCGTCGTGCTGGGCGGGGACCGGCGGACCGCAGCCAGCCTGCGCGATGACCCGCGCGTCCGGCCCTACCTGCCCCTCGCGACCGACCGGTTCCTGACCGTCCCGGAGCCCCGGCTGGCGATCCTGCGGGACAGCCCGCGGCTGTTCCGCGCGATCCGCATCCGGCTGTATTAGCCCGCCCGGGGAAAAATACCGCCGGGGCGTTGTCTGGCCTCCGGTAGACTTGCGGCCGTGTCTCCACTCCTTCCTTAGGGACAGTCCGCAGGCGGCGACAGACCAGGGCGGCCGCTGCGGACTGATGGCCCGCGTTCACGCGTTGACTGAATAATGGGAGTGGATTTCCTTGATTGTGGCCAGTGGCATCGAACTGCGCGCGGGGGCGCGCCTGCTGCTCGAAGACGGCAGCTTCCAGGTCGCCCCCGGTGATCGCGTTGGCCTCGTGGGCCGGAACGGGGCGGGCAAGACAACCCTGCTCAAGGTGCTGGCCGGGGACGCCCTGCCGGCGGCCGGCACGGTCCGCCGCGGCGGCGCCATCGGCTACCTCCCGCAGGACCCCCGCACCGGCGACCTGGACGTCATGGCCGTGGACCGGGTGCTGTCCTCCCGCGGGCTCGACGAACTGCGCGCCGGGCTGCGCCACGCCGAGATCCAGATGTCGGATCCGGACGCCAGTCGCGCCGACGCGGCCATCCACACCTACGCCCGCCTCGAGGAGCGCATGTCCGTGCTGGGCGGCTACGCCGCGGAGGCGGAGGCGGCGGCCCTCGCCGCCAGCCTCGGGCTGCCCGACCGGGTGATGCACCAGCCGCTCGGCACGCTGTCCGGCGGACAGCGGCGCCGCATCGAGCTGGCCCGGATTCTCTTCGGCGACTCCCAAGCGCTGCTCCTGGACGAGCCGACCAACCACCTGGACGCGGACTCGATCGGCTGGCTGCGCGATCACCTGCGCACCTACCGCGGCGGCCTGATGGTGGTCAGCCACGACGCGGGCCTGCTGGAAGCCGCCGTGAACAAGGTCTTCCACCTCGACGCGCAGCGGTCCGTGCTCGACTACTACAACCTGGGCTGGCGGGCCTACCTGCAGCAGCGCGAGACGGACGAGCGGCGCCGCAAGCGGGAGCGGACCAACGCCGAACGGCAGGCCGCGGCGCTGAGCTCGCAGGCCGACCGGATGCGGGCCAAGGCCACCAAGGCCCGGGCCGCCCAGGGGATGCAGCGCCGGGCCGAACGGCTGCTGTCCGGCCTGGCCGACGAACGGGCCGCCGACCGGGTGGCCAAGCTGCGATTCCCCGTCCCGGCGCCGTGCGGCCGGACGCCATTGACGGCGACCGGCCTGGCCAAGTCGTACGGCAGCCTGGAGGTCTTCACCGACGTGGACATCGCGGTGGACCAGGGCAGCCGGGTCGTCATCCTCGGCCTCAACGGCGCGGGCAAGACGACCCTGCTGCGGCTGCTGGCCGGTATCGAGGCGCCCGACACCGGCACCGTCACGCCCGGGCATGGCCTCCGCCTCGGATATTACGCGCAGGAGCACGAGACGCTGGCCGTGGAGCGCACCGTGCTGGAGAACATGCGCTCGGCCGCGCCGGGCCTCACCGAGTCCGAGCAGCGAACGGTGCTGGGGTCGTTCCTGTTCTCGGGGGATGACGTGGCCAAGCCGGCCGGGGTGCTGTCCGGCGGGGAGAAAACCAGGCTGGCGCTGGCTCTCCTCGTGGTATCCGGCGCCAACGTGCTACTGCTCGACGAGCCGACCAACAACCTGGACCCGGCCAGCCGGGCGGAGATCCTCGCCGCCCTGCGCGGATACAAGGGCGCGATCGTTTTGGTCACCCACGATGAAGAGGCGGTTGAAGCCCTTTCGCCCGAGAGAGTCATTTTGCTTCCGGACGGGGTAGAGGACGCCTGGAACGAGGATTTCGAGGATCTCGTGGCGCTTGCGTGAGCTTGTCGTCATCGGGCACCGCTCGCGAAAATAATGATCCTTTACCTCCATGCGGGTGGCTATTCCGGCGGCGGTGCCTGATCATGGCGAGGGGCGATGTTACGCAGCGGTGACTCTAGCTAACGGGAGGTACATGTGGCCGAGACCCTGAAGAAGGGCACCCGGGTGACGGGCGCGGACCGATCCAAGCTGGCGGCCGACCTCAAGAGCCGGTACGACGCAGGGGAGAGCATTCGCTCTCTCGCGGCCTCGACCGGCCGGTCGTACGGCTTCGTCCATCGGATGCTCAGCGAGTCGGGCGTGAAGCTGCGCGGCCGCGGCGGCGCCACCCGCGGCAAAACCACGTCCAAGCACTGAGCAGGGCGTGCGCGACGGCGGGAGGTGCAGCATGACCGGCAGCCCGGGCGGGCCCGACGGCGCAATGCCCGGCGTCCCGGACCTGGCGGGGACAAAGCCACTTGTTGACATCGTGGGGCTGCCGCGGGCGCTCGAGCTCTGCCTGACCACGCGCATGGTCGGCGCGGCCGAGGCACGCGAACTGCGGCTGGCCGAGATGGTCGTGCCGGGCGCCGACCTCGACACCGCCGTGGCCGGCCTGGTCGCGGCGCTGCTGGCGCCCGACCCGGCCACCGTCCGCGCCGTAAAACAACTGCTCGCCGGGGCCCCCGGGCGTACGCTGGGGGAACAGGCGGCGGCCGAACGGACCGCACAGGCGGCCCTCCAGCGTGAGCGCCGTCCCGGCGGGAGCACGTGAGCTAACCGGTTCGCTGCGGGCGGACGGCGTGCGGGGCCGCAGCGGGAAGAATTCGCGGCCGGACGGAGGTTTCCGCACGCATGTACGGTGCGCGGGCGAGCATGTCGATGATGAGGTCCTTCCGTCAGGACCCCTCCGTGACGCATCAGAAGCTCAAGAAGGGGACGGTCCGCCGGATCATCTCCTACGCACGGCCCTACCGGGGCGCCCTGGCCGCCTTCATGGTCACCACCTCGCTGGACGCGCTGATCACGGTGGTGAACCCGCTGCTGCTGCGGGACATCATCGACAAGGGAATCCTGGCCAGGAACGAGGCGATCGTGATCGGGATCGCCGCGGCGGTCGCCGGCGTCGCGCTGATCGACGCCTTCCTCGGCGTGGCCAACCGGTGGTTCTCGGCCCGGATCGGCGAGAGCCTCATCTACGACCTGCGGACGCAGGTCTTCCGGCACGTGCAGCGGCAGCCGATCGCGTTCTTCACCCGGGCGCAGACCGGCTCGCTGGTCAGCCGGCTCAACAGCGACGTGATCGGGGCCCAGCAGGCCATCACGTCCACCATGTCCTCGGTGGTGGCGAACTTCCTGTCCCTGATCGCCATCCTGATCACCATGTTCTACCTGTCCTGGCTGGTCAGTATCGTGGCGCTGGCGCTGATCCCGCTGTTCATCCTGCCGGCCCGCCGGGTCGGCCGCCGGATGCAGCGGCTCACCCGCGAGTCAATGCAGCTGGATGCCGAGATGGGCTCGACCATGACCGAGCGCTTCAACGTGGCCGGGGCGATGCTGGTCAAGCTGTTCGGCCGGCCGGAAGAGGAGGCCGACATCTTCGCCGGGCGGGCCGCCCGGGTCCGCGACATCGGCGTCAGTACCGCCATGTACGGCCAGGTCTTCTTCATCGCGCTGACCCTGCTCGCGGCGCTGGCCACCGCGGTGGTGTACGGGCTCGGCGGGACCCTGATCATCCGCGGCGTCTTCCAGCTCGGCACGCTCGTCGCTCTCACCGCGCTGCTCGCCCGCGTGTACGCTCCCATCACCTCGCTGTCGAACGTCCAGGTCAACGTCATGACGGCGCTGGTCAGTTTCGACCGGGTCTTCGAGGTGCTCGACCTGAAGCCGCTGATCGAGGAGAAGCCCGGCGCGGCCGCCCTGCCGCGGACGACGGCCCCGAACGGCTCGGGCGCTGCCCCGGACATCGAGTTCGACCACGTTTCGTTCCGCTACCCGAGCGCCAGCGAGGTCTCCCTGGCGTCGCTGGAGTCGGTCGCGCGGCCCGTCCCGGAGCGGACCGGTGCCACCCCGAACGTGCTCAACGGCGTGAGCTTCACCGCGCCGTCCGGCCAGCTGACCGCGCTGGTCGGGCCCTCGGGCGCCGGGAAGACGACGATCACGAACCTGGCGGCCCGGCTGTACGACCCGGACGCCGGCGCGGTCCGGATCGGCGGCTACGACCTGCGGGACGTCACACTGGAGTCGCTGCACGACGCGGTGGGGGTGGTCACGCAGGACGCGCACCTGTTCCACGACACCCTGCGCGCCAACCTGCTGTACGCGCGGCCCACGGCGGCCGAAGCCGAGGTGATCGAGGCGTGCCGCGCCGCGCAGATCTGGGACCTGATCGCCTCGCTGCCGGATGGGCTGGACACGGTGGTCGGCGACCGTGGTTACCGGCTGTCCGGCGGGGAGAAGCAGCGGGTCGCGCTGGCCCGGCTGCTGCTCAAGGCGCCGACCGTGGTCGTCCTGGACGAGGCTACCGCGCACCTGGACTCCGAGTCGGAGGCCGCCGTGCAGCGGGCGCTGAAGACCGCGCTGGCGGGCCGGACCTCCCTCGTCATCGCGCACCGGCTGTCCACCATCAGGGACGCCGACCAGATCCTGGTCATCGACGCGGGCCGGGTCACCGAACGCGGCAGCCACGAGGAACTGCTGGCCGCGGACGGCCTGTACGCCGAGCTTTACCACACCCAGTTCGCCGCCCAGGAGCACAGTGTCAGCCCGGGGGGATGACGTGCTGGCCCGGGGGGCGACCCCCGGAACCCCTCGCATGCGCTTCGCGCCCGCGCGGTGGTACTTCGCCGACACACCGGCCACTCACCGGGCCGGATGACCGGTTCGCTGGGCCGGTAGCGGGCGCCTCGCCGTCACCCGCGGAGGTGCTCGCTGATAGCACCGGCCGCTCACCCGAGCCTTCGGCCCGGGTTCAGTAGGCCGGTCACCAGCGCCTCGCCGCAACGCGTCGCGGTGCTCGGCGATTGCACCGCCTTAGCTTTACTGAATTAACGGACGCTGGACAGGGCGTAGCCGACGCGGCGGAGTTCCTCGCCCGCGATCTTTTCCACGTCGGCGGCCTGATCGGGCGCCAGCGCCCGCCGCCAGCTGCCCGCGCTGATGGACGGCGTCTCCGCCGGCTCGCGCATCTGCCCGGGCGGCAGCGCGAGGCCGACGAAATCGGAGATCGCCGACGCGGTGGCGGCGGGCCGCTCGATCAGCGTCTCGTAGCGCACCGTGATCAGCTGTTCGGCGGGCAGGCGGCGCCGGAGCCGGGCCGCCAGCCGGACCGCTCCCCGCCAGCGCATCGCGCACTTGCCAGCGGGCGACAGGCCGGCCCAGATGTCCCGGTCCCCTTCGGTCTCCACGCCGAAGAACGGGTTGGGGAACTCGGAGTCGACGTTGGCGAAGCCCGGCTTGAACCAGGACAGGACGGCCGGATCCCGCAGCATGCACGCGGCCACGTCGCGGCCGTCCCGGATGAACTGCACGATCCGCGCGTCCGGAAAGGCGTCGGTCAGCGCCTCGGCGCAGTAAGCCAGGTCGGGGCTCGCGTCGCCGTACAGGCGCAGGCCACGCTCGGTCGCGCACGGCCCGATGCCGGCACTGAGCCCGGCCGCCTCCCGGCACTCCGGCACACACTCCCCGCAGCCGCGCGGGGTGATCCGCCAGCCCTGGCCGAACGCGTCCCGCAGCACGGAGGCAGCCGCCTCACCCCGGCCGTCGTGCATCGAGGGCCGGCGGGCGAAGGCGTAGATCACCCGCAGCACGCTGGACTGGCCGACCGTCAGGTGCACCCCGTCGGCCCGCTTCAGCGCCTGGGCCAGCAGGTGCGTGCCGGAGTGCGGCGCGCCGATGATGAACACCGGCCGCTGCACTTTGCGGCCATTGACGATGAGAATGTGGCGTGCTGATCGCATCGTGCTACCAGTCTGAGAATCATTGCCGAAAGCCGTGCGGCGCGGCGATGATGCGTGGCGTGATCCTCGGTGCCGGGGGCGGTCTGGACGGGCGAAGGGCGGACGGCCTGCGGATTGCTTCTGGTCAGCCTCTCATGTGGTTACCGTCCCGGGGGCGCATACGCGAGGCGGCGCCGCCGCATAGGCTGGGTTCATGCGGGCACTACCCGGGGTAGTACGCGGGCAACTACGGGGGCAACTGCGCGGACTGGTACGCGGACTGGCCGGCGTGCGGGCGGTTACCGCCGGGGCCGTGATCGCGGCGGCGGTGCTGGGCTCCGCCGGATGCGCCAAGTTCGACGCCGCGCTGGGGAAGCAGGAACTGGTGGTGGCGTTCCGGCCCGGTACGTCCCAGGCCGCGATGATGAAGGCGCGGTCCGCGTGCTCGAACGTGCCCAACGCCACCCCGGAGCCGATGCCGCCCAGCGCCAATGCCACGATCGGGGTCTACGACGTGCGGTTCCGCATCGACCATGCGTCCGACGCTGACGTCGCCCGGCTCGAGGGGTGCCTGTCGCACTTCCGGTCCGTGCAGGGCGTCAACGTGGAGCAGCCGGGCGGCGACTAAGTTCCGCATCCGGTGCACGTGCGTCCGGCCGGGCTGCGCGCCTGCTGATCTCCCTGTGCCGAGGGACTCGTGTAGTACTATCCACGCAATACCTATTAACCAGATAGAAAAAGAGACTAATGCGGAGATCAGTTTTCGGCGCCAGTATTGGCGCGGCCGTGGTGGGGGCGCTTATTCTGGCGGGCTGCGGATCGTCCAGCTCTTCTAGCTCCGCGAGTTCGAGCGGTTCCAGTAGCTCCGGCGCCGGCAGCGCGCCGGTGACCCTGCGGCTCGGATTGCTGGCCAATATCACGCATGCGTCCGCGCTCATCGGCATTCAGCAGGGCTTTTTCAGTAAGAACCTCGGCAGCGGCGGCAAGCTGACCACGACGGTTTACAACAGCGGGACCCAGGAGACCACGGCCATTCTCGCCGGGCAGCTCGACGCCGCCTACGTCGGCCCGAACCCCGCGATCAACGCGTTCCAGAAGTCCGGCGGCACCGCCATCAAGATCATTTCGGGGGCGGCGACCGGAGGTGCGTCAGTCGTCGTCAAGCCCGGGATTACCGGCGCTTCCGGCCTCAAGGGAAAGGTGGTCGCCACGCCATCGCTGGGCAACACCCAGGACGTGGCGGTGCGTTACTGGCTGAAGCAGAACGGCCTGGCCACCACGACGACCGGCGGGGGAGACGTCACCATCAAGCCGACCAACCCCAACTCGGCCGCGGTGCTGCAGTTCCAGTCCGGCCAGATCGCCGGGGCCTCCGTGCCGTCGCCGTACGACGTGGAGATGGTCAAGGACGGCGGCAAGGTCCTGTTCACCGAGCCGGGCGTCACAACCGTCCTGGTGGTGACGCAGCCGTTCCTGAAGGCTCACCCGGGACAAGTCAGCGACCTGCTCAAGGGGCAGATCGAGGCCAGCGATTACATCGCCAAGGACCCCAGCGCCGCCCAGGCCGCGGCCAACACCGAGCTGGCGGCGCTGACCGGCAAGGGCCTCACCTCCAGCGTGCTGCCGGCGGCCTTCAAGGAGATCACCTTCACCAACGACCCCGATGCGTCGTCGCTGTCGACGGACGCGCAGCAGGCCAAGGCCGTTGGGCTGCTGACGTCAACCAACCTCACCGGCATCTTCGACCTCGGGCCGCTCAACCAGTTGCTGAAGGCGGCCGGCGAGCCGCAAGTCAATTCATGAGGTGAACCGATGAGCCCGAGCGACCAGTCCAGCACGCTCAACGGGCAGGGGCCGAGCACGTCGCCCGCTCCGGCCGGCGCCACGGGTCCCGCGGGCGGCGCGGAAGATCTCCGGCCCGGCCGGGAGGGCACCGCCGGGGCCGCGATCCAGATCACCGACGTCACCAAGGCGTTCGGCAAGGGACGGTCCGCGACGGTAGCCCTCGGCGGGGTGTCGCTGTCGGTCGCCCCGGGTGAGTTCGTCTGCCTGATCGGCGCGTCCGGCTGCGGCAAAAGCACCCTGCTGTCGCTGGTCGCGGGCCTGGAGGCGCCGACGAGCGGTACGGTGTCCAGCGGCGGTCGCCGGGTCGCCTTCATGTTCCAGGAGCCCGCGTTGTTCCCGTGGTTCACGGCCGCGCAGAACGTCGCGCTCCCGCTGAAGGCCAACGGCGTGGGCCGCCGCGAGCGGCGGGAGCGGGTCCGGGACCTGCTGGCGTCCGTGCATCTGGGCGGGTTCGCCGACAGGAGGCCGCACGAGCTGTCCGGCGGCATGCGCCAGCGCGTGGCCCTGGCCCGCGCGCTGGCCCAGGACGCCGAGGTGCTGCTGATGGACGAGCCGTTCGGCGCCCTGGACGCGATGACCCGCGACCTGCTGCACGAACTGCTGGAGGGCATCTGGCGGCGGCAGGGCTTCAGCGTGCTGTTCGTGACGCACGAGGTACGCGAAGCCGTCCGCCTCGGTGACCGGGTCGTGCTGCTGAGCAGCCGCCCCGGGCGCGTTCTGGAAGAGTTCGACATCGGCATCGAGCGGCCCCGGGGCATCGACTCCGGCCAGACCGTCGAGCGGGCCATGCAGATCAAGGCCCAGCTGAATGAGGAAGTCATGCGGCATGTCGGCTGACACTGAGCAGGTGGCCGCGCTCACCGGCCTGGACAACCTGGAAAGCGGCCCGGCCGGCCCCGCGAAGCGAAGCCCGGGCGAGGTGGGCGGCAGAATCTGGCGGGCGCTGTGGCCCAAGGTGCTCGCGGTCGCGATCGTGCTCGCCCTGTGGCAGCTCGTCTACGCGGCGAAGGTGAAGCCACATGACATCCTGCCCGGGCCGGGCCAGGTGTTCCCGGACCTGTGGAGCCAGCTCACCCACGGGCAGCTCTGGCACGCCATCGGGACGACGTTGCGCCGCGCGGTCATCGGTTTCGCGCTGGCCCTCGTCATCGGGACCCTCGTCGGCCTGCTCGTCGCGCGGGTCCCCCCGGTGCGCGCCGCGGTCGGATCGATGATCACCGGTTTGCAGACCATTCCGTCGGTGGTCTGGATCCCCTTCGCGATCATCCTGTTCGGCAACAACACTCCCGCCATCTTGTTCATGGTCATCATCACCGCGGCCCCGTCGATCGCCAACGGGCTCATCGCCGGCGTCGACTTCACCCCGCCGCTGCTGGTGCGCGCGGGCAAGAGCATGGGCCTGCGCCGGTTCGGGCTGTACCGCGACCTGGTCATGCCGGCGGCGCTGCCGCCCTACGTCGCCGGGCTGAAGCAGGGCTGGGCGTTCGCGTGGCACGGCCTGTTCGCCGGTGAGCTGCTCGTCATCGTGCCCAACTCGCCGTCCCTCGGCGTCCTGCTCTCTTCCGACCAGGACCAGACCGACATGGCCGGCGTGATCTCGATCATGATCGTGATCCTCGTGCTCGGCATCACGGTCGACATCCTGTTCAACAGGCTGAACGAATCGATCCGCCGGCGCCGCGGGCTATCGCCGTCTCCGTCCTCGTCCACCGGGCGGGGCTGGCGGCTGGTCACCGGAGTGGCCCGCTAGGGTTCCGCTAGGGTCCTACCGGCCGGGGGTGGCCCGCTAGGCCCGCCAGGCCCCCGTCAGGCCCGCCGGCGGGGCCGCCGCTCTGAGTGGCTGGCTAGGGGTCCAGCCGCCGGGGGTCGCCGCTGGCGGTCCCGCCGCTTAAACGGCCCGGCCAGCACCTGCCTGGCCGGGCCTTCTGCCGTGCGGGTTCCGGAACGAGCTCTTCCGATCCCGCAGCACGCCGGCTGAGGGCATCCTCGTGGAAATCATCGATGAGGTGTTCCCCCATCCGTTTTCGCACGTCGCGGGAGGCCGGACCATCGTCTGCGGCATCGCCAGGCCCGTGCCTCTGCCCCGGCCGCCTTGCGTATCGCGCATTACTTGCGTGATACGCAATGAACTGTTACGCTCGTGCCATGAACGGCCCGGTCAGCCCGCTATCGCGAAAGGAAGCCCTCCCATGCTGCTCCTGATCAACCGCCGCTACCCAGTCCTCGGCGCCGTCCTCAGCGTCATTTCCAGCGTCGCCTTCATCGCGATCGGGGTCGCCGAGCATTCGGCGCTGATAGTTGTGACGAGCGCCCTGTTCCTGGCCCTGCCGATCGCCAAGACCGCTCACAACCGGCGGCGCAGTACCCCGCCGGCCCGTCCGTGAGCCGCCTGCCCGATCCTGGACCCGGCCCGGCCGAAGCCGCGACCGGTGCGCCGCCATCCTGTCCGCCTCGGCCCGGCGGCCGGCCGCCGGGACCGGCTCGCCGCCATCCTGTCCGCCGCGGCCCGGCAGCCGACCCGGCGGGGGGGAGTAGGCAGTTGGGCGTGTTGCGCGCTATAGCGCTCAACAGCGCGCTATGATGGTTGCGTGAATCTGAAGCAGTGGGCGGAGCGGCAAGGCGTCTCGTATGCGACCGCGCGGCGCTGGTTCGCGGCGGGCACGCTGCCAGTCCAGGCTCGCCGGGTCGGCGGCCTGATCCTTGTCGGGGACACAGAGCATGCCACTGCAGCGGGCGCCGGGAGCGCTGTGGTGTATGCCCGGGTCTCATCGGCAGACCAGAAAGCCGATCTGGACAGGCAGGTCGCCCGGGTCACCGCGTGGGCGACCGGTCAGGGCATCACGGTCGGCCGCATAGTGACCGAAACCGGGTCCGCTCTGAACGGCGAGCGCCGGAAGTTCCTCGCATTGCTCCGTGACCCGTCCGTTTCCGCGATCGTGGTGGAGCACCGGGACAGGTTCGCCCGGTTCGGCGCTGAGTATGTGGAAGCGGCGCTGACCGCGCAGGGCCGCAAGCTGCTGGTGATGGACCCGGCCGAGGTCGACGACGATCTGGTGCGGGACGTGACCGAGATCCT
>Ga0181530_10005829_pt1 | contig 12384 bp, 8 predicted proteins | sample PEATcosm2014_Bin_42_FD_119769 | JGI IMG/M metagenome (GOLD analysis project Ga0181530, IMG submission 119769) | Peatland microbial communities from MTU Mesocosm Facility, Houghton, MI, USA - PEATcosm2014_Bin10_60_metaG | ecosystem: Environmental > Terrestrial > Soil > Wetlands > Peat | place... | reverse complement strand
ACCCCGGGTAGGGCGCGCCACTTCTGAAAAAGCATTTCCAGAACTACCGGACTATTGATTTCATAGGATATTTCCAATCGGAGGGTTGGAGTTTCCTAAAAATTGTGTAGATCGATCCAAAAACCGTCGAACTTCTCCACAGATTTGATGCGAAATTGGCGCGGCGCGCAGCACAATTTATGATCGACGTCGTGGAGACCTCGCCCCCAGCTTCTTTTTTCCCGTCTTGCGATTCAGCTCGTTCCGTTCGTGGCCGTCGCCTGCCTAATCCGTCGGTTCCGCCGGATCTTGCGCGAAATGTGGGAGTGGAGAGCTGATGGACGAGCTAGTTCGTGAGCTGCCGGTGGTCGCCGTTGTACTTGCGTGCGCGAGTATTGGGCCGGCGCTGGCCTTTGCGTTCCTGCTGTGGCGAAAGCGTCGTGCTCGGGCGCGCCGCCGCTCACCGATCGGAATCGACTTGCTCCGAGGGCCTGGTCATACGCTGCGCGAGCAACTGGAGGAGGCGAACTCCGACGTCTTGGCAGACATCTTCGGGCTGATCGTTGTGCCCCTCGCACTGCTGGCCATCTTTCTCGGCCAAAGCCATGTACGAGGGCTGCAGGAGATGATGCGGCTGGCGCCAGTGTACGTGCTGCTCGCGCTTGCGGTCATCGGCTACATGGTGTGGAAGCTCGTGAAGGCGGGAGAGCGGCTGGACAGAATTAGGGCCGGCTTTGACGCTGAGCTCGCCGTAGGCCAGGAGCTCGACCAGTTGATGCGCCAAGGCGCGGTAGTATTTCACGACCTGCCGGCGGAAAACTTTAACATTGACCATGTTGTTATCTCCACCGAGGGTGTTTTCGCAGTCGAGACCAAGGGTTTCACGAAGCCGAAGCGTGGTCGGGGCAAGGCCGATGCGACGGTGGTATTCGATGGCAAGGCACTGAAGTTTCCAACTTGGACGACAAAGGAGCCTCTGGAGCAAGCGGAGCGCCAGGCTGCTTGGCTGGCAAAGTGGGTGAGCAGCGCCGTGGGCAGCACGATCCACGTTCTGCCCGTCCTTGCGCTGCCAGGGTGGTTTGTTGAACGGTCTGGGCGAAGTGACGTCCGGGTATTCAACGGTAAGGAGTTGACAGGGCTGCTGAAATCGCGCGGCACCCAGCTTCTGTCCACACAGGATGTGCAGCGCGTGGCACATCAGGTCGAGCAGCGTTGTCGCACAGTGGGAACGAAATACGCCGATGAGGAGCGGACATCGTAGGCGCCGCCGAAATTCAATACTCGAGAGACGCCGCAAGCCAATGGATTCGCTAACCATAACACCCAATTATCGTTACCTGGGAAATCCGCTGGATCGGCACAGTTCTCGTCCGTCGAGTCCGAAGGTATCCTGCAAGCGATTGCTAGTGCACCTGGGCCCGGCTTGAGGACTCACGTGACGTGCTGGGGTGGGTGTTCAACCGCCGCCATGGTGTTGGCTATTCGATCCCCGGCGCTTGATTCTGCGCCGATTCCGCGCACGTTACGCTAAGCCGTCTCGAGGCGTAATTTTCAATGCACTGGTGCCCGATAGCGACTTCCCAGCCACCCGCGCGTCGATTGGCTGAAACAAGGGGCAATCCGCAAGGCGCATTTTGAGGCTGCATTGAAAGCGAAGGCGCGTGCCTTTGACGCCACCGGCAACTGGTGGGATGGATGGAATAATCCGGCCAATCGAAATCGCGATCTAGCCTCAATCGGCCCCAAGATTCGGCGAAAAGGTATCAAGCCAAGTTGGTGGCAAAACGGTGGCAAAAACTGCTAATTTGGCAAAGATCGATTGAGTAAACTACTTAATAAACAAATAGTTATAATAAAACATGCTGCTGATGATCGATAACTACGACAGCTTCACCTACAACTTGGTCCAGTACTTCGGGGAGCTGGGGGAAGATGTCCGTGTCTATCGCAACGACGAGATCACGCTCGACGAAATCGCGGCCTTGGCGCCGCAGCGCATCTGCATCTCGCCGGGGCCCTGTACGCCCAACGAGGCCGGGGTCACGCTAGGACTCATCGCCCGGTTCGGCGAGACGATACCGATTCTGGGTGTTTGCCTTGGGCACCAGGCGATCGGCCAGGCCTACGGCGGACGGGTCGTCCATGCCAAGGAACTGATGCACGGCAAGACCTCACGCATCGAGCACAACGGACACGGCGTGTTTGCGGGTTTGCCGCCCGCGCTGGTGGCGACACGCTATCACTCGCTGGCGGTGCAGCGCGCCGGATTGCCCGATTGCCTCGAGGTGACCGCCTGGACGCCCGACGGCGAAATCATGGGTCTGCGCCACACGAAGCTGCCGGTCGAGGGCGTTCAGTTTCACCCCGAATCGATCGCCACCGAATACGGCCATGAGATGTTGCGCAACTTTCTCACCCGTCATTGACCGCACCGTGCGGCCGGTCCCAATAGCATCGCGCCGCAAGTCGTCCCGGACCGGGCCGGTAGTGAACGCCGGCGAACCCCGGGACCCGGTCGGGCGCCAAGGAATCGAGGATGCTGGCCCATGAGTATTACCCCTAGCGAGGCCCTCGCCCGCTGCATTGACCATCGGGAAATTTTCCACGATGAGATGCTTGCGCTTTGGCGCCGCTTGATGAGTGGCGAGCTCACGCCGGTGCAGATCGCCGGCCTGCTGGTCGGTTTGCGGGTAAAAAAGGAGACCATCGGCGAGATTGCCGCGGCGGCGCAGATCATGCGTGAATTCTCGACCAAGGTGGAAGTGGCGGACCATACCCACCTGCTCGATATCGTGGGTACCGGGGGCGACGGCGCGCACACCTTCAATATTTCGACGGCAGCAATGTTCGTTGCCGCCGCTGCCGGGGCCCGCATCGCCAAGCACGGTAACCGTAGCGTCTCGTCGAGCTCCGGCAGCGCCGATGTGCTCGAATCGCTGGGCGCCAAGATCACCTTGTCTCCGGAGCAGGTAGCGGCTTGCTTGGAGCAAACGGGTATCGGTTTCATGTTTGCGCCCAGTCACCATGCAGCGATGCGCCATGCGGGCCCCGTGCGCAAGGAACTTGGCGTGCGCACGATCTTCAACATTCTTGGCCCCCTTACCAACCCGGCCTCGGCACCGAACCAGCTGATGGGTGTTTTTCATCCGGACCTGGTGGGAATCCAGGTGCGCGTATTGCAACGGCTCGGCAGCCGCCATGTGCTCGTCGTCCACGGCAAAGACGGGATGGACGAGGTTACCCTGGGGGCGGCGACCCTGGTCGGCGAACTCAAGAACGGCGAGGTGCTGGAGTACGAAATTCACCCGGAAGATTTTGGCCTGGCCATGGTCTCCAATCGCGGCCTGCGAGTGGGCAATGCGCTCGAATCGCGCGCCATGGTCCTGGAGGCGCTCAGCGCAACCCCCGGCGCTGCGTACGAGATCGTGCGCCTGAACGCCGGAGTTGCGCTGTACGCCGCCGACTGCGCGGGCTCGATTGCCGAAGGCATTGCCATGGCGCGATCGGCGATTGCCAGCGGCGCGGCCCGGAGCAAGCTCGATCAGTTTGTCGCAGCCACCCATCAGCTGGCGAGCGCGCCGTAATACCACAGCTAATTTCGGATAGCGCCGTGTCGGACATCCTCAAAAAGATACTGGCAGTCAAGGCCGAGGAGCTCGCGCAGGCGCGTGTGCGCGAGCCGCTTGCGCTGGTTCGTGCCCGGGCCGAAGCTCGGCGCGATGTGCGCGATTTCGCCGGCGCCTTGCAGCGCCGTATCGCTGCCGGCAAGGCGGCGGTCATCGCCGAGATCAAGAAGGCCTCGCCATCCAGGGGCGTACTGCGTGAGTCGTTTGATCCACCGTCTATTGCCCGGAGCTACGCGCGGCACGGCGCCGCCTGTCTTTCGGTGCTCACCGACGGGCGGTTTTTCCAGGGGGACTTGGCCCACTTGGAACAGGCGCGCAGTGTGGTTGAGCTGCCCGTGCTGCGCAAGGACTTTCTCATCGACGAATACCAGGTCTTCGAGTCCCGTGCGGCCGGGGCCGACTGCATCCTGCTCATCGTCGCGGCACTCGAAGACGCGCGCATGCATGCCCTCGAAGAATGCGCCCTGGAACTGGGGATGGCGGCCCTGGTTGAGGTCCACGATGCCGCGGAGCTCGATCGCGCCCTGGCTTTAGCGACACCGCTGATCGGCGTTAACAACCGCAACCTGCGCAGCTTTGCGGTGTCGCTGCAAACGACTCTCGATCTTCTACCGCGCGTCGGTGCCGGCCGCAGGATCGTTGCCGAGAGCGGCATCCTGGCGCCGGCCGACGTTGCGCTGCTGCGTGCCGCAGGCGTTGATGCGTTTCTGGTCGGCGAGGCATTCATGCGTGCCCCGGATCCCGGCGTGGAGCTGGCGCGCCTGTTCGGATGAACAGTGACACTGCACGGCTGGCCGGCAGTCTACGGTCGCATTTCGCGTCCCTGCCCGAGGCCTGGCAGGAGCGCCTCGCGGCGCCGCTTGCGGCCGATGCAACGCGAGCGCTGGTGGACTTCGTCGATGCGCGGGTCGCCACCGGCTGCGCGGTCTTTCCCTCGCAGCCCCTAGCCGCATTGCAGGCGTGCGCGCCGCAAGACGTCCGCGTAGTGGTTCTGGGCCAGGACCCGTACCACGGTGCCGGACAGGCGCACGGTTTCGCCTTTTCGGTTCCCGATGGTGTCCGGCCGCCGCCCAGCCTGCGCAACATTTTCATCGAACTGGGGCGCGACTGCGGCTGTCCTTCACTGCGCAGCGGCAGCTTGCTGGCATGGAGTCGGCTGGGCGTACTGTTGCTCAACACCGTGCTTACGGTGGAGCAGGGCAGGCCTGGCAGCCACGCCGGCCGCGGCTGGGAGTTTGTCACCGACGCGATCATCGATGCGATCGCGGCCATGCCGACACCGAAGGTTTTTCTGCTATGGGGCGCACAAGCGCAGAGTAAGCGAGCACGGATTCAGGCCGCGGCGGCGCCGAATCTGGTGCTGTGCGCCAATCATCCTTCGCCGCTGTCGGCCCGCCGTCCGCCGGTTCCGTTTCTCGGCTGCGCCCATTTTTCGCAGGCCAACCGCTATCTCGTAGCCCAGGGTCTTGCGCCGGTTAATTGGTGCGGATAATCGCCGGATGAGCCTTTATCCCAACCAGCCGGCGCGCAGACGCCGCGCGCTGGCCGTGGCCTTGGCGTCGATCGTGAGCTTCCATTTTGCCGGAGGACGGCTGGCCAGTTGCAGGTCGAATCGCAGCAGTTCGTCGCGCCGAAACGCCAGCACCGCCACGCGGTCGCCTGGGCGATAGCGCATGAGCAGGGCATCGAGGCGCGAGCCCGCCGCGCGCAATCCGTCGAGCGCCACCAGCTGGTCGCCCGCTGATAAGCCCGCTGCCTGGGCTGGACTGCCGTCAAAAACCTGGCTGATGCGGCCCTCGGCCCCGGCGGTAAACCGGCAACCGAGCATGGCATAGTGCGGCGAATCAACTGCCGCGCTGCGTTCGACGCGCACCCCGAAGGGCGGCAGGAGTTCGGCAAAATCGGGCTCGCGCGTCTCGCGGGTCCAGGCGCGCAGCGTGCGCGCAAGGTCCACGCCGGTGGACTCGAAGATCGACGGCGCGATTTCTTCCTCCCGCACGCCGGAGTACGTGGCGCCGGCGCTCTTGTAGCGGCGCCAGAATAACCGCATTACGTCGTCGAGGGAACGTCGCCCCGCCGTTTTGCCGCGGATCAGCAGGTCCAGCCCGGCGGCTACCAGTGCGCCCTTCTGGTAGTAGCTCACGACACTGTTGGGAGCGTTCTCGTCCTGCTTGTAGTATTTGATCCAGGCATCGAACGAACTCTCCGCCAGGCTTTGCTTGAGTCGCCCGCTGCGTTGCATGACGGTGGTGATGGTGACGGCAAGCGCTCCCAGGTATTGGTCCGGCGTCAGCAGGCCGCAGCGCCGCAACGCCAAGTCGTCGTAGTAGGAGGTGAAGCCCTCGAACAGCCAGAGCAGCGGGGTGTAGTTCTCCCGTTGCAGGTCGTAGGGGTGGAAGGCGGCGGGTTTGATGCGTTTGACGTTCCACGCGTGAAAATACTCGTGACTGGCCAGCCCGAGGAAGCGCCGGTAGGCCTCAGTACTGGTTTTCATTTCGGTGTGCGGCAGATCATCGCGTCGACACAGCAGGGCCGTGGAACTGCGATGCTCCAGACCCCCGTAGCCCTCGTCGATCGCCATCGTCAAGAAGCAGTAGCGATCAAACGGCGGCCGCCGCGTACGCGGCTCGAAGAGGCGCACGTGGGTCGCGCAGACCAGGGACAGGTCATTTGCCAGGCGCGGCAAATCCAGCTTGGGCACGGCCCCGGTGATGGCAATTTCGTGTTCGACGTTGTGCACGGCAAAACGCTGCGCAGCAAATCGGCCCATCTCTACTGGAGAGTCGATCAGCTCGTCGTAGTCGCTGGCGAGGTAGGTGCCGAATTGGCCGCGTTTTGTGCCGCGCGCCGGCGCCAGCGCGGTCGCAATACGCCAGTCGCGGTAGCGCCGCTCGCGTGGCGCAAAGACATCCACCCGGCAGGCCTCGCGTTCTCGTCCGACTGCCAGTAGAAAAACGCTGGAGCCGTTGAAAAAGCCGTGGGTCGTATCGAGATGCGCGGCGCGCACCGAAAGATCATAGGCGTATACCTCGTACGCCAGGCTGAGCGCGGCTCCCGGCGCCAATGCAGCGCAACGCCAGGTGTGCTTGTCGGTCTTGGCTACGCGTGCCCGCACGCCGTCGCCCGTCAGCGCGCGCAAGCGCACGATATTTCGGGCGAAATCGCGAATCATGTAGCTGCCCGGGATCCAAGCAGGCAGCCGGAACTGCTGTCCTTGCGGGTCGGGTTGGTCGATTTCGACGGTAACTTGGAATAGATGTGCGCCGGGGTCGGCCGGGAAAATGGCGTAGCGGATCGTCATGCGCGCGATCTTACGGAATGTTTTGCTGCGGCACCGCGCGTGTCTGCGCGAAGTCGGCAGCAACACCACAATTGAGTGGCATGCGGCGCGCTTATTGGCTGGTACAGGCCGCCAATCCCGTGGCACAATGTCAAATGTGCTGACGCGCGAGGCCGGCCGGCCTCGGCAGCGCAAGGAGCCACAGGGGACACATTGGGACCGGCCGTCATCCCGCTGCGTCAATCGGCAGTCGAATCGGCGCTCAAGAATGAGGCGTTCGATCACCTACCGACCCCGAGTTTGTGTCTCAATGCCTCGGCCCAGATCCTCGCCGCCAATCGGGCCTTTGCGCGTCTCGTTGCCGTAGATGTCCCCGACCTGATCGGCCGCAACGCATCCGAACTCATCGCCGTTCCGCGCACCGCGGTTTTCCTGCGCCGTTGGGGCCGTCTCTGGGAGCGACTACTCGAGCGCCGCTCCTTCGTGCAGCGCACGCGCCTGCGCATCGCCGGTGGCCGCCGCATGGCGCTCGATGTCTGCGCCTCACTGCTGCGCTCCGAGGACGACCCGATCGCGGTCATTGGCCTGCGCGAGCTTGACGCTGACGTCAGCGCACGCCTTTCGGCAGCGCGCGCCGCGGCATTGGGCGACGGAGTCGCCGAGGGCGCGATGCTGCTCGCGTCGGACCGGCGAGTGCTGGTGACGGGCGGTCGCATGCGCGACCTACTCGGGGTAAGCGCCGCCGGTGCCGCGGGTGTCCCGTTCGAATACCTGGTCGACGAACCAACGGCGCGTGAATTTCTCAACGCGTTCGAGCGCCTGGGGGGCGAGCCGATACGCGCAAGCGCCAATCTGGCCGGTGCGGCGCGCGCCTTCTCGGGACATGCCTCGCCGCATCGGCTGTCGATCACCCTCGTGAATTTCTTGGGGCATCCACGCGTCAACGGCGTGCTGGTCCGCGTACGCGAGATCGACGAGCGCATCAGCCTGCGCGATCGCGCCGAGCAACTGCAACAGCACCTGAGCGGGTACGCCGAGCAGGTATCCGATCTCACCATGCTCACGGACGCGATGGGTGTGGTTGCCTACCAATCGCCGGCTGCACACGCGCTGCTGGGACGGGCCACCAAAGACAGCATCGGCAAGTCGGCCGCCGCCTTGTTCATCGAAGAGGACCGTCCGGGATTTTCCCGCGCGCTGCGCGCGGCGGCCGATGCCGCGGGCGGCGACCGACGCCGCAATTACCTCGCCCGCGCACGTGCTGCCGACGGTGGCTTGCGCACGCTGTGGGTGAGCATCCGCAATTGCCTTGATGACCCGCAGTTGGGCGGCATGGTCATCACTGCCGCCGACGTTTCCACGCTGATCGCGGAAGCCGGTCCGGATGCGCGCCAGGCGCGACAGCTGGAACTGCGCGACCGGCTCCTGCATTTGGCCATACAGTCGCGCGCCGACTTCGTGCAGTCGCTCTCCGGCGTCCTGCGCTCGAGCGCGGACGCCTTGCGTGCCGGCACGGCGGGGTTCTGGCGCTTCGATCGTACGACCGAGACCCTCGTGTGCGAGTCGGTGTACTCGCGCACCGGCCAGCGGTTCCTGCGCGAATGGATCGGCGTTGACTTTCCCGAAACCGGCATCGTTGAATCGGCCGCTCGCCTGCGCGAGCGCACGCCGCTGGCCTTGAGCGATTCCCTGGTGCCCGGGGTCGAGCGCGATTCGCGCTGGGATGGGGTGCGCGCTTTTCTGAGCGCGCCGGTGCTACTCGAAGGCGAGGTCATCGGCGTGATCTGCGTTACCGACACGGTATCGCGGCGCTGGGATGATGACGAGATCGGATTCATCGCCACCGCTTCCCTGATGGTGGCTTTGGCGGTGGAGGCGGCGCAACGCGTCGAGGCCGAAGGGCGCATCGAACAGCTCGCCTGGTACGACCCCCTTACCGGCCTGCCAAACCGCAACCTGCTGCGCGAGAACCTGCGTGACGCGCTGCTCTCGGCGACCGGACGCAAACGCCGGCTGGCCGTGCTCCTGATCGACCTGGACCGCTTCAAGGACGTCAACGACACGCTCGGACACCTGGTCGGCGATTCGCTCATCAAATCGGCCGCCGAAGTGTTGCGCGAAGTCGTCGGCACGATGGGCACGGTCGCCCGCCTGGGCGGCGACGAGTTCATCGTCCTGGTGGAGGAATTCACCCACCGCCAGGAGATCGCGGAGCTCGGGGCCCGCATAGCGCACGCCATGCACCGCAGCGATTTCGTTCCCAATGTCGTGACCCAGGTTTCGGCCTCGATCGGTGTGGCGCTGTTTCCAGAGCACGGTCGCGAGATCGGGACCCTGCTCAAGAACGCCGACGCCGCCATGTATCAGGCCAAGCGCGACGGCCGCAACCAGGTGAGTTTCTTCAACCCGATTCGCTACGAGCGTGCGGCTCGCGAGGTTCGCCTCGGGATCGAATTGATGAAGGCCGTCCAGGGCGAGACGGCGCAATTCTTCGTCGAATACCAGCCCCAGGTGGAGATCGCCAGCGGTCGGGTGATAGGTCTGGAAGCGCTGATACGCTGGCGCCACCCGGTACACGGCGTGCTGACGCCGGACCGCTTCATCGAGGTGGCCGAAGTCAGCGGTCTGTCAGAGCGGATCACCCGCTGGGTGATGAACGAAGTCTGTGGGCAGATTCTGCGCTGGCGCCAGATTCGGCCCAATTTCGACATCCCGATCTCGGTCAACGTTGCTGGGCGCGAGCTCGGCTCCAATGTGCTTCCGATCCTGGTGCGATCGGCGCTCGGCCGCTTTGGCATCGAGCCCAAGATGATCACGCTCGAGATCACCGAGCGTACGCTGGTAAAGGACGGCGAGATCAACAACGACGTGGTCACCGAGCTCTCGTCACTGGGCGTGGGACTGGTGCTCGATGATTTCGGCACCGGCTACTCGACACTCGGCTATCTGCGGCGCATGCCGATTCGGGCCATCAAGATCGATCGCACCTTCATCGTCGGCATTCCCGAGGACCCGGACAGCTGCGCGATCGTGACGGCCATGTTGACGGTGGCGCACCATTTCAAGCTCGCGGTCGTTGCCGAGGGTGTCGAGCGCGTCAATCAGGGTGCCTACCTGCGGTCGCTCGGTTGCGAGTTTGCGCAAGGACATTTTTATTCGCGCGCGCTGCCGTCGTCGGCGATCGTCGAGCACCTCTCGGCCGACAAGCCCGCCAAGGCCTGACAACAAAGGACATATATGGTGGACGCGCAGTTCATCCGGACCGAAACGCGCGATCGTGTCGGTCTCATCACTTTGCATCGGCCCCAGGCGCTCAATGCGCTCAATGACGAATTGATGGACGAACTCGGCGCGGCCCTGCTGGCTTTGGACGCCGATGATGGCATCGGCGCAATCGTCGTCACGGGATCGCCGAAGGCCTTTGCTGCCGGAGCCGACATCGCGGCGATGAAGGACCTGTCCTTTCGTGATGTCCATCGCGGCGACTACATCACGCGCAACTGGGAGACGATCCGACGGGTCCGCAAGCCGGTGATCGCTGCGGTTGCCGGCTACGCCCTGGGCGGGGGCAACGAACTGGCGATGGCATGCGACATCATCATCGCTGCCGACAATGCCAAGTTCGGCCAGCCCGAGATCAAACTCGGCATCATTCCGGGCGCGGGCGGCACGCAGCGTCTGCCGCGCGCCGTCGGCAAAGCCAAGGCGATGGACCTTGTCCTTACCGGGCGCATGATGGACGCGCAGGAAGCAGAGCGCGCCGGTCTCGTATCCCGGGTGGTGGCTGCCGAGAAGGTGGTCGAAGAAGCCCTGGCCATGGCAGGCGTAATCGCCTCGTATTCCCTTGCCAGCGTGATGATGGCCAAGGAATCGATTGTGCGCGCGTACGAAATGCCCCTCTCGGAGGGCATCCTCTTCGAGCGCCGCCTGTTCCACGCGCTATTTGCCACCGAGGATCAAAAAGAGGGGATGGCTGCGTTCCTGGAGAAGCGCCCTGCCGAATTTCGTCAGCGTTGATGCCGTTTCCCTGGCGAGTTAATTTCCCCTTGTAATTCAAACGGTTGCACGGCGCACCCGGGCACCTACGGCGTGCCAATAAGTCATCCGGTTGACAGTCTTTCTCCGGCACCGCATAATCTCCCTTCTCTGCGCCTCGCGTTTTTCAAAGCAACAGACCCCAGGTCTTTGTCGGGCGGGTAGCGGCGTTCTTTAACAAACGAAACAGCCGATAAGTGTGGGCGCTTGATGAGTAGGCGCAACCGTCCGGCCGGGTACGGCTTTCCGAACGAAAGTCCGGGAAACGTTCTTGTCCGGCGGCGCATCTCGACTCAAAGAGTTGCTCACGAAATTGAATCAAATCAATTCCGCGAGAGCATAGAAAGCGGACGTACGTAAGTATGTTTGCTAAGGATATAAACTGAAGAGTTTGATCCTGGCTCAGATTGAACGCTGGCGGCATGCTTTACACATGCAAGTCGAACGGCAGCACGGGGGCAACCCTGGTGGCGAGTGGCGAACGGGTGAGTAATACATCGGAACGTGCCCAGTTGTGGGGGACAACCAGTCGAAAGATTGGCTAATACCGCATACGACCTACGGGTGAAAGCGGGGGATCGCAAGACCTCGCGCTATTGGAGCGGCCGATGTCCGATTAGCTAGTTGGTGGGGTAAAAGCTCACCAAGGCGACGATCGGTAGCTGGTCTGAGAGGACGGCCAGCCACACTGGGACTGAGACACGGCCCAGACTCCTACGGGAGGCAGCAGTGGGGAATTTTGGACAATGGGCGAAAGCCTGATCCAGCCATGCCGCGTGCGGGAAGAAGGCCTTCGGGTTGTAAACCGCTTTTGGCAGGAACGAAACGGTGCGCGCTAATACCGCGCACTAATGACGGTACCTGCAGAATAAGCACCGGCTAACTACGTGCCAGCAGCCGCGGTAATACGTAGGGTGCGAGCGTTAATCGGAATTACTGGGCGTAAAGCGTACGCAGGCGGCTTGGTAAGACAGGCGTGAAATCCCCGGGCTTAACCTGGGAACTGCGCTTGTGACTGCCAGGCTAGAGTCTGTCAGAGGGGGGTGGAATTCCACGTGTAGCAGTGAAATGCGTAGAGATGTGGAGGAACACCGATGGCGAAGGCAGCCCCCTGGGATAAGACTGACGCTCATGTACGAAAGCGTGGGGAGCAAACAGGATTAGATACCCTGGTAGTCCACGCCCTAAACGATGTCGACTAGTTGTCGGGGATTAACTTCCTCGGTAACGCAGCTAACGCGTGAAGTCGACCGCCTGGGGAGTACGGTCGCAAGATTAAAACTCAAAGGAATTGACGGGGACCCGCACAAGCGGTGGATGATGTGGATTAATTCGATGCAACGCGAAAAACCTTACCTACCCTTGACATGCCCGGAATCCCGCAGAGATGTGGGAGTGCCCGAAAGGGAGCCGGGGCACAGGTGCTGCATGGCTGTCGTCAGCTCGTGTCGTGAGATGTTGGGT
>Ga0181530_10005827_pt1 | contig 12387 bp, 11 predicted proteins | sample PEATcosm2014_Bin_42_FD_119769 | JGI IMG/M metagenome (GOLD analysis project Ga0181530, IMG submission 119769) | Peatland microbial communities from MTU Mesocosm Facility, Houghton, MI, USA - PEATcosm2014_Bin10_60_metaG | ecosystem: Environmental > Terrestrial > Soil > Wetlands > Peat | place... | reverse complement strand
TTCAACCGCGACCGGCGAGGATTACTACTGACCCGAGATGTGGTTGGTCCGGATCACGTCGCCCCAGAGCTTGATCTCGCGCTTGAGCAACGCGTTCGCGGCCTCGGGCGTTTCCTCTCCGGGCGGAAATAGGTCCATGCCGCCGCCGGCAAAGGTCTTTTGGACCTTGGCGTCGGCGAGCGCCGCGCGCAGCGCGGTGTTCAGCTTATCGACGATCGGACGCGCAGTGCCGGCGGGCGCGAGCAGCATGTGCCAGAAATCGATATCAAGCTTCTTGTAGCCGAGCTCGCCCATGGTCGGCAGCTCCGGCAAGCCGGCGAACCGGTTCCTGCCGATGATGGCATAGGCTTTGAGCTTGCCGGCCTCGACCAAAGGCCCGGCGACCACGGCCGATTGCGATTCCAGATCCACTTCGCCCGCCAACAGGTCCACGAGCGCTGGACCTCCGCCACGATAGGGAATCTGCGTGACTTTCACGCCGAACTCCTGGGCGAACAGTACGCCGGCCAAATGACCGAATGAGCCGACGCCAGGATGGCCGATCTTGACGTTCTGTCCGGGCTGTTTCATCCAGCGCAACAGCTCGTCGAAATTGTTCGGCGGCAGCGTCGGACGCCCCGCAAGGGTCGAAGCGGCGGTATTGATGAGGCCGATGGTGACGAAATCCTTTTCGGCATCGAACGTGAGATTCGGATAAAGCGACATGCCCGCCGCCAGCGCCACCTGGTGTATCAGTATCGTGTAGCCGTCGGGCTCGGCACGGGCTGCGCGGGCGGCGGCGATCATGCCGCCGGCGCCGCCGATGTTTTCGATCACGATCGGCTGGCCCAGCGATTTCGCCATGCTGTCCTGGATGATGCGCGCGATCGCGTCGGTCGCGCCGCCGGGTGCGAACGGCACTATCATGGTGATGGGGCGGTCGGGATAGGTCTGCGACGACGCGGTGCCGCTTGCCAAAATACACGCGGCGATAAGCGGTGCCGCGAGCGCGCGTGCAAAAATCATGATACCTCCCCGGGGCCGTCTATCATTTTCGTTCGGCAGCGGCCGATTGAACTCGGAACTGGCTAAGATATTCACCCCTTTCCCAACCGTCCCGCAAGACAGATGCGAGATGCGCGTGGCTTCGAGTTAGCGTCGGGTTATCAACGGACATTCCGCGATGTCCGCATCACGTCCGGCACCCGATTACGGAGATTGATTGGCGGCTTGGTTGGGCGTTTTCAGTCCGCGCCCTACTAGAACGTCTTTTTGCGTCGCCATTTCTTAGGTGAATCGTTCGGGAACGTTAGCCCGCTGGCATCAACTTGCAAGTCCACCATGAGCTTTGCCAGTTCGATGGCGCAGCTGTAACCTTCCAGCACCGGAATTTCCCATCCGAGAGCGCGCAGTCGTTGTTGCAGGAATGGCTGCAACCAGAATGTGGCCGAACAGCCAAAGGTAATCACCTCAGCGCCATCTTCTTCAATCGCGGCCACCGCCTCTTCGACGGCCGCCTCGACCATCCCGGACGTTTCTCTCTTCAGCGCCTTGGCTTTTTCCGTGCGGAGCGATCGCTCCTCGCTAAGGCCGGGCCGAGGAAGAGGAAAGTTGATGTTGCGAATAGAAGCGCAGCGTTCGGTGAAGCGGTGCTGAACGACGAGATTGTAGTAATACATATTATGGAGTTCGCTCAGGTCGATCACGCTGAACCGGTTGCCGAGCATGGAGGCGATGTGCATTTGTGAAAACGCACAGGCGGTAACTGGAATATTGAATTTCCGTGCGATCTCTCTAGACTCTAGAAAGCCCGGTTCGCCGCCGCCCAGTAGCACGATCGCGTTGTACTTGCCACTTGCACAGGCCTGCTGCACGAGCGGCAGCCGAGCGGCTGCTGCTAGGCAGAATTCCTCCCGGTTTTCGACAGGCCAGTCTCCATACGTCGCGATAGCGCCGGGATGGAGATCCCACTCGACGTCTTCGAGCAGATGTTTCACGTTATCGTAGTTCATCAGCAGTATTTCTTTCGGACCATCCACCGGTCTATGGAGATACGGCGAGTCCTTCGGAAGACTGAAGGCATTGACGAGGAAAAAGCGATACTTCTTCTGCTCGGGCTTCACATTCGGCTTTGTGCTTGAAGACTTGTCGCTCTCGCAGGCTGTCACCCTATCATCCACAGAAGGATCCTCCACTATTCAGGTTTGCGACATCATATTCCCGCGCGTTGGCAACTGGCACCCCCACTGCAGCCTCTACTTGCGGATAGCAGTGACGTCGGTAGGCCTGATCATCCTAGGGCTGCTGTTCTGCTCCTACAAGTTCACGGTGGGAGCTACGATCGCCGATCTTTCAGGGTTGATCAAAAATATCCAGATAAGGGCGCCAAGGAACATAACACCCCTAGGGTCATCAGCGTCGTAATGGCTGCTGAGGACTGATGGCGTTCGAAAAGACCTTATGGAATATCCCGCGCCGGGACGTTATGAGCGTGCGTCATCCCAAGACGCGGGACAAGACGCGGGACAACGGGTCCGGCCGTCGGCCGGCCCGATGATCGGCTCCTCCTGGCGATTCAGCAACAAGGGCCGCCGCCAACACCGCGATCGCACAGACCTGGTGTACAATCGATAGAACGACCGGCTGGCCGGCTTGCAACGTTGCGATGCCGAGCGCGCCGTCCAGCGTGAGCAGACCGAATAACACCAGCGCGCGCGACCAAGGGAGCCGCCTCAGCATCGCGGTCGCAACAGCAAGCAATGCTGCGGCCCACAGCCCTATCGAGAGGAGCCGGTGACAGGCCTGGATGAGGTAGCCATTTTCGGTGAAATTCCGCCACACCGGATTCAAAGCGAAGAGGCGGTCGGGAGTCGGCAGCAAACTGTCGGTGTAACCGGGGAAGGTCGTCCACAGGGGGCCTGCATCCAACGCTTCGATTAGCGCTCCAAAAGCGATGTTCAGCGCGATCACCGATCCCCATGCCACGCGGGGCATCGTCGATCCAGCCGCCGAACGCGCCGGCGCGATGGCAACCGCGATCAGCATGCCGAGACCGACGCTGGCGAACGTGATGTCGAGAGCGTGGCGATGCTGACCGAGATTGATCGTGGCAAACTGCCCGGCGTGATCGGCAAAATAACCCAATACGAAATAGGCGACGATTGCTGCGACCAATCCGGTCCAGGGCCGCAGATCGAAACGCCGCGCAAACTTCACCGCGCCACGCAGGTAGAGATTGACGGCGACAAAGAGCGACGCTGCCAGCAGGACGATGCTGGCAATGCGTGACCACTCCCACCAATAGAGAAACCGAAAGATCACGATCGATTCCATTCCGCCCACGTCATAGCCGCCGCATAGCGCATAAAGCGGTGATTGTTGATGAAGGACGAACGCTTGTTTCCAAGCGTCAGACCCGATAGGAGGAACGAGCGAAACCCCGGGTGGGTAGACAAACCATGGACCGCGGGTGAGGCGATTGCCGGCCCCCAATACGAAAGCGGCAACGCCAAAGAAGGCCGCCGCCGTTAATGCGAGCCGCAGCCACCCGGGCTTTTCCACCGCCAGGAAACGCGTGAGCCAATCGGTCAGGCGCTTGCCAAGCACCGGCGACGGCTCACGCAGAACCGCCGTCGGCGATTGATCCGGATGGACGTGGAGCAGCATCGGTTGGATGCCGTGCTATTTTGCCACGGGAAAGACCTCGTGGGTGGCCATTTGCGAGAATATTCCCGGTTCCCCGTCGGACTGGAACGCCCCCCCGGCCACGTGAAACTCGTTGTCGATAAAATTCGCCACGAAACCGTGACGCGCGATCTGCATATGCGGAAGGACCTGCCAAGAATTTGTCTTGGGATCGTAGGCCTCGAAGGCCCAGAAGGTCAGCTTGCCCTGCGGCTGTTCGTATTCGCCGCCGGTGACATAGATCTTGCCGTTATAGACGTCGCCGGCGACATCGCCGCGCCGCGTCGGCGAGCGGCCCTTGTAAGTCCAGGAATCTGTTGCGGGATCGTAGGCTTCAACCAGATCGGTGACATCGCTCATGGTCACGAATGGCGAGCCGAGTCGTCCATTGACCGCATAGATTTTGCCGTCGACCACCGCGGCGAGGAAATGATTGCGGGCGGTCGGCATCGGCGCGCGCGAGCGCCATGTATTGGTAGCGGGATCGTATTCCTCGACCGTGCCGACGACGATCTCCGGTATGCCGGCCCAGATCGGTTCGCCCTTGGACTGGCCCGGAATATTCGCGTGCGCACCGCCGATCACGTAGATCTTGCCGTCAACGACCACCGCTTGCGCTGAACCGCGCGGCGTCGGCAGGGGCGCCAACTCTTTCCAGCTGTCGGCTTCCGGATCGTACATCAATGCGCTCGGTATAGGCTGCCACACTTTGGTGCCCGGCCGCCCGACAAAGCCGCCAAACACATAGATCTTGCCGTTCAGCGCGACCGCCGCCACGTGGTGCGCCGGAATCTGCATGTTCTTCTTTTCGGTCCAGGTATCGGTCGAGGCGTCGTACACCATAACAATGCCGCGCGCCTGCACATTGGGGCCGTCGTAGCCGCCCATGACGTACCACTTCTTGCCGATCACTACGCTTGTGATTTCGCCCTGCGCGGACGGCAGCGGCGTCGCCATGCGCCATTTGCCATCCTCTGCGTAGACCGGCGAAGCTCGCAATCCCATGCCGACAAAAAGTACTCCAACCAAAAGCCACACGATTCTCTTCATGGTCGCCCCTTCCTCAATGTTCTCCCGACGCCGCATTGACGGCGATGACTGGGTCGCCGTGTGGCCGGAGTTACCTCAATCATACACGCAACAGGAGCGGCGGACAGGGTGAAAGTGCTTGACCCTAATTTCTCGCGCATCGTTCGTTTGCGTACATTTACCGCGCGGCGGAGCGGTCAGTCATGATGTTGCCCCTGGAGGTGATTGGTCAGATCGTGATGGTAACGGTCAGCGTCTGGGGTATCTTCCCATCGGCAAGCGCCGACTTGCGGATGTAGAGCGTGCCAACGCTCGGCGCGAACGCTGGCTTGCTTGATAAGCTCAATGAGCTTTGGGCCTGCCTTCACCGTGGTTCGTTTGGACTTCTCCGGGAAGCCTGAGTATTCCCCGATGGTCTGCTCAGCGAACCCAAGCGCGCACAGCGCGTCCAGCATTTTTGGAAATGAGCGGGGGAATGAAAAGGGTTGATAGCGATTGGGCTTTCCCCCAAGTGCTTTGTCTCTCTTGGACCGTGGCACCGGAATGCCTTGTCCGGGACTGCCATTGAGATAGTGCTGGATCAGGTTCGCAGTGAGCGGGATGAGCACCCTATAGAGCGTGTGTCGATCCTTGGACCTGAGCGCACGCTTGCGCTCGTATTGCTCCATCGCGCGCACGATCGGGACGACAACCTCATGTGCGCGTGCGTTGCCGGGTGACAGGTGGGGATTGAACCAGGGGTCGCGCTCAGGTTCGTCGGGAGCGTCGGCGTCTCTTCGCATGTTCACTTACTGATAGCCACGGTGGGCACTCGCCTTACACCATCAGGGGGCGACATTTGGTAACTTCGATAGATCAAGCTCGGGATAGGTTACGCATTCGACGGCTTCGCTTAGCTTGTGCCGAAAGCGTGCCGCCTTGTCCTTAGCGCCGTACCTCGCGGCCATACCGCCGCCTGTCCATCCGAGCAGCGCATTTTTGACCTCGTCGCTTACGTTTGCAAGGCGTAGCGCGTCGGTGAAGGTGTGTCTGAAGGAATGGAACACTTTGGCGGGGTCGGAAACTCCGTGCGCACCGATGTATCGTCCGAACCACTTTGAGAACGCTGCGGTTCCATTGGTGTCCGGCGCAACCAGCGGAAACAGCCACGCCTTGTCACCGCGCGTCTTCGCTTGCGCAGCGACGTAATCGAGAAACCCAAGTTTGACCACTTGGGAATGCACCGGCACAAAGCGTTCTGACTGCTTTGTCTTAAGCCTTCTGGCAGCTTTTCTGTCAGCCGTGATGTAGATGGACACTGCGCCGATCAGTTGATTGTGGGTAACGTCTGACGCCCTGAGCCCCGCAAGTTCGCTCAGTCGTTCACCGCCAAACAATGCGAGTAGGGGAAGCCAGAAAGCGGCAGCGCCTTGTCCCCCCTTCGGCCGCTCGCCTTCGGTGAACACGGGTGTCCCGAAGATCGTCCGAAGCTCATCCGGGTCAAAAGGTGCGCGGACGCTCTCGTCTTCCTCCAACCGCATTTCAGCAAACGGGTCGGCCCAATCGTCAGGCAGGAGGTGTTCCTTACGTGCCCACCGGCAGACCGCCTGCACGCCACCAACTAGCTTGTTGACGGTGCCTGGACCGATCTTCTGGGCCTCCGGGTGCTCCCGTCCCCATTGGGTAAGTTCCGGCAGCGGTGCCTTAAGGAGCTTGCCAGTGCGTTTGTGCGGCGTGTCCTGTAGGGCTTCCCGGAACTGACGTGCGTGTGTACGCCGGATTTGAGCTACCGGAATGTCACCGTGCAGTTCGACAAACAGCTTAGTCGCACGTTCGTAGTCAATCAGAGTTCGGGGCGACCGCTCGCGGTGCCGTTTCCAACCCTCGAAAGCTGCCTTCAAAGTCTCGCCACTAGGTGAGGGCGCCGTGTCCGTGGCGGGCAACGGCGGCGTCTCTATTGGCTCGCCGGCAAATCGCTGTTGGATTGCGCGGATGGCTTTGACCTCCGCCCGAAGCAGGGCAAGTCCAAGCTCTCGATAGGCCGGACACTTGTGGTCCAAATTGATCTGGAAAGCGTCCAACACCTGTTCGATCTGAATTTCAATGTGAGCGATGTTGCCTTGCCCAAGCGCCTTTTCAGCTTCCTGTAACACCGCTGGGATGGTTACATTCGCGTCAGCTATCTGCCCCTGCGACAGACCGAATGAAGGTATAGGCCCGCTCCAGTCTTCGGATGGATCGAGTTTGCGCAGCGCTCGTTCTTCGTCTGGCGCGATGTGCAGGTACTCATCATGCGCAGCCAGCTTCTGAGCGTAGTGGTACTCGACCATGCGCTTGATTTCGACCGCAGACAGGCTGGTGCGCAGCGGGCGGGGTGCAGTGAGGGCCTTAGCGCGCTCAAGCGTGCGGTCAAACTCGATTAGCACCGCCTTGGCCCGCTTGTTTGCCGTTTCGAGGTCCTTGGTCGAAAGCGAATGCTTCAGCCACACCTGGCGCGCTTTGTCGTTCCCAAGTACGCGGGCGACGACCTCTTGCAGGGCCGGCGGGACCTTCTTCCGGGCGTAGTAGGTGCCGTGTCGATCCTTGATGACATTCCGCATTCGACGCATTTAGCATCCCACCGAGTGATACCACCAGCGGCAGGGTGAAGCGTTTGAAGTTGCAGATTATTCGGTGATGACGAGGTTTCTAGCGATACCTGGCGCGCCCTACGGGAGGGAAAAACCGCCACTTTGAGCGGGCATAAACCATTGCAGTAAGTAGCGTTTTACAGGCACTTCTTCGCTATTGTATACTGTCCCTAGAAGCTGTCCCTAACGCGAGTAAATAGCATGCCAAAGAGTGCGCGCAAAGTCGATTACCTCTACCAGCGGAAAGGCTCACAGAATTGGTGGCTGAGATTGCAACAGCCCGGCCGCGACATTGGCAAGTCGCTCGGCACGCCCTCCCGTCCGGAAGCTGAGATAAAGGCACTTCCGATCATAGCCCAACACAAGGCCGCGCTACTGGCCGCACGGCCCCGTTTGGAAACGACGTGGCAACACAAACTTGAGCCGGGCCGCGAACACGCCGCGCCGGACGGCGGACGTATCCTCGCAACCGACCGCGAGCTTTTCTACATCGGCCATAACGGTTTGATCATGCGGACAGAGCCTAACGGCGCACCCGCACACCAGCTTGTCGGCGGACCGTTGACCGTGCATAGCCTCGCCGTAGCGTTCAATGAGTACGACCACCCCGATTTCGGTCCGCGCGCGGAACGCCCGGCCGCCGCCAAACGCAGTGCGGACGATGCTATTCTGGAAACCTACTTGAAGCACGCCAACATTGCGGGCCGTTTCGAGCGTGAAGCGCGCGCCGTATGGGCGCTGTACAAACAAGTAACGGACAGCAAGCCGCTCAAAGACGCAACGCGCGACGATGGGCGGAAACTGGTCCAGCACTTCGAGGCGCAAGAATTGAGGTCGGCAACCATCCAGAAAAAGATTGGCTGGCTGACTGCGGCAGTCAATCACGCCATCGGTGAGGGCACGCTGAAATTCAATCCCTTTTCCAGCATCGTTCCAAAGCGCGATGACAAGCAGAGGCGTTTGCCGCTCAATGAAGCCGATATAAAGGAGGCCAAGCGCGGCCTTGGTGGCCTCGATAAGAGCGATCAGGTGCTATTCCGCTTGCTGGCGACCACGGGAATGCGGCTCAGCGAGGCGTTTGAGATTGACGGCGAGGCGACCGAGCGCGGCGTGCGCTATATCATTGTCGGCAAGAAAACCGAACAGAGCTTGCGCCGCGTTCCATTGCCAGCGGGGGCGCTGCCGTACTTGCCCAAGGTTATCAAGGGCAAGCTACTCGACGGCACCCCAGCCGCCGCGTCAAAGCGGCTCAATCGCTTCTTACGTGACTGTGGCATCGCGGACCCGCGCAAGGTGCTTCACTCATTGCGGCACCGCGCGCAAGATCGGTTGCGCGCTGCTGGTTGCCCGGAAGATATGCGGTGGGCGATCTTGGGCCATGAAGAAGAAACGGTAGCGGCGGGTTACGGCGAAGGCTTCCCGGTCCCGATGCTGAAAAAGTGGGCCGATAAGATTGGGTTTTGAACGGGAAGGGGGCCGGTGCACCTTTGATCGAGTGACTGCACTATGGACTCTCGTACAACGTTTCTATAGTCGTTGAAATATGGAAACGACAGATGCCGTGACGGCATTGGCCGCGCTTGCGCAGGACAATCGCCTAGAAATCTTCCGCTTGCTGGTACAGGCCGGGCCTGACGGGATGGCCGCAGGCCACGTCGCCGAGAAGCTCGGCCTCGCACCCAACACCCTCACCTTTCATTTTGATCGGCTCCGCACTGCGGGGCTGGTCACCGTCCGCCGAGATGGCCGCTCAATGATCTATGCGGCGCGCTTTGAAACGATGAACGGCCTCGTTTCTTTCCTCACTGAGAACTGTTGCCAAGGGTCGCTTGCTGGATGCGGCCCGGCGGTCGTTTGCAAGCCCAAGGGAGCCTCCAATGAAGCGGTTTCACGTACACGTCGCCGTGGATGATCTAAAGCACTCCATCGGCTTCTATTCGGCGCTATTTGCTGCGGAGCCTGCGGTCATCAAGACAGACTATGCAAAGTGGATGCTTGATGACCCTCGCGTGAACTTCGCCATTTCTACTCGCGGTCGGCAACCCGGCCTCGACCATCTTGGCATCCAAGCCGAGAGTGGCGACGAACTGAAAGAGATTTACACCCGGCTGCACAAGGCGGGCGGCAACATCGTTGAACAGGGCCAAACCGCTTGCTGCTACGCCAAGTCGGAAAAGTCGTGGATTGACGATCCGGCCGGTATCTCATGGGAAACGTTCTACACGACCGGCGAAAGCATCAACTATGGAGACGGCACGGGTGAGAACGCCGCCCGTGTCGCGCATGAGAAATCGTGTTGCGCGCCACAGGTATCGCCAGCGCCCGCCGCCGCGTGCGGTTGCCCTACGGCGTGAGGCGCGTGCCGTGCTCGATCACTGTTGCAGTGGCGATCTTGGCTATCTGCTGTTGCAGATAAACGTCATCTGCCTATTGCTGGCCTTGATCGGTTCGACGGCCATCGTGAAGCATCCCGGCTGGTTTAGCGGTACATCGCCGACCGTCACGCGAGCCGTCGCTGAGCGATAAGCCATGGCCGATCAACCATTCAACGTGCTCTTTCTCTGTACCGGCAATTCCGCCCGCTCGATCATGGCGGAAGCCATCTTGAACAAGGTAGGCGCGGGGAAATTCCGCGCCTACAGCGCAGGAAGTCAGCCGAAGGGCCAAGTGCATCCTGAAACGATCCGACTGTTGCAGGGTTTCGGCTATGACACATCCGGCTTTCGTTCAAAGTCATGGAACGAATACGCCAAGCCCGGTGCTCCATCGCTCGATTTTGCTTTCACCGTTTGCGACAACGCCGCTGGCGAGACGTGCCCGATATGGCCGGGCCAGCCAATGACGGCCCATTGGGGCGTGCCCGACCCGGCCGAAGCCAAAGGCAATCCCGCCGAAATCGCGCTCGCGTTCAAGAATGCCTATCGCATGTTGTTTCAGCGCATCGGCATATTCACAGCGTTGCCAATTCGCTCGCTCGATCAACTGACGTTGCAAAATAAGCTTAAAGAAATCGGCCGCACGTGATGCCATCGCTGACGCGACGTTGTGTTGCCGAAGGCTTGGGGACAGCCTTCTTGCTTGCGGGCGTCGTCGGCTCCGGGATTATGGCCGCAAAACTCTCAGGCGGTAATGGCGCGCTGGCACTTCTCTGCAACACGCTTCCGACCGGCGCGATTTTGACCGTGCTTATTCTCACGTTCGGCCCGATATCGGGCGCACACTTCAATCCGGCTGTCAGCATCGTCTTGGCTGTGCATCGCGAGTTGCCGCCCCGTGTTGCGACCATGTACATCGCAACTCAAGTCGTTGGCGGCATCGTCGGCGTGCTGGCGGCGCACGCGATGTTTGAGCTTCCACTGTGGCAAGTGTCAGCGAACGTGCGAACGGGTCCGGGACAATGGTTTGCGGAAGGCGTCGCTACATTTGGATTGTTGCTGACGATCTTGGGGTGCAGCGCGCGGACGCCATCGGCTGTTCCTTACGCCGTTGGCCTCTACATAACGGCTGCCTATTGGTTCACCGCGTCAACGTCGTTCGCCAATCCCGCTGTGACCATCGCTCGCGCTCTTTCGGATACCTACGCGGGCATCGCACCGACGGGGGTGCTCGCATTCATCGCTGCTCAAATTATTGGGGCGTTATTTGCTCTTGCCGTCGCGCACTGGCTATTTGTAGGAGCCGCCGAGCGGATCAAAAAGGTGCAACCGCTTTAGCGGATTTGCAACCCGCGCCAAAGTCGGCGCAAGGGTTCGATTTTCGGGGGCGCTTTTTTTATTTTTTTCGGTGTCGTTCTTTTTAGCTATTTCCAGCGCGAGCACCGATCTAGGGGCCACACAAATCCGCGCCATTGCCGGGCAATGTCAGAGGTACCCCATAGCTCGACGGCGTGGCCGTCCCGTGCTCATGGCCTTATGAGCCTCGCCGGGCGGTCGGATAGTGACACTTAGTGACAGTGCCGACGAATTCGCGTGACGTTTCAATGCGCGCTTGCCCTAGCGGAGGGGAGCGCCCGGCGCGTCGCGGATAGGCCATGCGGATCGCGGAATGCGGCCGGTCGTCGAGCACGGCTCTCGCGCGCGCGAGACATTTCAGCGAAGATCGCTTAACGACCCCGCTAAGGGACTAAAATCATTCATTTTACGAAATCACAGCCCGGCCGAAAGTACGGTTTGCGTGGTGCCCGCGCTCGAATAACACGGACAGTATGGGGCTTTCGAACACTGTTTTAATGCGAAAACCGGCGACATCGCTCACACCACGAAAGCCATATTTGCCGCGCTAATCCGCCGCCATGACTGAGGTCACTGCGGTCAAAGGGGTCAATCGACCCTTATCAAAAATGAGATTTTCGACCTGTTCGGCAATAAAAATTCAATTTGGATCAAGGGGAAAACAACCCCATTGACCGCAGCGACCGCGCCTCAGACTGCGGTCAATGCGGTCATGTTTGCTATTCCGCCGGATCGCTTTTGAAGTCGGCCGGATCGTCTTTGAAGTCATCAATGGCCGAACCGACCGCCTTAAATTCGGCGTGGCGATCCTTGTCGGCGGGGTTCGCTGTGACCAGTCGCCATTTTGCCGGACGGTGATTGCCGTCGCCCGGCATGTGCTCGGCCTTGAAGCCGAGACGTGGCACGCCGATCAAGTCGCGGAGGAACGGCGTCGCGCTTTTGAACGTGAGCCATGACGCATCCTTCCCGTAAAATCCCGCGATGTGCTCGGCGACGTTCGGGGCTTTAATCAGCGTTTGAACCTCGACCCACTCCCCGCTGAAATCTTTGGCCCATGCCCTGACGACACTCTCTTGCACTTCCCGAAGCGGATCGGTGACCTTCGCCCGGTATTCGGCTAAGCACGGATCGGGCAAGCCAAGCCATGCGACCGATGCGGCGACAAGATCGCCCCACTCATGATGACGGAAGGTTGTCGGCGGTCGCTTGTCAGCGGCGACGGCATACCCTCGCAGAATGGTCAAGGCGGCGGCCACGAATTGCGGCCGGTTGTCGAGCACATGCTTGAGCAAGTCCCGGTAAAGGAATTTGCGCAGCGTCAACGCGCGATCTGGAATGATGCGTGTTGTCAGGAC
>Ga0181530_10005826_pt1 | contig 12389 bp, 11 predicted proteins | sample PEATcosm2014_Bin_42_FD_119769 | JGI IMG/M metagenome (GOLD analysis project Ga0181530, IMG submission 119769) | Peatland microbial communities from MTU Mesocosm Facility, Houghton, MI, USA - PEATcosm2014_Bin10_60_metaG | ecosystem: Environmental > Terrestrial > Soil > Wetlands > Peat | place... | reverse complement strand
CGATAGTGTGTATCTGGCAAAAATCGGTGTTGGTGAGGCGGCTGCGCGTCCGGTCTTCCAGTTCTTCGACCGGCACGATGGAGACAATCACGGTCGGCAGTTTGTTGGCATACCGGTGGTTCAGCAGCTGGTCGAGCTTTTCCTTGGCCCAGGGAGTGCTGGACTGCGCCCCGAAATCGTCCATAATCAATAAGGGCGCGTTCTTCACCTGGTCGAAGAATTCGTCGTACGGCATTTCACTGCCGGGGCTGAAACTGGCCCGCAGGTGGTCCAACAGGTCGGGCACAGTGACATAAAAGGCCGGTTTTTTGTGCGCGATACATTCGTTGGCAATGGCCGCCGCCAGGTGGGTTTTCCCGCAACCGGAATGGCCGCTAATCACCAACCAGCCTTCCGGTTTAGCCGCAAATTTCCTGGCCGCGTCATAAACCCGCCGGAACTGCTCCTGGGCGGCCGCTTCTTTTACTTTTCCTTCCGGGATTAAATTAGCAAACGTCAAACGTGTCAAAGTGCCGAGATTGCTGTAAGTCTGTAACCGGGACTGTTTCTTGGTATCCGATTCCTGCTCGACACAACGGCACGGCACGATCCGGCTGTAGTCCGGCTTGCCGGGAGCCAGCAGTGGGTGCACAAACCGTGCGCCTTTACAGACCGGACAGACTTTCTCGGGCTCTTCGGCTTGTACAGGCTCAGCGTTTGACGGCATGCCCGTATTTGCCTTTGATGAATTTGTCAGGGTCTGTTTTTTTAAAATCTCGGAGATGTGTTCCATCGCTCTTGCCTTCGGTTGCCCAACGTTCCAGAATGGCGGCAATATACCGCCAATTCCGTTTACCGGCGTTTACCGCTTCTTTGACCGCGTCATTTATCCAGGTTTCGGGATACGTTTTTTCCGCGTCCCGCAATTCTTCGGCAATCATCGGCGTCAGTAACCCGATGTTTTGCTCATACACAGTAAAAATATTCGGCTGCGCCGCCGGAACTTCAGGGATGACGCGCTTTACTTCGAATCCGGGCAGACGTGTTTCCCCACCGGTGATTTTATCCAAATTCCCACGGTTGGCTGCGGTGTTCAGCAGGTAAATATCATCATGTTTCCCGTCTTCGGCCGCGGCGTGTAAAATGGTATTCCTTTTGACCGCCGCTGCCAGCGCCTGCCGCAGTATTTCTTCGTTATTTTCCATACAGGCCATCAAACCGGCATCGCCCGTCAATTCCTGGAAAGTGACGTATTGCAGCGACCCTTTTTTAAAGTAAAGCAGGCGGAAAAGGTGCAGCGTCAGCTTCATTTCCGCCGCATCGTTGATTTCCGGCAACAGCGTGTTCAGGAAAATATTCGGCACCGGGGTATATTCCATTCTGGCAGGGAAACCGTTGAAGTCGTTCATAACAGGCTTTCTTCCTGGGCCGCGATATTCTCAAACCGGTAATATTTCGGGGTGAAATGGATGCTGACTTCACCGGTCGGCCCATTGCGGTGTTTGGCGACGCTGATACTGGCAATGCCTTCCGGATATTCTTTGTCCGGATGGTCAATTTCCCATTTCTCCCGCGTGGGATAGTAATAATCCTGGCGGTAGATGAAAATGACCATGTCCGCGTCCTGTTCGATAGTGCCGGAGTCCCTCAGGTCGGAAAGCTGCGGCGAACGGTCCTGCCGGACTTCGGCAGCCCGGCTTAACTGGGAGACGGCGATGACCGGCACCTGCAGGTCACGGGCTAAGGCTTTCAGGTTGCGGGTGATGTACCCGATTTCCTGAACGCGGTTGTTCATGTAGCTGTCGGCGTCAATCAGGCCCAGGTGGTCAATGATAATCAGATTCACTTTCTGCTCGTACAGCAGGCGGCGCGCCTTGCTGCGGATTTCGGACATGCGCAGTTTCGGCGAATCATCAATGTAAATCTTGGTTTCGGACAGCGTGCCGATGGCGCTCATAATTTTCCGTTCGTCCATTTCCGAGTGCATCCCCAGCCGGACATGCGTCGAAAGGACGCTGGCTTCGGTCGCAATCAGCCTGGTCACCAGTTCTTCGCTGGACATTTCCAGGCTGAAAATCGCCACACAGGCATTCTGCTCGACGCAGGCGTTGCGGGCGATGTTCAAAGCAAATGAGGTCTTGCCCATACCGGGGCGACCCGCTACGATAATCAAATCGGAACGCCCGAATCCGCCGGTAATATTATCCAGCGCGTTGAAGCCGGACATTACCTTCTGGATTTGAACGGCCTCACCGTCTTCCCCTACCGGATGCGGTTCAAAGTACAGGTCCAGCACCTGGCGGACGTGCATGAAATCGCGGGTGCCGCGTGTTTGTGCCAGCTTCAGCAGGATATCTTCCGCTTTGCTGATGCTGGCGCGCGGTTCAGCCTCCGCCATGAAACCGATATTGGTGATTTGCTGTCCCGCCGATATCAGATGGCGGCTGATGGACAGGCGGTAGACGATTTGTGCGTAATCCTGGATATCCAGCGGCGTCGGCACCACTGAAATCAGGTGCGAAAGGTACGCCACCCCGCCGCTCTGTTCCAGTTTCCCCAACCGGTCCAGCTCCTGCGCCACCGTAATCTGGTTAATCGATTCGCTGCGGGCATAAAGCGAGACGCAAGCCGCATACAGATTCTGGTGCGGCTCATGATAAAAATCATCCTTTTCCAGTAAAGGGGCAATCTCATAAATCGCCGCGCCGTCAATTAACAGCGAACCGATGACCGCTTCTTCTGCCGCAATATCGTGGGGCGGGAGTTTATCGTTATACACGATAGTTTACTCCTCGTAATTTATCAAAATTATACTAGGCCGCATCTTCGGCGGCAACCGTTACTTTGATTTTGGCGACGATATCTTTCGCCAGTTTGATGGTGGCTTCGTAGGTCCCGAGGCTCCGGATGGCATCCGCCAGCTCGATTTTCTTCTTATCCACGTTGATTTTAAAGGCGCTTTCCAGCGCGGCGGACACATCGGCCGAAGTGATGCTGCCGTAGAGCCTGTCCTGCTGCCCGACCTTGGCCTTGATGGTGACCTCTTTATTCTCCAGCTCGGCGGCCAGCGCTTTCATTTCCGCTTCTGTTTTAGCGGCAACGCGCGCCCGGGACTTGATTTGGGCTTCGACGTTTTTAATATCGCCGGGTTTAGCCGCCACCGCCAGCTTATGGGGTATCAAATAATTTGTGCCGTATCCGTCGGCCACGTCTTTAATCTGTCCCGCTTTGCCGACATTAGGCACATCTTCCATAAAAATTACTTTCATCTTTTCTCCTTTGTGTAATTACTTGATAGGTGTTAGCGGATAAATTATACAGCATTTTTAAGATAAATTTATATTAAATTTTAATCTTTGCATAAATATATCTGGAGCTTAGCTATCTCCCTCCTTTTTAAGGAGGGATTTAAGGCCGAAGGTCCCTGAGTGTACGAGAGGGAGAGAATTTTAAATTTTAACACTCTCCGTTAAATATTTCCGATTGTCAGCCTTTTTTCAATCCAATAGAACCTCACCCTCTGGCTCCCTCTCCGTTTGCGGCGAGGGGGGAGATTGCTTAGAGCGGCTGCGCCCCTCTAACTCAAGCCTTGCTTAATAGTAATGTTAATTTAGCTTTAACATTACTATTTGTTAAACAGATGCCCTATTTGTTTTATCAACGACCTATACGCTTTAAACCCCAAGAATCTCCATCCCTCTCACCCATTAAGTCCCGTAGGTATGAAAACGAGATATCAAGGGGGAATTATTTTTCAGCTATGTCTAACCTCTCTCCCTATTAGGGAGAGATTGAGAGAGAGTGATAATTTCCTTGTTTAAATTTAATTTCTATTGGGTCTAACCAATTAATATTTAAATACTTTCGGTTAAATATTTCTGCGCGTAAATCGCTGCCGTGGCGCCGTCCCCCGCCGCGGTAATCGCCTGCCGCGCCGAATTGTGGCGGATATCGCCGGCCGCTAAAATACCGGGCACCGGTGTTTCCATCTTCTCGTTGGTGATGATATAGCCGGATTCATCCAGCGGCACGATGCCTTTCACATATTCCGTGTCCGGACTGGTACCCACCGCGATAAAAACGCCGGACACTTCTTTCACCGAAGTTAGGCCTGTTTTCATGTTGAGCACCTTAATTCCTTCCACGTTTTCCGCGCCCTCAATGCCGGTAACAATGCTGTCCCACAAATAATCTATCCTGGGTTCGGATTTTACTTTTTGCTGCAGCACATATGTCGCCCGGAGCTGATCGCGCCGGTGGATAATGGTAACCCGGGAAGCGAAATGGGTAAGGTGCAGCGCCTCGGTAATGGCGGTGTCTCCACCCCCGATTACCGCCAGCTTTTGGCCGCGGAAAAACGAACCGTCACAGACCGCGCAGTAAGAAACGCCCCTGCCGGTCAGCCTCCCTTCACCCTCAACACCCAGTTTTCTTCTGACGGCGCCGCCGGCCAGGATGACGGTCTTACCGGTAAAGTCACCATCAGTGGTTTTGATAATTTTCAGCGCGCCTTTGATTTCCAACCCGGTGACTTCAGCGGATATCGTATTCAATCCGTGCTTTTGCGCCTGCTGATGCATTTTTTCCCCGAGTTCCATCCCGCTGATGCCGTCCGGAAAGCCGGTAAAATTCTCCACATGCTCGGCATAGGTTATCTGCCCGCCGAAAATTCCTTTGTCTATCAGGATGTTTTTTAGGCCCGCCCGGGCAGCGTAAAGCCCGGCGGTCAAACCGGCCGGCCCACCGCCGACAATGACGACTTCGTAGATATTTTCACTCAATGTAATTCCGCTCCGCTGATTTTGTTTCCAAACTTCAGGATTTTTCTTCGCCGTTAGTTTCACCCGGGGTTACCGGTTCGGTGAACTTGGACTGCTGGATAATCTGGCAGACCCGGCGGTCAATGCTTTGTTTGGCCATGCCGATGGCATTCCGGATGGCTTTCGCCTGGCTGCGCCCGTGGGAAATAATCACGTTGCCGTTGAGCCCCAGTAAACAGGCCCCGCCGGACTCGCGGTAATCAATTCTTTTTACCAGCGAACCAAACCCGGCGTCCAGCTGCATTGATTCGGCGCTCGAAGTACCCGGGCTGTTGTTCTTTAGTTTGATAAATGCTTCCCCTACGCCTTCCAGCGTTTTCAGCACGATATTACCCGTGAAACCATCGGTAACCACCACATCCGCCATGCCCTTGGAGAGGTTTTGCCCCTCGATATTTCCCACAAAATTCAAGTCGGAGGCTTTCAGCACCTGATAAGTCAATGCCGCCAGCGTGTTGCCTTTTTTCTCTTCTTCGCCGTTATTCAGCAAACCGATGCGCGGTTTCGCCACGCCGAATACCTCTTTGACATAGATGTTGCCCATTTGCGCGAACTGGTATAAATGTTTCGGACGACAGTTGGGATTCGCACCGCAGTCCAGCAGCAAGAAAGGGCTGTTAATGTTGATCGTAATAATGCTCCCGATGGCCGGGCGTTCGATGCCTTCCACCCGTCCCAACATAGCAAAGGCCGCAAACATCACCGCCCCGGTGCTGCCGGCGGAAACAAAAGCATCCGCTTTACCGGTTTTCACCATCATCGTGCCCACGACAATCGAGGAATTCTGTTTCTTGGTCACGGCCTCAATCGGCGATTCGGCGTCGTCAATGTATTCCGGCGCATCCACTATGGAAATATCTAGGTCTTTCATGTGGCGCCGGGCCTGCACATGCAGGATTTCTTTTTTCCCCACCAGCGCAATCCCGATTTTGAAATCCTCGGCGGCTTTGACTGCGCCTTTGACTATTTCATGGGGGGCATATTCCCCGCCCGAAGCGTCAACTGCAATTATCATTTTTTCTCCTGTTTCTTTCCTTGCTCAAATTCGGTCCTTACCTTTTGCATTATTTCGGCGCTGCTCAGCAAATCGGCGGCCGTCATCGCTACCGCTTTGGCGGCATCGCACAGTCCGTCAATTCCTTTTTCCGAGGCTGCTGCAACCGCAAATTCCACCGTGTGCAGCGAAGTCCCTTTCGGCGCCACCGCCAGCACCGGGTGAATCGCCGCCGTCACCTGGCTGACATTGCCCATATCCGTACTGCCCACATTCAGCGGCACACTGGATTCGCTTAATCTCAACTCCCGTCCGAGGGCTTGCATATTATTCAGGTAAAGTTGCGCCAGCGTGACATTCGCCTTCAGACTGGCATAGCGCAACTCATCCGGTTTGTATTCCAGCCGCGCCCCGGTTGCCAGACCGGCGCTAATGAAGCAGTTTAAAACCTTTTGCAATAATTCGTCAAGATACGCGTCATCGGCGGCGCGGACGTAAAATTCACCTGCGCTGTGGGCCGGGATAATGTTGGCAGCCTGCCCGCCGTCTGTAATAATACCATGGATCCGCGCCGTGCTCTGGATTTGCTGCCGCAGCGCGTTGATATTGTTGAAAGACAATATCATTGCATCCAGGGCATTAATGCCCCCGTCCGGATTCGCCGAAGCGTGGGCGGCCTTGCCGAAAAATTCCACATTCATCTGCTGGCAGGCAATCGCCGGTGCAATCGCCACGTCCACACTGCCGGGATGCACCAGCATTGCCGCGTCCAGGTCGGAAAAAGCGCCTTTCCGCGCCATCACAATCTTGCCGCCGTAATTCTCTTCCGCCGGAGTGCCTATGACCACGATACAGCCGCCGTATTGGTCGACTGCCGCCTTTGCCGCCACCGCCGCCCCCAGCGCAATCATACAGATCAAGTTATGCCCGCAGGCATGGCCCACGCCCGGCAAAGCATCATATTCTGCCAGCAAACCGATGCGCGGCTGCCCTTTGCCGTAGGTTGCCCGGAACGCTGTCGGCATCTCACATATTTCCCGTTCGATGACGAAATTCCGCGATGCCAGATATTTGGTTAACCATTCACAGGCTTTAAATTCATGCAGCCCCAACTCCGGATTATCGTGAATTTTCAGCGATAGTTCCCGCAGCTGCGGCCGGTCTTCATTGATTTTCTCAATGATTGCCTGTTTGATTTTCCCGATGTTATTGTCCATATCCCCCGCAGAACCCAATCACAATTAAAATGAAAGGCAGCTATTAAAAACGCCGGACATGAGTAGCTATTATTATAACCCAGCGGGTAGCTGTTTGCTACCGTATCTTTAGTACTCTGCCTTCCAACTAAAAGAGTATTGGGCTATTTTAAATTTAGAATTTGTTTGCCGAAGGCCGAAACGAGCGTAGGTACTTTGCACCACGTAAATGTATACTCAGCTTTAGATGATGTAGAGCTTGGATTTTGGTATTTGGAATTTAGCTTTTTAGGCTTCTACACACTAGAATCTTCGAGTTTATTTTTACTTGCCTAATCTTTTCCAACGTGTTATACTTCTAACTGTTTGAAGTGGGCGAAATTCCCACTTTTTTTCTTGAACGGGAAAAATATTTTGGAGGCTTAGCCTGAGATGAAAAGCGAGTTTCTGCTCGCAATCACCCAATTATCGGCTGAGAAGAACCTGCCTAAAGAGGTAGTTCTCTCGGCAGTCGAATCTGCGTTGGTATCGGCTTACCGCAAGGATAGCTTTCTGCCTACCCAGAATATTGAAGTGAAGATTAACCGCAGCACCGGCCGCGTCGAGGTGTGGGCGGAAAAAACAGTTGTGGCCAAACCGGCCGATGTTAAACAGGAAATTTCGCTTACTGATGCCAAGAAAATTAAATCCGATGTGAAACTCGGCGATTTAATCATGGTGGAATCAACCCCGCAGGATGCCGGCCGCATCGCCGCGCAAACCGCCAAACAGGTTATCCTGCAGCGCCTGCACGAAGCAGAGCACAGCGCTATTTTTGAAGAATATGCCGGCAAGTCCGGCGATATTGTCAGCGGCGTCATCCAGCGCATTGAGCCCAGGCAGGTTTTAATTGACCTCGGCCGGGTTGAAGCGGTATTACCATCCAACGAATGGATGCCGAACGAGCGCTACCGCATCGGTCAGCGGCTTAAAGTCTATATGGTTGAAGTCGCCAAAACGCCGCGCGGTCCCCGGGTTATCGTTTCCCGTTCCCATCCGGAGCTGCTCAAGCGTCTTTTCGAACTGGAAGTCCCCGAAGTATCCAACGGGACAGTTGAAATAAAATCCGTGGCGCGTGAAGCCGGTTTCCGCAGCAAGGTTGCAGTCGCGGCACGTCAGCCCGGTATTGACCCGGTCGGCTGCTGCGTCGGCCTGCGCGGTATCCGCATCCAGAATATTGTCAGCGAACTGAGCGGCGAAAAAATTGATGTCGTCCTCTGGAACGCCGACCCCTTTGCATTCATTGCCAGCAGCCTCAGCCCCGCCCAGATTGTCGCCGTCGAACTAAACAAGACCGACGGGCAAGCCACAGTCATTGTGCCGGACCGGCAGCTTTCGCTGGCCATCGGGAAAGAAGGACAAAACGCGCGCCTGGCCGCTAAATTGACCGGCTGGCGTATTGATATCAAGCCGGCCTCGGTTTATGAAGCCGAACGGGCCGCCAAACCTGCGGAAGAAGCTACCGCTGCAGAAGCAAAGCCGGTTACCGCCGAGCCTGTGATAGCGGGTGCAACGAAAGAAGCGGTTGAACTGCCCGCCGAAGAGGAAACCGAGGAAGAAAAAACCGGACCTGTTGTTGAAGAAGCCGTCATCGGCAAACCGGTTAATTTTGAACAGAAAGCGAAACCCGGTAAAATTGAGATTCGCTTTGCCGAAGATATCTTAGGCCCCAAAGCCGCGCAGCCTGAAGGCGGCAAGGCCAACAAGAAGAAAAAGAAGGGACAGGGTAAATCAACCGAGGAAGAGGGAGCACGGCCGCGCAAGGGCGGACGCCGCCAGGAGTTTGTGGTTGATGACGAAGAAGAGCCGGACACCTATTAGTACCCAGCCCGGTACTCCGAAATCTGTGCCGGAGCGTACCTGTATCGCCTGCCGTCAGGTGAAAGACAAGCGGGACCTGGTACGTATCGTGAAAACCAAAGACGAAGGAATCGTCATTGACCTAAAAGGTAAAAAACCGGGTCGCGGTGCCTACCTTTGTAAGACCAGAGAATGTTGGGAAACCGGCTTGAAGGCCAATCGCCTGGAATATGTGCTGCGTACGGCACTTACCCCACAGGACCTTCAGCGATTGTCAGAGTACGCAGAAACGCTCTGATGGGAGTAAATAGTGGTAAGCTCGGAAAGAAAAAAAGATGCCAGCCAGATCGCCGATGAAAAGAGCGGGAACGAAGCTTCCGGCCAGAAAGCCACTATTATCGAACTCCCGTCCGCTCTCAGTGTCCGCGAATTATCCGACCTGTTAAAGGTCAGCGCTGTTGATATTATCAAAAGATTGATTCGCGCCGGTATCATGGCCAACATCAATCAGGTTATTGATTTCAAAACTGCTGCGGCTATCGCCGCCGACCTCGGATTTGAAGCGCATCTCAGCAAACATGTCGCCGGTAAAAGCGGGCACCTCAGTGAAGCCGGCAAGCAGAGCGCCCAGAAAGCCGACCAGACTACCGGGTTGCTGCCACGCCCGCCCGTTATTACCATCATGGGCCACGTCGACCACGGCAAAACCAAATTACTGGACGCCATTCGTTCCAGCAACGTCGTGGATAGTGAAGCCGGCGGTATTACCCAGCACATCGGCGCCTATCAGGTTGATTTTAACGGGCAGAAAATCACTTTCCTCGATACCCCCGGTCACGAAGCCTTCACCGCCATGCGCGCCCGCGGTGCGCAGGTTACGGATATTACCGTTTTGGTTGTTGCCGCCGACGACGGCGTGATGCCGCAGACACTGGAAGCCATTGACCATGCCCGTGCCGCCGGGGTGCCCATAGTCGTCGCGATTAACAAAATTGATAAACCAGGCGCTAACCCCGACCGGATAAAACAGCAATTAGCCGAAGTCGGCCTAGTCGTGGAAGATTGGGGCGGCGATACAGTCAGCGTCCCTGTTTCCGCCAAAGAGAAAAAAGGTATTTCCGAATTACTCGAAAACCTGATGGTCGTGGCCGAATTGCAAGACCTTAAGGCTGACCCGAACAAACTGGCTGAAGGCACTGTCATCGAAGCCGAAATGGACCGCACCCGCGGTGCTCTCTTCACCGTCCTTGTCAGTTCCGGCACCTTGAAAGTCGGCGAAATTATCGTCGTCGGCGAAAACTGGGGCCGGGTTAAAGCCATGTTCAACGATACCGGCAAGCGCGTTAAAAAAGCCACGCCCTCCACCCCCGTCGAAGTCCTCGGGTTGAGCACGGTACCGCAAGTCGGCGATGTGATGACGGTTGTCGCAGACGAAAAAGCCGCCACCGCTGCCATCGAAAAACGGCACCAGGAAATTGAGCTGGAAACCACGATTGCCCGCACGGTCAGTTTGAGCAACGTTTTCGACCAGATCAGCAAAGGCAAGGTCAAAGAACTCAGCATCATTCTGAAAACCGACGTCCAGGGCAGTATCGAACCCATCAAAACATCCTTAGAGAAACTTTCTTCGGACGAAATCAAAGTCCGCGTGATTCACAGTTCCACCGGTAATGTCAATGAGAACGACATCATGCTGGCCATCGCCTCCAAAGCGGTTATCATCGGCTTTAACACCGAGGCTGAACCGGGCGCCAAGAGCTCCGCCGAACGTGAAGGCGTCAGCCTCCGTTTCTATAACATCATTTACAATATGGTGGACGATGTCACTAAAGCTCTCAAGGGCATGCTTACCCCGACTTTTGTGGAAGTCATCGACGGCCGCGGTGAAGTCCGCGCCGTATTCACCGCCGGCAAGAAAGAAAAAATCGCCGGTTCCTTCATCACCGCCGGAAAAGTCACCCGCAGCAGTTCGCTGCGCGTGCTCCGCGGCAAGCAAAAGGTCTACGAAGGCCCCATCGCCAGCCTGCGCCGTTTCAAGGACGATGTCCGGGAAGTTGCCGCCGGGTTTGAGTGCGGTATCGGCGTGGACGGCTTCACCGATTTTCAAGTCGGTGACAGTTTGGAGTTCTTCCGAAATGAAAAATCCGGTTAAAGAGTTGGCGAGATGACTTATCGCGTCGAAAGATTGAACAGCCTCCTCCGCCAGGAAATCAGCGACCTGATTCAACGTTATGTCAAAGACCCGCGGCTGGGCACATTTGTTTCGGTCACCACCGTGGAAATTTCCAAGGACATGCGTTACGCTAAAGTCTTTATCAGCCGCTACGGCACCGATGAAGAGAAAGCCGATACGCTCAAAGCCCTGGAGTCCGCTTCCGGCTATATCCGCCACGAACTGGGCGAACGGCTCAAAACCAGGCGCATCCCCGAACTCAGTTTCCGTCTCGATAATACGATGGAAAAAGCCGCTAAAATCCAGAAAATCATGAACCAGCTTTCTTCCGAAGAAAAACCCGGGCCGTAACAGGCGTTGATTATGGATGGTATCTTAAACATCAACAAACCGGCCGGTAAGACTTCTTTCGCTGTCGTTGCAATGGTGAAACGCTTAACCCATGAAAAACATGCCGGTCATGCCGGCACCCTCGACCCCATGGCCACCGGGGTGCTTCCGGTCTGTCTTGGTCAGGCTACCCGCCTCGTCGAATATCTCATGGATACTACCAAGACCTATCTGGCGGAAATCGAACTCGGTGTCTCTACGGACAGCTACGACCGTGAAGGCGCCGAAACCCAGAGAAGCGATGCTTCTGCCGTCACCTTCGCTCAAATCGAAGCGGCGCTGCATGCCTTCCGCGGTGTGATTACCCAGGTTCCCCCGATGTACAGCGCCGTCAAGCATCAGGGCAAACCCCTTTATGAACTGGCCCGCGCCGGCATTGACGTCGAACGCAAAGGACGCACTGCCAAAATCTTCTCCCTGGAAATCAAGGGTTGGCACAATCCTTTTCTTACCGTTGAAGTTACTTGCGGCAAAGGCACCTACATCCGCTCACTGGCTAACGATTTGGGTCAGGCTTTAGGCTGCGGCGCTACTTTGAGCAAACTGGAGCGTTCCCGCTGCGGCATTTTTTCCGTGACGGAAGCGGTCACCCCGGCTGCTTTTGAAGAGGCATGCCATGGTGGTTACTGGGAAAGTTTACTTTATCCGATGGACAGTATATTATCTCTTTGGGCAACTGCTATCGTCAGCGAAGAAAAAGCCAAGTCCATACGTAACGGGGCTTTAATCAATCTGACGGAAAATACGCCGGTTCCCGAAGGTAGTCAGTTTTGCCGCGCTTATACCCGGGACGGCACTCTGCTGGGCATCTTGCATTTCGATGCTGAAAAAAAGCTATGGCAGCCGGAAAAAGTGTTTAATTAGCTTGACACTGCGATTCGTATATGTTACGAATAATAGGCGGGCTTGTTAAAGATAAGTTGGTCTTACAAAAAGAGGAGGATTCTTACTAAATGGGAAAAATTAACGTAGCCATTATTGGGGTCGGAAATTGCGCT
>Ga0181530_10005817_pt1 | contig 12402 bp, 13 predicted proteins | sample PEATcosm2014_Bin_42_FD_119769 | JGI IMG/M metagenome (GOLD analysis project Ga0181530, IMG submission 119769) | Peatland microbial communities from MTU Mesocosm Facility, Houghton, MI, USA - PEATcosm2014_Bin10_60_metaG | ecosystem: Environmental > Terrestrial > Soil > Wetlands > Peat | place... | reverse complement strand
GGTTGAAGCGCACCATCCATGTCCACGAACATTCCGACCGTCAGCACAGAAAAATTCCCGATCCCCTGGTACACCGTGTTGTCACTCGTGCTGACGGTGACATTGTCGGTCAACGCCTCGCCCTCCGCTACCGACAGCGTAAAGCTGGTGCCTGACGGTGCAATCGCGGTGACCTCTCCATCGAGCGCAACCACTTTGCCGTTTTCTGGGTTGGTCGGCTGCGATGAAAACACCGCCGGTGTCACATTAAACGTAGGCGTGATCGACCAGGATGCGCCCGGAACCCAGCAGGTGCTGGGAAATGTCGCCGACTGCAAAACCTGCAAATCAATCGCCAGGCCCATGTTCGATCCGGTAATGGTGATCGGTGACGGCAAATTCACGGTTACGTTGGAATCCGGGGTGTAGCCGTAGTTATAGGTTGCGGATGTCAGACCGGAATCGGGGATGTACGTGGCACATCCGAAAGCGGCTCCTCCGACGGTTGCCGTGGCGGAAGAGTAAATATCCTGCGGAACAGTGACCGTGAACCCGGGCGCAAGCTGCCCATTAAGATGAGTGAACTCGAATCCCTGTGGCGTCGACAGCAAACTGACCGTCTTGCCCGATTTGCTCGTCAAAGTCAGCGTGTTGAGCACCAGGTTGAACTCGCTCAGTTGATCGTTCGCCGTGCTCGTCAGCGCTACCGTGACTTGAGTGTTCCCGCGCAACACTGGAGTCGAACTTGCGCCTCCACAAGCCGTCGCGAAGCCAACTCCAAACAGAGCAACGATCGCAAAAACTGCGTTGAAAAAAGAACCCAAATGCTCCGGGTCGGACGGAACTCTGCTCATAACATGCCCCCGTAAGTTCGCCTTTATCTTTTCGGGGTCTTCATTTTAGGTATTCCATGTACAATTTCCAGTTTGAAGTCCCCGGGTGGACTATTAGGCATTGCCGGGCCGCATAAAGGTCTGTTGAGAATTGCTAACTTTCGTGAAATCGGTTCGGAATGCTCGTCCCACAAGATTAGACGCCCTTCGGGGACGCTTTACAAGATGGTTGGTGTAAGCAGCGACCACCCTCACCATCCCCGAGTAAGCTCATTGCGCTAACCAACCATTGACACAACCTGCTAAGATAGCTAGTAGGCCCAAAGCCTCCAACTACCAAGTTCCTTGACAACTTACTCCGGGTACGCCAAACGGCGACAAAAAGAGACTAACACTAAAAGTTAGTCACTAACTCCTATGTTTTGAAGACTTTACTCCTAACTCCCGTCCGCTCAAGACTTTGGCGGGAGTCGGTCGCTAAAGTCTTGATTCTAATATACCGAGGGGGAGGGGGGTACCCCTGCGGACGAATCTTACTCCGCCGTAACTCCCTTCAAGAACACGTAGTAAAAATCCACGCCCCGGAGAAACGACTCGACCTCTATCCGCTCATCTTTTCCATGCGCTCGGATATCGTCCCGCTCGTACTGCTCGCCCGACACGCAATAGGTCGGCATCCCGGCGGCATTGGTGTAGACGCCGTCCGACGCGCCTGTGCTCATAGACGGAAGCACGGGAATCCCCGGCCACATTTTTGCCACGACCTTGTCCAGCGGTTCGAACACTTCTTTTCGCGGAGCCGAGGGCACATAACTGTGGCGGTCCGACCCGTGATCCATCAGCACGTTATTGTTCTCGCGGAACTGCACTTTGATAGTCGGATTCGCAACCTTCGGATCGGCCACGACTTTTTCCAGCGTCAGCCGGATTTCCTCCAGCGTGTGTCCGGGCTCGATGCGGCAATTAATGTTGGCCTGCGCCGTCTGCGGCAGGGCGTTGTTGGCGTGGCCTCCGCTCAAGCGCGTCGCCACACACGTCGTGTGCATGGTCGAGTTGTCCTGCGGATCTTTCGACAGGCGCGCCACTGCTTCCATGTCGGGAGGATTCTTCAGCATGGCCGCCAGATCCGCCGCGCGCTGTCCGGTCGACATCTTCACCTGCCGCTCGTAATAGGCGCGCGTGATGTTATTCAGCTCGAAGGGAAACTGGTAGTGCGCGATGCGTGTGAGCGCATCGGCCAGTTCGTAGATCGCGTTATCGGGACGCGGCAGCGAGCTGTGGCCGCCCGGATTGGTCGCCGTCAGCACGAAATCGCCATACAGTTTTTCGGTGGCGTCGACTTCCATCACCATCGGCTTGCCGTGGTCCGCGAGGACGCCGCCGCCATCGTGATTGAGCACGAACTCGGCGTCGATCAGTTCGCGATGATTCTTGATCAGCCAGTCCACGCCATTCGATGTGCCGCCTTCCTCATCCGCCGTCAGCGCGAGAATGATGTCGCGGCTGGGAACGTATCCTTCTTTTTTCATGCGGATCAGCGTGGCCGACATGATCGCGTCGCCATCCTTCATATCACTCGAGCCGCGCCCGTAGTAATAACCGTCCTTCTCGATGAACTGAAAGGGATCGGTCGTCCAGTCCTCGCGGCGCGCTTCCACCACGTCGAGATGGCCGATCAGCAGCACCGGCTTGTGCTTGCCTGAGCCATGCAGCCGCACGACCACGTTCTTCTTTCTGTCATTGGAACTCGGACCAAGAACCTGAATGTCGCTGTCCGGGAAACCGGCGTCCCGAAAGCGCTTTGCCATGGCTTCCGCAGCCGTGGTCACGTTGCCCACCGAGTCCGTTGTATTGATTTCGATCAGCTGTTTGAAAATGTCAAGCGCCAGCCGCCGCGTAGCTTCGTCCGCTGGCGACGGTTGTTGCGCCTGCATCGAGGCGATAAATATCAGACAAAGAAAAAGGCCCACCCACCATTTTTGAGATCCCACGTATCCTCCATAAAGATAACGGCCGCACGCCGACGCTGAATGCTATCGAAATTCGTTCGGGTCCGAGTCTAGCGCGCTGCGACCACCAGCACCAAGAATGAATCCGGCTCGACTTTTCTTTCCGGACGCGGGCCCACGTTCGCCGCCACGGTGAACAGTTGATGCGTCTTGGTGTTGACCGCCATGGTGCGAGCCGACTTTTGGGTGGTCACCGTTTGCGCGACACTGAACTTGTCGCCGCCATCGTCGCGGATCACCGTAATCGTGCCGTCTCCCGCCGAGGCAAACGCTAAACCAAGATCGGCATCGAACCCGGTCGCATCGCATCCCTCTCCGATGGCGGGATTTGCCACCACTTTCCCGCTGTCCGCATCGACCACTGCCATCTTTTTATTGCCGCCGCAGCCGGCAAACAGGCGCCGATTCTTCCGGTCGATCGCGAGCCCGGTCGGCTCTTCGCAGTCCGTCAGCTTCCATCGCGACTTCACCGTCAGCTTCTGCGGATCGAACGCCACCAGCTCCGACGTATCTTCGATATTCACGAACACGGTGCCTTTTTCGTCCGTGGCGGCAAACTCCGGCTTTCCGCCCAGGTCGAGCTTGCCCACCGCCTCGCCTTTGGACGCATCGATGGCCGTCATGTCATGACCCTTTCCGTTAAAAGTAAACACACGCTTCGAAAACGGGTCATACAGAATCGCGTCGGGCCCGCTGCCGACCTTGATCTTCTTCTCGACCGCCAGCGATTTCAGATCGAACACGCTCACCGTATCTTCGCGGCCGTTGCTGGTAAATCCGCGGCCGAGTTCGTAATCGAGCGCGATTCCATGCACGCCGGCCGTCTCCGGAATCTCGCCCACCTGCTTGCCCGACTCGGTATCAACCACCATCACCCGCGTGGACCGCGCAATGAACAAACGATGCCCATCGCTGTCCGCGGTCAGATAATCCCACCCTCCATCGCCACCCAGCTTCCACGTCTTAACGACCTTGTAGTCCGCGCCGGCGGCCGCCGCTGCCAGCGCCATCGTTGTCGCCAGGAAGATCGTCGCCAGGAAGATCAAAGAGAGCCGTGGCCCGGTTCGCATGTTCATGCCCAACACCTTATCGTAATTTGGAGGAAAAATCCTCCGCCGGGGGCGCCTTAGACGGGCAAACCCGCAGTTGGAGCCTTGCCCAACCGCCTATTCCCTGGGCCTCCACAACTGTGCAAATAATTGCCCATACCCGCTGCCAACCCCCTGCAAGCCGCGATTTCACCCCGGCAAAGTTTGGTATCGGGCTTGCTTCTACTACGGTTGGTGGAGGAGCCAACATTCGCTGGGATTGCCCGCGGATGGTCCCTCGCTTTCTCCGCAATTGGGAGACTCAGCGATGAAGAAGACCCTGTTCGTTCTCTGCCTTCTTTCTGCCACCGCGGCATTTGCGCAGTACGGTAGCGCGGGCCATATCAGCAGTGAACCGATGGTCTACCAATATTCGGGTCATCCGGCGCACGCAGGTTATGCGCCCATGTTGCAGGAACAGAGCATCCTCGCCTCGGCGAATTACTCCACCGCGCAGGGAGAAAGGCCGGTTTCGGATTTCCCGCAACCAGAACCCGTTTCTCTCGGCGCCGCCGCCCGCGAACTCAGGAAGGAACACGCCCAACTGAAAAAATCCCGCGTCGTCTGGGTGAACCAGTAGGATGTGGCGCGGACACTCTTGTCCGCGGGCCCACCGATTCTACGCGAGACGCCCAGACGCAGCCAGAGTCGAGCCCGCCAATAACACCGCGAAATCACCATAGTGACCTCCGTTAGCACCGTCCGCTCGTCGTCTTCACGAGAATTCCGTCCTCACCACGATTGCCCCGATGTTCTTAGGAAAAGAAATGTTAACCTTAAGAGTCCGTGGTGGAACTCAGACTTCGAGATACAGCGACTGAAGGCGCGCTGATGCCAGATGGACTTGCGGCATGCCCTGAAACGAATCTCACTTCCATCACGGGCTGCCAAGAAAAACAATGACTGTTTTGGAATTCACCGCCGTGGTTGCGGTCGTCTCCTTTGTGGCGGGATTTCTCGGAGCGCTCACCGGCCTTGGTGGTGGCGTCGTCCTGGTGCCGCTGCTCACTATCTTCTTCCACGTGGACATTCGCTACGCCATCGGAGCGTCGCTTGTCTCCGTGATCGCTACCTCCTCGGGCGCTGCGGCCGCGTATGTGAAAGAGGGATTCTCCAACATTCGCATCGGTATGTTTTTGGAAATTGCCACCACCTTCGGCGCGCTGCTCGGAGCCTTTCTTGCGACCCGAATTCCAACCAGCGCTTTGGCGATCATCTTCGGCTTCGTACTGCTTTACTCGGCGTTTCTTTCGCGCAAGCCGCGTCCGCCGGCGCAGCGCAACCTGCCCCCCGATCCGCTTGCTACCCGTTTGCGGCTGAACGGCAGTTTCCCCGACCTGGAGGGCCCACGCAGTTATAACGTCCAGCACGTTCCCACCGGCTTCGGCCTGATGTTTGGCGCCGGCGCGCTCTCCGGATTGCTCGGCATCGGCTCTGGCGCCGTCAAAGTACTCGCCATGGATCAGGCCATGCGCATCCCGTTCAAAGTATCGACTACCACCAGCAACTTCATGATCGGCGTGACTGCGGCTGCCAGCGCCGGTGTCTACCTTAGCCGCGGATACGTCGATCCCGGCCTTGCCATGCCCGTGATGTTAGGAGTGCTGGCCGGATCGCTGCTTGGCAGCCGCATCCTGGTCAAGGCCGAAACCAAGTCGCTCCGCCTCGTTTTCAGCCTGGTGATTCTCGTGTTAGGGCTGCAAATGCTTTACAACGGATTCTGGGGGAAAATCTGATGCCCGCTGCCCAAGCGCCCGCCCCGCAGCCGCTTCCGGCCCGAGCATGGGACGATCACCGCATCGAAGTCATCCTCGGCAACCTGCTGCGCTCGGGCGTCCTGCTCTCGGCGGCTGTCGTTTTCTGCGGAGCGTGTATCTATCTTTTTCGCCACGCGCACGAGCCGGCCGATTACCGCGTCTTCCGCGGCGAACCCTCCGAGTTCCGCACCATCCCCGGAGTCATCCAAAGCGTCATCAATGGCCGGGGACGAGGCTTAATCCAACTTGGATTGCTGTTCCTCATCGCTACGCCCATCGCCCGCGTCGCCTTCTCGATCGTCGGATTCGCCCTCGAACGCGATCGCATGTATGTAGCCTTCACCTTGATCGTGCTCGCCATTTTGCTCTACAGCCTCTTAGGATCGGGCATCGGCTCTTAGGGCGGTGTGGTCCTACCGCGGCCAAAGCCAGCCGAAAGTGCCGGCGGTCAGCAAACCATAGACGAGACCATCGATGACTTCTTTGATGGTTACCGACCACTTCTGACCTTTCCAGATGCCGTCGCTCAGGTGCCCCAAGCCGTAGGCGAGGAACGCGGCGGTCCCGGCGACGCGGAAGACGGCCAGATAGCGTGCGCCGGACGGAACTGTGTGGCCGGTGAGATAGGCGACGAAGAATCCGATCAGGAGGCAAAAGACAAACCACTGGATCAAAAACTTCGGCATCGCGGGCGGGCCGCTGGGAAGGATGGTAGTGTCCTAATAGTGCGTTGTTTTCAGGACAGCGGGGGATGTGGCTCTGGTCCTTCCCTAACCGGAATATAGGGTTTATCAGTCACAAGCACAGCACATCGCGCCAACTTCCCGGCTACCAATTCAGCCGCTTTTCGTTCGCTATCGTCGGGGGAATCAATGCACGGCACATTGTGGATTAAACCGTGCCCTGCTTCTTGTGGGTCTGATCTCACTTGAAGAGATTCAGGAAGGGCATGGACTTTCTGCACACGCAAACTGCAATATCCATGATTCGTCGTTAAATGAGCAACGGCGGCCGTCGCGCTCAGGCCAACGGAAAGGCCATCTGTATGTTGAGATTCTCGATAAAATGCGCGGGCACGGATTTTCCCGTTGCGCCTATGCCCATCGAGAGCAAAGGCGCGATAAACATCGTTATCATCGGCTAGTAGATCACCAATGCTTACGGCTGGTGTTCCCATGCGTCATTTTTTGAAAAACCACGCCAGTATCCCAGACAGACCAGCTGGTGTAACATTCTTGAGATCGTGATAAGCAACGTTGCCGTCGACAATCTGCTCGTAATACACCTTCACGGCATCGGGGCGCGGGAAGTACGCTACCACCCGCTTGTCTGAGCCTTCCCAAGTGGCATGTATTTCTCCCCCGAGAGGCTCAATCTCTGCCCCGCGAAGGTAGTAGCTAGGGAGAACACGGAGAAGCACGCGCTTTGCCCAGTTGATATTTTCTGGTGATGGCTTTGGATCACCGGGTCGATATAGCTTTTCATTGTCAGCGATCTTGTCCAGCGCTGAAAACACTTCTTCCACATCCGCCATGAATGGTTCTGCCAGACCTTGCGCCGACGTTTGGTAATTGAGCGGCTTAACTGTTGCGTGCGGTAAAGTGCTCATTATGTTCCTCAGGTGCTGCGCTCGCATTCTGCGGCGCTTCTTTTTCTGTGTCGCGCAATAACCGTGCTTGTTGCAACAGAAATTGCCCGATTTCTTCTGCTGCCTTAGAAGTCAGGACAATCCCGACTTCTACCTCTCGAAATATCCCGTCTTTGCCCTTGCGGTCAAGTTCTGGGCCAAGACTTCCGTCCGGCGATAGCGCCTGCTCGATTTCCCTGGGGATGGGACTGCGCTGGTTATAAAGGGCTACGAATACGGCTCTTTCAGGGGTGGGACCGCCGATAACACCATCGACGTGGATTACCTTGAAGAATCTTCCCTTCCGGTAATAGAACCTTATACTCGATGGTGCGCTCTCGGCCATCACGCCTACCTAATGTTCGTTGCGAGTCCTGGGTTCCCGCAAGGCAAAACATCGCTGCGCGGCCTTACGAAAGTACATACACGTGCTCCATATGATAGCTGTGGAAAAGCCGGAAGTCAATGAAAATAAGCGGGTTGGCTAATCTTAGTAAACTTTCGTGTTTTCTACGCCATACGCTTTTGCGCTAACAGCTCGCTAATAGTTCTTGGATGCTCCAAATGTGGTCCGTGATTCCTGTTTGCATCGCAGGCGTTTTCTTCAGCGCTTGGTTGACGCGGCAGAAGTTGTAGAACGCAATGTAGAGCGTCACTGCCGCTTGCATGTTCGCCAGCGTCTTGCTGTGAGCGTTTGTCAATCGCGTGAACCTCCGAAGATGCATCCTGACGCTGAGATTGGTTCGCTCTACGTGTGACGTGGAAATCCGGCTCCAGTCAGGCCGACCGATTTTGACATGTGGGACTGCTCCAATAACCTGACCACCGCCATACCAGCTATCGGTATTGATGCGACCATAGATTTTGTGAAGCTGCCCGAAATCCACGTTTTGTCCGAAGTGCTCACGCATCGCGCCAACATAGGCGTTGTATTGATCGGACGTGACCTGATAGCGGCCATCGGTGCGAGCGCGGAGATCGGAAACGAACGCATGAGCGCTGATCCCATTTCGCGAGCCGACGTGATGCGTGATGATTAGCTTGGTTTCGGAGTCGAGCGCCAACCAGACCATTGTGCTGCCCCACTCATCGGGATCGCCTTCGTTCAGATTCGGCTCTCGCGTGTGGATGAATCCCCACATTTCGTCCATCTGTACGTACTTCGGACTGATGTGCTGGATTTTCGCATTCAATACCTGGCGGGCCTTCTCGCTCGCTGTCCGCATCAGCGATAGAATCGTGTCCCGATGAACGCCAGTGAATCGTTCAATGGCGCGGATGCTCATTCCTTCGAGCATCAATTGCAAGATCGCCGTGGCCTTGTTCAGAGACAGGCGCATGTCATTAAGCGGGCGGGCGTGTTCTTCTGTGAATGTTTTGCGGCATAGTGAGCAACGATAGCGCTGTAGACCGTTGCGATGCTTCCCGAAGCGTTTGCAGGCTGTTTGGCAGTTGTGGCAGGTCACTGTGAAATCTCCTTGAGTTCACAGCCGACTTGCCGGATAATGAAGTTGCGAGTCTCACTACGGCTTCGGCTGTGGTGGATTCAAGCCCTGTCTCAGTTAGCGCTGAGGCGGGGCTTCTTTATTGCAAGTCAATCCTAATGCTTGCGAAGGCGTTTGTCAATATGCTTGCGAAATATATTTGACGTGCTTGCGATGATCGTGTATAACATGCTTACGTATGGAAAACACTCCTGAATCTACACCTAGCAGTCGTGGCTCAAAGGGCGGTGAGGCAAGGGCCATGAGCTTATCCACTGACCGAAGAAAAGCCATTGCAAAATTAGCAGCGGAATCGCGTTGGGGTTCCGATCTGCCTCGCGCAACGCATGACGGCCCGTTACAGATTGGCGACGCTGTTCTGGTTGCAGCGGTGCTTGGGAACGGGAAGAGGTTGCTAAGTCAGGGCACCGTGCTGCAAGCGATTGGAAGATCACGCACTCCTAAGGCCGGAACTGGAGGTTTTACCACTGTCGACGAACTACCCTTCTTTTTGCAGGCGGAAGTGCTTAAACCCTTCATTTCAGAAGAGTTGATGATGTCGACGACCCCTATTCTATTTCGCCTAAAAAATGGGCAGCGGACTGTGGGCTATGACGCCATGCTCCTACCGATGATTTGTGAGGTATATCTCAAATTTAGAGATCATCTGAATAAGCAAATTGCGCATGGAAGTATAGCCGAGCAAAACGCGGCAGATGGCTACATGAAACGCTACAAGCACATTATCGAAGCCTGTGATCGCTTAACGCGGGGACTGGCAAGACGCGGCATTCTGGCTTTAGTCGACGATGCGACAGGCTACAGGGATGACCAGATGCGGCAGGAAATCTATGACCGCATCATCAAGGCATACGTCGCACCATCTCTCGCGCCTTGGGTAATACAGAAGTTTCCGCACGAGTTCTTTCGACAAGCCTACAGGCTGCTTGGTTGGAAGTATGAACCGGGACAAACAAAGCACTCGCCATACATGGGGAAGTTCATAAACAAGTTTGTTTTTGAAGCCCTACCGCCGGGAGTGCTTGAGGAATTAAAAGCAAGATTGCCGAAGAATGAACACGGTCACCGACGTGGCCACCTATGGCGATTGCTAACCGTGGACACTGGCATCCCGCACCTAGATCGACAGCTCACAGCCGATCTAACGCTCATGCAGATTGCTGATACAAAGCAGCAATTTGAGGAAAATTGGGACAAACTCTTTGGAAAGCAGCAGAGGCTACCCCTTATGATGCCCAAGGAATTGGAAACATGAAACCGTGGCGGGCGTTTTATCCGCGCCCGCCACCAGTCATCAACGCAGTAATAGGACAGTACCGGAAGGATGGTCATGAATCCGACCGGCCCCTGCTTTTGCTTTTCAACGATAGCGGGCGACTTCATGTCTTTGTGGGTGCAGAAGGGAAAGACGTAAAGACCCCGCTTGAGAGCGGCGGCGCGCAGCACGGTGAGGATCTTGTCCTCGTCGGGAAGTTGGCGGTAGTCGCTGCGATGATACGGCAGCAGCATGTGGATAATGGAGCTGGCGACAAAGACGAAGACCGCCGACAACAGGATCGGCAGCCAGAGAGCGGCGAGAGGGACCATGTGCAGCCTCCTTAGGGCGCCAAAACGGCGAATGCCTAGATTTTGCAGGCGAGGCTACGACAGTCGGGAGGGTGCGGTCAAGAGGAGTTGTGGCGCTCTGTCTTCAGCACATGATACGTGGACCCATCATCGCTGCGGAGATTCCCATTGGCCTGAGTTGGCGGAACGAAAGATGGCTTCGATTACGGCCATGTTTTTGATCGCGTCCTCGAGGGAGACCGGAACTTCCGTGTTTTCGAGAACGGCTTTGGAGAAGGCATCGCCCTGCAGGGTGTATTGATCGCAGGTGGGGAAGGTTTCCGTGGAGATGTTCTTGCCAAAGAGGTCACCTCCGTCGTCGATGAAGAGGCGAGTGGGGCGGTCGAGCGGCGCGTTGAAGGGGATTTCGAGCTCGATGCGTCCGCGCGTGCCGAGGAAGTGGATGCGCTGGTAGGGAACCAACTGCGTGCTGCACGTAAAGATGGACTGGCCGGCGGGGAAGTCGAGAATCGCCGAGGTGAGGCGGTCGGTGTGCATCTGTGGATCGCGATCGATCTTGGCAACGACGCGGGTGGGCTCCTGTGCGAATCCGTAGCGCGATGCGTGAATGAGGTAGCAACCGATATCCAGGAGGGCTCCGCCGCCGCATTCGGCCTGGTTGCGGATGTTGCCTGCGTCGGTGTTGAAGTAGCTGAAGAGGCCGACGATGGAGCGAAGTTCACCGACGCGGCCTTGATTGAGCAGTTCGCGGAGGCGCAGCCATTGGGGCGAGCTGCGGATCATGAAGGCTTCGCCGATCTTGACTGCGGTACGCTCGCGGACAGCGAGAAGAGATTCGGCTTCCGCTTTGGTTAGGCTGACAGGCTTCTCGCAGAGAACGTGCTTGCCGGCTTCGGCGGCTTTAATGGTCCAGGGGACGTGAAGTTGATTGGGAAGAGGGTTGTAGATGGCGTCGATATTGGGATCGGCGAGAAGCTCTTCGTACGAGCCGTAAGCCGTGGGAATGCCAAGGACGGTGGCTGCGTCCCGCGCCTTCCGGAGATCGCGGGAGGCGATGGCGACGACGCTGGAGTATTGGCCCTGCTGCATGGCGGGGATGACTTTCCGGAGACCGATGGCGGCGGTGCTGAGAACTCCCCAGCGTAGCTTATTGGACATGGTGGTAATAATATTCCAGAATCCGGGCATTATTTCTGATAATCCAACTGCTTAAACGTGGGAATCTTCGTATGTCATTTCTTCGCGTTAGACTCTAAGCGCGGCTGCGCCAGAAATGAGGTGACCCAGCATGGCTGAGAAGTCAGGTTCCAGGGCGAACGAAGACGTGCCTAAAGCAGTATCCAGGCGGACGTTCATTAAAGGGGTCATAACCAGCGGCGTAGCGGTCTCGTCCGCGAGCTACTTGTTTCGCACCTCTTCACTTCTGCACGGCCAGCAGGCGGCTGGCGGTGTGGGCGAACGGCTGATTACTCTCAATGTCAACGGTCAGCAGCGCCGCGTTGACGTCATGAAGCAAGAGACGCTGGCGTCGACGCTGCGCTACAAACTGGGCCTCACTGGCACCAAGCTCGGATGCGACCGCGCCGAATGCGGATCTTGCACCGTGCTTATCGACGATATTCCTTACTATTCGTGTTCGGTGCTCACCCACACGGTGCGTGGACGGAAAGTACTAACCATCGAAGGCCTGGCCAGCGCCGATGGAACCTTGCATCCGGTACAGCAGGGCGTCATCGACGAACAGGGATTTCAGTGCGCGTTCTGTATGTCGGGCTTCATTATGACGACGGTGGGATACCTGAAGACGAATCCCAATCCGACGCGCCAGGAGTTGGCGCAGGGCATCTCGGGATGCCTGTGCCGCTGCCAGGACTATGACAAAATTCTCACCGCGTTGATGCGCGGAGTCGAGAATATGCGGAGGTCTACGCTTGGATAACGCAGGCTTGGATAACGTATCGAATAAGACGAAGCCGGTCGAGACCACCAAAGCTAATACTAACGAGCGCGAGTATGGCATTGGCCACAAACTGATTGG